>NPIF01000396.1_pt1 | contig 63449 bp, 57 predicted proteins | sample 8637461 | NCBI WGS metagenome assembly NPIF01 (sample SAMN07420641, study PRJNA396082) | bioreactor metagenome | isolation source: sample BR12 brine-fed electro-methanogenic bioreactor BR | place: Japan: Kochi | collected 2016-12-09 | reverse complement strand
AATTCTTCGGGGATCGGTCCAAAAGCGAAGGTGAAGAAGAAGAACGGGATCAATGACCACAGGTTGGAAGCAAAACGTGCTTCGACTCCAAGAGTGATGCTATTATCGAAGACTTTAGTGATCAAAAAAGATACCAGTACGATCAGGGGGAAAAGGAGAAGGGCGATGCTGATCCATGTTGCGCCGGGACGTTTGAGGCTGAACGCCCGTTCCCAGTAGTCACGCATGGCTTGTGTATCTTTACTGCTGATGAGCAAGAACAACGCTGACAGCACCGGTCCTCCCCCGCCCAGGGCGATCAGAATAGGAGTAGGAAAGGTATCGATGGGCTTTTGCAATAATGCAGCGATACCCCAAAAGACCCATGTCCATAGAAATGCAATTATGAAATAGTTTTTGGCTTGTTTGTTGGATACTTCCATGACCATCTCCCAGATAAATAAAAGGAATTTTATCACCTGGCGAGTGGGCAAAAAGAGAGCCGGGGGATTCCCGGCTCTTGGTCATTGTTATTTCTTGGTTTGCGTTGCAGCGGTGGCGGCAGCGATCTCTCTCCCGGCGATTCCATCCATCGGGTAGATGATGATGGTGGAACTCTCTTCCTTCGACATCTCCAGCAGTGCCTGTATCTGGCGCAGTTGCATGGTGCCTTCAGATTCGGCCAGGATCTGGTTGGCTTGTGCCAGGGATTTGGCGACCATCACCTCAGCATCCGCCTGCACTTTCTTGGCTTTTGCGCTTCGTTCGGCACGTGCGATGACAGCGAGTTCTTCAACCAGGGCAGGGGGAGTACCGACGTCGGTGATGCGCACTGCGCGTACATTGACGCCATAATCCTGGGCAACAAGGTCGATCTCAGCTTTCAGATTCTTGGCGATCTTCTCTGTCTCTGAAAGCAATGGGCGCAGGTCGTTGCGGCCAATGGTGCTCTTGAGTGCTTCCATGGATGCCCATTCGGTGGTCTTCCAGTAATCCTTGACGTTGATAGCGGCTTTTTCCGGGTTCTCGATCTCCAGTTCGACGGCTGCGGTCACGTCCACCGGGATGTTATCGCGCGTAAGGGTTTTGGTTGCTTTCACTTCATAGGTCGAGATACGCACATCAATGATGTTCGCTACCTCATAGATGAAAGGCGGGATGAAGAACAGACCTGGTCCCTTTGTACCAACTGATTTACCTAAACGCAGCAATACCAGGCGCTCCCACTGCGGCAGGATGTACATGGTCCTAGCGGCGATCCCTGCCACCCACAGGATGATGATGGTCTTCACGATACCGTAGACCAACTGCATCATAGCGTTATCGGGTCTTGCAGACACGATACCCTGTGAAAAATTGCGGAAATTTGGCAATGCCAGCAACAGGAATAACGGCACAATGATCACCAGACGGATGATCGTTCGCACGAACGTCTGCACAGTATTCCTTCTTTGGATTAACATTTTTACTCCTTTAGCTTTCTTTATATATATATACATCATCATCAAAGATAGCATAAAAGTCAATAGTAGGAGAGGATAAATTCTATATAGTCATCTTTTATTATGCTAAAAGTGACACCTTCCATTCTTGTTAGGATTGGACAGGTGGATGATGGACGCATACCTCCTGATTTCTATAATGGGTCTATAGCTATGTGGAGGAATGATGCAAAAGAATCCAATCGTGTTCTGGGAGTTAGCGTCGCATGGTGCCGATCGATCCGTTCAATTCTTTCGGGATGTGTTCGAATGGGAGATCGAGATCGATGAACGCCTCGGGTTTTATGTGAATGAGGTCCCAGAGGACGCGCCCAAGGTGGATGGTGGTATCTTCACGCTCAAGAATGCCAAGCTGCCCTTTGTAGCGCTTTATATCCTGGTGGATGACATCCACGCAAAAGCGAAATTGATCGAAGAATACGGGGGAATGTTGGTGGATGGCATCCAGACCATGCCCAGCGGGGCGGTGATCTGTCTTTTCAATGAACCCTCCGGGGTGACGTTTGCCATGCTGCAAAAAAGAAAGCAATAAGAATTAATCCGATTATTAAAAAGTTCTGCTTGCCAAGCAGAGATAATTCGGGTTGTCGTGTCATTGGTGGAAGTGAATGGCGGTTATCTTTACTCCATTGCGAAATTATTATGTCATCCTGAGCGGCAGCGAAGGATCTGTCACTAAGTAGGAAGATGCTGCTCGCGAATTGTAAAAGACGTATTTGAGTATTAGGGGGATTTTTCAAAGTGACCACAATTCATCGTTCGCAAATGTGATTGGATCATCCAAAAGGCTGTAGAAAATGAACGTTCTCATGTGTGACGTTTACAGTTTCATATTACAGCGACGTTTTATTCTTATCAACCAAGCTTAAGCGTCGTAATATAGTCCGTTCATTCTGGAAAGGTTACTGCGTTCCTCAGTACACTCACCGTCTGTAAGTGAATTTACTTATTTCCCTTAGGAGGCTGCCCCATTTGAGACAGCCTCCCTTCGCAGAGAGAGGGATGGAATATCTATGCTGTTGTTTTGATGGTCATCAACAATACCACCCCGAGGACGAGGAAGATGACGCCCAATCCGATCAAAACGCTCGATAGGCGCTGTCCGGTGAATGCAAGCCCCTTTTTCCGTGGATTAAAATTCTGAAATTCTCTATTTCTTCTAATCTCATCCCTATCTGATAGTTCTTTATCTTCCAGCTTTTCCGCGAATGTGGAAGCCAGTTTATCCTGCTGGTTGTCTTGCACGATCATAAAGACAATACCAGATGCGATGGAGAGGATGCTCAATGCAAGCAAGACATATGCAACAATTTGTTTGGCGTTCATTTTTTCCTTTCTTTTATTCCGTTCGTAAAGCCTCAACAGGTTCGAGATTGGCTGCCCGATTGGCCGGGTAGATTCCAAATACCAGTCCTACACCAATCGAGAAGAGCGTTGCCAGCAGCACAGAACTGGTTGTGATGACGGGATTAAGCGTTAGAGTACCCATATTTGCGGCGACGCTTTTCACGATGGCCGATATAACTGCTCCCAAGAGGATTCCAAGGACACCTCCTACCAATCCGATGAAGAGCGATTCAACCATGAACTGGGTCAGGATGTCGACCTTGCGGGCTCCGACTGCTTTTCTCAACCCGATCTCTTTGGTTCGCTCCACCACGGTCACCAGCATGATGTTCATGATGCCGATACCGCCCACCAGGAGTGAGATAGCTCCCACGCCACCCAGGAAAACGGTCAGTACTTGTGTAATGGAGGTAGCCGCTTCGGTGAGGGTTTCTAGGGTGAAGATAGTGAAATCCGCTTCATCCTCACTTGTGATCCCATGGCGGCTTTTCATCACACTGGTGATCTCGTTGATGGCAGCATCGATCGTGTCCGCGCTGGTCGCCGAAATGGATATCTGGTTGACCTGGTTGTTTGCTCCTTTTGCGGTTATCAGTCTTGTTTGAGCTGTGGTGATGGGAATGTACACGACGTTATCCGCGGAACCTAATGCAGACCCCCCTTTTGATTCCAGAACGCCAACAATGGTGTAGAGGTAGTTCCCGATCCTGATCTTGGAACCAACGAGATTGGTCGTTGTACCATACAGCTCTTCAGCGACCTCTACCCCGATCACGGCTACTGTGTCGCGCTCCTCGATGTGTTTATCGGTAATGAATGAGCCGTAGGCAACTTCCTCACTCCGCACGAATTCATATTCAGGCGTGACACCGTTGATGGTAGTGCTGGTTGAATTTCCACTGTATGCCACATCCATACTTTTGCTTACTGATGGCGCAACAGCCATAAAATTTTCTGAACCGATTTCGTTTAGTGCGGTTGCATCAGCCAGGACCAATGGCTGTGAATTGGTTACATTGAAATCACGCGAAAGATAGATGACATTGGTTCCCATAGCCTCGATCGAGTCCGTGATGGAAGCAGTAGCGCCCTCGCCGATTGCCAGCATGGCGATGACGGCTGCGACACCAATGACGATGCCCAGCATGGTCAGGAAGGTGCGCATCTTGTTGGATAAGAGGCTTTCCAATGCTTCTTTGAAGTATTTCAATATGTTCATTGTTTCACCTTTCCATCCATGATGTGAATGACCCGCTGGGTTAGTCTGGCAACCTCTGGATCATGGGTCACGATCACCAGGGTGACCTTTTTCTCCGTGTTTAGGGCTAATAAGAGGTCCATGATCTCGTCACCTGATTTGGAATCGAGGTTGCCGGTGGGTTCATCAGCAAGGATGATGGCTGGCTCATTGATCAGGGCTCGTGCGATGGCTACTCTTTGCTGCTGCCCTCCGGAGAGTTCAAAAGGTTTGTGATACATGCGTTCTTCCAATCCCACCTGCTTTAACGTACTGGCTGCAAGTGCCTTATGATCGCTTTTCCCATTGCGGCTATACCGCAGAGGAAGCATCACGTTCCCTAAAGCTGTGGTGCGTGGCAACAGGTTGTAATTTTGGAAGACGAATCCAATGCGTGCATTGCGGATATCTGCCAATTCATCATCATTCAATTGAGATACATCTTTACCATCCAATTTGTAATGTCCGCTGGTTGGCCTATCTAGGCAGCCCAGGATGTTCATCAGGGTGGACTTTCCTGAGCCGGAGGGTCCCATGATAGACACTACTTCTCCGGCAGAAATATCGCAGGTCAACCCACGCAGCGCATGTACTTGAACATCTTCGCTCATTTGATAGGTTTTCACCAGGTTTGTAACTTCAACTACTTTCTGTGTCATGATGTTTTCCTATCGCTATTTTTGTGGTCGTCCCATACCGCCGCCACCAGCCCCTCCCAACATACCTCCAAAGCCAGCTCCTGGAAATTCGATTTCTGCCATGTTGATCTCGATCACGAGTTGATCACCAACACTTAGTGGATTACCTTCCAGTACAGAATATGTGTTGCCAGATGCTTGCACGATCACGGGAGTGGGAGTGATCTGCCCATCTTCTCCAACAACCATTACCATGCTGTGTCCGTTCAGACTGGTGATGGCCATATTGGGAACCAGCACGGCATCTGCGACTTCCTGAATAACGATCGAAGCCACAGCGGTGAATCCAGGTTTGATGTCATCATCCGGGTCTGAAACTGTGATCGATACCTTGAATTCGACGATTCCGGAGGAGTCATCCCCGGCTGCAGATATGTCTGTTACTAAACCGGAGTATTGTTTTGTGGGGATCGCATCAAAGGTGATATTAACAGTCTGCCCCAATTCAATGTCATTGATGTCGACTTCGGATACATAGATGTCAATGACCAGGTTGTTAAGGTCATCCACTTGTACAGCTTTACTACCCGATGAGACACTTTCTCCTTGATGGAACAAGATACTGGTGATAACTCCATCGAAAGGTGCAATGATGGACGCAGAATTGACCGTATTTTCCAACGCTTGCACGCGTGCTTGTGCAGCTTCGATCTCTTCGGTATTATCCAGATAGCGTTCGTAATTAATGCGCGCTTCTTGAAGGGCAGCTTCTGCCATCTCGAATTCGATATAGTCTGTTTCCACACTGTGGTCGTAGGAGTGTCCCAATAAATAATTCAGATTCCGCAGAGCTTTGTCACGGTTGAAGATCGCGTCTTGAAGTTCTTCATAAATGCTCTCTTTGTCAGTATCATCTTCGGTCAGGTTGTCATATTGGTTTTGAAGCGTCCAAACCACCGTATCCGCGTCATGGTAGACAATCCTTGCTTCGTCCAGGATATCCTGATTGGTCCCGTTGAAGTTCCAGTAATCACGGGCATCTTCTTTTGCACGGTAATCATATTCGGCATCTTCGAGAGCCTGGGCGGCAGCCTGAAATTCTGCATCTGAGGTGGTGATGCGATCCAGTTCGTATTGAGCCTCAAGTAGATCGGTCTGCGCTTGGAGGACAGAAGCCGCGATCGAACTATCAGAAAGTTTTGCGATAACATAACCTTCTTTGACCGCATCCCCAACCTGGTAATATATCTCTCCCACCGTACCGCTGGTTCCCCAGCTGAGCGTTGTGGAAGGAACCGCTTTAACGTTTCCTACTACATCGATGGTCTCTGATAAACTGCCGCTTTCCAATGTGACGATCTGGGTTTGTTCTGCTGGTTCTTTTGAGCTGCCGGACAGGAGGACGATGGCTGCCACGATAAGCAGCAGTGCCGCTCCCCCAATGATCATGCTTTTCTTTTTATTCTTCTGGGCAAGATCTTTTACTCTCTCAAATGATGTTCGCCAAAAACTCTCTTTGTTCATGTAGTGGTCTCCTTTTCCCACAACTGTAATGGGGAGAGGGAAAAGACAGAGAGTGCAACTGCTCATGAACCGGAGTGATTGGAATTGACTTGCGATATGATTCGCTGCATGTGCGATCATGATCCGCGTCATACCAAACCGTATCATTTCTTGTGTTAATATGAACACATGAAAAAACAGTTCTTGGATCAACGTGAGACACGCCTGCTGCGGGCGTATATTCTTTTCCATTTAGCGATCAATATCATCTCCCTGGTTGTACGTATAACCCCTAGACCGCCGATAGCAAAATCTCGTTTTCAGATCATAGATGTTGTACCAACGTTGGTGCTTCTATTGATCTTCATATTCCTATCCCTAAAAAAGCAGCGGGAAAACCTAAGGAAAACGACCTTACTGGTAGTTCTTTCGCTTATGGCTGTTGTAATCATCATGACCAAATTCAATACTCCCGGTTTCTCCGTCAGGCGTTTGTATTTCTTGCCTGGGACATTGAATTTTGGATTTGATCAAATGTTCTTCCTGATCATTCCGGTCATCTTTATCGCCTGGCAATTTACTCGACGTATTGTTCTGGGCTTTTGCGGTTTGCTGACACTTTTTGATATCAGTGTTACCTTGTTATTGACGAGTGGTGATTCTTTTAGCATTGGAATATTAATTACCATGATTCTATTTCGTGGGATCATCCTGTATATCATGGGATTGTTTGTGAATCAAATGAGCGTGGTACAGCGGCAGCAGCAGTTGGAATTGGAAAAAGCGAATACTAAGCTTAGGAGATATGCTGTTTCCACAGAACAGCTTGCACAAAGCTGTGAACGTAATCGACTATCCCGCGAGCTGCATGATACGCTTGCCCATACTCTGAGCAGCGTGGCGGTTCAGTTGGAAGCAGTCAAGGCACTCATGGAATCAGACCAACGGGAAGCTGGTAGGGTGTTGGATCAGAGCCTGGTGAATACGCGTCGTGGTTTGGATGAGACTCGCCGGGCTTTACAGGACCTGCGCATTTCAGAAGTGGAGAATGTGGGATTGAAGCAAGCGCTTTGGAATGTGCTCAAGAACGGAAAAGAACGCGGTAATTTTGAGATCAATGCGGATATACCTGACCAAGTTAATTTGCTGACGGAAGAGGTAAGTCACGTTCTATATCGAACTTTACAGGAGGCGGTGGAAAACACTGTCAAACATGCAGAGGCACAGAAAGTGACCTTTTCGATCGAGAATGCTGTAAATGAAGTAACTTTCCATTATTCTGATGATGGGATGGGCTTTGACCCTGCTCAGTTGGATGATCGCAGGCATTATGGTTTGCAGGGTATGCAAGAACGCATAGCCCTTATTGGCGGGAAATATGCCATACAAAGCAGTCCTGGTGAAGGAACTCGTATTTCTATCTATTTGGAGATAGCTGATGATTAACCTGTTGATCTGTGATGACCAAGAATTGGTATGTGAGGGCTTGAAGGTCATATTGAGTACTTCCGATAAGCTGGAAGTGAAAGCTATGGTGCACAATGGTCTAGAGGCGCTGGACTACTTGCAAAAAGAATCGGTAGATGTTGTATTAATGGACCTGAAAATGCCAATCATGAATGGCATTCAGGCGACCAGGCAGATCAAAGAAAAGTTCCCGGATGTTCATATTCTTGTGTTGACCACCTATGATGCGGATCAATGGGTTCTGGATGCGATCCGATACGGTGCGGATGGATATCTTTTAAAAGATGCACCACGCGAACGCCTGATAAGCGCCATTCTCGAAGTGGTTGAAGGCCGTACTCCGGTCGATTCAAAAGTGGCTGGGAAGATATTCGATCAAATCGCTAAGACGCCTTCCAGATCACCCACAACAATTGGGTCTGATTTGACTCCCAGGGAGAAAGAGGTTCTGCAATTATTATCGAATGGGCATACCAATGCTGAGATCGCAGAAAACCTATTCTTATCTGAAGGAACGGTACGAAATTATGTCAGCTCTATCCTGGATAAATTACACGTCGATGACCGCACCCAGGCAGCTGTTATTGCATTACGGAGCGGCCTGGTTGACTAGTTAATCATAAAAGGCTCCCAGCAGGGAGCCTTTGTAAAGAGAAGAAGAAAAAATTAGCGTATGGACTTTACTTTATCCATAAACTCACGCACACGTTCCTGGTCGACGTGATTTTCAAACTTTCCGTCTACCTTGAATGCTGTCCCGACCACTGCACCATCCGAGATGGATAATTGTTCGTCAACGTTGGTTAATCGAACCCCTGTATTGGCGAATACAACCGTTGATGGTACCGCTTCCTTCACCTGATTGAGCACCTGTGCATCTGTTTCTGCACCAGCTGTCAGGCCTGATACGCACAATGCATCTGGGCGGTGATTGAACACGGTTGACTTGGCAATCTCGACCAGATTGCGCTGTCCCAAATATTTCGCTGCTTCTGGGACAATGTTGAAGAGCAGTTTTACGTTTTCTGCTTTGATCATGCGTTGATGGCGTACTGTTTTCCCGCAATTCGTGTTCCATAAACCGAAATCACTTGCATACACTCCGGAAAAGATCTCGCGCACAAAAGCAGCATTGGTCGCAGCTGCCAGGTCTAATGAAGCAATAGGATCCCACAAAACGTTAACCCCGTAAGGAATACGAATTTCGTCCATCAATTCGCCAATGATGCGTGCCATGCTGGCAACAGTAATAGCTGGAACTTTTGTCAGGTAGGGGAGGCTGAACTCATTTGAGAACATGACGGCATCCACACCTCCACCTTGCAGGGCATTCAAATCCTTGCGAGCCCATTCGATCACATCTTTCATCCCTAGTTTGTCATCATAATAAGGGTCTCCCGGTAAAGCGGAGAGGTGGCACATGGCGATGATGGGTTTCCGAGTGCCGAATATTTCCTCTGTCCAAAAATTAGTCATTTTGATATCTAAACCTTTCTATATTAAGTATTGTTATTGTCTGTTTGTAAGTTTTTGCATTAAAGGTGCAGTTTGTTCATAAAGTTCGCGGAATACGAGATAGTTCTTGTTGTAACTATCCAGCCCTTGTTCTCTGGGTGAGATTTCTTTCTCGATCTCTACCCATTTATTTATCTCGTCAAAACCTGTAAATATCCCTGCTCCAATGCCCGAGATGAAAGCATCGCCATAACTGGCGCCTATTTGCTGTTTGGGGATCTGCAGGTTCTTTCCCGTAACGTCACTGACGATCTGCATCCACTCTACATTTTTTGTTCCTCCTCCTACTGCCATAATACGTGCTGCGATGGCGCGTTCTTTTTCCATTTCTTCAAGGTTGTGGCGAATTCCGAACGCCACCGACTCAAGCAGGGCGCGATAGAAATCTGCCCTGGTATGCTGGAGTGAGACCCCAAAGAACACACCTCGCGCCAGTGGGTCGTGCAAAGGAGTTCGCTCACCCTCAAAATAGGGCAGGGCGACCAGCCCATTTGCGCCTGCTGGTGAAGCGGTAGCTAATTCTGCCAATGCAGCATAAGCATTCTTTCCCCCTTGTTTCTCTGCTTCCATTTCTGCCTGCCCAAATTGGTCGCGGAACCAGCGAGTGAGGCTGCCGGATGTTGACATTCCTCCCAGGTAGGCGAAAGCCCCTGGTTCAAGGAAATTGGATGTCCAGAACTTTTTAGTTTTTACAAGTGAAGCTGTTCGCAGGATGAAGAATATGCTGCTGCCGAACATTGCCATCATATCGCCAACCTGGCTGACCCCAGCACTGATTGCTTCGGAAGCAGCATCCGTGGTTCCAGCCATTACGGGCGTACCCATGGCTAGTCCAGTGATCTGATGTGCTTCCTGAGTGACATATCCTACGGTTTCGTAGGGCCAATATATCTTTGGCAGTCTGTCAACTGGGGTGACATATTTCCCTCGTTCTGCGATCCATTCTCGTTTATGGGGATCAAATAGGGGTGTGTATCCTCCAGCAGTGTATACGTCAATGCTTGGCACATTGGTTAATCTGTAGACAACATACGCTTCACTCGTCAAAAAATAGCGAGTCTTTGCGTAGATCTCGGGTTCGTTATTACGGATCCACCGTATCTTTGGTCCAGAGGCTTGCGAGGTGAGGTTGGCACCGTTGGAGTCAAAGATGGTATCAGCACCGAGTTCTCGATTAAGTTGATCGATCTCAGCAGAGGCACGCGTATCAATGCCATAGAGTATGCCTGGGCGCAGAGCTTTGCCATCTTTGTCAATGGGCAGGACGCAAGACCCGATCGCGCTCACTGTGATACCCATGATCTGTTTGGGATCGATCTGACTGGTTTGGAGGATTATTCGGCATATTTCTACAAAATCATGCCACCAGATCTTATCCGCATCATGTTCGAAATAACCTGGCTGTGGATTATCCATACCGTGTTCCACGATATGGGAGCAGACGACTTCCCCATCCGGGGTAACGAGCACACCCTTGGATGAGTAGGTACCAATATCGACTCCCAGTAGATAATTTTTCTTCATGTTCAACCTCCGTACTTAAAGAAGGATCTTTCCTCTATCAACGATCAACTTTCCATCGAGATAGATCTCGCCTTCTTCTCGCAGGTCTTTGATGATGTCCCAGTGGATGGCGGATTGGTTCTTCCCCCCGGTCTTGGGATAGGCACGTCCCAGGGCGATATGCATGGTGCCGCCGATCTTTTCGTCGATCAGGATGTCTTTGCAGAAGTGTGTTACCTGGTCGTTGGTACCCAATGCGAATTCGCCGATCTTGCTGGCACCTTCATCTGTATTAACAACTTCTTGTAGAAAATCCTGGTTTGTTGATGAAGTTGCTTTCACAAGTTTTCCATCTTCCCACGCGAGTCGCATGTCATGCACCAGTCGTCCACCCAATACACCCGGGAAGTCAAAATAGATCTCTCCATTGACTGTGCTCGTTACGGGTGAAGTGGCGATCTCACCGTCCGGCATATTGCTCCGTCCATCTGCCGGGCTCCATGTGCGGCCTTCGACCGAGAATGTAAGGTCTGTACCCTTGCCGAGTACTCTGACTTGCTTGCCCTGGTTTAGGATCTGCGCCCATTCTTTCCATTGCTTGCTGACTGTGGGCCAATCGAGCAGGCAGGAATTGAACCACATATCGGTGATGGTCTCTACATCGGTCTCAGCCTGGAATGCAAGTGCTTCGTTGGGGACGCGCAGTAAACACCAGCGTGTTTTTTGCCAGCGGGCTGTGGATACTTTCCCCATCGCTTTCCGGTGCAAAGAGAGTTTCGAAGCGGGCATCTCTGCGTGTACGTTGAGGTTGTGTGCGCCGCGCAATCCAAAATAAACATCCGCCCAGTCCATTCCCATCGCTTCGATCTCGGGGACCCAGGACAGTTGTTCATCGGATCCATACTTCAATATGAGGTGATTCAATTCTTCTGAGATGAACTGTACCTGCGGATATGCACCTGCTTCAATGCACGCCTGGTATACAGCATGCATGAGAGGGAAGGTCTCGACTTCTTTCATGGCGATCATAACTTTTTCGCCTGGTTTAACTTCCATTGAGTAATCTACTAGAACCTTGCCTAACTTCTTCCATCTTTTATCCATTTTTTGCTCCTTTGTGAATTGATATTGTTTTTAAGATCCAGTTTTACGTTTATTTGCAAAATAGTTGACGATGAAGATCGTGATCAGTAATACACCCCAGGTGAAATCTTTGAAGAAAGAACTTCCGCGCATGCCTAAGAGCAACATATGAAAACCAGTTGAAAGCACCTGCAGGATTGAAACTCCCAGGAAAACATTTATCACATTACCAAAACCGGCTTGTATCCCTGCTAGCACGGCAATAAGAATGGTCAATAGAACATAGGTCTTTGATCCATATTCATATGCTGCTGACATGGTGCGGCTCATTACGATGACACCTGCAAGGGACGCCAGTAGACCGCTGAAGATATAGGTTTTCAAGATGATGGAGCGATTGTTAATCCCAGAGAAGTTGGATGCGGTCGGGTTTGATCCCAACATTCGGACCTTGAAACCAAAGGTTGTGTGATTCAACACGACATAAACGATGATGGTTAGCGATAGGAAGATGATGTAGGGAATTGGGATACCGACAACTGTGTTTTTCCCGATCACTTCCAATTGGGTCGGGAAGCCTGTTACTGTTTTCCCGCCTGTGAGCCCGGTTGAGATTCCGGTCATGAATGTGGATGTTCCCAGCGTGGCGAGCATAGGAGGTATACCGACTGTTCCAACAAGATATCCATTAAGAATCCCGCTCAAAATACCAATTGTAAGGATCAGCAGGAATGCAATTCCAAGGTAAGGAAGTACTTCATTTCCTGTTAATCCCTCTGGAATTACGCGTGTCATGAATATTCCTGCAAGAACTGCCCCCAGGTTTGAAGTTGCATTAATGGATAGATTAATACCGCCAATCATGATACAGATCATCATTGCTAGAGCGAGTATCCCTATTTCCGGTAATTGAAATGCCATGGAAGTAACGCTGCGGCTGGTTAGAAAACCATCTTCGTTGATCGCAAAGAAAGCAACCAGAACCGAGAAGATACCGGTCAATAACAGGGTTTGATTATCAAGATTTAGCTTCTTGGTGAAGTTTTTTATTGTGCTCATAAAATTTCTTGTTGTTTTGTTCAATGAATTCTTGGCATTCATTATTCGACCTCCACTAACTCTGTGGTATGTCCGATTTTTGCAGATCTACTTTCTCGAATGGCAGGGATAGCGGTGAAGATTATAAGAATGGCACCTACAACGAACTCTTGCCACTCAACTGGAATCCCTGTCAGGATAAGGGCGCGATTGATCAACTGAATAAGGATGACACCTAAGAATGTTCCGATCACCGATCCCCTACCACCAGTGATAGAAGCGCCACCCAGGATGACTGCAGCTAACACGTCCAGGTTTTGCCCTATGAAGAGGGTTGGGTTGAAATTTCTTTGAAATCCGCTTTGTGTGATACCGGCTATAGAGGCTAAGACACCCATAATCGCGAATACAATGAGGGTGATCTTTTTCAGGTTGTAACCAGATCGTATGGCGACCTCTCGGTTTCCACCGATCGCGTAGATACCTCTCCCCAGCATGGTGTATTTCAACATCCACCAGATCGCAATACCAATGACGGCTACATAGATGACGGAGATGTGCAACCCGGTTTGCCCAACAAATGAATCCTGGACTTTTGCTATGTACTCCGCATAATATCCGACCATCCCTTCTGGAAGGTCAAAATTCGCAGTTGCACCTAAGAAAAAAAGACTGAAGCCATACCACATGGTTTGAGTGGCGAGTGTCAAGTCAAAGATGGGGAGCTTGAAGCGATGGATCAGGAATCCATTTAGTAACCCCGATGCTAGACCTATCATCGCGGCAATCAGGAAGTAAAGACCTATACCGCCCTCATATCCAAGTTTTAGCATCAGCATGTGAGTGCCGTATGATGCCACAGCTGAGATTGCGACAAAGGAAATATCCACACCGCCCAAGATCACGACGAGCAGCAGACCAAATGCCATGATGTTGTACACATTTGAGGCTCGCAAAACATCGAAAAGTGTGGATACCGTGAAAAAGGCAGGATTGATGACCCCGATCACCACTGATAGAGCAACGATGATCAGAAATGTGATGAACTCATTTGATTTAACGATCTTTTTTATCATGTTTTGACCTTCTTTATTTACCATTGGTCCCATTATTTGCGATCAATTCATTATTCAAGGCTTCCTCACTCGTATCTTCACGCAGGAATTCTTCAACAATGCGTCCTCGCCGCATCAACAGGATGCGATTGCAGGTTTGCATCAGTTCGGGGATGTCATCGGAGATGATGAGGATTCCCATTCCTTCTTTTGCCAGGGAGCGAATTACCTCATGGATCTCTGCTTTGGAACCGATGTCTACCCCCACTGTAGGACCATTTAATATAAGGACTTTAGGGTTGGCGGCCAACCATTTGGCCAGCACAAGTCGCTGCTGGTTGCCTCCGGAAAGGCTGCTGGCGGGAAGAGAACCATTGGGTGTCTTAACGTTCAGTTTCTCAAGCCATCCATCCGCAACGTTTTCTTTTTCTCTCTTGTCTAAAAACCTCAATTTGCTTTTCAGTGTGTCGATGATGCGAACAGTGATGTTATTGTTGATGGACTGCGGTAGAAATAAACCTTCTCGAATACGATCTTCGGGAACATAACCGATCCCATTCTTGATCGCATCCTTAATAGAACGAATATGAACCTCGTTGCTTTCGATAAATACCTTCCCGGACTCGGCCGGCATTTCCCCAAACAATGCCAATGCCAACTCTGTTCTACCTGACCCTAGAAGACCAGTAATACCCAAGACTTCGTTCTGTTTGAGCTCAAAAGAAATATCAAAAAATCCATGCGCCAGATTTAGGTTTTCGACTTTTAGAAGGGGATCAGCCGTGTGTTTAACTTCGCTGAATTGGATGGAGTTGGTGTCCATCTCTCGCCCTGTCATATGGCGTTCAATGGTTTTGATATCCACTTTTTTCGCATCTTCATCCAACACCTTGTGTCCATTACGTAGAATAATGGTCCGCTGGGCAATTTGACGGATCTCATTCAGTTTATGACTGACAAAAATTGTAGAAATGCCCTGATTATTTAGGTCCTTGATCACCTCGAATAGTGCTTCGATCTCGGGCCTTGTGAGAGCTGTGGTGGGCTCATCCATGATGATCAGCTTTGCGTCAGCGAGGATCGCTTTCGCGATTGAGATCAATTGGCGGTCGGCAGTCGAAAGAGTCCCAACGATGGCATCCAGGGGGATGGATACATTGATCTTCTCTAAACCAATTTTTGCCAGTTTCTTTACTTCTTTCCAATCAACCAATTTTTTCCCAGTGGAAAGCATTTCATTTACCGCAATATTTTCTGCAACAGTGAGATTCGAAAAAAGTGAAAAATCTTGATAAATGACTTGTACGCCCTCGCGCATGGATTCTATGGGTGTCATCTTGCTGTAGGTATTTTCATTGATGCAAATTTCTCCCTCGTCTGGAGAGTAGACACCTGAGATGATCTTGATCATGGTAGATTTACCTGATCCATTTTCGCCTACCAGGCAGAGGGATTCTCCGGTGTTAATGGAAAAACTTACGTCATCCAATGCGGTCACACCGGCAAACCGTTTTGTTATGTGGTTTACACTCAATAATTTATTCGCCATGTTTTACTCGTTTGAATTTGAAGGATAAAAAAAGGGGGAGGCAGTTTTTCAACTGCCTCCGAAAGATCTAGAAAATCTAGAAGGGATATTGGTCCATGTTGTCGGCGTTCATCTTGATCCAGGCTGATCCGTAGATAACAGGAGCGCCATTCGGACCGTCTTCGATGATGATGCTTTCAAAACCACTGACGCCCAGATCCATACCTTCGGTGATCTCATTGCCTTTTGCCAGGTTGAGAAGAACCATATTGCAGGCATAGCCGGCATCTTTGGGATCCCATGCCATTGCGAGGTCAACAGCACCGGTCTTGAGCAATTCACCAGCGTAGGAAGCGATGCTTGTACCCACAACTGCGATCTCATCATTTAAGCCAGCTTCTTCCAATACACGGCCAGCGGAAACAACATCGCCAGCGGCAGAACCCTGGAAGCCCTTGATGTCAGGATGCGTTTTCAGCAGGTCTTTGAAAGTGTTATAAACAACTTCCTGGTCCTCTTTGCCCTCGAATTTGCCAACCAATTCCATGTTCGGATAGTGTTCTTCCTGGTAGGCTTGGGCGCAATCGACCCATTCGCTATGGGTAGCATTGGTCAGTGAACCAACGAATTGGACATACTTTCCCTCTTCTCCCATACGTGCTGCCAATTCTTTCATGATCTCTTCGCCATAGGCGCAGTTATTGAAGGCTTCCACGTCATAGTTCACGGTGCCTTCGGTAGCGGTGGTGGCTTCATGGGTGACCACAAAGATGCCTGCTTCCATTGCTTTCTTCTGTGCAGGTTCGTTTTCGGGCACACCGTAAGGAACGTTGCAGAGTCCATCAATGCCTTGGGCAATCAGGTCTTCGATGATTTGAACCTGGGCGGCAGAATCAGCTTCTGATGGTCCTTCCATGAAGGCGCGAACGCCAGTGTCCTCACCAAATTCGAGTACACCAGTTTCCATTCGCTTGAACCAGTTGAAAGCGATCGATTTCACAACCGTTGCGAAAATCAATTCTTTTTCTTCTACTTCTTCTTCTACCTCTACTTCAGCTGCATCCTCTGCTGCTGTAACTTCAGCTTCGGGTGAACCACATGCTGCCAATAAGAAAATTGAAAGCAACATTACGCCTATTAAGAAAAGGCTACTCTTTTTCATTGTTATCTCCTTATGTTGTGTTTATTTGTTTATTGGGGATTGCTTTGAAGATCTCTTGATATACATTACCTCCTCTACTACGATTTTTTTATGAATTAATCAAAATGCCTTAAGCAGACATAAAAGCACAAATTTATGTAGTTTAATGTACGATAATAAGCATTATATCAAAAAATGCCTCCATGTCAACAAAATCAAGGAGTTTGTCTGAACAAATCAAAAATAATTTGGAAAGAAGGAGAGGTCAATCTATGATCCTGCTATAGAAACACAAAAGGCTCCAACCATGGAGCCTTTTGCAGGAGTGAGGTGTAAAACTTTAACGTATGCTTTTTACTTTATCCATAAACTCTCGTACACGCTCTTCATCAACATGGTTCTCGAAGATGCCACCCACCTTAAATGCAGTGCCGACTACTGCTCCATCAGCTATGGCTAGCTGCTCTGCAACATTGCTGAGCCGTACTCCGGTGTTGGCGAATAATATCGTATCCGGAACAGCTTCTTTCACCATGCTCAAGAACTGTGTGTCGGTCTCTGACCCAGCAGTGAGTCCTGAGACGCACAGTGCATCTGGCTTATGGTTGAATACTGTGGAGCGAGCGATATCCACCAGGTCGCGGTGTCCAAGATAGACGGCAGCCTCAGGGACGATATTGAATAATAATTTCACGTCTTCTGCAGCGATCGCGTGCTGGTGCCGCACGATCTCCCCGCAGTTTGTGTTCCACAGTCCAAAATCGCTGGCATACACACCTGACATGATCTCGCGGATGAAGCGTGCTCCTGTGGCGGCCGCCAGATCAAGCGACGCGATCGGGTCCCATAATACGTTGACACCGAATGGGATACGGATCTCTTGCATCAACTCCCCAATGATGCGCGCCATGGCGCCCACTGTGACAGCCGGTACCTGCGTCAGATAGGGCAGGCTGAACTCGTTGGAGAACATGACCCCGTCCACGCCGCCATTTTGCAGGGCGGTCAGGTCTTTGCGTGCCCAATCGATGACGGTTTGCATTCCACCTTTGCTGTCAAAGCCCGGGTCGCCGGGCAGCGCTCCCAGGTGGCACATGGCGATGATGGGCTTTTTTGTTCTAAAAATGTTTTCTGTCCAAAGCTTATTCATAATGATAATTACTCTCTCGTCTTTCTACTGTTTAACTGGTGCATGAGATGGGCGCTTTGTTCATAGAGTTTCCGGTAGATCATGTAATTGCGATCGTAGGTCGCTTTGGGCTTTGGATCCGGTTTGATGATGTCCTTATAGGTTACCCACGCTGATACTTCGGAAAGGTCGCGGAATGCACCTATTCCTACTCCAGCCATGAAGGCGTCTCCATAGCTGGCCCCAATTTGCTGCTCTGGTATGAACATCTCAATAGATGCGGCGTCACATACTGCCTGCATCCAGGGTTTGTTCTTGGTACCCCCACCAACCGCCAGGATGCGTTTGGCATGGATGCCTTCTGCACGCATGGCTTCCAGATTGTGACGAATTCCAAAGGCAACGGATTCCAATAATGCACGCAGCATATCTGCCCTGGTATGTTTGAGCGATAATCCAAAGAAAGCTCCGCGCGCATAGGGATCATGAATGGGTGTGCGCTCTCCTTCGAAATAAGGCAGGGCGATCAAACCATTTGCCCCAGGTGGTGAGCTGGCTGCCAGCTCTGCTAACGCGGCATAGGCATTTACGCCTGTTGCTTTCTCTTGTTTGACCTCAGGCTGCCCGAATTGCTCTCGGAACCAATGCGTCAGGCTGCCAGCAGTTGACATCCCGCCTTGAAAAGCAAAAGAGCCGGGTTCCAGGTCGTTGGAGAACCAGAACTTTTTTGTTCTGGCGAGCTTGCTGGTCTTCAGTATGAAGAAAACGCTGCTGCCGAACATGATCATCAGGTCGCCATCCAGTGCCAATCCGGCGCTGATCGCTTCAGCGGGAGAATCTGTGGTTCCGGCGATGACCGGTGTTCCCTCGCTTAGTCCGGTGATCCGGGCTGCTTCACTTGTCACTTTACCGACCACGTCGCATGACCAGTACAGCTCCGGAAGCGTTTCTGGTGGGGCAGCCAGTTCACAATACTCTTTTATCCACTCTTTTTTCTCCAGATCGAAGAATGGATTGTAATCACTGGCGGTGAGGATATCGATGCTGAATTTCCCGGTGAGCTTGAAGACCAGATAGGCTTCACTGGTCAGGAATTTGTGGGTGCGATTGAAAACCTCGGGTTCGTGATCGCGGATCCATAACATCTTCGGTCCGCACGCTTGCGAAGAAAGATACGAACCATTTCTGGCGTAAATATTTTCTTCCCCAATGTACTGATTGAGCTGGTCGATCTCTTGTGTGGCTCGTGTGTCGATGCCGTACAGAATGGCTGGTCGCAGTGGTTTGCCCTCTTTGTCGACAGGCAATACGCATGCTCCGATCCCGCTGGTCCCGATCCCAAGAATATCTTTGGGATCGATCTTTGAGGCAGTCAGGATGTTCTTGCAGATGACTACAAAATCATGCCACCAGATCTCATCTGCGTCGTGTTCGAAATGTCCCGCTTTTGGCATGCTCATCTTGTGCTGGATGACGTGGGACGCGATAACGTTTCCCTGTAGATCTACAAGCACCCCTTTGGATGAGTACGTTCCAATATCCACACCGAGTAAGTATGAAGAGGACATTTTATGAATCCTGAAATTACATCCTTTCTATTTAGTATATGCTATATATGCATTGTTCTTTATGAGCAAATGAGTGCATAGCTGCGTAATGAAGTGTTTATTGTCGGACATTATAGTCCCGCAAAAAATGTATGTCAAACAAAAGCGGGTTCACATTGTGAACCCGCTTTTTCTTCTGCGTCAATCTTTGAGGACGATGCGTATCTTCTTTTTCTTTCGCTTGGCTTTTTGCCTGACGATTACTACCGGGATGAGTACTGCCAGCGTGAGCGCTGCCAGCAGGATCCCAAAAAGAAGCCAGTTGCCGCGAATGGGCACTTCGGGGATCAAACCACCTGGATTGTATCCAGCGAAGGATCCCGATACCTGTGCCTGCCAGCTGCCGGTCATGCGCACGGATAATGCTCGTTTTACCCCATCTCGCAAGGACATTGGGGTGGTGTAGGTGATGACAGCCTCGCTTTGCAGCGATTCTCGGATGGTGTTGAACAAGCCTGAAAGCTGTCCGGTTTCCTGAACATAAGCATAAACACCACCTGCTTCTGCCGCTAACCACTTCAGCGTCTCTTCATCAATACCCTCATCGATATCCGGATCTTGTTCCTCCTCTGGTTGGACACCAAACCCAATGCTGGAAATGGATAGACCACTATCTCCTACCATTGAAAGGACTTCCTCTGGGGTGATAACGCTTTCGTTATCCATTCCGTCGGTCAACAGGACGATCGCTTTGCGCCCACTGTATGCATTCAGCATTTCTACAGCTTCTTTGAGAGCGTTCCACATGGCGGTGTTGCCCTGTGCGCCAACCAGGTTGATCGCGGTGAGTAAAACCTCTTTATCGGTTGTGATCTCCTGAAATGTGGTCACCTGCGTATTGAAGGCTATGATGGCTGCCTGGTCCGCAGACCGCATTTGCTCCACATATCCTGTCGCGGCTTCCTTTGCAGATTCCAGTTTTCCAAGGTTTGCCATGCTCCCAGAGCTATCCATCAGTAGGACGCTGGTAAAGGAAGAAATGGTATCCATACCCTGTATGGCGGTGCTGGTGATGGGTTTTCCATCCTCCAGAAGCTCAATATCGGAGAGGGGTACGGGTACAGGATTGCCAGCCTGGTCTTTGGCAGAGATATATACGCTCACTGTTGGGAATTGACTGGTGTCCACCTGCGTGATCTGTAGTTGGATGTTCGACTCGCTTGCAGTTTGTGGAACCTCTTCTTGCGTGCAGGCGCTCAGCATTATTCCCAATATGAGGAAAATGACTAAATATCGCTTGATCGTTTTCATATGTTTACCTCTTTTCATGGTAGACCATTTCAGTTTTCCCCATGCGGATGCGCTGGTTATTGCGCAGCTTGGAAACATCTGCTTTCTTGTTGTTGACGTATGTTCCCTGCATGCTGATATCTTTGAGGGTGAAATAGGTGTCATGTCCCTCCAGGATGGCATGCTGTGCGTCGATCCCTTCGTCTGGGATGGCGATCTCAGCTTTTAGTGGGCTGCTGCCAATGGTGGCAGAGGGTCCATTCTCTCGCAGGAACTTATCTAGGATGAATTCCATGCCCTGGATCTTGCCGCTGGTGATCTCGAGCCAGGTGCGCGAAAGCGCGAAGCTGATCATGGCGGTGAAGATTCCCGTTGAGAATCCGAGCAGGATCAAGCCAAAGGCTTTGCCCAGGTTGGGATCTGAAAGGACAGCACGCGCTGCTTCCAGCAGAACGCCACCGATCAATCCCCCCACCAAACCACCCAGAGCTCCTTTCCAGAGCTGTGAGCCACCTGTAATGGAAGTGGCGGCTCCAACCAATAAACCAAAAAGCGCCCAGCCCAATGGACGCCCCCAAATCTCTCCACCGATCGTTAGGAAGAAACCTTCCGCTAATGGGAGTGCCAATGCTCCCCCCAATGCTCCCAGCAGAAGGGTTATGCTTCCCTTGCGTAATCCGGTCAAGATGGATTGCGAGAGGATACCTTCACCCAAACCAATGAATAGACCGATCAAACCTCCAATGATTGCTCCGATGATTGCTTCACTTAAATATAGATTTGATGTCAGGGATAACCCTAGAAGATTGCTGACCTGCCAGCCTATCACACCTCCAATGGCTCCCATCATCCCCAGGATGTAGAATCGCATATTTCTTTTCATACAACCAATACCTCCGTCTCGAGTGTGTTTCCGTGTCGGATCGGCTCGAGATTTTTCCAAAATACTTTGCTTTTGTCTTGATCGGATAGGATCTCATAGAAGCCGAAATAATTTCGAGGATCAAGAAAACCATCCTCCCGCTGGATGAAGAACCCTCCTGTTGACGTGGCGGGTTCAACCACCAAGGCGACTTGCCAGGGCTTCGGGAAGAAATTCTTGTGCAGCCACTCATCCCAGGATGAGAAGAAAACGCCCATTCTTGGATGGGTGTGGTACCAACCCACCAGCATTTTCTCTGGGTGATAGTGTTCCAGGAAATCGAATAAGGCGATCTGTGTATCGCTGGTGAATGTCAGATGCGCCGCTCCCTGCTCGGTGTAAGGGGCTGCCAGGATGGTGTCGATGACCACGAATTTTTCGTCAGTTTTAGCGTCATAACAATACTTTCCCGCCATCCAACCGCCAACCTCGTTATCCAGGTCGCTCCCGGCGTGCGCGCAGATACGGATATACGCGTTTTGTGTGATGAAAACCTTCACTGCGGGCGGGCTCAAAGGCTGCACGTTCGTTTTCGGTTTCCATTCCAGGGAACGCTTGCGAGGGATGCGTGTATGCCGCGGCATGATCGCATTCTCTTTGCGCAGTTGGAGTGTGGGCTTATCTTCCAAAAGATTACCTCTATTGTTTGTGTTGGATGTTTATCCAGCGGTAATATCAGCTGTGATCATCAAACGATCATCGTCTGGTACACCGGCTGAATCCAGGGTTTCGTCTTCCTGCAGCTCGCGTCCCAGCGCTTTGCTGTCGAGGCGGTAACTGACGGGGCGTCCGTCTGGACCCACGGTGGGTAATTCCAGGGTTGTGGTCAGTTCTGGCAGCAGTTCCTTGATCTCTACATCATCGGGAACTTCAGCGTTTCGTGATCCGCCAGAAGGTAATACCAGGGTTATATTCTTGTCAGCCATTATTTTTCTCCTTTTATTTCAACTTAATTCTCGGTTTTGCTTTCACAGAGCGGGTTTTTGTGCTTATCTTGACCCGTTCAGGACGTAATAATTCCCGCGCGTCTACTGGGAATGCATCGGGATGTGTTTTGCGATAGCTTTGCGACCAGCGGGCTGCTTCCATATCCCAGGGGAAGGGAGGCTTCTTTGGATCGTCATGGTAGTTCTTGTACTGCACCATCTCGCCCAGCATGATCACCAGCCGGTCGAGCGAGCGGCTGGCAGACCACCAGGCCGCATCAATGCATACGCTCCCATTGGCATGGTTGATATTGGGGTGCCAGATCGGCGTGAGCCATTTCATCCCAGGCCAGCGTTGGGGATATTGATTGTGTAAATAGATCTCCACCTGATGCTTGCTGCCGAATTTAGGATTGCCTTTGCGGTCCGTGCCAACAATTCCCTTGCATTTGAAGGTGACGATATATTTTTCAGGGGGCAGGTTGGCGTGCGTTCGTTCTGCCTTGATATCGATCAGGCTGCTGCGCGCAGTCAGTTCCTGGATAAGCTCATAATCCTTCTTCAATCTGCGCATGCGCGGGCTGGAAGATACCGAAACTGCCCCAGCGGTAATATCTGTTGTGATCATCAGACGATCATCCTGAGGTATACCGGCTGAGCCAAGGGTTTCACTCTCCCTTAGTTCGCGTCCTAACGCTTTACTGTCCATTCGATAGCCCATGGGTCGTCCATCCGGGCCAACGGTGGGCAGGCTCAACAAGGATGCCAGCTCGGTCAAAAGCTCACCGATCTTCACATCATCAGGCATATCCGCTTTGCGGGCACCTCCACTGGGGAGAACCAGAGTTACAGAGATTTCTGCCATTCATTCCTCCAATAAATAATGATTTTCATAATTCATGTTTGTGCGCGATCTGACACGATCCGGTGACATTCCAGCAGTCCTGGTGATGCCAGGTTCCGCAATCGGGACAGATCTTAACTCCACGAGGGTCATTCTTCTTCACTTCTTCCAGGCAGTAAGGGCAGCGGTGTTCTTCTCTGCCAACCAATTTGACATCTGCGTTATTCTTGTTTGCTTTCTTTTTTCTTATTTTGGTCTTTACGGCAGGTGTAGATGAGTTCTTTTTAATGCGCACCTTGTTTTGTGGATTTGCATGTGTCGTTTTCGTTGTCTTGGCACGGCTGGTGCTGCTTGAATTTTGTTTCTTGTTGGGTGAGCTCTTTCTTTTTGCTTTTTTGTTTGAGATCGATCGTATATCTATGGAAAGCAGGTTGTTCTTCCAACGGGATAAAGTCGCTGTGACAGAAGATGAAAAACCTTCCCAGGACTTTTTGATGGAGAATGGTTCTTTTGTTCGTACCTGAGGAGAACCTGGACGTGCTTTCTTCCTGGCGAGGGCGATGAACATTGTCAATCCCATCAGAACGAATATTTGTGTGAATTCGGCGATCTGCCAATCCGTGATGGTTCCCGTTGAGTCAAGCAGGGAATATGGGCTTTGATAGAAGCGGTCAAGGGTCAGGATGCTAACCACACATCCGATGAGGGTATACAGGATCTTGATGGCGAGCATAGCAGTAGGGATCGCAAAGCGTGCAGCCAGTCCGACGGTAATACTGATTGCTACCAGCATCGTGACCCGCATAAGAAGCAAACTGATTTCCCCGGTCGGAGAGAGGTAAAACTGAAGCAGGAATCCCGAACCTATCCCAACGGTCAGGATCAACAGCATTACCAAGAAAGCTTGGAAGAGTTTCTCTTTGGACATAGGCTACTTCTCAGGGTCCAGCTTGATGCGTTTCTCGTGTATCTTGATCAAGGGTTTGATCTCTTGTGAGGCTTTGATCTTCACCGGTTCCGGTTGAAATTCGCCCAATTTGATGATCGGTTTCTGGAAATGGTCGAAGTGCAGCGCGCTTTCCAAATCACCGCTCAATTCGTAGAAGGCGTATTTTTCTGCGTTATATGCGCGCAGGATGTGCAGTTTGGGTACTCCCAGGCTGGCGAGGGTGCGGTTCAGGAAAGGTTCGTTGCCGGTGACAATATGGGTCATCTCCGTTTCGCGCAGCATGCCGCAAGAAGGGCAGTGGGCACGGTTGAAGCCCACATGCGAGATGGGCTCCAGGATATCTTCTTTGGTCTGGCAATCGCGGCAGTATAAAGAAAGGATGATCTCCTGATCCAGCTCAAGCACCGCCTGCGGTCCAAGATCCCGGCGGATGACCTTGAGCATATCTTCGAGAGTGGTGGTGTCAGCGCGCAGGGGTAGTTCTGTGATCTTTCCGTAAGTCCAGTGGCTCTCGCAGTCCTCAACAGGGGTGTAGCTGGTCTTGTGCATCTCGTTGGTCATGCCGTTGAAATGCATCACTTTACCGGCTTCTACGGGTTTATCATGGATGATCTTGAGCGCTTCTTGGGACTGTATGGCACCGATGATGGAGGCGATGGTGGGGGTGGTGGGTACCTTCCCGAGCAGGACATTCTCGCGAGCCAGCAGGGGGCAGGAATAGCGGATGGAAAGGTCTCTGCGGGCTTGTTCGGTCAGGGTGCACTCAAAACAGGCTCCTTCGCCGGGCACGAACACGCGCGCCAGCCCAAGGAACTCTTGAATGGCGCCATCGACCCAGGCTTTATTGATCCAATAGCAGAAACGGTTAACAGCCAAACGTGCTTCCCTGTTATCCAGGCAGCCGATGATGACATCCATTCGGCGGAATATCCCCAAACCTACTTCGGTGGTCACGTCTCCGTGCAGATACTGCACATGTACATTGGGATTGATCTCTCTTGCCCTGGCGGCGGCGACCTCAGCCTTTTTACGTCCGGTGTCACTTTCGCGGAAGAGGACGGAGCGAGAGAGATTTGCCATTTCGATCGTATCAAAATCGATAATGTAGATATTTCCTACACCCATCAACACCAGGTTCTTGATGACCTCGTTCCCTAATGCCCCAGCTCCAACCACCATTACTTTTGCTTGTTCGACTTTTTCTCTTTCCCACCAAGAGATGAAAGAAAAAGTCCCCAGGCGGTCCTTTTGCAGGTTTGGAATGATGAGTGGTTTCTCTGGGTTGACCGGCAGGCGTTTTGGGCCCTCCGGTGTTTGTTCCGGTGCGGGTGTTTCTATTTCAATACTGGTCGTATCGGCTTTCTCGGCGATCTCGTGCGCCTTGAGCAGGCTGTCCTTATCCAGGTCAGCGATAAAGGAGCCAACACCATGCTTGACTTCGATGATGCCGCTTTCTTCCAGCAGTTTTAGGGCTTCGCGCAGCGTGGTTCGGCTGACGCCGAATTGTTTTACCAGGTCGCGCTCAGCTGGGAGCTGAAAGCCACTCTGGTAAACGCCATCCAGCACCATACTGGCTAGTTTTCCAGCAACGATATCGGAGAGTGGTGGACGTGAGATTGGATTCATATGCACCTCTGTGTAGTGGTATATTGGTCATACCACTACACCATAGTATAGGTGCTTTTTAGGCTCTCGTCAATCCTTTTCGGTTATTTTTCAGTGAAACCATTTTCAAGGTATGGGTTAATTAAGATGGATCAGGACCAGAACAATTGAATGGGTAAGGACGTTATTCCATTGCCAAATATTAAGAAAAGAGATGATATTTCGATTTTAAGTCTCTTATAATTAATATTGACCAGGTTGAACCGAGCTCATCTTTTTCTTTAGGATGTAGGGTCCTGATGTTTGATCAAGTACTGGTTCTCGGTTCATATGGAAAATCGTCTTGCTGACAAAGGAGGACACGATTTTGATTATGTGTAAAGGAGGGGCTATCGGACCATACTAATCTTTTCCCAACTCTGGCTTTATCAGCCAAATTGACAGGTACGTAGTGATTGATATTTCTTTATACGCGATTCTTTTATAGTGAGTGACCTGTCAAATGTGTCGAGGAGATTTTATAAATGCCAGCGGGGAGGGACTGGCAGTGCCTGATCCGATTCTTCCGCCGGAAGAAAATAGAATCTCAATTATCATGTTTTATGCAAATTAAGGAGTAATTAAAATGAACGAAAAATTCAAGATCACAACAAAAACGATCGTGGCAACTGGACTTGGGGCAGCACTCTTTATGTTGTTATTCATGTATGTCAAAGTCCCATCACCCATTCCTGAGACCAGCTTTCAGACCGCCTATGGTTTGAGCGGTTTCTTCGCGACCTTGTTTGGTCCTATCGCCGGTGCTTTGATCTCCTTCATCGGGCATGCACTCAGTGATGCCGTACAATATGGTTCCCCATGGTGGAGCTGGGTGATTGCCAGCGGCGTCTCCGGCTTCATTTTCGGTTTTGCTTTCAAGCGCACCAAGGTTGAAGAAGGTGAATTCACCTGGAAAGACATCCTCACCTACAACCTCTATCAGGTCATCGGTAATGTTGTGGCATGGCTGCTTGTGGCTCCCGTGCTGGATATCCTCATCTACCAAGAACCAGTAAACCTGGTCTTCACTCAGGGTTTGACCGCAGCGATCATGAATATCATCAGCGCTGGTGTCATCGGCACCTTGCTGCTGGTTGCCTATGCTGCCACCCGCACGAAAAAAGGAAGCCTCAGCAAGAAATAAGCGCGCTTCAAATTTTCGCTTATAATAACCAGAACAATGGCTGCCATCGCAAGGTGGCAGCCATCTAGATTCTTCAAAATCTTTCATCGAATCCAATTTGTAGGACATTTAAATAAAGGAAAGGAACAGCAAACAGGCATTAATTAATTTCACTTGATTAATATACTTCCATCTTATGGATGTTTATTGCAACATTATGCCGGATTTTCACAAATTGCTCACTATTTATGAATAATAAAGCAATCATTGAGTTCGATCATTTTTCTTTTCAGTATTACAGTCAAGCCGAACCCACCTTACATGATATCAACCTAAAGATCTTCCCGGGTGAAAAAATATTGATCGTCGGCCCCAGCGGGAGCGGGAAGAGCACCCTTGGCCACTGTATCAATGGCTTGATCCCATTTGCTTATCAGGGTGCCATCACAGGAAAACTGACCGTCAACGGACGTGATACTCGTGATCTTAATATTTTTGAGTTATCCAAGATGGTAGGCACCGTTCTGCAGGATTCGGACGGTCAATTTGTCGGCCTTACAGCTGGCGAGGATATCGCTTTCGCGTTGGAAAATGATAATGTTCCCCATGATGCCATGCATCAGCGCGTGAGGGATGTCGCAGCGATGGTGGATATGCAGGATCACTTATCCTCTTCTCCTTTTGAACTATCAGGCGGGCAGAAACAGCGTACATCCCTGGCGGGTGTCCTCATCGATGACGCGAATATCTTGTTGTTTGATGAGCCGTTAGCCAACCTCGACCCTGCCACCGGAAAGACAGCCATCGAGATCATTGATGGCATCTACCGCGATTCTCAAAAAACTGTCGTCATCATCGAACACCGTTTGGAAGATGTTCTCCATCGCGAGGTATCGCGCATCATCATGCTTAACGATGGCCGCATTGTGGCGGATATGGATCCCCATTCCCTGGTCTCTTCAGACTTGCTCAAAGAGAATGGCATTCGAGAACCTCTCTATGTGACGGCGCTGAAATATGCCGGTGTCAACGTCACCAAGCATATGAAACCCGGATATATCTCCACCCTGAAATCAGCAACCTCGCAGGAAGCGCTTGTGAATTGGCATAATGCCATTCAACCGGATACTCGCAAGAACAACAATCCCTCCATAATTAAAGTGGACGATATCAATTTTTCCTATGATGGTGTACGCCTGGTCTTACAGGATATCAGTTTCGATATTCGAGAAGGGGAGATGGTATCCCTGGTAGGAAAAAACGGAGCCGGAAAATCTACTCTTGCCAAATTATTATGTGGTTTTGAAAAAGAGGACCAGGGTATTATTCGTTATTATGGAAATGATATAAAGGATAAGACCATTAAGGAAAGGGCAGAGATCATAGGGTATGTTATGCAGAACCCCAACCAGATGATCTCAAAACCCTTGATATATGACGAGGTTGCGTTGGGATTGCGCCTGCGCAACGTGCCTGAAGATGAAATTAAGACCAGGGTTGAGAAGGTGCTTAAAATTTGCGGGCTGTCGCCGTTCATTGAATGGCCTATCAGCGCTCTGAGCTACGGACAGAAAAAACGCGTGACCATCGCTTCCATCCTTGTCCTCAACCCGAGAGTGCTAATCTTAGATGAACCCACGGCAGGGCAGGATTACCGGCATTACAGCGAGATCATGGAGTTCCTGGTTGAACTGAACAAATTAGGTGTCACTATCATTCTCATTACGCATGATATGCACTTGATGCTTGAATATACTCCCCGCGCGATCGTCTTATCCGGCGGTCATCTGGTGGCGGATACGGCGGCTTCATATGTGCTGACGAATTGTGATGTCATCGAAAAAGCGAACCTAAAAGAGACTTCTCTCTTCAACCTGGCACAGATGATCGGTGTTGAAGATGGGACTGCTTTCGTGCAGGGTTTTATTGATTATGAAAGAAGGTTGATGGATCGATGAGCGTAAAGATCAAACTCTTTTCTTATAACAGGGTAAATACTCCCATTCATACCTTATCGGGCTTATCAAAGCTGCTGTGCTTCTTGCTGCTCACATTCGCGGTAATGTATTCTTATGATATTCGGGTTGTCTTGTTCGTAATGGCCTTCTCCTTTGTGGTCCTGCGCGTTTCCAGGATCCAATTTTCACAGATACGCACCATGGTCCTGTATGTGCTCGTCTTCATCATCACCAACGCTGTTATCTCATTCCTGTTTGCCCCAGAATACGGTGTGGAGATTTATGGAACGCGCCATGAGATCGTGCGCCTTTTTCGCAATATCTATTTGACCCAGGAGCAGTTGGTCTATCAGGTCACCAAGTTATTTAAATATGCATCTGTCATTCCACTCGGCATGATCTTCTTGTTGACCACCAATCCCAGCGAATTTGCTTCTTCGCTCAACGGCGTGGGTGTTCCCTACAAAGCGTCCTATGCTGTTGCTCTCACGTTGCGTTATTTCCCCGATATCCAGCGCGATTATCATGACATCAGCCTTGCCCAACAGGCGCGCGGATTAGACCTTTCGTACAAAGCGAAATTCAAAGATCGCTTCAAGAACGCCTTGTTGATCGTCATCCCGCTCATCTTCTCGACGTTGGACCGTATAGAGCTCATCAGCAATGCCATGGATCTGCGTGGATTTGCTAAAGGGAAAACACGCACATGGTATACCCTGAAGAAATTGAACAAGCAGGATTTTGTGGCGATCGCTGTTTCGGCGTTGATCTTTATCGGTTCGTTATGTGTTTCGGCATTCATCAATCACAGCCGATTCTATAACCCATTCATATAGGAGAATTTCGATGAAACCCATATTGGTATTTCAGACAGATTTTACATACAAAGAAGGCGCGGTATGCGCCATGTATGGGGTCGTGAAAAGTGTGGACCGTGAACTCGAGATCATAGATGGCACCCATGAGATTCCCCAATTTGACACCTGGAGCGCTTCGTATCGTTTGTTCCAGTCCATGAAGTTCTGGCCAGAAGGGACCATCTTTGTTTCGGTGGTGGATCCTGGTGTTGGTACAGCGCGTAAGGCCTGTGTTGCGAAAACCGTGGATGGCTATTTTGTGGTCACTCCCGATAATGGTTCTCTGACGCATCTAAAAGAATGGGTAGGCATCACAGACGTACGTGAGATTGATGAAACAGTGAACCGGTTGGGCGGGAAGAACACTGAAGGTGTGGGTGTTTTCCATGGGCGCGACTTGTTCTCATATTGTGCTGCAAAATTAGCGAGCGGCATCATCAGCTACGAAGAAGTCGGACCGGCCTACGCGGTAGACGAGATCATCACACATCCTCTTCATGAACCGGAATGGGCGGAAGGAATTGTTAAGGGCATCATTGAGATCAATGACCCCAATTTTGGCAATATGTGGACCAATATCCCATTAGAGGTGTTTATCAAAGCTGGCTTCCGATATGGTGATGTACTGCATTTGACGATAAAACACGATGGGCAGGAGGTATTCTCAGAAAAGCTGCCTTTCCATAAATCCTTTGGATTCGTGCAAAAGGGAGAACCCATCATTTACAACAATGAACTAATGCGTATAGGCTTATCAATCAATCAAGGCAGTTTCTGTGAGCGCTATCAGCTGCAGTTTGGTCCTGAATGGGAAGTGGAATTCAAGAATTAACTTAAAATTACATTAATGAAGCCCCAGTTTCAATGAACGGATCTGGGGCTTTTTTTTTATATCAAAGGGTAGTTTCTAGCTCCCCGCATGTGGGGTGTTGTTTATATATTTATGATATTTATCTTGTTGTCCACGGTCCATTCAAATGGTACACTTACTCGGCGAGGTAAACAAATGAGAGTAATTTATCCATTCACAGCAATAGTCGGTCAAGAACGAATGAAACGCGCGTTGATCCTGAATGCGGTCGATACACGTATTGGGGGTGTTTTGATCCGTGGTGAACGCGGAACTGCGAAATCAACCGCTGCCCGCGCGCTGGCGGCTTTGCTGCCACAGGTGCAGGTAGTAAGCGATTGCCGTTTTGCGTGCGATCCGGAAAAACCACAAACATGGTGTACTGAATGCCGTGAACGGGTTGAGAATGAAGGAGAACTTCCTCACAAGATCGTGCGTACTCCTTTTATCGATCTCCCTGTTTCCGCTACCGAAGATAGGGTGGTTGGGACGCTGGATATCGAGAAAGCGATCCGTAAGGGAGAGCGACACTTTGAACCAGGTATTCTTGCTTCCGCTAACCGCGGTTTGCTGTATATTGACGAGGTCAATTTGCTGGATGACCATGTGGTCGATATCCTGCTGGATTCGGCTGCCATGGGTATGAATATCGTCGAACGAGAAGGTATCTCATTCGTTCACCCCGCTCGTTTCATCCTGGTTGGCACAATGAATCCTGAAGAAGGTGAATTGCGTCCACAACTGCTGGACCGTTTCGGGTTGTCTGTCGAGATCCACGGCATCCGCTCCTCGCGCGAGCGCGTGGAGATCATGCAGCGGCACCTCGCTTTCGAACAGGATGCTGAACAATTCCGACAGGAATGGATGGAAAAAGAGAAAGTATTATCTCAAAAAATTGACGCGGCCAGACGCATTGTGGATGATGTGACCTATTCCAGCCGCGATCTTTTAGCGATCGCATCCCTCACTTCTTCCATGAATGTGGAAGGACATCGCGCTGACCTGGTCATTCTTAAGGGTGCCCGTGCGCTAGCAGCTTTTGAAGGGCGCACCAAGATCAATGATCTTGACATCGCTATGGTTGCTGAATTGGCACTCTTGCACCGCATGAAGGGTGGACCCATGCAGATGAGTGAGATGGATGCTGATGAACTGCATGAGAAGATCGAAAAACTGGTCGGTTACAAAGAACTCGGCGAGGAAGAGGATGAAGGCACCTCAGGTTCAGAAAAGAAGGAACCCCCCCAAAAAAAAGTGTGAACGGGGAGGAGATAGCCGAGCCCTTCTCCGACGGCAGCGACCAAATGCCGGTTCCTCCCCAAAAGGTTTTTGAACAATATAACGCTAACTGGTGGGATGGCGGTCAACGCATCCGCATCGGTGAGTCGTTCACTCCCCGCCGTCTTGACACACCGCTGGATAAAATGGTGCGTCGTTATGGGGGCAGGCGCTCACGCACACAAACCTCCCGCCACCGCGGACGCTACATTCAGGCAAAACCTGCCAATGGTGATCTGATCGATATTGCCTTCGATGCGACCCTGCGGGCTGCTGCACCTTACCAGAGATCCCGCTCTGATGAGGATGATAATGTTGCTTTCCATGTTCATAAAAGCGATTTTATGAAGAAGGTGCGCGTACGCCGTGCTGCCAACCTGATCCTTTTCCTGGTGGATGCCTCCTGGTCCATGGCAGTCGCAGAACGGATGAGTGCGACCAAAGGCGCTATCGTTTCATTGCTTACTGATGCTTACCAACGACGCGACAAGGTTGGTCTGATCGTCTTCCAGAAGGATCGGGCAACGTTGATCCTTCCCCCAACCAATTCAGTGCAATTGGCACAGCGTGCGTTGAAAAATATTCCTATTGGCGGAAAAACACCCCTCTCCGCAGGGCTCACCATGGCGTATGAGGTGGTGAAACGTGAATTGATGATCCATCCTGATATCAAACCCATCCTGATCGTGATGACGGACGGGGCAGGTAATGTTGCCATGGGTTCCTATGCTCCTTTGGAAGAGTCTTACCAGATCGCTGAAAAACTATCCCAAGAGGATATACACAGCGTGGTCATTAATATGGAAGCTGAAACCTATGACCAGGGATTGGCATCACAGCTGGCTGATAGACTGGATGCACCCTGCCTGACCATAAAAGAATTGAAAGCTGACCAGTTATACATGGCAGTTCGCCAGGTTCGTGACGATATGCAGCGTTCAAATCAATAGAAATCCCAGGTATTCTCAAAAAATTTTTATGGGTTATAATGCTTTGCTCGTACCAATGTGGGATCTCTAGCATTCTTCCGGTACACAATAATGCTGATACAATAGGAAATTGATGTATGCATACTAAAAGTCCATATTCCAACGCGTTTTGGATACGTATCTTCGCTGCCGCTTTTTTGTTGATTTTTACTGTGTTTGCAGGTTGCAGTGGCGAAGCTATCTTGGATTCTGTTTTTCCAACCGATGAGAGCGAGACCACGCCCTCTCCAGATGCAGTACAGACAACTACAGTTGCCACACAATCTACAACTACGGCAACGCTCACTGTTGAACCTACCCCACTACCTACGATGGATTTTGAGATCACTCAAAATGAGATACTGGTCTGGATTCCGGAAGATTTTTCTATCTTGGATGATAATGAGGCGGCGCGTTTGCTGCAGCAGCAGATCCAGGATTTTGAACGGCAGACTCCCGGCGTGACAGTGCAAGTACGTGTAAAGGCCGTCAATGGCGCCAGCAGTATCATAGACAGCTTGCAGAACACTCGTATAGCTGCTCCTGATGCTCTTCCTCATATTGTGCTGCTGCCCCAGGTTGATATGGAAACTGCAGCGAGCCAGCAATTGATCGTTCCGGTCGAAGATTTCATCGAAATAGGGGAGCCAGAGGACTATTTCCCATATGCGATGGAATTATCCAGGATGCATGATGTCACTTATGGATTCCCATTTGTAGGTGATGCAATGGTGGGAGTCGCTTCTGCTGATATTGATCTGCAGGCGATCAGTTCATGGGATGATATACGTTTGATCAATGAACCTCTTTATTTTCCCGCCAATCACCCGCAAGCACGGTTAACCATTTCCCAATACTTGTCTACGAACATTCCACTTGCGAACGAACAGGGACATGCCAGTATTGCGACAGAGAATATGCTGGCTGTGTTAGATCAACTACAGAAAAATGTAAATAGAGATATATTTCTGCCCGACTTCAGTTCAATTAACTCAAGTGCAACCGTCTGGGACCTTCTGGAAGCTGGAGAAGCGGATTTGGTCATCAATTGGGCATCCAAGGCACTCCAAAGCGAGATCCCGGGATTGCAGATATTTCAGATCCCAAGTCTTGGTGAAGAACCATACACCAGTGCGACCGGATGGGTTTGGGCGATCGTAAATCGCGAGATGACTCTGCAAGAGAATGCATTGGACTTTATCGCATATATGGGTACAGCACAATTCCAGGCGGATTATTGTCAGCTTTCTGGATATTTACCAGTAAAGATGAGCAGTCTTGCTTTGTACGAGGATGATGGATCGGTTAATATCGCGCAAATAAAGAATTTACTGCCATTTGCACATGCATTTCCTGAAAATGATCTTATACTAAAGCTAGGTCCCATCTTGCGGGATGCCACATTACAAGTGCTGGACGGACAGCTTACGCTGGATGATATCATTGCTTCAGCTCAAGGACAGATAGAGGCGCTTCAGACAAAATGAACAACGAAATAGAAAAAAGCAAGCGCAGTTGGTTCAATATCCCTAATATCATTATTACGATAGCTCTGCTTATCATTTTGATATTAATGATCTGGAATCAATCCATATCTGAAGTGTTGGTTACCAAGGCAGACCAGGTCGAGGAATTGACCATAACGCCAACAGTTAGCGTTGGCCAGTTAACCCCGGTCTCTTCTGAATTCCACAGCGATCCAACCAATACACGAGGCATCATCAGTGCAGGTGTTTTGATCTTGCTGATCGTCTTTGCCAGCGGCTTTTGGAAACTGCGAACGACAAAATGAATCGGAAAGGTTTTCTTCGGAAAACCTTTTTTTATTTCTTTCGTATTAATATTGACAAAATTATGAAGGAGTTAGGAATGTTTAAGAAATTTTCTTTTACAACTATCGCTGGGATAGCGCTCGCATTGGTTCTAATGGTTGCATTGCCTGTGGGTGTTGTTCAAGCAGCAGACTTCAGCCATGATAATTTCGTGGGTGAAGATGAGGTCATTGATGATGATGTATTTCTGGATGGGCAGTATTGCCAGATGGAAGGAACCATCAATGGGAATCTGGTTGCCACTTGCGAAAGCATAGAGGTCACTGGTGCTGTCAATGGAGATGCTTTCTTGTTCGCGGAAACGATCAATGTGGCAGAATCGGCAGTCATCGATGGGAACGTTTTTGGCTTTGGCGCACAGGTAACGGTGGATGGTCAGGTTACTGGATCATTCGTCAGTGCCGGCGCGACCGTATTGCTCGATAGCACGGCAGTTGTTGCACGCAATGCATACATGGCTGGTTTCGAGACCAAGCTAGCGGATGGCGCTCAAGTTGGTATGGACCTTTTTAGCGGCGCTAATCAGATCATTATCAATGGTGATGTGGCCCGCGATGTAGCAGTCGGGACGAATACCCTTGAACTGCGCGGCAGCATTGGGCGAAATGCGAAAGTAGAGCTTGGAACGGACGATACGGATGTCACAACCTACTCCTATTACTATTCACCTGGAATGCAGTACATTCCCGCTGATCTCAAGAATGGTTTGCGTGTCTACGAAGGTGCCAACATTGCTGGTGACCTGAGCTACAGCGCGCTTGATAATGTGGACGAACAGGTTTCAGAATATGTTGCTGGGACCATTGATTTCAATCAGCTTGTTGAAGCAACGCGTTCTTACTCAACTGATGAGATCTGCACCGGAAGCCAATGGATCAACGAGAATTTCGGGCAATTACGTATCACACGCTCATTCAGCCGTATGATCACCTACTTCGCGATCGGTGCGCTAGCCTTCTGGTTGGTGAAGAAGCAAAGCACAGCAGTACGTGATCGTGGATATGCCATGCCAGGCAAAGCATTTGGATGGGGTTTTGTGTCCATTCTGGTCGGGTTCATGGGTTTGATCCTGGTACCCGGTACCTTTGTCCTGCTGGGGATACTGTTGGGCGTTGTATCTCTGGGTGGCTTGCTCTTCACGTGGTATGGTGTGGTCGGTACACTGCTCGTGGTGGCGTTCGTGCTCTTCTTCTTCCTCGTCTTCACGCTCAGCAAGATCATCGCAGCCTACGTTTTTGGATATTGGCTGATGAAAGATGTCTTCAAGGCTAAGAATAGCAGCCGCTGGATCGATCTTTTGGTCGGTGTGCTGTTCTACGTGATCCTACGCGCTATTCCCTTCTTTGGGATGGTGGTCGGATTCGCAGCAACCTTATTTGGTACTGGTGCGCTCTTCATCCGCATGACCAAGGTTGAGAAAAAGGCCAAGACCGAAGCTGTTGAAGCAGAATAAACCTCAGAAAAATGAAACATCCCGCTCTATGAGCGGGATGTTTTTGTTTACAAGGGAAGTATCAAGAGTGGGGTTATCATTTCTTCTGCCGAGAAGCCACCATGCCTGCCAAGCAGGTGATTCTCTTTTTGTGCCCACCACCAGTAGGCATCCCCTTTTGGTAGAGCGGTCAAGTTGCCCAGTCTGCTTCGTATTTTGGTGGAGATATCTTTTTCACCAAATATACCGGCAGAGATCATATCGTCAATAGGAAGCAGGCTGAAAGTATTTTGCCATCTTTGCGCTACATACTCCTTAAAAGCGGGCATCTTCTCGGATTCCGTGAAAAGATACGGGAAGCGGCTTTCGCCACTGGGAGGCATCTCAAGGTATTGCAGGAATTGTTGGTCGTTCCGCACTTCATATTTGGGTTGGATCTCAACCGGTATTTGCCCATGATCTGAGGTAACGATCAGAATGGTATCCTGGGCATCGCGCGAATATCGATCTTTCATGAATTGTTCAAGCAGGTGGCTGAACCAGCGCCATTCGTTCCTGGTCTTCCTGCCATCTGGTCCCTGGCGATGCGAGATCGTGTCCAGGGCGCTCCAATACAAGTAGATATATCTTTTTTTCGATGAGGGGCTATCCAGTAGTTCATTTACTTTTCGCCACAATTCATCTAGCGAACGAAAAGGGACTCTATTCACATCTTGTAATAACATGCGCGAAAGCCCCGAACCAGAAATATCGTTGTGCTGGAAAGCGTAGGGTTCAACATTGTGTTGTCGGAAATGTGTCCCCAGCGTCTGGACAGGCAAGAAATGGCTTACATCAAAGTCAAGGTGTGGGGTGTTCGCATCAGGAAGGGGATAGACCTGCGTTTGCAAGATCATATTCATGATCTTTTTGTATTCTGGAACGTATAATTCATATCCAAGCACCCCATGTTCTGCGGGGAAGCGACCTGTCCATAAACAGGTCAGCGCATTGGCAGTCGTGCTTGGCGCAACACTTGTAAGGGGGCTGAAAACGGCTTGATCTGCAATTTGCTTCCAGATGGGTTTAAGAAAGCGTTTCTGATAATTACTTTCCAGCCAGTTATGCATTCTTTGATAGGAAAGACCATCGACCAGTAGAAGAACCACATTTTTGACCTTGTTCAAAGGAATATTTGGGGCAGGTAGCTTTAACGCTTCGTCTCTGGGGGCTGGAATGGATAACCAGGAGCAGATGCTGCTGGGAATATTTGCCAGGTTCAATCCCTCATAATTGGGATAGATCTCTATGGGCGTGGTTCGCAAAGCCTGGATCTTGTGATCTATGATGGTTTGTAGATTTGTTTCGCTGAGTTTGAACAAGCTCTTGCTCCTTGAAAGGTCTTTTGATAACTATACCGCACACAACTCTATTTGTGCATGGATTATTGATATAATGGGTTATCTTCATTTTGGATTAATATATGCGTCAAGAAGTTTTAACTTGGAATGACATCGATATTCTTTTAGATCACCTCTTACCGCAATTTGATATTCTTTTCGATGCAATGATCCTCATCACGCGCGGAGGGATCATCCCTGGCGGTCTGGTGGCCGAAGCCTTGGATATTGAAGAGATTCTCATCGCTTCCATCGATTTCCCTGCTGAAACGCAGACAGATGCCGGAAAGGATATGTCACACAAATTCCTGGCACTGCCGCAGTTCATCCAATTCCCAGATTCATCCCTGTTATGTGAAAAAAGGGTCCTTATTATGGATGATGTTTGGGGGTCAGGCAGGACGATCAGCACAGTGAAGAACCGCGTCAAAGGGGCATATGGCATACCCTTCACATGCGTACTGCACTTTAATCCATATCGCAACTTGTTTGGGAAGGAAAAACCAGATTTTTACGCTGCTGTCACGGATGCATATATCATCTACCCCTGGGAGATCGATCTCGGGAAATCGCGCATGCTGCCTTTCAACTGCAAGTGATCAGGGGAGCAGAGCCGCCAGATATTTATCAGCCATGGAATGCATATCGAAATATTGTTCTGCTCTGGTTCTAGCGGCAGCGCGGAATCTCGCTTGATCCCGAATGACTTCCAAGCCAGCCTTGCTGATAGGCCCAAAATTGGGTTCCTCTAGCTGCCAGTGGTCCGCTCCATAATCCATGACCCTGCCCGCATCACCCTGGACCAATTCTGGCAGTGACCCTGTGGCGAAACTGACCACGGGCAAACCACACGCCATAGCTTCCATAACAGTGTTAGGACATGCGGCATTGATCTCGGCTGGATAGAAAATGTGCGCACTCCGGTCCAGCCTGGGAATATCTGACAGGGGCACGATCCCCAACCAATTGATCGAAAGATGCGGATGCGCTGGAATGGCATCCAGCATTGATCTCGGCGCCCGACTGGCGATGACCAGTTCAACTTCCTGCCCTGAAAGATCCGCCAGGTTGCTGGCAAAACCGACCGCATTCAACAGATCGCGTTGGTGACCGCCATAAAAGCTGCCTTCCACCACCATGATGCGGATATGATCGCTGGGTCGATCATGCTCTCCTTCAGGAGTGAACATTTCCAGATCTACCCCATTATGGATGACCGTATCCGGTATGGGGGCTTTCTCATACACACGATTCCACCAATCTCTTGTGAAATGGCTTTGATATACGATCATGTCAGCATAATTATTGCGGATGGTCTTGAGCATGTGGTTGTTCCACTCTGAGCGCAGGTAATGTTTGACTCCCGTGCGGACTTTTTTGTGCAGCCAGTTCATCCCATCCAGTCGCTGCACGATACGCACACCGCGTCGCTTGGCGCGTTTCAGATCTCCCAGGTAACTGCTTCCGCCAACGACAAGGACGGCCGCCAGATCGCTGCGCTGGATATCAAAATGGACATCAATATTCTTTTGTCCAAGGCTTTTGATCAATTTTTTCTGAAATGAGGTTGGTCCACCGGTGCTGCTGAGTTTTGGGTAGAGACAAATGCTGCCTTTGTTCATGTGGTCAATCCAGCGAATAGGTCATGATCTCATTAACGATGCGTTCAGCTGCTCGTCCATCTCCAAATGGGTTCGCAGCATTTGCCATGGCATCATACAATTTTTGATCGGTCAATAATTTTTCAGCTTCCGAAACGATCACTTCCCGGTCTGTGCCAACCAGCTTCAACACCCCTGCTTCTACTCCCTCGGGGCGCTCGGTGACCTCTCTCAGGACGAGTGTTGGGATTCCTAACCCGGTTGCTTCTTCCTGGATCCCCCCCGAATCGGTCAGGACGATCCTGGCGTTCTTGAGCAAATGAATTAACGGCAGGTATTCCAACGGCTCAATGAGGGTGATATTTTCTACATTGCTCAATTCGCGATAGACCGGTTTTTGAATATTTGGGTTCAGATGGACTGGATAGACGATCTCGATCTTATCCTGATACTTGTTCGCTATTTCCCTAAGTGCCTGGCACACCTGCAGGATGGGTTCTCCGAAATTTTCCCGCCTGTGGGCAGTAACGACGACCAATTGCTTTTCTCCAGAGAGGATGCCTTTGCTTTCCAGCATGGTCTGAATGGATCCTGGCATGGGTTCGTTGACGATCTGCCGCAGTGCATCGATGACCGTATTTCCTGTCACTTTGATGTGTTTCTCAGGTACTCCTTCACTTAACAGGTTCTTCTTGCTGAAGGTTGTTGGTGCAAAATGCAGGTCGGCTACTACTCCGGCGATCTTGCGATTGATCTCTTCGGGGAAGGGCTGCCATTTGTTGTGTGTCCGCAGCCCCGCTTCAATGTGTCCGATCTTGACCTGGCGGTAGAACGCATTCAATGCTGCTGCCATGACGGTGGTGGTATCTCCCTGAACCAGGACCCAATCCGGTTTTACATCTGCCAGCACGGGATCAAGGTTCTCAAAAATATGGGCGGTGAGCCCAGCCAGCGTCTGGTTGGGTTTCATCAAGTTCAAGTCAATATCCGGTTTGATATTGAAGAGAGATAGTACTTGATCCAGCATCTCGCGGTGCTGTGCGGTCACGCATACCACCAATTCGATGCCAGGTTTATTCTTTAGCGCCCGTACCACCGGAGCCATCTTCACAGCTTCCGGTCTTGTGCCAAAAATGGTCAAAACTTTGATATTTTTTTCAAGCATAAGTTAATTATAGATTGTTATGGCTGCCCGAGTTTATAGAACTGAAATCCGGCGTTTTCCCATGCATCTCTTTGCCAGCCGCCGCACATATCAATTGCAATTGTGGCAGAAGTCTTTTGTTTCACTTGTTCTGGCTTGAGTGCGGTAAATTCATTATGCGGCACCAGCAGCAATATCAAGTCGCTGTTTTCCAGGGCTTCCTCTAGATTGGCAGCGTTGTGTGCCCCATGGATGTTCGCTTGTATCTTATAGGGCTCAAAGGTCGTTACCTTGGCCTTCGCCTCGACCAGCAGTTCCACGATCTCGATCGCTGGCGATTCGCGCAAGTCGTCGATATTGGCTTTGTAGGATAGTCCCAGGACGGTAACCTTTTTATTTTCCAGTGAGCCGGTCTTCCTGCGGATCGTGTCGACCACATAAGCGGGTTGCCCATCATTGAGTTCGCGTGCGGTATGAACAAGAGGGGAGATATCAGGAGCGGCTTCGACCAGGAACCATGGATCTACGCTGATGCAGTGGCCGCCAACCCCGGGGCCTGGTTTGAGGATGTTCACCCGGGGATGGTAATTGGCAATGTTGATGGCTTCCCAGGCATCCACACCAAAGCGATCAGCCAAATGAGCAAATTCATTCGCGATCGCGATATTGATGTCACGATAAGTGTTTTCCATCAATTTCACCATCTCCGCTGTGGTGGCATTGGTCATCAGGATGTCACCCTTGACGAAGACGCTGTACAGATCTTTGCCAGCTTTGGTGGATCTTTCGTCGATACCGCCGATCACACGCGTGTTATTAACGATCTCTTCAATGATCTTGCCGGGTAGAACGCGTTCTGGTGAATAAGCCAGCATGAAATCTTTCCCAGCTTTCAATCCGCTTTCTTCGAGGATGGGCGCCACAATATCCAGAGTTGTGCGTGGGGGAGAAGTGGATTCAAGGATGACGAGGTTCTCCGCACGCAAATAGGGCGTGATGGCCTTTGCAGCAGATCGTACTGCTTCCATATCCGCTTTTTTATCCTCCGTGATTGGAGTAGGAACAGCGATGATAAAGGCGTCGCATTCCTCGGGTGTGGAGCGAACGATCAGGTTTTGTGACTCGATGGCGGAGGTAACTAATTCTCGTAATCCAGGCTCATAGATATGGACTTGTCCATTTTGAAGCCCATGGACGATCTCTTCATTGATATCGACTCCAATTACCTGTATGCCATGCTTGGCAAAGGTGCAGGCAGTTGGTAGACCGATATATCCCATTCCTAAAACACAGATCTTACGAAATTTCAAAGCTTACTCCTTAATGAAAAACAGTGGTCATATTATCTCACAATTCATAATTACCTGTTCTCTCTGGTATCTGTTGAAAGTCAAAAATAGGCATGATACACTTCAATAACTACTGGAAGTGAGGATATATGCCTAAAACATTATATCTCTTGGATGGACATGCCCTGGCTTATCGTGCCTATTTTGCCCTTATGTCAAGTGGGTCACGGTTCCAAACGCGAACAGGTGAACCTACAGCCGGCACATTCGGATTTATGAATATCTTGCTGAAGATCATAGAACAGGATCGCCCAGAGTACCTGGCGGTTGCTTTTGACACTGGAAAGACCTTCCGCAATGAATTGTTCAAAGATTACAAAGCCACACGCGAGAAGATGCCCGATGACCTGGTTCCCCAGATCGAACGTATTCGCAATGTGGTGGATACCTTCAATATTCCTCGTTTGGAAATGGAGGGATATGAAGCGGATGATGTGCTCGGTTCAGTGGCGAATTATGCTGTTGAGCAAGGTTATGGTGTAAAGATCATTACCGGAGACCGCGACCTGCTGCAATTGGTGAGCGATCGCATCATCATTAACCTAACCGGTTCCAAGATGTCGGATGCAAAAGATTACTTCCGCGAAGATGTGAAGGAGAAATTGGGCGTCTATCCCGAACAGGTGGTTGACCTGAAGGCATTGATCGGTGATCCCTCTGATAATATTCCTGGAATAAAAGGGATAGGACCGAAGACAGCGGAGAAATTGTTCGATCAATATCCCCATCTCGAGGATATATACGCGAACGTGGACGCCATCAAGGGTCGGGCGAAGACACTCCTGGTGGAAGGGAAAGAAAATGCTTTCCTAAGCTATGATCTGGCGAAGATCAAGACCGATCTTCCCATCAAGATCGATTTTGAACAAGCTCGAACAAAAGAAGTAGACACAGAAAAGGTCATCGCTCTCTTGAATGATCTTGAGTTTCGTTCAACCGTCGAGCGAGTAAAGAAGATCTTCAATATTGCCACTCCTGTCAGCAATGTGAGTTCACAGCCCGATCTGTTCAGCTCAGCCCAACCGATCCAGATACAGGTGGAATCCCAATATGACCTGGATGTCAAGATCGTTGACACTGAAAAAAGTATGACGGAACTTGTTCAAGTCTTGGATAAGGCGGAATACCTTTCCTTTGATACCGAAACGACTTCTACTGACCCTATGTCTGCTGATCTGGTGGGTATATCCATCGCAGTTCAACCCGGTACAGGGTTCTATATCCCCGTTGGACACAACTCAAAAGAGAAGCAGCTATCCCTTGAGGCAATACGGTCTGCTTTGCAACCCTATTTCTCGAATCCGGGTCTTTCCAAAGTGGGGCATCACTTGAAATATGATTGCATCGTGTTGATGAATCATGGTTTTCAGATCACTCCCCTTGGTTTTGATACCATGCTGGCTGGTTGGCTGCTGGATCCCGCCTCGCGGCAATTGGGGTTGAAGGCCATGAGCGAGTTCGAATTGGGCATCAGCATGACCCATATTGATGAACTCATCGGCAGCGGCAAGAACCAATTATCAATGGCGGATGTGCCGGTGGAACAAGTTGGTCCCTATGCTGCCGCCGATGCGGAAGTGCCTTTGAAGCTCATGCAGGTTCTAAAACCGCGTCTGGAAAAGAATCAATTATGGGATATCTTTCAAAAGATCGAAATGCCTCTCATCCCGGTGTTGATCGATATGGAAAGAAATGGAATATCCATCAACAAGGAATTTTTCCACTCCTTCTCTGATGATTTGACCAAACGTATGCGTCAGATCGAAAAAGAGATCTTTGAGATCCTTGGGTATCCGATCAATCTGAATTCTACGCAGCAGCTCTCCAAAGCTCTCTTCACTGATCTGGGATTGAAACCCCCTGATCCTGCTAGAAAAACAAAATCCGGATTCTATTCCACATCTGCTGCAGTTCTGGAAGCTATGCATGGACAGCACGCGATGGTTGATCTGATCCTCGAATATCGTGAGGTATCGAAATTGGTCTCCACTTATTTGGATGCACTGCCCAAACAAGTCAATCCACGTACCAACAAGATCCATACATCCTTCGGACAGACAGGGTCTGTTACGGGGCGATTATCTTCATCCAACCCGAATTTGCAGAACATTCCCACACGTACTGAGCTTGGTCATCGTGTGCGGCAGGGTTTCGTTGCCGATGCAGGGCAGGTGCTCATCTCAGTAGATTATTCACAGATCGAATTACGTGTTGTGGCGCACATGTCGCAGGATGAAGCCATGCTGACTGCTTTCCGCCAGGGGCAGGATATCCACGCTGCAACTGCAGCGGCTATTTATGATATTCCCATCGAAGAGGTTAATAAGGATCAGCGCCGGCATGCAAAAGCGATCAATTTCGGTTTAATCTATGGCATGAGTGCATTCGGTCTCACACGAACGACCGACTTAACTTTGGCTGAAGCTGAGAACTTTGTGAAGACATATTTTGAGCGTTTCCCGCGCGTAAAATCCTATCTGGATTCGATCCGTCATCAGGCTGCGTCGGATGGGTACGTCGAAACCTTATTAGGGCGCAGGCGTTATTTCCCAAATTTGAAGAACCCGGTCAGCGCGCAGTTGAAAGCACGCGAAGAACGGGAGGCGATCAACGCTCCCATTCAGGGAACGGCAGCGGATATCTTGAAAATTGCGATGATCGAGCTGGAGCCCGCTATTAAAAATGCAAAATTGAAAGCCAAGATGCTCATACAAGTGCATGACGAGCTTGTGCTGGAGTGTCCACAAGATGAACTGGATGCGACCATAGCGCTCGTGAAAGACACCATGGAAAACGCCTATAAATTGGATATTCCGCTCAGCACGGATGCGCGCTATGGCAGCAATTGGGCAGAATTGAAATAAGAAGCAGTAAGCTGGATCTATAGCATTACAGGTCTTCCCATCCGTAGTTCAGAACCGACGTGATGGGCATCGTTGAAAAGGCGGATCACTGGATTTCCTTTATAGAAGTCAATGATGGTGATGGATGTGTTATCGACCCAAAATGGGACATAGCCGTTAAAATTGCCGCCACATAAGTGGAACAGAAAACTTTTGATGAATCCACCATGGCTGACAGCTGCCACATTCTGGCCGGCGTGTTTTTCCAGGACGAGGTCAATAAAGGTTTGAATCCTATCTCTTAGTTCATGGATAGTTTCTGCTTGTGGGATGGTTGGTCTTGGCGGTCTTGAATTAGCATCTGCTTCGTACCATTCGGTTAATTGGTTGTACAGGGCAGGATCTTCTTCTTCAAAATCATAGAGGTGTCTGTTTTGAATGATCCCAAAGTCATATTCGATCAACGCTGGGTTAGGGATTGCGCTGAGGTTGAATGCTTTCTCCAGGTAGCTGGCGGTTTCTCGTGTTCGCCTGAGCGGGCTTGTATAGAGAACGTCAAGCGGGTATTGTTCTTTGACCCGCTTTGCCATTTTCTGGGCTTGAGCGTGGCCGACCTCGTTCAGAGGGATGTCGTTCACTCCAGAGACAACGCGTTCAACATTGTGCTCGGTTTGTCCATGTCGTATGAGGAAAAGGCGTGTGTATAGAGTTTTATTGTCTTGTTTCATTTGATGTTCTTTCTTCTGTCTGGTTTTGTATTATGGAAGTGCTTCAAACGGTCGCACTTCAAGTGAATAGATCGAGCACACGCGATTGTCCAACATACGTGTGCGGATGCGCGGGTCCATTTTTTCCAACGAGATCGAGGACGTGATCACGGTTGGTGCTTTTGTTTCATAGCGGAAGTTTAACACCTGGAATAATTTTTCTCTGGCCCAGGGAGTCGTGTTTTGCGTGCCCAGATCATCCAGGATCAATAGCTTCGCGTTCCGAACTTGATTGAATACATGGTCATAGGAAACTGGTGAATTGGGATTGAAGGTAGCCCGCAAATGATCCAGCAGGTCTGGCACCACAGTAAAGATCGGGTCATCTCCCGCTGCCCGCCGATAATTTGCGATTGCGGCTGCCAGGTGTGTTTTCCCAGTGCCGTAGGAACCCAGGAAGATCAACCAACCGGCTGGCTTTTCTGCATAGCGCTGGGCTGCCATAAATGCCTGGTCGAGATTTTTTTGTTCATTTTGTGGTAGTTTTTCTGCTTTTCTGGCTGAAAAATTATTAAATGTGCGATGCTTGCTCAGATATGACAGGGTAGAGATGGGTGAATCCTTATGCTCAACGAATGGGTCCCGGTAATCCAACGCTGTTATGGTGATCTGGTTCACCAGGTCGCGATCATTCAAGCGCGAGGAGATGCGCTCGTCGATCTCGGCAATTTCCAGGTTGGATGTGATGACAGTGGGTAACTTGTTCACGTAGCGGTGGTTCATGATCTGGAACAATTTCTCTTCTGCCCAGGCGGTTGCGTTCTGTGTTCCCAGGTCGTCCAGTACCAGGAAGGGTATATCCCTGATCTCTGCAAAGCGCGATTCAAAAGAAATCTCCTGTCCACTGAACGCATAACGCAGCCAGTCCAACAGGTCTGGTACGGTCAAGAATAAGGTAGGCATTCCATTCTGGATGACCTCGTTGGCTATGGCCGCCGCCAGGTGTGTCTTTCCACAGCCGAATTTACCGGTCAAGAACAACCAGCCCTTTGGCTCTGCTGCAAAACTCTTGGCATTCTGATAAGCAACCTCAAGACTTTTATTGCTGTCCTTTTTTGTTCCCCGTCCTTCCACATGGAAGGTATCGAAGGTCATAGATTTAAAAGATTGTATATTGCTGAAATCATACAGGTTCTTTCGTTCTACTTCTTCCACCTGGTTCTTTCGACAGGAACATATCTCCATCTTTCCAAAATCAGGATGGTCTACAGGCAGGTCCTGGCGTACAAAACCAATACCATGACATATTGGGCATTCCGGGTCACCCGGCAGGACGGTCTTTCTATTTGTTCTTGATGAATTTGCCATATTTCCCTTGGGTATAGCGTTTGTAATCCTCTTCAGCGTCTCTTTTATCTCTTCCATTGCGACCTTCTTCTTTCCAGCTGCGCAAGATTGCCTGGATGTAGCGCCACTTGCGCACGTTATTTACAACCGCGATCTGAATGGCTTCTGTTATCCATTCCAGCGGATAATCCTGCTCTGCATCCTTGATCGCATCTGCTATCATTGGCGTAAGCGGGCCGATGTTCTCTTCATAATGCTGAAATACATTTTTCTGTATTTCTTGCACAGCCCCTCGTGATTCAGAGCGAGTGATCTGTCCGTTCATTTCAGCGGTTTGCTGGCCTCTTTTGGTATTCAGAAAAAATGGGTGCCCCTGTTTGATCGCTGCCAGAGAATTGCCAATGAAAAGTTCACCCTCGATGTTCTTTTGGATCGCATCAAATAAGTTCTTCTGCTGTTCTGCAGCTGTCTTCCCTAATTGGGTCAACAATTCTGGATAGGAGAAGAAATCGGATGATGTGATCGGGTTGGATTCATCTCCACTTCTCTGGGCGAACCAAATGGCGAACAAAAGTACCTTTAGTTGAGCAATATCCTCTATAGAGGGGAGGGTATCGCTCAGTAGAGCTTTGTTCAATTGGATTCCGTCGAGCTCCATCACGGTTTGTTTCATTTGCGCTGCCCTGGTTTGTGTCTGGCTTCTTTTTCCACGCGAGCCGCATTCTCAAAACGTGCGATCTCGTTCAGGAACACCAGTTGGATGCCAGAGTGTGTGGGACCATTCCTGTGCTTTGCTACGATGATCTCAGCAGAATTCTGTTTGCTGACGTCTTTATCAGTGATATCAGGACGATGGATGAACATGACGATATCCGCATCCTGCTCGAGGCTCCCGGATTCGCGCAGGTCAGATAGCATTGGGCGTTTATCCTGGCGTTGTTCCACCGCACGCGATAGCTGTGCTGCGGAGAGAACCGGAACATTCAATTCACGCGCCAGGGTTTTCAAGTTACGTGAGATGTAAGAAACTTCTTGCACACGGTTATCATTTCTGCTATCGCCACTCATCAGCTGTAGATAGTCAACGATGATCAGGTCCAGGTGGTATTCCAAATGAAGCCTGCGGCATTTGGTGCGCATTTGCAGCGGGGTGAGGGCGGGGGTATCATCCAGGAATATCTTCGTATCTCCCAGAACCTCGATGGCGTGTGTGAAGACGGGCCATTCATTTTCTTCCAGATCACCCATACGAAGGCGCTGAGCATTGATACGTGTCTCTTGGGAGATGAGACGCTGCACAAGCTGTTCGTTTGACATTTCCAGCGAAAAATATGCCACATGTTTGTGATGCCTCTGGGCGGCGTTCTTGGCTACGGTGAGCAAGAAACCGGTCTTTCCTGTTGCCGGGCGTCCAGCAATGATCAATAGATCGGATTTCTGCAGCCCCCCAAGCAATTTGTCAAGATCTGCCAATCCGGTTGGGACGCCCAATATCTCGTCGGTGCGTTCGGATAGTTCTGTAACACGGTCATAGTATTGACTGAGGACAGTTTGGATCGGCTGTAGATCCCGTCGAATCCGTCTTTCACTGAGATTGAACACCTCGCGTTCAGCTTCATCCAGGACGGAGTTGATCCCTTTCTCTTGATCATACGCTAACTTGGCCATCTCGTTTGCCGCTCCGAGCAGCCGGCGGCGAACGGAGGTCTCCTCAACGATATGCGCGTATGCCTCTGCATTTAGCGAGGATGGAGTCTGATTGATGAGTGAAAGCAGATAGGCTTGCCCGCCAACCTCGTTGAGGTGGTTATGTTTTTCAAGTTCTTCACTGACGGTAAGGAGATCAATAGGAACGCGGTTCTCATGTAATTGAACGAATGTTTCCCATATCCAGCGGTTGCGGATCACATAGAAATTATCGGACTCAAGGATCTGCGCGACATCAAAAAAGGATTCAGGGTTGATGAGAATTGCTCCCAGGATCGCCTCCTCCGCTTGCTTATTATGGGGCTGTGCCTGGATCACTTGCTCTTCAGTTGACTTGAAATCCGTGAATTCATTCATCTTATATCATTCTCATATCGTCATCGTCGATTGGATCATCACCATCATCATCATCATCCTCAGTATCATCATCGTCTTCTGTAAAGAGTTCAGGATCATCCTGATCATCTCCAGGGATCTTCTGAAGGAATTCTTCAAAGATGGATAGTCGATCTGGACCCACTTCTTCAAAACTAATTTCCGCAGGGCTCTCTTCGATGGATTCTTGTTGAGCGAAAATCTCATTATTTGCAGAGATGTATTCCTCTTCGATAGGGACGATACTGGCAGCCTGCATGATCTCTTCAGAGATGAAGATGGGTACATGTGTGCGAACAGCCAACGCAAGCGCGTCTGAAGGGCGCGCATCGATCAATATTTTTTTCTTATCTTGCATGATCTCAATTACGCCGTAAAAGATATCATCCTTGAGTTCTTGAATGATGATCCGTTCGATCACTCCACCAAGTTCGCGGATAGCTTTCTTGATCAGGTCATGTGTTTGCGGGCGCGATATCTCGATCTCTTGCAGAGCAATGCTGATCGATTCAGACTCATAAGGGCCGATCCAGATCGGTAAATAGCGCTCATCCTTGACATCTTTTAAAATGATGATGCGCTGTTGACTTGTCAAACTCATACGGATACTATCAATTGATGCTTCTACCAAACCAGTCATTCTTTCTCCCAATAAAGGATATTTAACAATTTTAGCATGTTCGTATCCAGAACCCAAAATGGTTGTTATAATGTATGCCGCTTTAAGATTGTTGTATAATCTTTTAACAATCACTTAACATCGCCGTTGCCATGAAGAATTGAACATCAATTCTTTTTTAAGGTTAAATACCGAAGACAGGATTCAAAATAATTACTTTATGAAATCATCAAAACCAATCATCTTAATGGTCGAAGGCAAACGGTCAGACCGCAATTCATTCACGGGTGGATTAATGAAAAAAGGATTCACTGTGCTCTCAGTGCCAAATGGAAATGCGGGAATGGCTGCGCTCAAGCATGATGGCCCTCAAGTGGTCATCATTGACGCATCTTCGATGCGGACCAGTGGGACGAGAATTTGCTCCTCTTTTCGGAAGGCAGATGCGGATATTCCCATCATCATGATAGTTGATGATGATGTGGATGTGAAACAGATCAAGGGAGCCAATGATGTACTCGTGTTTCCATTTACCTTGCAAAAGATATTGAACCGGGTCAAACCCTTTGTTCAAAGAGATAATGCTGACATGTTGGAGGTCGGGCCAATCTCACTTGATCTATCCCAACGATGGGTCTATTGTGATGGGCGCAATGAGCGATTAACTCCACGTCTCTTCAAACTGATGAAAACACTAATGAAGAAACCCGGAAAGTTGATCAAACGGGAAGAGCTTTTCAAAAAATTATGGGAGACTGATTATGTCGGCGATATGCGTTCACTGGATGTGCATATCAGCTGGCTTCGCAAAGCTATCGAAGAAGATCCTCGGCATCCTGTATATATTAAAACCAAACGGGGCGTTGGATATTATCTCGATCTTCCTGCGAAAAAATAGACATAATAAAAGAGCTCCAGTTCAATTCCGGAGCTCTTTTTCTTATCCAAAGATTTTCACTAATGTTAGCAGCAAGCCGCCTGCGATGACACTTGCAAGCTGACCTCCTGTATTCGCCCCCATGGCATGCATCAAGATGAAATTATCAAAATCTTCCTCTTGTGCCATCTTGGCGGATAATCTGCCTGCCATTGGAAAGGCGCTGATCCCACAAGCACCGATGAGAGGATTGATCTTCCCACCGGAGAACACCGACATCAGTTTTCCAAACAATACCCCCATGACCGTATCCATGGCGAAGGCAAGTAAACCCAGCCCAAGTACTTTCAAGGTATCGATCTGCAGGAAGCTCTCCGCCTGCATGGTAGCGCCGATGGTCAGTCCCAGGAAGAGGGTGGAGATATTGATGATCTCGTTTTGAGCGGAATTATTCAACCGCTCAACCACACCGGATTCCCGCAACAGATTTCCAAGCATCAAAGCAGCGATCAATGGTGCTGCATCTGGTGCGATCACGCTGACGATGAGGGTCACCAGGATGGGAAAAATGATCAAAGCTGACTTGGAAACGTGCCTGGGTGTATATTCCATGCGGATCAGGCGTTCTTTGCGCGTTGTTAGCAGCTTCATGATAGGGCGTTGAATGATCGGCACCAGGCTCATATACGAATAGGCTGCCACTGCGATCGGCGCAAGTAATTCTGGGGACAACTTGCTGGAAACGAACAAAGCAGTGGGACCATCAATGGCTCCGATGGAACCGATGGACGCAGCTTGCTTCAGATCAAATCCCAATAGGATTGCAAGGATCAACGTTCCGAAGATGCCAAATTGACCCGCTGCACCCAACAATGCCATCTTGGGCTGCGCGAGCAAAGGGCTGAAATCGATCATGCCGCCCACACCGATGAAGATCAGCAAGGGGAAGAGTTCTGTTTGGATACCCGCTCGATAGAGGACAGATAGAAAACCCTCACCATCGGCTGTTGCAGCCATCCCCAGATTTGCCAGGATGCACCCAAAACCGATAGGGAGGAGTAAGACAGGTTCGTACTCCTTTTTTATCGCCAGATAGATCAGTACCAAACCTACGATGATCATGACGATATTTTTCCAGCTAAACCCGCTGATATCCAATGTGAAGAAGTTGAGGAAGTTGTTCAGTTCCATGGGGTCCTCTTCATTTCTTGAATTGAATTAGGACTTGATTGTGTGCTACCTGGTCGCCGGGTTTGACGAGAATGTCTTCTACAGTGCCTTTGCGATTGGCACGGATCGAATTCTTCATCTTCATGGCTTCCAAGATACACACTTCCTGACCGATGGTTACTTCCTCACCGGGTTTGACGAGGATATCGATGATGACACCGGGGATGGGTGCTTTGATATCTCCTGAAGTGTTTTCTACAGTCGTAGGTTGTGGTGCAGATTCATTCTTTGGAGTAATTTCGTTTTTGCTGGTCGTCGCTGCGATGGTTTCTTTTTCTTCATCGAGCCAAACCTCAACTTGTTCACCATCCACATCCGCGATGATCGGGTTGCAGTCAATGTTTTCTATCGTTACGTTGAAATTCTTGTTCTGTATCTTTACTTGAAATTTCATTCCGGGCCTCACTTTATTTCCGTGTGGAGTGTTGTTGTCCACGATGTGCGCTTTGCCATGGGCTGAGTGCGCTGGATTCTAATTGGGGTAGGGTTATCCTGTCCTTTGACAGAAGCAAAGCAGCCGCCACAGCAGCAGCTGCTGCTTGTTGCGGGGCTGGGATCGCGCTTTCATCTTCTTGTTCGGGTTCCTTGTCCTGCTTTTTTTGTGAAGAGGTCAGTCGTACTAAAGCTTCCATAACTCCCCATAAGAGGAGGATACCCACAAATACCAGGACCACCCCAACCAGGGTTATCATCAATGCTTTTTGTAAGTATATGCTCATAGCTCTTATCCCTTAGACTGGAGAATTCCCATGCTTGCGCGATGGATGACTGATCTGCTTCTGATGAAGCGTTCTCAATGCAGCAATGAGGGCTGGTCTGGTCTTGGCAGGTTCGAGGACATCGTCAATATGCCCTGCTTTGGCTGCGGCGTATGGGTTCAGGAATTTTTCTTTGTAGAGATTGGTTACTCTCTTTCTTTCCTCTTCAGGATCATCTGCATTCTTTATTTGCTTGCCATACAAAATGTTGGCAGCTCCATCAGGCCCCATGACCGCGATCTCGGCACTGGGCCAGGCATAATTGATATCCGTTCCAAGGTATTTGCTGCCCATCACAATATAAGCACCGCCATATGCCTTGCGTGTCACTACCGATACTTTCGCTACGGTCGATTCTGAATAGGCGAAAAGTACTTTAGCGCCGTGGCGAATGATCCCACGATGCTCCTGGTTGACACCCGGCAAGAATCCGGGCGAATCCACAAAGGTGATGATGGGAATGTTGAAACAGTCACAGAATCGCACAAAGCGGCAGATCTTGTCCGAGGCATCAATATCGATCACCCCCGCCATGAAGCTTGGTTCTTGCGCCACAATTCCAACCGGGCTTCCACCCAGGCGGGCAAGGCCAATGATCGCGTTCGGGGCAAATGTCTTTTGCAGTTCGAGGAAACAATGGTGATCAACGATCTTTCCGATGATCTCATGCATATTGTAGGGAACTGCTGCGTCATCGGGTATTAGTTCGTTCAGGACGGCGTCTGTTCTTTGCGGATCATCGTTACTGGGACGAACAGGAGGATTCTCGATATTGTTGGCAGGCAGGTAAGAAAGAACGTTGCGGCATAATTCAAGCGCTCCCTTTTCAGAGTCTGCTGTCAGGCTTGCGATCCCGCTTGTTGAGAGATGGACGTTGGCGCCACCCAGATTCTCGAAATCAACTTCCTCACCGGTGACGGTCTTGATGACGCTGGGACCCGTCAGGAACATATAGGATTGTTCTTCAACCATGATGATCAGATCTGTCATGGCTGGCGAATAGGCAGCTCCTCCAGCGCAAGGACCAAGAATGACGCTTATTTGCGGTATGATGCCAGAGTAAAGCGCGTTCCGGCGGAAGATCTCTCCGTATCCTCCCAGGCTGTAAACGCCTTCCTGGATGCGAGCGCCGCCTGAATCGATCAAGCCTATGATGGGAGCTCCGTTTTCATAAGCCATATCCATGACTTTGCAGATCTTCTTGCTTTGCATTTCGCCCAGAGATCCACCCATGATGGTGAAATCCTGCGCATAGACGAAAACAGTGCGCTCGTCGATCAACCCATAGCCGGTGACGACCCCATCTCCGAGAAGTTGGTCTTCAGCAGAGATGTCCTTGTCATTTCTCTCGGTGATGAATTGTCCGATCTCATGGAAACTGCCGGGGTCCAGCAATAGTTCTAAACGCTCACGCGCGGTAAGTTTTCCTTTTTTATGCTGTTTCTCAATTCGGGCTTCTCCACCACCAGCAAGCGCCTTTTTTCGAAGGGTATTAAGCTTTTTGAGTCTTTCATTATTTCGCATGGTTCGTTCCTTATCTATATTCGGTGCATGATCTTTCAATAAAAGGTTCACAAACGAAGACCATGTTAGATTGTAGAGGAAAAATCAGGAATATGAAAGGTACATTTATTACCTGTTTACCTGACTGCTATCGGTACAGGGAATGTTTAGGGGTTAGGTGATCTGGTTAGTAGAAGAGCAGACTGAGTCCGACTGAGAAACATAAGATTGTGTTCATGCCCAATCCGATATAAGCGGTCAATTTTGTGTAAGGTTTGAGATCAGAGTTGCGTTGCAGGATTATGACGAGAATACCATCCAGGATATTAATGATCGTCGAAAGAATAGGTACCAGCAAGAATTGACTGGCGGGGTTGAAGGTTACTGATCCCAATTGGAAGGATTCTCTGGTGATGATCATAAAACCATAAAGTAGAAATAAAAGGATGGAAAGAATGAAGCTGACTCCCAGCGGGAGCAAGATACCACGTTCTGTGGTTACTTTCCTTATGGTGGATTCAACGCGGATCTCTTGTCGTTCTATCGGAGTGATCGAACCAAGATATCTTGCTTCACGGATCTCTTTCTGAAAGGATGTTGCATCATTTGGGGAAAGAAAAAGAACTTCTTTCCTGGTTCCAACCAAGACTGCATCACGCTGGCGTGTAGCAAAAAAAAGGATATCTCCTAATTCTGCGCTTGTCCGTTTCCCTGAGAATATACCCAGCTGGGATAAACCCGGGAAGGTGATACTGTATCCCAACTGCGCGTATGGACGCACCCACTCGATCTCGGCAATGGGAATGATCATCTTCTGTGATCCCCAATGAATGGTCAGTCCATCCCGATCGATGGTATACCGGCTGCGGACGATTCGGATCAGACGCAGCATCAAATACAAAACGGGTAGGATATTGGGAATTCCTATCAACAGAAGCAGGATGCGCAGCCCGGTGTTCGCTGTCGAGGTTGCTGCCAGGATGCATCCGCCTGCGATGCCGCTTAAAAACAAGCAAAGCAAGAATACTTTTGAGAAAGTCTTTTGAATTGGGAGGGGATATTCTTGCTTGCTGTTCATACTAAAGTGATTGCTGGATCCCTTCGCAAACCTGTATCACTTGTTCTTCGGTCATCACACTGGAGAAGGGTAGGGCTAATCCTCGTTCTCCGAGATCTTCGGTGACCGGGTAATCTCCAGGTTTATATCCAAATTGCTCTGCCATGTATGGTTGAAGATGGATCGGTAAGAAGTAAGGTCTGACTGGAACTCCATTCTCAACCAGCTTATGGGCAAGATCGTCTCTGTTATGCGAGGCTTTCACCCGTACGACATACACGAACCAGCTCATGCGAGTTGTTTCTGGGAGCACTTGTGGAATTTCGATCTGGGGAAATTCTGCCAGATATTTACCATACCAATTTGCTACTTGTTCTCTACATTCGATCATATGCTCAAGCCGCTTGATCTGAGAGAATCCCAGGGCTGCGCTCATCTCGTCCAGACGGTAGTTATAGCCAAGGTGGGTGTGCTGCAGCCAGGCATCTCCGGGAGCTCTACCCTGGTTGCGCAGCGCTTGCATGAAGGATGCCGCTTTCTCATCGTTTGTTATGATGATCCCGCCTTCACCTGTTGTAATTTGCTTGTTGGGATAAAAAGCGAACACACCGTAATCTCCGAGCGTCCCGGCCGGTTTTCCCTTGTAAGTAGCTCCTAATGCCTCACAGGAGTCCTCGATCAACTTCAGGTTGTTCTCTTTACAGATCTTGATCAGTTCATCATAAGCTGCTGGCTGTCCGAAAACATCAACGCTTAGTATCGCTTTCAGCTTTCCAACTTTGTCATACCCTTTCCGCGGCAGCCACTTTTTGGCGGATTCCCCACCAATTTGAAGATCATGTACTGCTTGGGCAACTTGTTCCACATCCAGGTTCCCGGTGAGAGGATCAATGTCGACAAATACAGGGATAGCCTTCTCGAACAGAATGACATTTGTAGACGAGATGAAGGAGAATGGCGTTGTGATGACCAGGTCGCCTTGTTGGATGTCTGCTGCGCGAACACAGAGGTGTAAGCCGGTTGTACCAGAACTGACAGCCAGAGCGAATTTACTGTGGGTAACTTCTTTTACGGCATTCTCAAAGGCTTCGATCTTGGGGCCCATGCTCAGATATCTGGTTTCAAGAACCTCCATCACTGCCTGGCGGTCTTCTTCAGTGATCTCAGGGGAAGACATTGGAACTGATTTCATTTTCTTCATAATTATTGAAAACTTCCTTTACTTTTTCGTATCGTGCATTTGTTCAATGTTGAACAGATTGTAATCGTAAATAAGAGATGATTTCATCGAATTTGATGATCTGCTTTTCATTCATGTCGCGAAGTTTGACCTCGACGCCATCTTGGGCGAGCGATCTTTCGCTGATCGTGATGCGAATGGGCATTCCGAGCAGATCTGCGTCATTGAATTTTACCCCCGCACGCAGGTCGCGGTCATCATATAGAACTTCCATGTTGTTTGATCGAATGCTGTGATAAAGTACGCTAGCGCGCTTTGAGACTATGCCTTCTTTATCATCTAGTTGGATCAAATGAATGGGATAAGGCGCGACGTTCATGGGTAGCTTGAGTCCAAATTCATCGTGGTGCTCTTCTACAACGCAAGCCAGCAATCTGCCCAACCCAATTCCATAAGAACCCATCACGATCGGTCTTTGTGAACCGTCTTCATCAAGGAAGGTGCACCCCATTTTCTCAGAATAGAATGTACCCAACTTGAAGATATTCCCAACTTCAACACCACGTTGACTGGAAAGCGGCTTTCCACACTTGGGACAGGCAAATCCCTCTTCTGCGCAGGTGATGTCCGCGATCAGGTCGGCTTCGTAGTCTCGCCCGTAATTTGTATTCAGCAGGTGGAGGTCTGTCTCATTCGCTCCAGCCACGAGGTTCGTGCGATGTGGTATTTCATCATCCACAACCACAAGGATCTTGTCCAAACCAATGGGAGATGCAAACCCCGGGACAGCGCCACTACTGCGGATCTCGTCATCGGTGGCTGGTCTTAATTGAACGGCGTTGAGCACACGCTGCAATTTGGATTCGTTCAATTCCAAGTCCCCCCGGACAACTGCCAGAACCAGTTTCCATTCGTCTGCGATCAGTGCCATCAGGAAAATTGCCTTGGCAGTCTTTTGCGGCGGGATATGCAAGAAGTTTGATAGCTCTGCAATGGTTTTCATCCCTGGAGTTTCAATGCTTGAGAGAGGTCTTGGCTCTTCTTGCTGTTCACAGCTTTTTTGAAATGTGGCGATCTGACGGTTGGCAGCGTATCCGCAGGTACTGCAGGAGATGATCGTATCTTCCCCGATCGGGTTCAGATACATGAATTCATGCGCTTCCTGCCCGCCCATCATGCCTGTGTCGGAGCGTACTGCTATGACCGGCAGATCACAGCGCTGAAAAATGCGCTGGTATGCCTCATAGTGCGCTTCGTATTGTCTGTCCAGACCGGATATATCCCTATCAAGACTATAACTATCGAGCATGCTGAATTCGCGAGTACGGATCAATCCTGCTCGTGGGCGGGGATCATCGCGCCATTTTAATTGGATCTGGTAGATCAACGCTGGTAACTGGCGGTAGGATTGGATGATCTCGCGGGTGACCGCTCCCACTGCTTTTTCATGCGTCATCGCCAACACCATATCGTGTTGGTTGCGATCTTTGAAGCGACCCATTTCATCCATAATGGAGAACCAGCGGCCAGTTTCCTGCCATATTTCTGCAGGGTGTACTAATGGCAGTTGGACTTCTTGTCCACCAATGGATGCCATTTCTTCGTGGATGATAGTTGAGATGCGCCGTAAAGCCTTTTGGGCAAGCGGTAGGTAGCAGAAAATGCCGCTTGCAAGTGGGCGTATGTATCCAGCCTGTATTAACAATTGATGTCCAGCTGCTTCTACTTGAGCTGGCGGTTTACGAAGGGTTGTGTTAAAAAGCCTTGAGAGCCGCATCTGTAAAATATGTGTTCCTAATCAGCAGATTCCTGCGTTTCACCCTTATCTGGAGCGAGTTTTGTTTCACCTTCTTCAAAATCGAGTGTGATCTGTTCTTCCATGGTGATATTTCCACGCAAGAAGGCGCCCTCTTCGGTAGCGAAGGCGACAATGTTCACATCACCCCATATCTGTCCGGTACTGCGTATTTCCAATTTCTCGGCAGTGATGTTCCCCTTGACTGCTCCGGCTACGATCACAGTGTTTGCCTGGACGTTCTCGCATGTAACTCGACCGGTTTCACCAACCACCAGCAAGCCGTTCAGGTTTATCTCACCTTCAAAAGTGCCTTCGATGCGCACTCCACCTTTTCCCTTGATGGATCCTTTCCAGATGATCCCCGTTCCCATGACCGATGTAACCCGCTCGATGGGAGTAATTGCTGCCTGATCTTTACTTGAATTTCTACGAAACATTCTGTGATACTCCTAAGCGGTCCGGGTCTTTTTTCTTGGTGGGTAGATCATACCTGCGTATACGCGTTCCCCCTGCGGGACATCAGACTTGATGGTTGCTCCATTGGCAATTCTGGCGTATTTCCCAATATGTACACCGATATTGACATTAACATTCATCCCTAATTGGGCAAAGTCGTCGATGATTACGTCACCTGCCAGTTTTGCACCGGGTGATAGATTGACGCATGCTCCAAGGGTGTTGTCATGCGAAACAACGACAGAGTTGTTGATAAGAGTCCCCATACCAACCCGGGCGTTCCCACTGACATAGCTTTGAGCCAACACCAATACACCTTGCGCTAACTGCGCAGAGGGGTCAACGTGTGCCGTAGGGTGCACGATGGCTGGACAAACGAACCCGGCTTTTGCCAGGGTGTTGAATACATTCAAACGAACTTTATAATTCCCTATCCCCCCCACAGAATTGACCGCTGTGCGGATCCCGCTCTGAAACAATTCTGGGAGCATGTCAGCTCCTCCCAGAACGGGTGAACCGATCACATCCGTACCTTTGGGCATATTATCATCGATGATGCCAACGATGGTGTACGTGCCGAGAACGCGCACTGCTTCAATGATCATTTTGCTTAATCCCCCACCACCGTAGATGATCACTTTGGTGGGGTCATATAAGAATTCAGGTAGTTCTATTGTTTCCATTTTATTTTCCATGTTCTCTTTATACCATGAGTCTACTGTATCAAATTATTAATCGATATTGAATCATCTCTAATGAAAAATCGCCAGGGGATGCTTCTCCATGGCTCTGCTGCATATCCGATCCCTATGCGGGGAGATGTGTGAATAAGACTAGTAGGAATTGTAATCCCATCTTCTATCCATATCTCACCTGAAGAATTACAGAGATCCGCTTGATTCTGCTCGCCATCGATTCCAAGAGCCCGTGTCAATTTCGCTGGACCATCGCACCAGTGTTTTCTATGGATACCTTCGCGATTTTCTGCGATCATTGCTATACCCTCGGTAGGGATGAGCGTCCTGATCAAAACAGCGGCTGGGTATCCAGTTTTACCGGTCACACAGTTGAGCAACCAATGCATGCCATAGGTGAAATAGATGTATGCATGCCCTGGTTCTCCATACATGGGGGCGTTGCGCTTCGTCAAACCCTTGCGGGCATGGCAGGCCTGGTCCTGCTCACCGTCGTAGGCTTCAGTTTCGATGATGATACCTCCAACCCTTTCTCCATCAACGAGGTGGATCAATCTTTTCCCAAGCAGGTCTTGGGAAACCTCAACTACATCGCGGTTGTAAAAAGTACGCTCTAGGATCATATTCTCTTTTCCGATATGTTCATCATAGTTTTGGAGAGGTTAATGTACGAATTTATATTATCAGGCTAAATAAAAAATAATTATGCGATGACTATGGTTCATGTGATCCGTTTTAATCTTCGCATTCGGAAATTTTGATCACTTTCCTGCTTATCCCATCTTCCATGTTTTCGACGGATGCGATCTCTTGTATACAAGTCTGTTGGAATTGAGCTCTCTGTTCTTCATCCAGTGAATTCCACCAATGCTCATCAATGTATACGTAGTCAAAACCATACTGCAGAAGGGCACTTATGGTCGGTTCGTTCCTTAGTTCTTCAACTTCTTCTTGAGAATATGCGCTGGACTTGAGCAAAGTGGGATTCCCACTGATCACGGCGGCACGCCAACTGATGGAATGCGGATCGAAAATGAGTGCATCCGTTTCCAATTTTCCCCAAACTTGACGGCTGATGCGTGCATCCCAACCATCGATCCCTTCACTCAGGATCGGTTGTCGAATGGCAGAAAGTTGATTTATCGCAATAACTACTCCCCCAACGCTCATGAGGACTATGCAAATAGAAAGGATCACGTTCTTCCAAATGGTTTTACCTTTTTTGAGTGCGTAGCCCAATAAGAACAGGATCAGTATGATCAAACCGTACGAAGAAAAGCGGGTAATATCTCTCTCGGAGGAAAGGTAAGTGAAGAACCCGGGAATAAGTATCCCGATCAACCCACTGATGAAAATGGGCAGGAGTAAGTTCTTCTTCGGGTTTTCTTTTTTACATACCCATTTCCATAGTACCGGTACGAAGAAAATTGCGGGTCCTAACTCACAAAGTCCGACCAATAACAAACCAGGGTCTGTGATGGATAGGCCGCCCAGATGCCCGGAAAAGATCACCGGTGGAAAATTGAATTGGAAAAGACCACTCGATTGGCCTGCCACCAGCTCTGCTGGTCCACTGGTGAATATGCTGCTGATCACCTTACCAGCCATTTCTGTGATCGTGCCGCCTTGCAAAAGGGCCATGGGTATGGAGAGCAACCCTGCCGTTAGCAAGGGTGTATGGAGAGGTTGGTTTGATATCTTACGGGTAATGAGGTTGTAAATGAAGATAAGCACAACTGCTATAGCCAGCAATACATAGGTGGATTCCCAGGTCAGGGCGAGTTGTGCTAATAGGATCGCTGTGATCAGGTTGGCGATTCCCCTGGATTTCTTTTTCCCAAGTAGTATCAGGAGAAGGATAATGATGAATGCCAGTGTTTCGGTCCCAGAATGGAACATGATCAAGGGTTTGAGGATCCCGTTCAGGAAACCAAATGGATAACCGGCTGGTGGACCTCCGCCAATAACCCAATCGGTGTAAAGTGCCTGTGAGAAGGGTAGACCAGCATCCTGACTTACGCCTAATAGTTGAATGGAATTATCCAGGGTTGAGAGAAAAGTGTTCGGCAGCAGCCGAAGAAGGAATCGGGTACCGGAGAGGAGCGGGAAGATAGCGGTGAGTAGGATCGCTTTCCACTCCTTTTGAGTTTGACGGCGGATGAAGTAATAAACCAGAAGGATGGAGAGTGCCCAATATATTCCTTTGCTTATGTCGAATGCACTCCATGGGAAGAAATTCCCCAGGCGCACCAGGCTCGCTCCAAGCAGTTGAGAACCGTAATGATACTGGTAGAGAACATCCGGGTTGAGGGGATTGTGTGCTGGAATGTCGCCATTTGCCATCAGCGAGATGAGAGTAAGATTCTTTCTCTCATCAAATATTGCCAGACCTCTACCAATGAGAGTGAAGAAGAGCAGCAGGGCTATAAATATTCCAATTTGAATAACAATGCCATACAGATCTTGTTTTCGTATTTTTCCCTTTGATCCTTTGCGATTTGCGAACATGCCTGCAAGGAGAATGAGCGCAGATGGCAGCAGGAAGGTGAGTGTGGGGGAAAGAAAGTGTCCAACGACATTTACCAGCCATAGGTAGAGCACTATCCCCAGCCCGAAACCCACAAAGGATTTCTCTCTCTGTTTTATATCAAAGACGCTTGATGCTAGAAGATAGCCGCCAAGGCTGCAGAACAACATAGCGATGAACCAGGGAATGATATCTATTACGTTGTTTCCTCGTACCCAATACATCGTCTACCGTACTCCTTCTACGTTGGCTGTATCTTTCTTCTTGAAATCCGGTAAGAAAAAAACACCGGGGATGCTAGCGATGATATAAGCGATCCGAAACAGTAATGCCAGTGCATAGGCATTTTCGCTGGGAATATTCCCCAGGTTTGTGAAGAGGAACGATATCGCCAACTCTTGAACACCCAACCCGCCTATTGAAAGCGGAAAGAGGGTGATGACATAACTGAGGCTGTAGATCGATCCGATCTTCCAGAGAGATAGACCCGATTGCATCGCATCCAGAAGCACCCACATACAGGAAAAGATGAAGAACATATGAATGAAGTTGAATCCCATGGATTCAAGCAGGAATTTGGGATGTTTCAGCCATAATTGGATACTTTTAAATACTTTTTTCGTGAAATTGACGACCTTTTCCCATATTTGTTTGAACATATCCTTGAATGCGATCGCGAATGGAAAGAGTATCAAAGTGTTCCATGCAAAAGGATTTTGCGGAGATTGCATTAGCAGATATATCCCATAGGGGATAAAGAGGAACATACCCGCAAATCCTATGATGCGATCCATGACCAATGATGATGCTGTGTAGGCTGCGTCGAGCCCTTGTTGAATACCCATCACCAGGCGAATGATGTCACCGCCGATGCTGGTGGGTAGTACATTGGACGAAAACAGACCTGCAAAAGTGATCTTGAGTGTTTCGCTTAATCTGGGCTTGGGTTCATTGATCTTTAGTAGTGCATTCCACCTGGCAGAAATTGCAAGCCTCGAGAAAAAGACACAGCCAAGGGCAGTTATCAAGGCTAACAGCGGTAGACTACGAATGATCGCAAATATTTCTCTTAAATCCTGTTTTGAGAATTGGAAGATGAAGAGAGCGATGGCAGCGACAGTGATGATCACCCGGACGAATGGGAAAGACTTTTTTTCAGGTGCGCCATCACTCTCCGGGTTCCGATTGTATTTTTGATCCATCATGTTCAACCTTTTTGTTTTTATTGTTCTGCGCGAGGGATATAGATCTCAATGTCAGTATAACGCAGCCATACAATGGGTTCATAGTATTCCATTAATGGGATGGTGATGTTTTCTACCCAGGCATTGTTTTCCTCGGAAAATGCCTGTTCATTCTCTTTGATAGTGTCATATTGCTTGGCAATGACGATCATGTCAAATCTGTTTTGTGAGAGGTCGCTGTAGAATTCTGAAAGGTAATCTCGCTGATTTGAGATCGCCATTTCCATCAGTTCTAGTAATTCATAATCGGTAACCAGGTTGGGGACTTCAACATAGCCAAAGGTTACCAGATGACGTTGGTTCACAAAGAGTATTTCCCCTTGCGGATCGTCGCTGCGCACGAGTTGGATATATCCTCTTATCTCATCCAGATCATGTTGGAGAGACTCGCCAGAGAACAATTCTCTGGGTGTCAATGCGTTGAGTGCCCAAAAAATCGGTTGAATAAGCATGATCAGGAGAAGGGCATATCGAAAAGTGAACTTATTTGAAGAATCCTGATCCTGATAGCGCTGATAGAAAGAAAGGTAATAGACCACAACCAACAGCAGCAATATGAATGCATCCATGTTATGCAGGTTGCTTCCTCCTCCGATCTTGACACTGACTATCAAGCCGCCCAAGAAAAAGATAATTAAAGCGATTAAAAGAAAACTGATTGTTGGCCAATTGGTTTTCTTTTTCACCGCTTTCAACTGCATGAATAGTAGAAGAAGCAGTGGGGCACAAAACCAAAGGATGCCGGTGAGGATTCCTTTGGTATATGTGGAGCTGGGCAGGAGACGGTACCACAATAATGCAGAGTTGAAGCTGGTGGTGAAATGTTCTATGTCAGCATTGCCTGATAGCGGGACATACAGCAAGTTGGCCGCAAAACTCGATAGGGTCCCGACAGCAGCATAGATGAATGGATTCTTGACCAATCTTGCGAAAGAGAGTTTTTCATGATCGGTTTCGAAGAAATAGAT
>NPIF01001396.1_pt1 | contig 63886 bp, 54 predicted proteins | sample 8637461 | NCBI WGS metagenome assembly NPIF01 (sample SAMN07420641, study PRJNA396082) | bioreactor metagenome | isolation source: sample BR12 brine-fed electro-methanogenic bioreactor BR | place: Japan: Kochi | collected 2016-12-09 | reverse complement strand
TCGTACGGGGGCGGAACCCCGACTCAATCAATCCGCGCAACAGCGCACAACCAGCTTTTAGGTATCACTGAGGGCCAATAAACAAATGATCCGCCCTGCCACAGCAGAAGACATCGACGCCCTGGTGGAGATCGAGAACCGCTGCTTCGATACCGATCGCCTGTCGCGGCGCAGCTTCCGCCACATGATCACCAAGGCCCACGCCGCCTTGCTGCTGGAAGAGGACGAACGCACGGTGCACGGCTACGTGCTGGTGTTGTTCAACGCCGGCACCTCGCTGGCGCGCATGTATTCCATTGCCGTGGATCCGCAGTATCGCGGCCACGGCATCGGCCGCCGGCTGGTGACGGCGGCGGAACAGGCGGCGCTGGCGCAAGACTGCGTCACCCTGCGGCTGGAGGTGCGCGTGGACAATGCCTCGTCCATCGCCCTGTACGAAACCATGGGCTATCGCCGCTTCGGTTTCTACGACGACTACTACGAAGACCACATGGACGCGCTGCGCTACGAGAAACGCCTGGTGCCGTCGCTGCGGCCGGACATGGCGCGGGTGCCCTATTACGAGCAGACCCTGGAATTCACCTGCGGCCCGGCGGCGCTGATGATGGCCATGGGAGCGCTGGACCCGTCCCTCGAACTGAACCGCCGCCTGGAACTGCGCCTGTGGCGCGAGTCCACCACCGTGTTCATGACCTCCGGCCACGGTGGTTGCGGCCCCTTCGGTCTCGCCCTGGCGGCGCATCACCGCGGGTTCGAGGTGGAGGTATACGTCAACGACGAAAGCGCCCTGTTCGTCGATTCGGTGCGCGCTGAGGAGAAGAAAGAGGTGATCCGCCTGGTGCAGGATGACTTTACCGAGGAGATGGCACAGCTCGGGCTGCCGCTGCACTACCGCCGCATCACGGTCAGCGAGATAAAACAGGAATTCGCTCACGGCGCCATCCCGCTGGTGCTGATAAGTTCCTACCGCATCTACCAGGAGAAGTTTCCGCACTGGGTGGTGGTGACCGGTTTCGATGACCACTTCATTTACGTGCACGATTCCTTCGTGGATCGGGAAAAGGGCAAGACCGTCACCGATTGTGTGAACATGCCCATCCCGCAGAAAGACTTTGAACGCATGGCGCGTTATGGCAAGTCCGGCCAGCGCTCCGTGCTGATTATCCGCAAACCGCAGGCGAAGGCGCGCAAGAGGACGGCGCGCAAGGGAACGAAAGCAGCGTCATGACTACGCAGATTATCGTGGTGGAGGATACCGCGGACTGGAAATTCGACGGTCTCGATTATCCTGTCGTCAACGTCGACGATTACTTCACCGGCAAGGAATACTTCAATCTCAAGCACGTGCAGGTCATCAACCTGTGCCGCAGCTACAAATATCTCAGCGTGGCCTATTACTGCTCACTGCTGGCCGAGGCGCGCAACCACAAGGTGATACCCTCGGTGAAGAGCATGCTGGATCTGTCCAGCAAGGCCATGTACAGCCTCAATGCGGTCAACCTCGACGAGGAGGTGGCGAAGAGCTTCCGCAAGTACCGCAAGGACAGTTACGAACGCGTGTTCGAAATGGACGTGTTCTTCGGCAAGTGCCTGTTCGAGCCGCTGGCCGATCTGGCGCGGCAGATATTCGAAACCTTTCCCTGCCCGCTGCTGCGCGTCGGTTTTCGCCGCGCCGAGGGCGGCTGGCACATCGATTCCATCAAGCCGCTGTCGCTGCACAAGCTGGACCGGGAGAACCGCGAGTTCTTCGTCGAGCGTCTCAACGGCTATCTGAAAAAGCGCTGGCGCTCGCCCAAGTCGCGCAGTCAGGCGCGTTACGATCTGGCCATACTCTACAACAAGGACGATCCGCTGCCGCCGTCCAATGAGAAGGCCCTGCAACGCTTCATCAAGGCGGGCCGGGCATTGGATGTCGACGTCGAGGTGATCGACCGCAAGGATTATTCGCGCCTGGCGGAATACGACGCGCTGTTCATCCGCGAGACCACCAACATCAATCACTATACCTACCGTTTCGCCAAGAAGGCGGAGAGCGAGGGGCTGGTGGTGATGGATGATCCGCAGTCGATCCTGCGCTGCACCAACAAGGTATACCTGGCCGAGCTGTTGCGCGCCAACAAGGTGCCGACGCCGCGTACGGTGATTGCCGGGCGCAATGATCTCAAGGCGGCGGAAGACGCCATCGGCTACCCGATGGTTCTCAAGGTGCCGGACGGCTCCTTTTCGCGCGGCGTGGTCAAGGCGGAATCGCCGGAACAGATGCGGCACGAGGCGGAGCGGCTGTTCAAGAGCTCCGAACTGATCCTGGCGCAGGAATACCTCTACACCGAATTCGACTGGCGCATCGGCATTCTCAACCGCAAGGCGATCTTCGCCTGCAAGTACTTCATGTCGAAGAAACACTGGCAGATCGTGCACCATGAGTCCGACGGCACCTTCCAGGAAGGTGGCTGGAAGACCCTGGCGGTGGAGCAGGCGCCGGCCGAGGTGGTGGCCGTCGCGCTCAAAGCGGCGAACCTGATCGGCGACGGCATCTACGGCGTGGACCTGAAGCAGACTCCGCACGGTATCTATGTCATCGAGGTCAACGACAATCCCAACCTCGATGCAGGCGTGGAGGATCAGGTGCTGAAAGAGGAACTGTACCGGCAGGTGCTCGCCGAGTTCATCCGCCGCCTGGAGCTGAAGCACCGGACTTGAGCAGAAGGAAGGCAACATTCGACGCAAGGAAGCTACGGGTGTTTATTGTGGCGCCTGCGTAGCAGCGCCGCCCGATACCACTGCGCCATATCGGGCCTACGGTACTCCCGACGTCGCCTTTCGCATGATTTCCCTTTGCGCTCTTCGCATCCTTTGAGCCTTTGCGTTGAAGGCTTCTGACTTTAAGGCGTGAGCGGTCACAGGGGCCGTCCGAGCAGGGCGGTGTTGCCGCCGACGGCGGCGGTATTTGTGGTCACGGTTTTTTCCGCGGCGAAGCGCAGCAGGTAGTGTGGGCCGCCGGCCTTGGGGCCGGTGCCGGAGAGGTGGCGGCCGCCGAAGGGCTGGCTGCCGACCACGGCGCCGATCATGTCGCGATTGATGTAGACGTTGCCGGCTTCGACCCGTGCGGCGATGTAGCGGCCCAGCGCGGCGACGCGCGAGTGTACGCCGATGGTGAGGCCGTAACCCAGGTTGTTGATGCGCGCGATGACGGCGTCGAGCTCATCGGTGCGGTAGCGTAGCAGGTGCAGCACCGGACCGAAGTGTTCCGTTTGCAGCAGGCGCAGATCATCCAGTTCATACAGGCACGGCGCTAGGAAGGTGCCATGCACACAGTCTGCGGGCAGCGGCGTGCGCGCCAGCAGGCGGCCGCAGTCTTCCAGTTCCGCCAGGTGACGTTCCAGTTTTTGCAGTGCTTCCCGATCGATCAGCGGTCCGACGTCGGTGGCAAGCAGGCGCGGATCGCCCACCTTCAGTTCAGCCATGGCACCGGCCAGCACCTCGATCAGCCGATCGGCTGCCTCCTCCTGCACGAACACCACCCGTAATGCCGAACAGCGCTGGCCCGCGCTGTTGAAGGCCGAGCGCAGGATATCCGCCGCCGCCTGTTCCGGCAGGGCCGAGCTGTCGACGATCATCGCGTTCTGGCCGCCGGTTTCGGCGATGAAGGGAACGAGAGGCCCGTGACGCTGCGCCAGGCGCAGTTGGATGCGATGCGCAGTATCCACCGCGCCGGTGAAGGCGACGCCGGCCAGGGCCGGGGCGCCCAGGACGCCATCCTCCACGGCGGCGGCGGACGCCGGCAGCAGCTGCACCGCTTCGGTGGGTACGCCGGCCTGGTGCAGCAGGGCGATCACCGCAGCGCCGCACAGCGGGGTCTGGTGCGCCGGTTTGGCCAGCACCGTATTGCCGGCCAGCAGGGCCGCCACCACCTGGCCGGTGAAGATGGCGACGGGGAAGTTCCACGGGCTGATGCAGAGGAAAACGCCGCGGCCCTCGCTGCGCAGGAGATTTTCCTCGCCGGTGGGGCCGGGCAGGGTCCGTTCGCCCAGCAGTTCGTCGGCGCAGGCGGCGTAGTAACGGCAGAAATCCACCGCTTCGCGCACCTCGGCCAGGGCATCGGCCACGGTGCGGCCGCCCTCCATGACGATGCGCGCGGCCAGGGCATGACGCTGCTGTTCGAGCAGGTCTCCGGCGCGGCGGAGCAAGGCCGTCCGTTCCGCCAGCGGACGACGCGCCCAGGCGGGCCAGGCGCCGGCGGCACGGTCCAGCGCCGCGCTCACCTCCGCCGGTGTGGCGGGGTGTACCGTGCCCACGGTGCGGCGGCGATCGGCGGGAAAGACCACGCCCTCGCCGCGGCCCTGTGCGGAGCCGGCCTGCCAGGACGCGGCGAGCGCTTCCTGCATGGCGTCGTGCAACTCTGTCAGCGTCTGCGGATCATCGAGGCAGGTTCCCTGTGCATTGGCGCGCTGTGCGCCGTACAGATCGCGCGGCGCGCGCAGTGTGGGCTGCCAGGTGCGCGCCAGCACCGTCTGCGCCGGATCGGCCAGCAGCCGTTCCGGCGGCAGCTCGCGATCGGCGATGCGGTTCACGAAGGAGGTGTTGGCGCCGTTTTCCAGCAGGCGGCGCACCAGATAGGGCAGCAGTTCGCGGTGGCCGCCGACCGGTGCGTAGACGCGGCAGGGGAGTCCCCACTGTTCGACCACCGCGTCATACAGCGCCTCACCCATGCCGTGCAGGCGCTGGTACTCGAAGGCGGCGTCGCAGGCCAGGACGCGGACGGCGGCGATGGTGTGGATGTTGTGACTGGCGAACTGGGGATGAAAATGCTGCGGCTGGGCCAGCAGGCGGCGCGCGCAGGCGAGGTAGCACACGTCGGTGTGCGCCTTGTCGGTGAATACCGGATAGCCGGGCAGACCCTGCTGCTGGGCGGCCTTGATCTCGCTGTCCCAGTAGGCGCCCTTCACCAAGCGCAACGTGATGGGTGCGCCGCGCCGGGCGGCCAGCTCCGCCAGCCAGTCGAGCACCGCCGGCGCCCGCGTCTGGTAGGTCTGCACCGCCAGGCCCAGCCCCGGCCACTGCCGCAGGGAGCCGTGGAGTGCCACCGCCTCGAAGATGTCCAGCGACAGCTCCAGCCGGTGCGCTTCCTCCGCGTCGAGGGTGACCGGCACGCCCGCGGCGCAGGCCTGCTCCAGCAGCGCAGTGAGACGCGGCAGCAGCTCTGCCAGCACCCGTTCCCGCTGCGCCATCTCATAACGCGGGTGCAGGGCGGAGAGCTTGATGGACAGGGCGTGACGCGCCTGCGGCTCCGGCGCCTCGGTGGCGCCGAGGGCGGCGATGGCGTTGCCATAGGCGGCGGCATAGCGCAGGGCGTCGGCCTCGCTCATGGCCGCCTCGCCCAGCATGTCGAAGGAATAGCGGTAGCGGCTGTCGCGCCCGGCGCGCTCCAGGGCCTCGGCGATGGTGCGCCCCATGACGAACTGGCGCGCCATCAGGTGCATGGCGCTGCGCAGGGCGTTGCGCACCACGCCCTCACTGCTGCGCGCGACCAGCCGGGCGAGCAGCGCGGCGGGCGGGGCGGCGTCGAGGCGCAGTATGCGCCCGGCCAGCATCAGCCCCCAGGTGGAGGCGTTGACCAGGCTGCTGTCCGCGGCGCCCAGATGCTGTTCCCAGCGCGCGCCGCCGACGGTGTCGCGGATCAGGCGGTCGGCGGTGACGGGGTCGGGGATGCGGATCAGGCCTTCGGCCAGGCACATCAGCAGCACGCCTTCCTCGCTGTTCAGGGCGTACTGATGCAGGAAGGCGTCCAGCGGGTGGGGATGCTGCCGTGCGTGGGCAACGAGGGGGCGGCCCCAGGCGGCGACGCGCGCCCTGGCCGCATCGTCGAGCCAGGCCTCCCCGGCCAGGGCGCGGGCCAGTTCCCCCTCATCCACGAAATGGCCGGCGGCGACGGCGGCGCGCAGGGCACCCGGCCGGGGAATGGCGTGGCGGAACAGCAGCGGCTGCATCGGCGACCTCCTTTCATGCGCATGCGGCGACGGCGCGCACCGCAAGCGGCTGTCCCGTACTCCGCTATTTGCCGTGGTTATTTCCGGGCCTTGCACCTGCTTTGAGTGTAGGCCGCGGCGCCGTCAGGGGTGTCGCCGGGCCATGGGGCGGGATAAACTACCCGGCCCGATATATTGATCCGGAGTCGTACCATGCCCGCTTATCGTTCCTGGACCACCACCCGCGGCCGCAACATGGCCGGCGCACGCTCCCTGTGGCGCGCCACCGGCATGAAGGACGACGACTTCAACAAGCCCATCATCGCCGTCGCCAACTCCTTCACCCAGTTCGTGCCGGGACACGTCCACCTCAAGGACATGGGCCAGCTGGTGGCGCGCGAGATCGAAGCGGCCGGCGGCGTGGCCAAGGAATTCAACACCATCGCCATCGACGACGGCATCGCCATGGGTCACGGCGGCATGCTCTATTCGCTGCCCAGCCGCGAGATCATCGCCGACAGCGTCGAGTACATGGTGAACGCCCACTGCGCCGACGCGCTGGTGTGCATCTCCAACTGCGACAAGATCACCCCGGGCATGCTCAACGCCGCCCTGCGCCTGAACATCCCCGTCATCTTCGTTTCCGGCGGGCCGATGGAGGCGGGCAAGGCCGTGCTGCACGAGCAGACCGTGGCGCTGGATCTGGTGGACGCGATGATCGCCGCCGCCGACAGCAAGGAGTCCGATGCCGACGTGCTCACCCTGGAGCGTTCCGCCTGTCCGACCTGCGGTTCCTGCTCCGGCATGTTCACCGCCAACTCCATGAACTGCCTCACCGAGGCACTGGGCCTGTCCCTGCCCGGCAACGGCTCGCTGGTGGCGACCCACGCCGATCGCGAGCGCCTGTTCAAGGAGGCCGGCCGCATGATCGTGGCCCTGGCCAAGCGTTACTACGAAGGTGATGACGCCTCGGTGCTGCCGCGCTCCATCGCCACCTTCGAGGCCTTCGAGAACGCCATGAGCCTGGACATCGCCATGGGCGGTTCCACCAACACCATCCTGCACCTGCTCGCCGCGGCGGAAGAGGCCGGTGTGAAGTTCACCATGGCCGACATCGATCGCCTGTCGCACAAGGTGCCGCACCTGTGCAAGGTGGCGCCGTCGATCCAGACCTATCACATGGAAGACGTGCACCGCGCCGGCGGCGTCATTGGCATCCTCGGCGAACTGGATCGCGGCGGCCTGCTGCACCGCGAGGCGAAGACCGTGCATGCCGCCGACGTGGCCGAGGCCATCGCGCTGTGGGATGTGCGCCTGACCGAAGATCAGAAGCGCAAGGACTTCTTCCGTGCCGCTCCCGGCGGCGTGCCGACCCAGGTGGCCTTCAGCCAGAACAAGCGTTACGCAACGCTGGATACCGATCGCGAAAAGGGCTGCATCCGCGACGTGGCCCACGCCTACAGCAAGGACGGCGGCCTCGCCGTGCTGTACGGCAACATCGCCCTCGACGGCTGTGTGGTGAAGACCGCCGGCGTCGATGCCTCGATCCTCAAGTTCTCCGGTCCGGCGCGCATCTTTGAAAGCCAGGACAGCGCGGTGGACGCGATCCTGAACGACAGGATCAAGGCTGGCGACGTGGTGATCATCCGTTACGAAGGTCCGCGCGGCGGCCCCGGCATGCAGGAAATGCTCTATCCGACCAGCTATCTGAAGTCGAAGGGGCTGGGCAAGGCCTGCGCCCTGATCACCGACGGCCGTTTCTCCGGCGGCACCTCCGGCCTGTCCATCGGCCACGTTTCGCCGGAAGCAGCCGAGGGCGGCGCCATCGGCCTCATCGAGGAAGGCGACAGCATCGAGATCGACATCCCCGGCCGCAGCATCCGCGTCGCCCTGTCCGACGATGTGCTGGCCCAGCGCCGCGCCGCGATGGAGGCCAAGGGCAAGGCCGCCTGGCAGCCGCTCAACCGCGAGCGCCATGTCTCCGCAGCCCTCAAGGCCTATGCGGCGATGACCACCTCCGCCGCACGCGGCGCGGTGCGGGATGTGAGCCAGCTGGAGAAGTAGGCTGCCGGTCGTTTCCCGGCGCGGCGTGTGCCCGTGTCGGCGAAGGACGGAAAAAAGCCCTCTGTGGAAACCACAGAGGGCTTTTTTGTTGAACGGCGATTGTTGCGCAATGAACGTCAGGGTGTCCGGTTCGGGATTCCTCAGGCCGGCGGCCACAGGATGAAGTAGCCGGCATTGTAGACGGAATGCAGCAGGATGGACGGGCCAATGCGTCCGTAGCGGTCGCGGAACAGGCCGAACAGCAGTGAGGGGAGCAGTACGCCTGCAGCCCATAGCGGGGGATGGTTGAAGGCATGGAGGGCGGAGAACAGCAGACTGGTAGCCAGGTTTGCACCGCTGATGCCCGCCCAGCGGCTGCGACCGAACGGGTAGCGTGCGAGTGCGCCCTGAATCCGGCCGCGAAACAGCCATTCCTCGATGGTGGGGTAGACGGCGATGGCCAACAGAGCGGCACCGGGGCGGAAATACCATGGCTCTGTCGTGAATGTCGGCGGTATCCAGGCGGATAATGCCGTCCAGGCCAGGGGACCGGCGGCGAGCGCCAGCCAGAACAGCCGGTCGTGCCATGGTGCCGGTGTATTTGTCGCGATGCCTGTTGCGCGGAATGTGTCCATCGAAGGGGAAGAGGCCTGCGCCGTGAGGCGCAGGCCGGACCGGTTACATTTTTCCGGCGTCCGTCGCCATATCCGCATCCTGAATGTGCAGTTCGACGCGCCGGTTGGCCGCGCGTCCTGCCGCGGTTGCATTGTCGGCGAGGGGCTGATCCGGCCCCAGTCCCTGGGCGGTGAGCTGCTCCGGTGCGATGCCCTGGGCGATCAGGTAATCGCGCACCGATTCGGCGCGCCGCTGTGACAGGGCGATGTTGGCCGCACGCTGCCCGCTGCTGTCGGTGTAGCCCGCCACCTCGATGCGCAGTCCCGGATAGCGCCTGAGGCTGGTCGCCGTTTTGTCCAGGGCGGCGCGCGACTCGTCGCTCAGTTCGGCCGAGGCGCTGGTGAAGTTGACGCCTTCGAGAACGATGGTCGGGCGCAGATTGCAGCCGTGCTCGTCCACCTTCGCCCCCACCGCACTGTCGGGGCAGCGGTCGGCCTCATCGGCGATGCCGTCGCCGTCTCCGTCCGCAGGAGGCGGGGGCAATGGTTCCGCCGCCGGTTCCGCAGCGATTGGCACGGCCTCCGCCGCCGCGATCTCTGTCGCCGGTTGCGCCGCGGGTGCGGGGGCTGGGGCGCTTCGGCCGAAATTCCACACCAGTCCCACGGTGGCGAGCTGCGAGTCCCTGTCATAGAGATCGAGATCGAAGCGTATCGCCCATGCCGTACCGAGAGGCACGACAACGCCGGCGCCCACCATCAGGTGGGTGTCGTTGCTGCGTGAGTAGGGCACGTCGGCATCGTTGCTCATGCTGCCCAGGCCGGCGCGGACGAAGGCAGACCAGCCGCGGCCCTGCGGCTGTGAACGGTGGAGGTGATACATGCCGGAAACGCCGAGGTCGCGGTATTTGATGCTGCCCACTGGGTTCAGCGTGGCCTTGCCCAGATCCGAGTAGTAGCCTTCCACAGCCCAGCGATCGTCCAGGTCGTAACCCAGAAACACCTTGCCGCCGGAGCTTTGCGATTCGTCGACACGGAAGGTGGTCCCGTCGGTGTCGGGGCTGAGGTGGGAAATTCCCACCCCCAGTCCGCCGTACCAGCCGTGCACCTCGTCGCCGGCCCAGGCGGCGCCGGTAAGGGCTGCGCAAGCCGCCAGTCCCAGCGCGATGGTGAAATGATGCTTAACCATGTGTATTACTCCTTGTGGCTGGAGCGGCGACCGCGCATGCGGTTGCCGCCGGCATAGCCGAGCGAAATGAGGACGAGCAGCAGCAACGTCGGATCGAAGGCGCTGTTACCGGCGAGGGTGCAGCCGCCCACACCCTGCACGCCGGTCGTGACCGTAGCGCCCTGGCTGGCATTGGACTGGAAGTCGTACACCCCGTCGTTGTTGCGGTCGAGGTCCGTCAGCGGGTTACGCGCGAGATCGTCGTCGCGGCCGTCGCCGTCGCCGTCCACGAAGCCGTCCACGCGGCCGTCGCCGTTGCCGTCGCGGCCGCCGGCCTCGATCAGGTCGCTGATGCGATCACCGTCGGAATCGAGGTCGCGGAAGTCGGCGGCGCCATCGCCGTCGGAATCGACTGCACCCTTGCCCGAGGCGGCGATGTTATCGTCGAAGCCGTCGCCATCGGCGTCAGTGATGCTGTCGAGCACCCCGTCGCGATCTGCATCTGTACCGCCGTTTTCGATGACGTCGTCCAGGCCGTCGTTGTCGCTGTCGAGATCGCGCCGGTCGGGGATGCCGTCGCCGTCGGTGTCGACGAGGCCGAGCGTCGCGCTGCCGGCATAGCCGTCGACGTTGACCGAAAGTACGCCGCTGCCGATCACGCCGTCGCCGTCGGGATCGCTGTGGCCGCCCTCGATGACGTCGGCGATGCCGTCGTTGTCGCTGTCGCGGTCGCGGAAGTCGGCTACGCCGTCACCGTCGCTGTCGACCGGCAGTCCGGAACCGAAGTTGACGATGCCGCTGTCGGTTGTGGTTTCGACGACGTCGGCAATGCCGTTGCTGCCCACCGGGTAACCGGCGTCGATGCGGCCGTCGCCGTTGGCATCGAGCGCGGCAGGGTTGGCGGCGCCGGATTCGGCGAGGTCGAACACACCGTCATTATCGCTGTCCAGGTCGAGGCTGTCGGGTACGCCGTCACCATCGCTGTCAACCAGGCCGCTGCCCTCTGCGCTATCCGGGATACCGTCGTTGTCGTCATCCAGGTCGAAGGCATCGGGAATGCCGTCGTTGTCGGTATCGGTGCTGTCCAGATAGTCGGGCCGGCCGTTGCCGTCGGTATCAGGCAATGGCAGCGGCGTACCGGCAGTGGTGTCGTCGAAGCCGTCGCCGTTGGCGTCGGTATAACCGTCGACGATGCCGTTGTTGTCGGCATCGCCGCCACCGCCTTCCACCAGGTCGTACACGCCGTCATCATCGGCATCCAGGTCGCGGAAGTTGGCCACTCCGTCGGCATCGGTGTCCACAGCGGCCAATACCGTGCCGGTGAGGCCGTTGCCGTCCACGCTCGGGGCGCCGTTGCCCATGATCCCGTCGTGATCGGCATCACTGCCGCCGGACTCGGTCACATCGGGAATACCGTCATTGTCGGAGTCCAGATCGCGGAAGTCCCTGACGCCGTCGCTATCGGTGTCGGCCACGGAGTAGTTGAGCACACCGCCGTCGACGCTGGTCTCGATGACGTTGGCCAGGCCGTTGCTGCCCACCGGATTGGCGGCGTCGATGCGGCCGTCGCCATTACCGTCGAGAGTCCCCGGATTGGTGATGCCCGATTCGGTCAGGTCGTACAGACCGTCGTTGTCGCTGTCGAGATCGCGGTAGTCCTTGACGCCGTCGCCGTCGGTATCAGCCACGGTGTAGTTCAGGGTGCCGTTGTCGGCGACGGTTTCGAGAGCATTGGCCAGGCCGTTGCTGCCCACTGCGCCGTCGACTCGTCCGTCACCGTTGCTGTCCACGGCGGCGATATTGGTGATGCCGGACTCAACGAGATCGGGCAGGCCGTCGTTGTCCGAATCGAGGTCGCGGAAGTCGGGGATGCCGTCGCCGTCGGTGTCGACGATGCCTTCGATGCTATCGGGGATACCGTCGTTGTCCGAGTCGAGGTCGGCCTTGTCGGCCACGCCGTCGCCGTCGGTGTCGCCGTTGCCTTCGAGCGGATCGGAGATGCCGTCACCGTCGGTGTCGGGAACGGAACCCGCGTCGTAGGGATCGGTGCCGCTGCCGGTTTCCTCGGCATCGGTGGCGCCGTCGCCGTCGGAATCGGTGTCCAGATAGTTGGGGGTACCGTCACCGTCGGTATCGGTCACGCCTTCGGTCGAGTCGCCGATGCCGTCGCCGTCGGAGTCCGTATCGCGGTAGTCGGCGGTGCCGTCGCCGTCGGTGTCGGTCGCGCCTTCGATGGTGTCAGAGATGCCGTCACCGTCGGAGTCGGTGTCCTGGAAGTCCGGTGTGCCATCGCCGTCGGTATCGGGCAGGGTGGATTCCAGCACACCGTCGCCGTCGGCATCGGTACCTGCGCTCTGGTCGGGGTCGAAGGCATCGTCGATGCCGTCGCCGTCGGTGTCGAGGCCGCTGGCGCCGCCTTCGACGCTGTCGGGGATGCCGTCGCCGTCGGAGTCGAGATCGCGGAAGTCAGGTATGCCGTCGCCGTCTGTGTCGCCGCTACCCTCGAGTACATCGGGGATGCCGTCGTTGTCGGTGTCGAGATCGTAGGCGTCGGGCGTGCCGTCACCGTCGGTATCGGTACCGCTGCCCTCGGTGGCGTCGGCGATGCAGTCGTTGTCGAGATCGTCGGGGTTGGCATTGATGGCGATGTTTGCAGTGGCCGTTGCGCTGTTGCTGTCCTGGGTCAGTACCGACATCTCCAGGTTGCGGGTGGTGGTGTTGAGCGGGCATCCGCTTTGGAAGGTCACCTGGGTGGCAATGGTCAGCACCGTGCTGTCGGAGACGCCGGTGGCGGAGACCAGGCGGATGTTGTCCACGAACAGGTTGGATCCGACGTAGAGACCGCCGGTATAGTCGTAGGTGCCGCCCACGAACTGAAAGCGGTAGTTGCCGGCGGTGAGTCCGGCCTTGGTGATGGTGACGTAGCCTGCGGTGTCGAAGCCGCGCTGGGCAAACAGCACAATATTGTTGCCAGAGGTGTCGGTTGTCACGGTGGAGCCATCGACAAAGTCGCCGTTGCCGTCGACACGGCGCAACAGACCGAATACTTCGTAGTGGTCGCCGGTGCCGACGGCCTTGAATTCCAGGCTGAGTGAGTCGCCGTCCACCACGGTAATGACGCTGCTGGTGGCATAGGGACCATGAATCGAACCGTAGCCGTCGGTTCGGCCACCGCTCATACCAAGCTGATCTTCTCTCAGGATGTTGCCGCTGCTGGTCAATGAGAGCGCTGCCGAGCCGCTCACGCCCTGGCCGGCGGCTACGGAACCGTTGAAGGAAACACTATTGTTGGTAACGGTATTGACCGTTCCGGTACCGCCGGAATAGGTAGCATCGTTAGCCAGATTGATGGTGAAGCCGTCCAGGTCGATTTCTCCGGCGCTGTCGCCGTACTCCTCGTCCTTGACGGTCCAGGCTGTTTCGCCGCTTTCGAAGCCGGAGTTTTCCAGCGGGGTGGCGAAGAGCAGCTTGAGCGCCGTGCCGCCGCTACCGTTCTCGGTCTGATCGAGGGAGCCGATGCGCTTGCTGGTGCTGCCGTCACCCAGGTAGATGTCGCTCCCGACCAGGGAGATGGCGCCGTTGGCGGTCGGCGTGGGGCTGCTGGTGAGCACCAGCTGGTCGCTGTTCGCGGCGTTGGTCAGATAGAAGCGGATATTGCCCTCGACGTAGCTGGTGCCGCCGGTGATGGAAACGGCGCCGGCAATGGGCACGGGAGACTGTCCGCCCGTGTACGTCGAGTTGCTGAGACCGCTGATGCTGGGCACGCCCGCCAGTACGGGAGCGGCAGCCGCCAGCCCCCCAAGCAGGCCCGCCAGGGCCAATGTTCGGTTGATTATCGCTGACACGTTTTTCTCCCTTTTATCGCGCACATTGTGAACGGGTTCACGCTTCAGGATTCTGCATGTCTTACAGGGAGTGTGCTTTTGCGAAACAGAATGGACCTTTTGCGGCAGCAGAATCTTTCGCTTTTATTGCCGAATCAGGGAAAGGGGTCTGGCACCGTGCAGGGCCGTAGCGAAACCTTCCCGGCGCCATGGAACGGGTCAAAACTTTTGCCGGAGCGGACGATTCCTTTGCCTGAGGGAAGGAATGGCTTGCCCCGCCGCGCGCCACTTTCGGTATGACGATGAATTGGGCAGAATGCCAAGCGATATGCCCCTGTCTTATCCCACCTATATGTCCACGCCGAACGACGAGAGCAAAAAGCCCTGCATCCTGCTGGTCGACGATTCTCCCGAGGAGCAGAGCCGGTTATTGGACATGCTGCGCCCGCATTTCCGCACCGCAGTGGCATTCAATGGCGAACAGGGCTACCAGCGGGCCCTGGCGTCGCAGCCCGACCTGATACTGCTGGATGTGCGCATGCCGAAAACCGACGGGTACTCCGCCTGCCGGCTGTTGAAGGCCGATCCTGCGACGCGGGATATCCCGGTGATCTTCCTTACTTCGGCCGCTGCACCGCAGGAGCGCATAGAGGGACTGACCATCGGCGGGGTCGACTACATAAGCAAACCCTTTGTTGCCGAAGAGGTCTTGGCGCGGATCCGTATCCATATAGAGCTGGCCGGCCGTGCCCGTTCCACGGGCATGCCGCAGCAGGGGACCGCGGCGCGCAATCCGGACGAAGTGCTGGTTGCGGCCGCCGTTGAACTGATGACGCAACAACTCAGCGCGCCCTTGTCCCTGGCGGATATCGCCCGCAGCATCGGCACTTACGAGAAAAGGCTGTCGCAGGTGTTTCGTGCGCAGACCGGGCTCACGGTATTCGCCTTCCTGCGCGAGGAACGGATTCGGCGCGCCTGCTGGCTGCTGGCCCGGACCGACATGAATATGATGGATATTGCCGCCGAGGTCGGATTCCAGAGTGCCGCCAATTTCACCACCGCGTTCCGCGAGCGCATGGGCGTGACGCCCTCCGCGTATCGGCAGGCGGTGCGGGAGGAGTCACGCTGCGATGCTGGCTAACGCCTTCAACGAGAAGCGCCGGCTGCTCCTGTGGCTGACCATACTGCTTACGGCGGGGTTCGCCGTTACCAGCATGGTCAGCTACTTCGTGTCCAGAAATGCGATTCGGCACGAAATCGTGACCAACGAATTGCCGCTGACCACGGACAACGTCTATTCGGAAATCCAGAAAGACCTGATTCGCATCGTGTTTGTCTCATCCATGATGGCGCATGACACGTTTCTGCGTGACTGGGCGATGGACGGCGAGAGTGATGTTGGCAAGATTGAGAAATACCTGAAAGAGATACAGGAAAAATACGACACAATCACCAGCTTCTTCATCTCGGAGCAGAGCCTCATCTATTACAACGAGGGTGGTATCCTCAAGAAGCTGTCGGAGCACAGCCCGCTGGATGCATGGTACTTTCGTGCCCGCGGCATTTCCGAGCCCTACGAGCTGAATATCGATCCCGCCGAAGCGCATGACAACGCGCTGACCATTTTCATTAATCATCACGTCACCGACTATAGCGGTAACTTCATCGGCATCGTCGGCGTCGGCCAGACGGTCGACAGCCTGAGGAAGCTGATAGATCGCTATCAAAGCCGCTATCAGCGCACGGTGTATCTCACCGATATGCAGGGGCGGGTGGTCCTGCACGGCAGCGAATTTCCCCTTGCCGCCGAGGACATTCACACCGTTCCCGGCCTGGGAGAGCTGGCTGACACGCTGCTCGGCGGTGCGGATGGAACCTACCAATACGAACGTGACGGCCGTACCTATCAATTGAACACGCGCTTTGTCGCCGAACTGGGCTGGTATCTGCTGGTGGAAAAATCCGAGAGCAAGGCGGTGGAGGTCATTCTCGATACCCTGTTTCTAAATCTGGCCATCTGTGCGCTCATCACGTTCGTGGTGGTGCTGTTGGCGCGCCTCAGTATCAATCGCCATCAGGGGCGCTTGCGGCGGGTGGTTGAAACACACACGGCGCAGCTTAATGAGGCGCTCAATGAAACCAGGGCCGCGAACCAGGCCAAGAAGCAGATGCTGGCCTATATCAGCCACGATCTGCGCACGCCGCTGACCAGCATCGTTCACTACGCCCGCCTGCTCGGTACAGAGCGGGGTGAAAACGCGGAGCAGTACAGCGCGATTATCGAGAAAAACGTCCTCAATCAGATGGAAATGATAGATGACCTGACGGAATACGCGCGCGGCGATCTGGATCAATTGAAGGTTTCGCCTGCGCCGACTTACGTCCATTCCCTGCTGGGGGATATGGCGGAACAGGGCGAACTGATGGCCGCACGGCGTAACAACCGATTCGAGATGGTTGTGGACGAGCATGTCCCGCCGGTGGCTGTGTTTGATCCATATCGTCTGAAACAGGTGCTCGGCAATTTGCTGTCCAATGCGGCCAAATTCACCACCGGGGGTGATATTCGCCTGCGCGTGGAAGTGATTCCGGGGGCGGCCCCGGAAGGCCATGCCCGGTTGCGCTTCGAAGTGTCAGATACCGGTACGGGCATTCCGCAGAGTGAGCAGCCGCATATCTTTCAGCCTTATGCGCGGGGCAAGTCCACGGCTCCCGGTTACGGCCTCGGCCTGGCCATTGCACGGCAAGTGGTGCGGCGCATGGGGGGCGATCTGGAGCTTGAGAGCACCAGCAGCAAAGGCAGCCGATTCTGGTTCGAAATACCGCTCGAAACGGCGGCTGAGGACGCGGTGCTGCAGCCCGCGCATGCCTTTCCCATGCCGGAGTTATTCGGCACTGGGAAACGCGTGCTGGTCATCAACGCCGATCCGACCATGCGCGATTATCTGAGCGAGATTCTTGCCCTGGCCGACTTCGACGTCGAGCATATGGCGGGCATATCGGAGGGGTTGCGTGCCGTGGCCGAAGGCATCTTTCATGTCGTGCTGATCACGGGAAGCATGCCGCAACAAAATGCTTGGGACTTCCTGGCACGCGTCAGGGCCATGAGGCTTGCGCATCCGCCGCAGGTGATTCTGTGCTCAGGTGTGCCTTTGCGGCGTCCTGATGGCATTCCCGATGACCTTGTTTTCAGTGCGTTCATGCTCAAGCCCGTCAACGCCGCCGGGCTGCTGAAAACCCTGCAAGAGCTCTCATGGGCCTGACCGGCCGCACACCCGCGCTCAATGTCGCATGGATCGTCTCATCGAACCGCTCTTGTCCTGGCGGGCCCGGGGTGTAGCGCTATACTGAGGACGCATGGTGCGCCATCGCCGGGAGGGTAAGGACGATGATTGTACTCAGCAAAGCTTTGGCAGCCTGGTCGACGCCTGCCTTCACGTCGGTGTTGAAGGAAGAAATCGAGGCACTGGACGGCGCCTTGCTGCCCTTGCAGCAGGGACTGACGCGCACCAGCTATGCCATCACCGAAGGATTCAGCGCGATCATCATCAACGTCACCGAACTGGACGATGTGATCCGTGCCAAGGTGGGCCTGTCCTACCGCGGCATCATCCCCGGCTGCAGTTGCGCCGACGACCCCACCCCCATCGACGAAGTGCCCGAGTATTGCGTGGCGCAGTTCGATATCGACAGGAAGACGGCGGAAACGACAGTCACCTTGCTCGACGCGGAGTAAGCCTTAAAAAAAGCAGTAGTCCGCCAATAAACGCAAATGGACGCGAATTAAGGCGAACGGTCCGGCCTTTAGCCACTAGCAGCGTTCCACTCATGGTGCGAGGGGGGCGCGTGCGTAGCACTACGAATATTTGCGCCTATTTGCGTTCATTTGCGGACTAATTGAGGTTTAGGGGATGGGCGCACCGCTACCCCGGCTCAGGCCATGCCGCGTTCCGCCAGCACCCGCTCCACGGTATCGACGATGGCCTGGGTCTGCGGATCGATTTCGATGTTGATGCGGTCGCCGGGACGGCGCGTGCCGATGTTGGTGCGGGCCAGGGTTTCGGGGATCAGGTTGACGCAGAATTCATCGCCGCGCACCTCACCGATGGTGAGGCTGATGCCGTCGATGCCGATGTAGCCCTTGGTGAACACGTACTTGCCGAGCTCCACCGGCACGCGGAACCACACTTGGCGGTTGTTCTCGCTTTCCAGCACCTGACTTACCTCGACGGTGGCCATGATGTGGCCGGACATGGCGTGGCCGCCGATGTCGTCGCCGAAGCGCGCGGCGCGTTCGACGTTGACCCTGTCGCCCACGCGCAGCAGGCCCAGGTTGGTGATGCGCAGGGTTTCACGCATCAGGTCGAAGGACACCCGATCGCCGTCGATGGCGGTGACGGTGAGGCAGCAGCCGTTGTGGGCCACCGAGGCGCCGGGTTGCAGCCCGGGCAGCAGTTGTTGCGGCAGGCGCACGGTGTGGGTGCGGAAGTCCTGCTTCTCGATGATGTCGACGATCTCGGCGGTGCCCTGAATGATGCCGGTGAACATGCTGTGCTCCGAATGATGCGCTGAGGCAGGAAAGGCTTAACCACGGGGCACACGGGGCTCACGGGGTTTTCATGACTATCTCGTGTCCTTCCCGGTGTACCCCGTGTTCCCCGTGGTTTGCTTGTCCGATTTTGTGTTCGTTGCGTCTTTCCGATGATAACTCATTCGGCGGCGAACCAGATGTCACCGTACCATGCCCCGGCGGTGGCGCCGGTGTTGTCGGTGTCGGTCATCAGGGCCACGGCGACGATGCGGCCGGGCTCCTCGCCGAACAGACGGCGGTAGTCGGCGCGCACGTCGCGCCGCTCGTGGATCCATTTCCCGGCGTGGGTCGCGCCGGACTCCACCGCGATCATGCGCGCGTTGCCGGTGTAGGCATTGAACCAGGTGCTCTCGATGGGCTGATGGCTGGACCACACGTAGTTGACGGCACGGGTGCGCCAGAACCACAGGCCGCCGGAAAACACCACGTAGACCCGGGCGGCGTAGTCGTCTCCTTCACGGCTGCGCTCGTCGTTGCCCCGCAGCACGCCGTCCACCTTCCACGACCAGTACAGATAGGGCGTGGCCGCGAGATCCACCGGCACTTCGCGAAACAGGCCCGAGGCGGCGGCGCGGCTGTCGGCACGCAGGGCGCGCCGCCCTTCGTCCTCGCCCAGGGTGTAGCGGGTCGTGCCGCTGAAGTTCCGGCTCTGCCAGTCCGCCAAATCTCCCTGCGAGAACAGCGCCACGTCCACCCGCAGCGTTTCGGCGGCGAGCAGCAGCGGCAGGGCCAGCAGCCAGGCAGCACGTTTCATGGTCGCCGTTCGAACAGGGTTTCGATGAGGCGGGGATCGTCGAAGTGGCGGCGGCCGATGAAGGCGACTGCATGGCGTCCCCACTGGCGCATGGCGCCGGGTGAGCGTATGCCCATGGGCCACAGCAGCCAGCGTTCCGGCCGCTCGCTGCCCGCGACGATGCCGTGCGCACCGAACAGGCTGCGGTGGCCGCCGGCATCGGGCAATGCGCGCAGCAGATCGTAGTCCTCCCTGGCGAGCGGCGCGGCCGTTTGCCTGTCGTCGCGCCCGGCCGGATACGCGCGCTGGATGAAATGGGTGCGGTGGGCGATGCGCAGCACCAGCGGTTGCCCCTCCGGCGCAGTCTGCGGCAGCAGCGGTGTTTCGTAATAGAGGCTGGGCAGATCGTCGCGCAGGCGCAGATGGCGGGTGGGAAAGTACAGGTGATAGCAGCCGCAGGCATGGATGGCGTCGTACAGCCAGGGCTCGCCGTCGGGGCCGAGGGTGACGCGCCAGTGGATGCCGTCGAGGCGGCCGGCGTAGATGTCGTCGCCGGGGCGGGCAGGGAACCACACCAGGTAATTAAGTTGCAGCAGGCCGAGGTCGCCGAGACGGGTGTGCGACAGCAGGCGGAACTCGGTGGGCCGGGCGGTATCGGCCGTGGGGCCGTCGCGCTGCGGCAGGCCGATGCGATCATTGTCGTCCGCCACGTCCACTTCCCACACCGGCGCGAAGGTGTCGAACAGCCGGCTGGCCGCCGCCGCATCCGGTTGCGGCAGGCCGAGGGGATCGCGGCTGTCGCGCAGGATGGTGCGCACCTCTTCCGGCGTGAGCGTTGCGCCGCGCGGTACGGCCCAGCGGTGCAGCGTGCCGGAGACCGGCAGCTGGGCCAGCGGCACGGCATAGGTCTCGCGGCTGTCGCGGTGCCAGGCGGAGACGCCCAGCGATACCAGCGGAGCGGTGAGCGGGTAGAGCCCGACGATGCGCCATGAGAGCAGGTAATCGTCAGGGACGGCGACGGCGGCGCGCAGCTGCGTCCGCCGCTCCGGTGCGGCCAGGTCGTCGCGCAACAGGCGGTCGCGGCAACGGTTCAACTCAGTGTCGAGGGCGGCATCCCGGCGGCCCAGGTTGCGCAGCTCCAGGGCGCGCGCCGCGGCGTCCTGCCGGGCCATGCGCCCGGTCCAGGCGGCGAATCGTTCCGGCATTTCCACCTCGTCGCGGAACGAGGCGAGCAGGCGCGTGCTGCGCAGGTAGGGAAAGCCGGGTACGGGATAGGGGCCCTGGTCGCGCACCCCGGCGGCGGTGATCTCCGTGTCCAGTCCCTGGAACAGGTCGCGGCAGGCGGCCAGCCCGTCATCGCGCGGCGGCGGGGCGGCGGTGCATCCGGCCAGGCCCAGCGCCAGCCACAGGACCGCAGCCCGCAGCCGGTTTCCCGCCGTTCCGGACCCCGTCGGCTGTGCCGTCATCGTGGCCTCCGTTGTGTTGCCGCCGCTTACCCAACTATAGCGGTACGGCGCGGCGTCCGGCGCGGACGGCAAAACCGGGTATGATGCAGCCTGATGACAGATGCAGCCGGGGCGGAGGGGTGTCACGCGGTTGTCACATTAACCGTCTTTAATGTTACCGGTGACTCATCATCAGGTTTCAGAAATATGACAGCGAATTCCATACTTATCGTCGAAGACGAACCGGCCATCCGCGAGATGGTGGTCATGGCCCTGGAGCGCGCCGGCTATGAAATGCTGCAGGCCGGCAGCGCCGAGGAGGCGGAGCGGGTGCTGGCCAACGGCCTGCCCGCCCTGATCCTGCTCGACTGGATGCTGCCGGGCATGAGCGGCATCGAACTGGCCCGCCGCCTGCGCCGCGACGAATACACCCGCGACATCCCCATCATCATGCTCACCGCGCGCAGCGAGGAAGACGATCGCATCCGCGGCCTGGAAGTGGGCGCCGACGATTACATCGCCAAGCCCTTTTCCACCCGCGAACTGCAGGCGCGCATCAAGGCGGTGCTGCGCCGCAGCCAGCCCCATGACGAGGAAGGCGTACTGGCGGTGGAGAGCCTCAAGGTGGACACCTCCAGCCACCGCGTCACCGCCGGCGAAGCGGCGGTGGATATGGGGCCGACCGAGTTCCGCCTGCTGCATTTCTTCATGTCGCACCCGGAGCGCGTATACAGCCGCTCGCAGTTGCTCGACATGGTGTGGGGACGCGGCGCCTATGTGGAAGAGCGCACCGTGGACGTGCACATCCGCCGCCTGCGCAAGGCGCTGGAACCGAGCGGCCACGACAACCTGATCCAGACGGTGCGCGGCGCCGGCTATCGATTCTCGCAGCAGGTCTAGGCAGAAACCGCAGCCCATGGCCAATCCCTGGATGATGGAACTCACGCGCCTGTTTTGGGCCTTTCTGGCGGCGACGCTGCTGGGAGCGGTGCTGCGCGACTTCGCTTTGGGCTGGGCGCTGGGCCTGGCGGTCTATCTGGCCTTCCACGTCTGGCAGCTGCGCCGCCTGGTGAACTGGCTGCGCAGCGGCAAGACGCGCAACATCCCCGAGGCGGGCGGCATCTGGGGCGAGGTGTTTCACTATCTGTACCAGCGCCAGCGCAAGCATCAGCAGCGCAAGCGGCAGTTGGAAGACATCCTCGAACGCTTCAACGAGGCCACCTCCGCGCTGCCCGATGCGACCGTGGTGATCGGACGCAAGGATGAAATCCTCTGGTTCAACGAGGCCGCCGCCGGCCTGCTCGGGCTGCACTCCTCGCAGGACAAGGGCCAGGCCATCGACAACCTGCTGCGCCATCCCGACTTCATCAACTATCTCAACCAGAACGGCCGTGGCGGCGAGGTGCTGCGCATGCCCTCGCCGGTGGACGATGCCCTCACCCTCAGCGTGCACCTGATTAACTACGGCCGCGACCAGCGCCTGCTGGTGGCGCGCGACATCAGCCAGCAGCAGCGCCTGGAACAGATGCGGCGCGACTTCGTCGCCAACGTGTCGCACGAGTTGCGCACGCCGCTCACCGTGATCAGCGGTTTCCTCGAGACCCTGATGGACAGCGGCGACGAATGCGCCGGGCGCTGGCACCGTTCGCTCGACCTGATGCACCAGCAGGCGGCGCGCATGCAGCACCTGGTGGCCGATCTGCTGATGCTGTCGCGGCTGGAGACCGATCGTTCCAGTCCGCCGCGCGAACTGGTGGAGGTCCCGGCGCTGCTGGCGGCGATCCGCGAGGACGCGCAGCTGCTGTCCGGCGACAAGGGCCATCACATCACCCTGGAGGCCGACGCGGGCCTGCGCCTGCACGGTGCCGAGCGCGAACTGTACAGCGCCTTTTCCAATATCGTCGGCAATGCCGTGCGCTACACGCCGGCAGGCGGCGAGGTCCGGATTCGCTGGTGGCGCGATACCGGCGGCGCCCATTTCTCCGTCAGCGACAGCGGCATCGGCATTCCCGCCGAACATCTCCCCCGTCTCACCGAGCGTTTCTACCGCGTCGACACCGGCCGCTCGCGCGAAGTGGGCGGCACCGGCCTTGGCCTCGCCATCGTCAAGCACGTCCTGACCCGCCACAACGCCCGCCTGCGCGTCGACAGCAAGCCGGGTAAGGGCAGCACCTTCACCATCGATTTCCCGTCAGAGCGGATCGTCGGGAACGACATGGCGCTTCAACCGCCGGGGTGACCCTGGGAGGGGACGGCCAGAACCTGTCCGGGCATAAAGATTTAGCCACGGGGGACACGGGGGGCTATGGCAACCCCTCCGTTCTCCCGGCGTGCCCTGTGTTCTCCGTGGTTTGCTGGCTCGGCTTTTCGACTCTGGCGCCGGATCCAGTCTTTCCCTGAATACCGCTTTGCCCCCTTCCGGGCGCCTGTCCGTGGCACCACCGTGCGCCTGCGCCGCGCAGGCAAAAAAAAAGCGACGCCGGGCGGCGTCGCAATTCTGCGGCAGTTGCCAGAAAAAGCGGTCGTTTCAGGCAAAACGACCGCGGGGGGGAAGAGCGGGAGGCGTCCAGGCGGGAGCGCGCAGGCGCGGCAGCCCGTGGCTGTAGCGTGCGCCTGCCTTGGCGGTATCGTCGTGGAAAAGTTTGCGCAATACTTCCTGGGTGGTGCGGGCGTAGTCGCAGAAGGCGAGTACCGCCCTGCCGCGCGACGAGGCGCTGACGCGGGCGCGGATGCGGTGGGTGATGAACTCACCGTTGTGGCGTTCGGTAAACGACAGTTCCACTTCGGACTGTTCGTCCAGGGTGACAGTGCCGGTGTCCACGGTCATGCCGTCATGGCGCAGGTGCCGCGCGGTGGCGCGCACCAGTCCCAGAGGACTGCAGGCCAGCATTACATGGAATGGCAGATCGCCGATGAGTTCGAGATTTTCCGTGTGCATATTCACCCTCCCGTTGCCGTTGTTTAAGCCACCGCCGGCAGACCCATTGCGGTTTTGGGAAGCCTAACGATAGACGGTTACAGTTTTGGTGCCAGGGAGGGAAAAACCGTAGTAGCCCCTCATCAAGGGCAAAAGGGCGCGGGGTGGGGCCGACGCAACAACCCGGGAGATGTCAAAATCCGGAGGCGAACCGTAAGTTAGGAAAGGAAGTTAAAGCGGCTTGTGCGGCCTGTGGCGGGTGAACCACAAGTGTTTGCTTACGTAAAACAGCTCATGGATAAGAAAATTAAATGAATAATAGTCGCTGGACGGGATGGAAACGCTATGCGGCGCTGCTGCTCCTGGCCTGGCCCCTGCTGGCCGGGGCAGGCGAGGAGTCCTGGTGGCGGCAGGCTCCGGATGGCTCGGTGACGGTGGATCTGTACTTCTTCTGGTCGCAGAGCTGCCCCCACTGCCAGGAGGCGCGGCCCGACGTGGCCGCCATGGCCGCCGAGCTGCCCTGGCTGCGGCTGCACGAGCTGGAAGTGAGCCGCCAGCGTGACAATGCCGCCCTGTACGGCGAGATGGCCGCCGCCCTGGGACGGGACGCGCAGTCGGTGCCCGCCTTTCTGTTCTGCGGCAGCATGGCGGTGGGCTATGACAACCCGGAGGGTGTGGGCCGTTTCCTGCGCCGGCAGCTCACCCGCTGCCACGACAGCCTGCTTGCCGGGGACGGCATGCCGCCGCCGGCGACGCCGGGTACGGCGGAACTGCTGGCCCAGGCAGGCCTCGCCGGCATAGGCGGCGGCCTGGATTCGCTGCCCCTGATCACGGTGGTCATCGCCGGACTGGACGCCTTCAACCCTTGCGCCTTTTTCGTGCTGCTGTTCCTCCTGAGCCTGCTGGTGCATGCCGGCGGACGGCGGCGCATGCTGCTGGTGGGCGGGGTGTTCGTCGCCATCTCCGGCCTGGTCTATTTCGCCCTGATGGCGGCCTGGCTCAACGTGTTCCTGGTGGTGGGGCAGCTGCAGGTGGTTACCCTGCTGGCCGGCGCCCTGGCGGTGGTCATGGGGCTGGTCAACATCAAGGACTATATCCGGCCGGGGCGCGGCCCCAGCCTGTCCATCCCGGCGGCGGCCAAGCCCGGCATCTACCAGCGGGTGCGCGGCCTGCTGCGGGCCGATCACCTGCCGGCGCTGCTGCTCGGTACCGTGCTGCTGGCGCTGGCGGTGAACAGCTATGAGCTGCTGTGCACCGCCGGGTTTCCCATGCTCTACACCCGCCTGCTCACCCTGCACCAGCTGCCCACCGCCAGCTACTACCTGTATCTCGTTCTCTACAACGCTATCTATATAGTGCCGCTGCTGGTCATCGTCGGCCTGTTCAGCTGGACCCTCGGTTCGCGCAAGCTGCAACCGGAGGAGGGCGCGCTGCTCAAGCTGCTATCCGGCAGCATGATGCTCGGCCTCGGCAGCGTGCTGCTGTGGGCGCCGGACAAGCTGTCCGATCTGCGGGTGGCGGCGGGGCTGCTGGGGTTTGCCATTGGAGTGACCCTGCTGGCCAGGCTGGCGGAACGCTTTCGCAGGTTGGGCTGAGGGACGAAGCCCAACGTTTCTGCTGGTTTGTTGGGCTTCCTGTCGTCAGCCCAATCTACCAACTGCTACAACCCGTTCCGAAAACTCAAAGCACAGAAGCTTAACCACAGGGGACACGGGGAGCACGGGGGAGCAAAGCGATAAGGCACCGTTTTCCTGGCTTACCCCGTGTTCCCCGTGGTTTGGCTTTCTGGGTTTTTGGAATTCTGGAACGGCGGCCGCGTCGATAGGGACTTACAAGCCGAAATAGTTGCCGGACACCGCTGCGCTATGTCCGGCCTACATCACTACATCACTACAAGCCGAAATAGCGGTTGTTCTTGCGCAGGGTGTTGAGAAAGGAGGCGAACTCCAGGTCGAGCGTCTTTTGCAGGTCGCGGGCGAGCGGGTCGAGGCGGCGCAGTTCGCGGCGCGGCTTTCCCTGCTGGGTGACCAGGGCGATGACGTTGGCCTTGCCTTCCACCGGCAGGCGCAGCAGGCGGCCGTCGAAGGCGTCGCCCAGGTCGCTGATGATGTCGTCCAGGCGGATGCGATCGCCCGACCACAGGTTGGCGGCCAGCACACCCTCGGCGGCGAGGCGCGTGCGGCAGGCCTCGAAGAAGGACAGGCCGCTGGTGCCCTGGGCCACGCCGTCGGCGGTGAAGGCGTCCACCAGGATCAGGTCGTAGCCGCCGCAGTCGGTATCGGCCTGGCGGATGAAGTCGGCGGCGTCGGCGAAGTGCAGGGTGAGGCGCGGATCGTCCGGCAGCTGGAAGAAATCCCGCGCCAGGCGGTGGACGCTCTGGCGGTATTCCACCGCATCGATGCGGCAGGCCGGAAAGTGATACAGCAGAAACTTGGCCAGCGAGCCGCCGCCCAGACCGAGCAGCAGCACCTTGCGCGGGGCCGCGTTGAACAGCAGCGAACTCATCATGGCGCGGGTGTAGGTCAGCGCCAGGCGCAGCGGATTGTGCAGGTCCATGCTGCTTTGCTTGGGTTCCGAACCGAAGTGCAGCGAACGCTGGTAGCCGTCCTCCACCACTTCGAGTGTGCCCAGCTCATCCCGGTCCTGATGTATGACGATGCCGCCGTATTTGTACATGGGGCGATTCTACTCCCGCTGTCGCGGGGGTAGAAATTCAAAATTCAGGATTCAATATTCAAAATTGAGAGAATCCCGGGCACACTCCCGCTGAATCTTGAATCTTGAATCTTGAATCTTGAATCTTGAATCTTGAATCTTGAATTGATGTAAGTTGAGCCGATGATCGAATTCCCCAAACTTGACTGGCCTGGTGCGGCGCCCGAAACCAGCGTGCGCGTCAGCGCCCGTGCCCGCTATGTGCGGCTGCGCGTGGTGCCGCCGGGCAAGGTGGAGCTGGTGTTGCCCAAACGTCACGACCGCGCCGCGCTGCCCGGCTTCGTGGCGCAGCACCGCGACTGGCTGATCAGCACCCTGACGCGCATGCGCGACGACCATGCCGTCCAGCAGGCACAGCGCATTGCGCCGGAGGAGATATACCTGCCGGCGCTGGACGAGCGCTGGCGGCTGGAGTATCGCAGCGGCGGCAGCAATCGCTGCTGGGAGCGGGCCGGACGCGGCCTGCTGGTGCAGCACAAGGGCGAGGAGTGGGACAAGGTATTGCAGCGCTGGCTGGCGGAGCGCGCGCGGCAGACGCTGGGACCGGCACTGCTGGCCCTGGCCGGCGAGCTGGGTTTTGCCTGTAACGGTTACGCCATCCGCGGCCAGAAGACGCGCTGGGGCAGCTGCTCGTCGAAAAAGGTGATCAACCTCAACTGGCGCCTGCTGTTCCTGCCGCCGGAGCAGGTGCGCTACCTGATGGTGCACGAGCTGTGTCACACCGTGCACATGAATCATTCATCCCGCTTCTGGGCGCTGGTCGGCTCCATGGAGCCCGACTATCGCACCCTGGACGCGGCGATGCGCAAGGCGGGAAAGCTGGTGCCGCTTTGGGCGCTGTGACAGGTAATTCTGAATTCAAGATTCAAAATTCAAGATTCGAGGCACGATGCCTTTAATTTTGAATCCTGAATCCTGAATCTTGAATCCTGAATTTTGAATTTTGAATTTTGAATCCTGAATCTGTACCGCTACTCCTCCGTCGGCAGCATCACCTTCAAATCCCGTTCCAGCGTATCCAGCAGCTGATCCAGCCGGCAGAAGTCGTGCAGTGTCTGCAGATCGGTGATGCGCACCTCGTCGCCGCGCACGTTGACGCCGTGGTTGCGCAGTTCGGAGATGGCGCGGGACAGGCTTTCCGGGGTCATGCCGAGGCGGGCGGCGAGCAGTTTCTTGTCGCAGGGCAGACGCGCCTGCTCGCTGCCGGCGCTTTCCACCAGGTGCAGCAGGTACACGGCGAGACGTTGCGAGGCGGTGCGCAGGCGCAGGTCCTTGATCTCGCGCACCATGTGCCGGTACTGCTGCGCCATGGAGCCGAGCAGGGTCAGGGCCAGCTCCGGGTTGGTCTTCAACTCGGCGAGCAATACGCGGGCCGGGAGAAGCAGGACTTGCGCCGGTTCCACCGCCCGCGCCGACATCAGGTAGGGTTGCGAGGTGAGCACGGCGGCCATGATGAAGGTGTCGATGGGGTGCAGCAGCTCCACCACCGCCTCGCGGCCGTCCGGCGTACCGGCGCTCAATTGCACGCTGCCGTGCACGAGGATGTGCAGGTATTCCGGCTGATCGCCGGCCTGGAACAGCTGGGCGTCACGTTCGTAGCGGCGCAGCAGCGCAGCGGCCGCCAGGGTGTTCAGCGTGTCCCTGGATATGGCGGCGAACAGCGGCGTGCGGCCGAGCAGGGCCATGGCGATGGCCTGCGGGTCCTTGCTGAGCAGGGGGCTATCGTTCATGACGCGGGACTCCCGAATTCGTGCCGGCCCGGCCGCAGCCGCCGGTACTGGCGCACCATGATGATGGCCTTGCGCAGGGTGGGGGTATCGAAACAGTCCACGTCGAGGACCACCAGCAGTTGCCGGCCGTCCGGGCCTTCCGCGCCGATGTCGATGAAGTTGCGTGTCGTCCCGCTGCCGTAATGTGCGCGTGTCATAAAGTGTGCATCCCACATCACCTCGCCGCCGTCATAGGGACCACGAAAGCGCAGACGCAGCTCATCCCCGCCGAGGGGGCCGAGGGCTTGGTAGTCGGGAATGCTCGCTGCAGCGCGGTTCATGTAGCGGGATGGTACTCCGTTGCGGCGCGTCCGGGCCAGAAGGGGGCGCTGTCATAAAGACGTAACACGAGTGTCATACATATGACAAATCGCGTTCCCATACTGCGTTTCGTTGCAAAGCGGGGGCGGATGGCTCCGGTCCTTGTTTCAACCTACCCTGACAGAGGATTGACCTGTATGACTTTCAAGAAAGTATTCGTCGCGGCCGCGATGGCCTCGGCCCTGGTGGCCGGCAGTGCCATGGCCGCCATGCCGAAGGTGGACGCGGGCCTGCCGGAATACCAGCGCGCCTCCGGCGTGTCCGGTAATTTCTCCAGCATCGGTTCCGATACCCTGAACAACCTGATGACGTTGTGGGCCGAGGACTATGCCCGCTTCTATCCCAACGTCAACATCCAGATCCAGGGCGCCGGCTCTTCCACCGCTCCCCCGGCCCTGACTGAAGGCACCGCCAACTTCGGTCCCATGAGCCGCGCCATGAAGTCCTCCGAGGTCCAGGCCTTCGAGAACAAGTACGGCTACAAGCCGACCGCCGTGCCGGTCGCCATCGACGTGCTGGCCGTGTACGTCAACAAGGACAACCCGATCAAGGGCATGACCATGGCGCAGGTGGATGCGATCTTCTCCGCCACCCGTCGCTGCGGCGGCAAGGAAGACATCACCCGTTGGGGCCAGCTGGGCCTGACCGGTGCGTGGGCCAACCGCGACTTCACCCTGTACAGCCGCAATGCCGTGTCCGGCACCTACGGCTTCTTCAAGGAGCACGCCCTGTGCAAGGGTGATTACAAGGCCTCCATCAACGAGCAGCCGGGTTCGGCTTCCGTGGTGCAGGGCGTGACCGAGTCCATCAACGGTATCGGTTACTCCGGCATCGGCTACATCACCTCCGGCGTGCGCGCCGTGCCCCTGGCCAAGGCCGAGGGCCAGCCGTTCGCTCCGGCCGACGCCGACCACGCCGCCGACGGCAGCTACCCGATGGCCCGCTTCCTGTACGTCTACGTGAACAAGCACCCGAACCGCCCGCTGTCGCCGATGGAGCGCGAGTTCTTCAAGCTGGTGCTGTCCAAGCAGGGTCAGGAAACCGTGGTCAAGGACGGCTACATCCCGCTGCCCGCCGCCGTGGTCAAGCGTGAGCTGGAGAAGCTCGGCCTGTAAGCCGCAAACCACAGGCCACCCCGTCCGGGGTGGCCTGTTTTTCCACTGAATCTAATGGGAGACACAATGATGCTTGCGAACAAAGGCAGGATGAGCCTCGCCGTCGTCGCGCTGCTGGGCCTGGGGCTGAGCGGCTGTGCCACCGAGCAGGGCGCGGCCAAGGCCGACAGCAAGACCGAGATGACCAAGGCTGCCGCGGCCGACGCCCAGGCGGCGCTGCCGCAGCAGTATTTCGAGGCGCACAAGGACGGCCGTATCTGGGTGTTCGGCGATGCCGAACTGTACAAGGCCGCCGTTGCCGGCAAGGAAGTTCCCCTGGCCCTGACCCGTATCGGCGCCGGTCCCAAGCGCGAAACCGTCGTCTTTGGCCTGACCAAGGCGGAGAGCAAGAAGGTCGCCGGCCTGGGCCAGGTTGCCCTGTTCGACGGCAAGGCGGAAGGCGCCGCCGAAGGCTTTTACGGCGAGGTGTACAAGGACGGCCGCCACTACGTGTTCGACAGCTGGAAGGAACTGGCGGCATTCCGCCAGGCGGGCGAAGCCCCCTACGTTTTCACCTACGTAGGCGCCGGTCCGAAGCGCGCCACCGTGGCCTATGTGCGCAGCAAGGCACAGAGCAAGACGGTGCCGACCGAGCTGATCGGCAAGTTCCGCCAGTTCCACAGCCTGTAACAGGCCGGCCGGGATACGGGGCGGCGCCTGCCGTCCCCGTATCCTGCGCCTTCAGCGCTGTAATCCGTTTGTAACATTTGTGTAATACCGTAGCGTCCTGTCCTTTTGCCCGATCGCTGCCGCGAGAACGCCGACCCATGACCGATACCGTCGTCAAAGCCGTCCCCGCGGATGGCGCCCGTGTTTCCCTGCTGCCCAGCGGCGAGCAGCGTGCCCGGTTGCGGCGCTGGCGCTATGCCAAGGACCGCATCTCCCGCTACGGCGTCGCCATCGGCGGACTCGGGGTGGTGGTCGCCCTGGCGCTGATCTTTGTCTACCTGTTCTACGAAGTCTTCCCCATGCTGCGTTCCGCCGAGGTGACGCCGGTGGCGGCCTATGCGCTGCCGGCCGGCGTGGCGGGCGATCAGGTGGTCGATGTGGCCACTGAACGCTATACCGAGGTGGCCGGTGTCTATGGCCGCGACGGCGGCGTGACCTTCCTCAATCCGCGCAACGGCGAGCTGCTCAAGCACGTATCCCTGCCGCTGCCGGAAGGCGTGACGGTGGGGAGCAGCGCCGCCGCCGAGGTGAAGTACGGCCTGCTGGCCCACGGCCTGTCCGACGGCCGCGTGCTGGTGACCCAGCATGAATATACCGTGACCTATCCGGACGACGTGCGCCACACCGAGCCCGCCATCATCTACCCCCTGGGCGAGCAGCCCCTGGTGCTGGACGAGCAGGGCGCGCCCCTGGCCGCGGTCGGCATCCAGGCGGTGGGCGAGGGCTTTTCCCTGGCCGGCGCCACGGCTGACGGCCGCCTGACCCTGGCGATCTACAGCGCCGCCGTGTCGTTCATGACTGGCGAGGTGGAGATCAAGCGCGAGTCCTACCCCTTGCCGCAGCTGGCCGGCCGCCCCACCCACATCCTGATCAACAAGAGCATGCGCAACCTGTTCGTGGCGGATGCGGAAGGCTATATCTCGCACTACGACATCGTCGATCCCGACGAGCCGCACCTGCTGGAACGGGTGCATGCGGTGGCCGACGGCGTCACCATCAATGCCATGCGCTATCTGTCCGGTACCGTTTCGATCATCGTCGGCGGCTCCGACGGCAGCCTGGCGCAGTGGTTCCCGGTGCGCGACGAGCAGAACCGCTACCACCTGACGCGCATCCGCGAGTTCGAGCGGCATCCGGGCGCCATCACCTTCATCGCACCGGAATACTCGCGCAAGGGCTTCGTCGCCGGTGACGCCGGCGGCCACGTCGCCGCGCACTTCACCACCTCCGGCCGCACCGTGCTGATGGAGAAGGTGACCGACGCCGCCATCACCGGCATCACCATGTCGCCGGTGAACGACACCCTGCTGGTGACCGATGCCGGCGGCCGGATGCAGTACTTCAACCTGTACAACGAGCATCCCGAAATTTCGATGAAGGCCCTGTGGGGCAAGGTGTGGTACGAAAACCGCGCCGGCGAGGAGTACGTCTGGCAGGCCTCTTCCGGCAGCGACGACTTCGAGCCCAAGCTGAGCCTGACGCCGCTCACCCTGGGCACCATCAAGGCAGCCTTCTTCGCCATGGTGTTCGCCATCCCGCTCGCCATCATGGGCGCGCTGTACTCCGCCTATTTCATGACCTCGCGCCTGCGCGGCTTCGTCAAGCCGAGCATCGAGATCATGGAGGCGCTGCCGACGGTCATCCTCGGTTTCCTTGCCGGCCTGTGGCTGGCGCCGTTCATGGAAAACAATCTGCCGGCGGTGTTCAGCATCCTGCTGCTGATGCCGCTGGCCATGCTGGTGGTGGCCTATGCCTGGGCCAACCTGCCGGCGCGCCTGCGCCTGCTGGTGCCGCCCGGCTGGGAGGCGGCGATCCTGATGCCGGTGATCCTGCTGGTAGGCTGGCTGTGCATCGTCATGAGCCCGTCGCTGGAGCTGTGGTTCTTCAACGGCAGCATGCGCCAGTGGCTGACCGACGTCGGCATCACCTACGACCAGCGCAACGCCCTGGTGGTCGGTATCGCCATGGGCTTCGCCGTGATCCCCACCATCTTCTCCATCGCCGAGGACGCCATCTTCACCGTGCCGCGCCACCTGACCCAGGGTTCCCTGGCGCTGGGCGCGACGCCGTGGCAGACCATGGTGGGCGTGGTGCTGCCCACCGCCAGCCCCGGCATCTTCGCCGCGGTGATGATGGGCTTCGGCCGCGCCGTGGGCGAGACGATGATCGTGCTGATGGCCACCGGCAACAGCCCGATCATGAACTTCAACATCTTCGAGGGCATGCGCACCCTGTCCGCCAACATCGCGGTCGAGCTGCCGGAGACGCCGCTGGGCAGCACGCACTTCCGCGTGCTGTTCCTCGCCGCCCTGGTGCTGCTGGTGCTCACCTTCGTGATGAATACCGTGGCGGAAATCGTGCGCCAGCGCCTGCGCAAGCGTTACAGCACCCTGTGATCCGGAGCGCCTAGTCATGAGTCTTGTGAATATCAAAACCTGGGGCAAGAGCGGCGCGCCGTGGATCTGGCTCAACGCCGGCGCCGTGGCGGCCAGCATGGTGATGGTGCTGGGCCTGCTGCTGCTCATCGCCGTGCGCGGCTTCGGTCATTTCTGGCCCCATGCCCTGATGGAAGTGAACGTCACCAGTCCGGACGGTTCGGTGCAGCGTGTGCTGGGCGAGCTGGTGCGCAGCGAGGAGCTGGCGACCTCGGTGCTGCGCGATGCCGGCGTGCAGATGACCGGCCATGCCGAACTGGTCGAGCGCCACCTGATCAAGCAGGGCAACCGCGACACCCTGGGCCGCGACTTCGTCTGGTATCTGGCGCCGCGCATGAGCGAACCCAGCTACCCGCGCAACGCCACGATGCTGGAGCGGCGCGAGTGGGGCAATTTCTACGGCTATCTGCTGGAGCTGAAGGAAGAGGGGCGCAGCATCGCCCAGGGCGATGCGCTGTGGCCGGAATTGCAGGCGCGCATCGAGCGTGCCAACGCCATCTACGATGAAATACGCAAGATCGAGCGCCAGGACATCGGCAAGGTCAACTTCCGCATGGAGCGCCTGCGCCTGGACGAGCGCCGCATGGCCCTGGATCCCAACATCCCGGCGGCGGAGGTGGCGCAACGCAAGGCCGAGATGGCGGCCGAGCGCGCCGAACTGGATGCCGAGTACGCCCGCTTTGCCGAGCAGCTCGAAGTACTGTATCGCGACGTGAAGCGCGACACCCTGGTGGCGGAGATCATGGACGGGCGCAAGGTCAACGTGCCGGTGGCCAACATCGTGCGCGCCTCGCAACCCAACAACATGTCCATCTTCGCCAAGCTGGGTTACTACGCCGAGCGCTTCGCCGAATACGTCGGCGGCTACCCGCGCGAGGCCAACACCGAGGGCGGCATCTTCCCGGCCATCTTCGGCACCGTGACCATGGTGATGGTGATGTCCATCATCGTCACGCCCTTCGGCATCCTCGCCGCCATCTACCTGCGCGAGTACGCCAAGCAGGGACCGCTGCTGCGCCTGATCCGCGTGTCGGTGTACAACCTGGCCGGCGTGCCGTCCATCGTGTTCGGCGTGTTCGGCCTCGGCTTCTTCGTCTACTTCCTCGGCGGTTCCATCGACGAGCTGTTCTACCCCGAGGCGCTGCCGTCGCCCACCTTCGGCACCCCCGGCCTGTTCTGGGCCTCGCTCACCCTGGCGCTGCTCACCCTGCCGGTGGTCATCGTCGCCACCGAGGAAGGGTTGGCGCGCATTCCCAGCACCATCCGCATGGGCAGCCTGGCCCTGGGCGCCACCAAGGCGGAGACGCTGTGGAAGGTGGTGGTGCCGCTGTCCACCCCGGCGATGATGACGGGACTGATTCTGGCCATCGCCCGCGCCGCCGGCGAGGTGGCGCCGCTGATGCTGGTGGGCGTGGTCAAGCTGGCGCCGACCCTGCCCATCGACGCCAACGCGCCCTTCATCCACATGGAGCGCAAGATCATGCACCTGGGCTTCCACATCTACGACGTGGGCTTCCAGAGCCCCAACGTGGAGGCGGCGCGGCCCCTGGTGTACGCCACCGCCCTGACCCTGGTGATCCTGATCGTCCTGCTCAACCTGGCGGCGATCAGCATCCGTAACCACTTGCGCGAGAAATATCGCAGCGAGTCCGATTGACGTGACAGCACACCGGTATATAGATCAATGAACGCTATAGGCAAGGATATGGACATGACCACCAGCACCCAGTCCGCAGTGCGCACCCACGCCATCGGCGCCCAGCTGTTCGAGGGCGAGGAACGGCAGAAGCTCGTGCTCGACGACGAGGCCATCTGCCTCGACGTGCGCAACCTGAACCTGTACTACGGCGGCGACCAGGCGCTGAAGGGCATCAGCCTGAAGATCCCGGCCCAGCGCGTCACCGCCTTCATCGGCCCCAGCGGCTGCGGCAAGTCCACCCTGCTGCGCTGCTTCAACCGCATGAACGACCTCATCGACAGCTGCCGCATCGAAGGCGAGGTGATCCTCGACAACGAGGACATCTACCGCCGCGGCGTCGACGTGGCCGAACTGCGCCGCAAGGTGGGCATGGTGTTCCAGAAGCCCAATCCCTTCCCCAAGTCCATATACGAGAACGTGGCCTACGGCCTGCGCCTGCAGGGCGTCAACAACCGCCGCATCCTCGACGAGGCGGTGGAAAAGGCCCTGCGCGGCGCCGCGTTGTGGGACGAGGTCAAGGATCGCCTGCAGGACAACGCCATGGGCCTGTCCGGCGGCCAGCAGCAGCGCCTGGTCATCGCCCGCGCTATCGCCATCGAGCCGGAAGTTCTGCTGCTCGACGAGCCGGCCTCGGCCCTGGACCCGATCTCCACCCTGAAGATCGAGGAACTGATCAACGAACTGAAGTCGCAGTACACCATCGTCATCGTCACCCACAACATGCAGCAGGCGGCGCGCGTCTCCGACTACACCGCCTTCATGTACATGGGCGACATGATCGAATACAACGACACCGACACCATCTTCACCAACCCGTCCAAGAAGCAGACCGAGGACTACATCACGGGCCGTTACGGTTGATTTGATGTAGGGTGCGCATAGTGCTGCACCCGCGGCTGCCGTATGCCGCACAAGATGGCAAACACACCACGCGTATTCAGCGAGAAGGAAACGCAGCAATGGACAAAATGAGCATCGGCCAGCACATCTCCCAGCAGTTCAACGTCGAGCTGGAAGACATCCGTACCCGTGTGCTGACCATGGGCGGTCTGGTCGAACAGCAGCTGAGCGATGCCCTGACGGCAGTCATGGATGAAAACGTCGAAATGGCCGAGCAGGTGATCAACGGCGACCTCAAGGTCAACGCCATGGAAGTGAACATCGACGAGGAATGCTCGCGCATCCTGGCCCGTCGCCAGCCCGCCGCCAGCGACCTGCGCCTCATCGTCGCCGTGATCAAGACCATCACCGACCTGGAGCGCTGCGGCGACCAGGCCGAGCGCGTCGCCAGCATCGCCATGCGTCTTACCGGCGGACGCGAGAACCGCAACCACTACGAAGATCTGGTGCACCTGGGCAACCACGTGCGCCAGCTGCTGCACGACGCCCTCGACGCCTTCGCCCGCATGGACCCGGAGGCCGCGGTGCAGGTGGCGCGCGACGACATCAACGTCGACAAGGAATACGACGCCCTGACCCGCCAGCTCATCACCTACATGATGGAAGACCCCCGCACCATCACCCGTTCCCTCGACGTCCTCTGGGCCGCCCGCGCCCTGGAACGCATCGGCGACCATGCGCGCAACATCTGCGAATACGTGGTGTACCTGGTGCGCGGCAAGGACGTGCGCCATGTGTCGCTGGAGCAGATGGAGGAGGAGGCGCGGAAGCGCTGAGGGGAGGGCGGCGCAGGCGCCGTTGTTCTTATCCCTCCGCTCAGTGGTAGGGTTGGGCTGACGCAGGAAGCCCAACATCCTGATGGCGTGGGTGGTTAATTAAATGTGCGCGCACTCGCGCGCATATCCATCTAATGCGGGGAGCCGCCCCGCGCGCGGGTCACTTTCTTTGTCCCGCCAAAGAAAGTAACCAAAGAAAGGCGGCCCGATTGCCGCGCCCTGCGGGTTCATTCGGCACATCCCTGTGCCTCACCCTTCGGGCAGCCTGCGGCTGTGCGAATCGGCTGTCCTGCCGATTCGTCCCTGCGCTTCTCGCCTGAATCGGCGCTCGCCTACGCGTCTTCCTGACGCGAAGGCGAGGACAGGCCATCCTTGGCCTGTCCCCTGCGGGCTTGATCCGATTCAGGCTGCGATGCTCGGCGCGGCAGACGGGGTTCAACCCGGCTCGCCTGCGGCATCGCGCGGGTGGCGTGCGCTTCGCGCACGCTCAATTTAACCGTGGTCTGTCCCCGGTTGTTTCACGGCCGGTCAACCCCCTTTCACGAGCCTATGCATGATGACCTGGACTTGGCTTCCAATTATCATCGCGACATCAAGAGCATCGAGTACATTCCGTTGTACGGACCGTCCAGCCTCAGCGTCTTTTAGAAATTGAAGCACAGCACGAATCCGTTCATCGGTCGAGGGGTGTGTTTCGCTGTCCACTATAGGTGCGCCCGTCAGTATCGAGCGAGTTATGTCACTCAACCGAAGTGCATAGAAAAACAACACTGGCCCTATTAGCTGAAATGCAAATGGGTTGTTCTCTTGAGCACCATATCCGTTACAAACTGCAAAGCCTAACGCGTCACAATTCAGTTCAAGTTGTTTTTGGTTAGAGTCTGGCGGAATGCCGCTACTGTTGGGATACTCCTCATGACTAATAAAATGTGCGACTTCGTGGGCGAGGATGAATGCTTCCATTGAATTAACGAGCAATACCCTGCTCGCGCGCAAATCCTTGTGCTGCTCAATTCTTCCGAATCCAAGTAGGGACTCCGTGGCTGCATAACGTATGGCAAGGCGGGTTGCATCTGCTACTACACCGCATTTTGCCAGTCTTCTTGAGATTGCAGAGACGGACCGCCTCTTTCTCTTCGGTAGAATTCCGATCTCGTAAAATGCGGTCGAGAAGACTTTCCCCCAATAGTTGCAAAACGCAAACGTACCTGGCCCTGCAAACAATATGTGTTCATTTGCTGACGGAAGCGCGGCTGGTGATGGTTCCGGTGCAGGAGAGTTCGCGAAACGAATAGGTAATCTTGGTGGGGTGCCGATTTCAGTGCATATTGCGATGATCTTTGCGAGAAGAGGCTCAAAGATCTGGCGAGAAAAAAACGAGTCATGGTCGCCAATATCTTGGTGTGCCAAAACTGCGCTAGCCAATCTGTTGCCGTGACTTCCGTCCTTGCGATCTAAGTTGAGGCACTTGTCAGCTATTGAGATGCGGTTTATCTCAAACCACTTTTTAAGCCCACCCAAAAACTCCTCCGTTCCCGGTCTGACGAGCTGTCGCTGAAAATACTCGACATACCTTTGATGTTCGTCCTTGATTCTCATGTGCGCAGATATCTGCAATGCCTAATGTTCAGCATGAGCCGCGGCTTGCCCTAGAGCGCAGCGGACGCGTAAGCCGTCGGACTCGATGCGGTTATTGGCTGCTGATTCAAGACACAAGCTTATCAATCTCCGCTCTGGCTTTGATGTTCAAAGAGACAGGTCCACCCGCGAACTCCCGCAGAACTAGGCCGCGCTGTACTAGCTTTTCTAAAGCGGAATCCAAATGTTGAACATCTTTGCAAAAATGATTACGTAAGGTGTCCTGCGCCACTGTCTTCTGCCCCCAGAAGTGCTTCGTATATAGTTTAAGGAGAATCTGTCGGCCAGAGACATCTATTGCGCCGATGGTTTCAAATCCTTCAATTGACTCTTCAAAACTTTCTAGGATCTTGTCGTAGTCCTCAATGCCAAAATAGTGGCTGTGGGTCCGTCGAACGGTCGCAACGCGTGATGACCCGATAAGGACAACCTCGAAGCTCTTCTCGACCGGAAACTGGTTTTCATAGCGAACATAAGCTTTGATTGCTTCGTCAGGCGTCCTTCCAACTATGTCCCAGCTGACGAACTGTCCAGAACTCCAGTCAAAAACAATAATCCAATTGTTGATTGGGTTCGGGCTACGTTTTTCTTTCTCGGTAAGAGTGCGGATGATGTCTTCATTAACGTAGCTATCCATAGCCTTAGACGGAGTCTGTTCGCGAATAATCGCTTCTGCTGCTTTCTTCGCCACGTCAATTTCGAGCCGAGAACGTACGGAAGGAGTGCGACCAGACTCAATTTCAAAGAAGGCATCAGACAGCTTGTGAAAATACGAAATTACGGCCGGATCACCTTCGCTTTCTTTCAGGTGGCGCCCATAAATAACTGATGTTCGCTCAATGCTTTCGGCCCAGTAATGCTGGATTCGACTTCTAATCTGAAGCTCAAGCTTCTTTCCGCTGCGCTCAAGAAGCAAATGTACAGAGCGATACCCTGTAACATCGCGTCCTCGCTCTCGGTAGTCGGTAATGCGCGCAAGCTTGAGATCACTTGTGCTCGCAATCTTGCTTTTGAGAAACTCAATCACCTGTTCAACCAGGTCGTTCTTCTCGACAATAATCCTACAACCACCGATGTCCTGGAGCTGTGTGAGTCGAACACTAAGGCGATTCAGCTTGCGGATAATTTGCGGCTTGCGTTTCAAGCGTTGCGCTATGTAGTAATCATGACCATACTCGTTTAGCCACTTCTGTAGTTCCAGTGTCGTTTCCGACAGCGGTTCAAGATGGGACTTTCGATATTCGTCAAAGACATCTTCAAGCTCGATCATGTCCTCTACATGGCGGAAGGTGTCATTCGCAAGTGCCAGCCCCGCTCTGTCTATCTTGCTTTTAGTGAGCGCCAACGATTCTTCTCCTAGAAGCTAATTACTATTCCTATTCGGCGAATTATCCGCCGCATATGCGGACGGGATGCCCGCGCTGAATTTCGATATTACTTTCAACATCAATAGATTGCCAATATTTCCTATATGGGCTTCTACCGCCGCTACGCCGCTGAACAACTGCATAGCGGCGAAAATAGAATATGCGCCGCATAGCGGCAGCCGCGGATGGCGGTTCATTCCCCTGATTCAACACCTTACGTTTTCTTCCCTGCAATATGCTGCGCGGCAGTTGGCTGTGACCGATATGTCGAAGCGCGCCTGTACACTCTGGCGATCGTCACCTCTCCGCAATCCTCACCCCATCTCCCACCGTCTCATCGGGATGGATGATGACGCTCTCGCCTTCCTTCAGTCCGTCCAGTATCTGCACTGCCAGCCCGCTGCGTTGGCCGGGCTTTACGTCACGCAGGCGGGCTTGGCCGTCTTCTGCGACGAATACGGCCCAGCCTTCGTTGCGGCGGAACAGGGCGCTGGCGGGGACCTGCAATACGGAGTCGCCTTCCCACAGGATGAAGCGGGCGTCGACGCGGTAGCCGTCGCCGAGGGTTTGCCATTGCTGCGGCGGGGCGGCGATGTCGGCGATGACTAGGACGCGTTGTTCCTCGACGCCGAGGGCGGATATCTTGGTGTAGCCCACCGGTTCGATGAGGCGCACGCGGCCTTCCAGCGGCGTGCCGCCCCAGCGTTCGAACAGGACGCGCATGCCGGGCTGGATGCGCACGGCGTTGGAGGACAGGGCCTCGATGGCGATCTCCAGCCGTTGCGGGTCGCCCACTTCCAGCAGCGGCTGGCCGGCGGCGACCACGCCTTCGCTTTGCTGGTACAGCTTGAGTACGCGGCCGGCGACGGGCGTGGTGACGGCGATGCGCGATCCCGAGCCGGTTTCACCGCCGGCGTATTGCAGGGCGGTGCGCGCCGCGTCCAGGTCGTGGCGGCTGACCTCGACGGCGAAACGGCCCGAGCGCTGCACCGCGTCGGCGGCGGTGGTGCGGGCGCGGGCGCGTTCCAGATCGTTGGGCGATACCAGTTGCTGGTTGCTCAGTTCCAGCAGGCGCTTGTATTCGGCCTCGGCCTGGGTGGCTTCGGCGGCGGCGGCGGCGGCCTGTTCCGTTGCCGCCTGCAACGCGGCCTGGGCGGCGGCGACGCGGGCCTTTGCGGCGGCGTGGCTGCGTGCGTCCAGCGCCGCCGGGCGCAGCGGTTCCAGCTGGACGATGGTTTCGCCCTGGGCGAGGCTGTCGCCGACGCGCTGGGTGATGCGCGGGGTGTAGCCGGAGACCGGCGCGGAGATGACGTAGCGGTCGATGACGCGGGTCTTGCCTTCCTCCTGCACCGTGACCTGCAGCGGGCCGGTGTGTACCGTCGCCAGGTCGACCCCGCGCGGCGGCTGGCGGAAGCCGAGGGCGATGACGGCGACGATGCCGATACCGATGAGGCCGAGTGAGATGTTTCTGCGCCAGTGCATATTCATTCCTTGTCGTTGATCATCCCGGTTCCATTGCAGGAGCCGGGTCCTCTCGGCGAACAGCGCCGGTCCAAGAACAGCCATGTAGGGTGCGCATTGCGCACCGTGCCGTGCCGGCGTGGATTTGGTGCGCGGTGCGCACCCTACGGTGCGTGTTCGCCTACGGAGTGGGCTCCTACTCTTTGGTCTTCAACACCGCGATCAAATCCAGTTTATCCAGTTTGCGCCGAACCAGCAGCGCCGAGATCGCCGTCGCCGCCACCACCACGGCGGCGGAGAAGGCGTAGGTCTCCGTGGCGATGACCAGCGGCACGCGGTACAGCTCGTTTTGCAGCGTGCTGGCAATATAGCCGCACAGCGCATAGCCGAGCCACAGTCCGAGGGGCAGGGCGGTGACGGTGAGCAGCGCCAGTTCGCCGAGCAGGATGTAGGAAATCTCGCCGCGGGTGAAGCCGAGCACGCGCAGGCTGGCCAGCTCGCGGCTGCGTTCGGTGAGGATGATGCGCGCGCTGTTGTACACCACGCCCACGGCGATGATGCAGGAGAACACCGAGGAGATGAAGGCGATGTACAGCATGGTCTGTTCCATGATGCGGTTGAAGTTCAGCATGTCGCGGGTGCGCTCGACCACGCTGGCCACGCGCGGCGTACCCTTGAAGCGGCGGTGCAGATCGGCGTAGGCGTCGGCATCCACCGCGAGCCAGACTCCGGAGATGGCGTGGCCTTCGTTGAGCAACTGGTTCAGTGCTGCGATGTCCATGTAGCCGAACAGGCCCAGGTATTCCTTCACCAGTCCCGCCACCGGCACCTGATAGCTGCGCCGGTTGCCTTCCAGCACCTCCACGGTCAGCGTGTCGCCGGGTTTCACGTCGAGCATCTGGCCGAGATAGTCGGTGAGCAGCACTCCTTCGGTCGGGATGGGCAGGGGGCGCAGGTCGGCGTCGAGCAGGCGCTTTACCTGATTGCCGGCTTCAACGCCGCGGATGGAGGTGCGATGGCTGCGGTGTTCGTGGCGCAGCAGCACCGGCACGTTGCGGAACACCTCGCCGTGTTCGATGCCGGGCAGGCTGGCCAGTTCGTACAGGGCGCGGTGGGAGCTGGGTTCGGTGAAGCTGAGGGACATGTCCTCGCGCGAGGCGACGTTGTAGTGGATGTCCATCATGTAGCCGACGGTATCGCCCTGGAACAGCCCGGTGGTGGTAATGGCGCCGGCGAGGGCGATGCCCAGCACGGTGAGCGCCGACTTGAACGGGCGATGGCTGATGTGGCGGAAGATCATGCGCGTGGGCTGCGCCAGGGCATGCTTGAAGCCGATGCGTTCCAGCAGGGATTCGTGGTAGCGCGCCGGCGGCTCGGGACGCATGGCCTCGGCCGGGCGCAGGCGCGCGGCGGCGCGCACGGCGAGCAGGGTGCCGAGGGTGGCGGCGGCGGCGGTGAACAGCGTGGCGTTGATTACCAGCACCGGCCGCAGCACGAACAGCAGATAGGGCAGGCGGTAGAAACCGAGATAGATGCTGCTGAGGCCGCGCCCCAGCCAGATGCCGGCGACGAGGCCGACGATGACGGCGAGGGCGACCACCATCATGACCAGCTTGATGTAGTGCAGGGCGATGGCGGCGTTGCTGTAGCCGAAGGCCTTGAGTACCGCCACCTGCTCGCGCTGGGTGGTGACCAGGCGGTTGACCACGATGTTGAGCAGGAAGGCGGCGACGCCGAGAAAGATCACTGGAAAGATGCGCGTGATGGTCTCCAGCTGCTTGAATTCCTCGCTGAGAAATTTGTGCGACAGCTGATCGGCGCGGGCATAGGCGCCGAGTCCGCCATAGGGCGCGAGCACGTCGTCGATGTGGTCGATTACCTCTTCCACGCGGCGGCTGCCGTCGAGACGGACGACGACGCTGTTGAAGGCGCCCTTCATCTCATAGGCGTAACCCAGCGGCGTGCGCGCCATCCACATCACCGCATAGCGCAGCTCGTCGGGGAAGAAGGCGCCGGGGCGCAGCTGGTAGATGTGCTCCGGCGACATGGCCGTGCCGACGATGGTGAACACGCGGCGCTTGCCCTTGATGATCACCGGAAGCTTGTCGCCGGGATGCAGGCCGTGGGCGGTGGCGAAGGAGTGATCGACGACGACTTCGTCGTCGCGCCCGCTCTCCACGCTGCGGCCCTGACGCATGTACAGATCGTTGAGCAGTGCCGGGCCGTGGTCCGGCAGGGAAGTGATCAGGGCGGTAATGGTTTCGGGGAAGTCCGGCATGTCCACCGAGCCCCAGGCGGTGACACGCGTATCGGCCACCATGACGCCGGGAATCTCTTCCAGGCGCTGGCTGACCGATTGCGGCGCGCGTTTCAGCGTGACAAAGGCGTCGGCGAAGCGGTAGTCGCGGTAGTAGTCGCTGCGGCTTTGTTGCAGCGAGTCCAGGGTGCTGCCGAACATGATGTAGGTGGCGACGCCGCAGGCCATCACCAGCATGATGGCGAACATCTGCGCGCGCAGTTGCCACAGGTCACGCCACAGCTTGCGGTCGAGGGCGGTCATGGCGCTACCAATGCAGCTCCTTCGGGTCCAGTTTCCGGGTGTTGCGCTCGACGCTGGCGACGCGGCCGTCGCTGATGTGGATGACGCGATCGGCGATGGCGGCGATGTCGCTGTTGTGGGTGATCACCACGGTGGTGGTGCCCAGCTCGTGATTGATGCGGCTGATGGCCTCCAGCACCACGATGCCGGTGGTGACGTCCAGCGCGCCGGTGGGTTCGTCGCACAGCAGCACGGCGGGATTCTTGGCGATGGCGCGGGCGATGGCGACGCGCTGCTGTTCGCCGCCGGAGAGCTGGGCCGGGAAGTGATCCAGCCGGTCGCCCAGGCCCACCAGGCGCAGGGCCTCGTCCGGGGCCATGGGCCGTTCGGCGATCTCGGTGACCAGTGCGACGTTCTCCCGCGCGGTGAGGGAGGGAATGAGGTTATAGAACTGGAACACGAAGCCGACGTGCTCGCGCCGGTAGCGGGTGAGGGCGGTGTCGTTGTAGACGGAAAGGTCGTGGTCCTGGTAGCGCACCGCACCGGTGGTCGGCACGTCGAGGCCGCCGAGGATGTTGAGCAGGGTGGACTTGCCGCTGCCCGACGGGCCGAGCATCACCACGAATTCGCCCGGCCACAATTCCAGATCGACCCCGCGCAGTGCCTGTACCTGCACTTCGCCCATCTGGTAGACCTTGGTCAGGCCGCGCGCCTCGAATACGGCGCGGGTGGCCTCGTTCGATGATTCCATGCCGACGTTCCTGTCTTGACTACGCGTAAGAGCAGCCGGGCCGTGCCAGGGGCGCTCCTACCGACGAAACCCGTTATATGTCGCTGCGTTTACTTCTGGCTGCGCCACTGTGCCGCCGCCGTGGCATCGCGCGCCAGGCCGAACATGCCTTCCTCATAGGCCCGCGCCAGCGCCTCGCGCGCCTGGGCGCTGCCCTTGGCGGCTGCCTGCTCCCACGTGGCGACGGCCTTGGCGCTGTCCTGCCGGGTGCCCATGCCGTAGGCATACATCACGCCCAGGCTGTACATCGCCGGTACATGACCCCGCGCCGCGGCATGCTCGAACAACGGCACTGCCTGGCGGTCACTGCGGAACACTCCCTCGCCCCGGGCGTACATCAGTCCCAGGTTGTACATGGCATCGGCCTGCCCCTGGTTGGTCGCCCTGGTATACCACTCGTGGGCCTGGCGCAGATCACGCTCCACGCCCCAGCCCTTGTGGTAAAGCAGGCCCAGGTTGAACTGCGCGTCGGCATTGCCCTCCTGTGCCAGCGGCTGCCACAGCTGGCGCGCCCTGGCGTAGTCCTTGGCCTTGAACGCGGCGAAGCCGTCTTCCAGCGGCCCGGCCAGGACGGCGGCGGAGAACAGGGCGAGGGTGGACAGCATGAGTGCGATGCGTTTCATGAGGGCTATTTCACCATGTCCCGGGGCGGATGGGAAACGGCCACGGGCAATAGCCTTTGTAGGACGCGCCGGGCGACGTGCAGACTTCCGGGGCCGGCGCGCGTATCCGCGTATAATGCCGGTCCCGGTTCAACCCGCTCACGCCCGCAGGACGACTCATGACCACAGAACATTTCATCGCCGGCAAGGACGCCTCGCTGGAGGCCTCCATCAACTCGATGCAGGCGCGGCTGGCCGCCCTCGGTTTTGCGCTGGAGGAACGTTCCTGGCTCAATCCGGTGGAGGGCATCTGGTCGGTGCACGTGCGCGAGGTGGAGTGCCCGCTGCTGTTCACCAACGGCAAGGGCGCGACCAAGCTGGCGGCGCTGGCCAGCGCGCTGGGCGAGTTCTTCGAACGGCTGGGCACCAACTATTTCTGGACCCATTACTACCTCGGCGCGGAATATGCCAATGCCTCCTATGCGCACTATCCGCGCGAGCGCTGGTTTGCGCTGGACGGGTCAGGCGACTGGCCCGATGAGTTGCTGACGCCGGACCTGCGCGAGTTCTACGACCCGGAAGGTTCGCTCGACGTGAACGCCCTGGTCGATCTCAATTCCGGCAACGCGGCGCGCGGCATTTGCGCCATTCCCTACGTGCGCCAGCGCGACGGTGCCACCGTGTGGTTCCCGGTGAACATCATCGGCAATCTCTATGTCAGCAACGGCATGTCGGCGGGCAACACGCCACAGGAGGCGCGCACCCAGGCGCTGTCGGAAATCTTCGAGCGCCACGTCAAGTTCCGCATCATCGCCGACGGCCTGTGCCTGCCCGACGTGCCGCCGGAAGTCATTGCCCGCTACCCGCGCATCGCCGCCGGCGTCGCGGCGTTGCGCGCCGCGGGTTTCGGCATCCTGGTCAAGGACGCCTCGCTGGGCGGCAAGTATCCGGTGATGAACGTGACCCTGCTCAATCCGCACGACCAGGGCTGCTACGCCAGCTTCGGCGCCCATCCGCGTTTCGAAGTGGCGCTGGAGCGCGCACTGACGGAGCTGTTGCAGGGACGCGCGCTGGATGCGCTGGGCGGCTTTCCGCCGCCGTCGCACGATCTCGACGAGGTGGCCGGGCCGCAGAACCTGGAGGCGCATTTCGTCGATTCTAGCGGCAGCATCGCCTGGGAATTTCTCGGCGCCGCGGCCGATTACGAATTCAGCGACTGGAACTTCAGCGGCGACACCACGCAGGAATACGACTGGCTGGTGGAGCGCGTGCATGCCGCCGGGCACGACGTGTACCTGGCCGACTTCACCCACCTGGGCATGTATACCTGCCGCATCCTGGTGCCGGGGATGTCGGAGATCTACCCGGTGGAGGATCTGGAATGGGAGAACAACAGCATCGGCAACCGGGTGCGCGATGCGATCCTGCATCTGCCGCAGCTGGACGATGCCGGCTGCACGGAACTGCTGGACACCCTCGATGAGCTGGGCCTGGACGATCACCGTCCCATCGCGCCGCTCATCGGCCTGGCGGCCGATGCGGGCACGCTGTGGGCCGAGCTGCGCGTGGGCGAGCTGAAGCTGCTGCTGGGCCTGGCGCGGGGCGATGACGATGTGATCCGCGAAGGCTGCGACTGGGTGCGTCACTTCGGTCAGGCGAGCGATGAGCGGCAGCGGGTGTACCGCTGCGTGGAAACCCTGCTCAACCTTGATGGCGCCGATGGTTATGCCGCCGCCTTGCAGCAGCTGTACGGCACCGGGACCCTGGAGCAGGCGCAGGCGCTTTTATCCACGGAGCTGCGCTTCTTCGGTGTGACGGCGCCGGGCGCCGCGCTGGCGGGGTGCGACATGCACCAGCGTTTGCTGGCGGCCTACGGCAAGGTACGCGCGCCGCAGTGATGCGCTGCCGCCGCCATCCGGAGCGATGGCGGCGGTGTGCGGAAGTTTGGTTGAACTGCGCCCGGAATTGCGGCGCGGGGATCAATGAACGAGCAGGAACTCGAGCAGGGCCTTTTGCGCGTGCAGGCGGTTTTCCGCCTGATCCCACACCTGGCTGTTGGGGCCGTCGATGACCGAGGCGGCCACTTCCTCGCCGCGGTGGGCGGGCAGGCAGTGCAGGAACAGGGCATCGGATTTCGCCGCGGCCATGATGGCATCGTTCACCTGATAGGGAGCGAAGTCGCGCAGGCGCTGCTGCTGCTCGTCTTCCATGCCCATGCTGGCCCACACGTCGGTGGTGACCAGATCGGCGGCGTGCGCGGCCTCGAGCGGATCGCGGAACAGGCGCACGCTGTCGCCGGCGGCGGCAACGATGGCCGGGTCCGGTTCGTAGCCCTGCGGCGTGGCGATGTTGAGGCGGAAGCCGAACTGGCGCGCCGCCTCGATGTAGGAATTGCACATGTTGTTGCCGTCGCCGATCCAGGCCACGGTCCGGCCCTCGATGCTGCCGCGATGCTCCATGTAGGTCTGCATGTCGGCCAGCATCTGGCAGGGGTGGAAGGCGTCGGTCAGGCCGTTGATCACCGGCACGCGCGAATGGGCGGCGAAGCGCTCGATCTGCTCGTGGGCGTAGGTGCGGATCATCACCACGTCGACCATGCGCGACAGTACGCGCGCGGTGTCTTCGATGGGTTCGCCGCGGCCGAGCTGGGTATCGCGCGGCGACAGGAAGATGGCATGGCCGCCGAACTGCACCATCGCCACTTCGAAGGAAACGCGGGTGCGGGTCGAGGATTTCTCGAACACCATGCCCATCACCTTGCCCTGGAGCGGCTGATAGACGGTGCCGGCCCGTTGCATGGCCTTCAGTTCGATGGCGCGGCGGAGGAGCTGATTCAGCTCCTCCCGGCTCGCGTCCTGTAGGTTGAGGAAGTGTCGTACAGCCACGGTGCTATCTCTTTTAGGCGGCGTTTTCCCGCAGGAAATCATTCACCAGGGCACTTACCTGCTGCACGATCTGGTCGGCCTCGGCGTCGCTCAGGATCAGCGGCGGCAGCAGCCGGACAGTGCGCTCGGCGGTGACGTTGATGAGCAGGCCCTGCTCCAGGGCACGCTTCACCAGATCGCCGCAGGGGCGATCCAGTTCGATGCCGATCATCAGGCCCTTGCCGCGAATGTCGGTTACGTGGGTGTTGCCGTTCAGCGCTTCGGCCAGGCCGAGCAGCATGCGCGTGCCGAGGTTCTCGGCGCGGGTGGCAAGGTCGTTCTGTTCCAGCACGTCGAGCACGGCGAGGCCGGCGGCGCAGGCCAGCGGATTGCCGCCGAAGGTGGAGCCGTGGTTGCCGGGCTTGAACAGTTCGGCGGCGGCGCCGCGCGCCAGGCAGGCACCGATGGGCATGCCGTTGCCCAGGCCCTTGGCCAGGGTCATCACGTCGGGCAGCACGCCTTCGTGCTTGCAGGCGAACATTTCGCCGGTACGGCCCATGCCGGTCTGGATTTCGTCGAGCATCATCAGCCAGCCGTGGGCGTCGCACAGCTCGCGGATGTCGCGCAGATAACCTTCGGTCGGCACCTGCACGCCGCCTTCGCCCTGGATCGGTTCCACCAGAATGGCGGCGACGCCGACGCTGTTCTTGGCGACGGTGCGGATGGCTTCCACATCGTCATAGGGCACGCGCACGAAGCCGGTGACCAGCGGCTCGAAGCCGGCCTGCACCTTGCGGTTGCCGGTGGCGGAGAGCGTGGCCAGGGTACGGCCGTGGAAACTGCCCTCGGCGACGATGATCAGCGGATTGTCGATGCCTTTCTGGTGACCGTACAGACGCGCCAGCTTGATCGCGGCCTCGTTGGCCTCGGCACCGGAATTGGAAAAGAACACGCGATCCATACCTGCGGCGCGCACCAGGCGTTCGCCCAGCGCCTGCTGGTTGGCGATGCCGTACAGATTGGATGTGTGCACCAGGGTCTGAGCCTGGCGGCACAGCGCCTCGGCAACCTTGGGATGGGCATGGCCCAATCCGCACACCGCCACACCGCTGACGGCATCGAGATATTTCTTGCCATTGCTGTCCCACAACCACGCGCCTTCACCCTTTTCGAAGGTGACCGGCAGGCGGGCGTAGGTGGTCATCAAAGCATCTGACATGACGCGTTACCTGAAAAATATGCGAGCCCGAAAAACAAAAAAGGCAGCCTCCACGGAGACCGCCAGTCGTCCACTGGGAACCGATTCTACTGACTCTGCGGGGAGGGTGCAAATCCCCCGGAAGTGGTGCGGAATTGAGGTTTATGGGGCCGGGGGCGGCCTGCGCCGCCCCCGGTTTGGGGCCTGACTCAGGCGAAGTTCTTCGCCACGAAGTCCCAGTTCACCAGGTTCCAGAAGTTTTCCACGTACTTCGGACGGGCGTTGCGGGTGTCGATGTAGTAGGCATGCTCCCACACGTCGCAGGTCAGCAGCGGCTTCTTGTCCGTGGTCAGCGGGCAGCCGGCGTTGGAGGTGTTGACGATCTCGATGGCGCCGTCCTTGTTCTTCACCAGCCAGGTCCAGCCGGAACCGAAGTTGGTGACGCAGGAGTTGGTGAACTTCTCCTTGAAGGCGTCGAAGGAACCGAAGGCCTTGTTGATGGCGTCGGCCAGGGCACCGCTGGGCGCGCCGCCGGCATTGGGGGCCATGCAGTTCCAGTAGAAGGTGTGGTTCCACACCTGGGCGGCATTGTTGAACACGCCGCCGGCCGGCGCCTTCTTCACGATGTCTTCCAGGGACAGGTTTTCGAACTCGGTGCCCGGGATCAGGTTGTTCAGATTGGTGACGTAGGCCTGGTGGTGCTTGCCGTGGTGGTATTCCAGGGTCTCGGCGGAGATGTAGGGTTCCAGGGCGTTCTTGGCGTAGGGCAGTGCCGGCAGTTCGTGCTTCATTCGGGTAGCTCCTTCAGTTCGAGGTTATTTCCTGAGATAAAAAATGTAGTTCGCCCCGGCCGATCTTCCAAAAAAGAAAGACCGCGCCGGCGCGGTCAATACCTTACATGTTTGGTAAAGATTACCGATTTTCAAGGTCTTTGTATAGGGTCATTAGGCGGACTGTTCAAGCGGCGCCGTATCAGGGGCAGTGGGTGTACTCGTCGGCAAACTCCCTGGCGATGGCGATGAAGCGCGCTTCGATGGCGAGAAAGGCGTCCACCACGTCCGGGTCGAAGTGGGCGGCGCGGCCTTCGACGATGATGGCCTTTGCCTGTTCATGGGGGAAGGCCGGCTTGTATACGCGCTTGCTGATCAGCGCGTCGTAGACATCGGCCAGGGCCATCAGCCGGGCCGACAGCGGGATTGCGACGCCGGCCAGGCCGAGAGGATAACCGCTGCCGTCCCAACGCTCGTGATGGCCCTCGGCGATCTCGCGCGCATAGCGCAGGAAGGAGGAGTCCTCGCCCAGTTCGGCCTCGGCGCGGCGCAGGGCGTCGGCGCCGAGGGTGGTGTGGGTCTTCATGATCTCGAATTCCTCCGGCGTGTGGCGGCCGGGTTTGAGCAGGATGTGATCGGGGATGCCGATCTTGCCGATGTCGTGCAGCGGCGCCGATTTGAACAGCAGTTCCGCGACGGCCGGATCGCGCAGCGGTGTGAAGTGCGGATGGTCGCGCAGTTGTTCGGCCAGGGCCTGGACGTAGCGCTGGGTGCGCAGGATGTGGGCGCCGGTTTCGTAATCGCGCGTTTCCGCCAGGATCGCCAGCGAATGAATGGTGACGTCGCGCGTCTTGCGCAGTTCTTCGGTCAGGCCGCGCAGGCTGCGCACCATGGCGTTGGTGCGGTCGGCCATCAGGCCGAACTCGTCGTTGGTGCTGACCGGGACCTGGCCGTCGAGGCGGCCGGTGCTGGCCGCGTGGAGCACGCCGTTTTCGGCGTCGAGGAACAGGCGCAGGTTGCGCGCATAGGCGACGATGGTGTTGATGATGTAGGGCAGCATCACGGCCATGACGAAGGCCAGTTCGCCCAGTATCGCCCTGCGCGCATCGCCCAGCGCCACCTGCTGGCGGCTGTCCACCAGCCAGTCCAGATCCTTGTTGATCACCAGGAACACGATGCTGAGGATGGCGACGACGCTGATCGATGCGAACCAGGCGACCTTGCGCGTGAGCGGCATGAATTCGGAATCGGGCTCGATGTGTATGCCCTGCGCCTGCAAGGTGGCGGCGATATCGCGTTCCCGTTCCAGCGCCAGATCGATGGCGATGAAATAGCCCAGTACCGACAGGCCCAGCACCACCTTGAGGCCGCTCTCCAGCGGAAAGTCGAACACGACGCGGTTGAACAGCATCAGGATCGCGCCGGAGGTGAAGAACAGCGCCAGTTCGCTCTGGAACACCCGCTGCGCCTGGTATTTGAGCGACACGCGCTGTTCGATGCGCCGCTGCCAGCCGCGGTGCACCAGGTATTGCAGCGCCAGCATGGTGAGGATCGGCCCCAGCAGCTGGGCCAGGGTGAGGGTTTCGAGAAACGGGCAGACCTGGCCGCCGTAGATGGTCAGTGCAATCGCGGCCAGTGAATAGTGGATGGTGCTGCGCATTGCCCCTCCTGGGTTGCGCGCCCGGGTTGCCGGCGTTTTGCCGGCAACAGGCGCAGTCCGAGCAGTACGGCGAGTATAGCCCCATAGATCAGCGGTTCGCGCAGGTCGGCCTTGACCATCAGCGCGTAATGCAGCACGGCCAGCACGGCGGCCGGATAGATCAGGCGGTGCAGCCGCTTCCAGTGGCGGCCCAGCCGGCGCATGGCGTACTGGCCGGAGGTGAGGGCCAGCGGCAGCAGCAGGAGCAGGGCCAGCATGCCCACGGTGATGAACGGCCGCTCGACGATGTCTTCCCAGATGGCGTCCCAGGCGAAGAACTGATCCAGCACCGCGTAGGCGAGCAGGTGCAGCACGGCATAGAAGAACGCGTACAGCCCCAGCATGCGCCGCAGACGCAGCGGCCACGTCCAGCCGCTGAAGCGGCGCAGGGGCGTGGCGAGGAGGGTGAGCAGCAGCAGGCGCAGGGCCCAGTCGCCGAGACTGCGGATCACCGCCTCGATGGGATTGGCGCCGAGCCAGCCCTGCAGGGCGCCGGCCACCAGCCAGGCCGCGGGCAGCAGGCAGAGCAGGAATACGCCGCGCTTGAGGTGCGTCAGAACCATTTGCCCAGATCCATGCCGCTGTAGAGCGAGGCCACCTGTTCGCCGTAGCCGTTGAACGGCAGGGTCTCGCGCTTGCGCAGTTCGCCGATGCGCCGTTCGCGCTTCTGGCTCCAGCGCGGGTGATCCACCGCCGGATTGACGTTGGCGTAAAAGCCGTACTCGTGCGCCGCCGAGCGGTTCCAGCTGGTGGGCGGCATCTGCTCGGTGAGGCTGATGCGCACGATGGACTTGATGCTCTTGAAGCCGTACTTCCACGGCACCACCAGGCGCAGCGGCGCGCCGCTCTGGTTGGGCAGCACCTTGCCGTAGAGGCCGACGGCGAGCAGGGTGAGCGGATGCATGGCCTCGTCGATGCGCAGTCCTTCCACGTAAGGCCAGTCCAGAATGGCGCGGCGCTGGCCCGGCATCTGTTCCGGATCGTGCAGGGTGGTGAAGGCAACATATTTGGCGCGCGAGGTGGGGCGGAAGCGCTTGAGCAGATCGCCCAGCGGAAAGCCTACCCAGGGGATCACCATCGACCACGCCTCGACGCAGCGCAGGCGGTAGATGCGTTCCTCCAGGGCGTGGGGTTTGATCAAATCTTCCAGTGTGTAGCGGCCAGGCTGCTCGACCTCGCCGTCGACGATCACCGACCAGTGATCGGTCTCCAGCATGCCGGCATAGCGCGCCGGATCTTCTTTGCCGGTGCCGAACTCGTAGAAGTTGTTGTAGCGGGTGATGTCCTCGTAACTGTTGGGCGCTTCGCCGGTGGAGTAGGGGCCGGGACGCAGATTGTCGAAGCGGCCGGGCAGGGCCGGCAGCGCCGGGCGCGGCAGCAGCAGGCCGCCGCCCGCCGCCGCGGCGAAACCGGCGGCGGCCAGGCCGAGAAAGCGGCGCCGTTCCCGGTACACCGACTCGGCGGTGATCTCGGAGGGTTTGATGTCAGACGGTTTCCTGATGAGCATGGCCCGCTCCTGTGTGTTTGGGTTGCAGCTTGGGGACTACGGCGTGGTGTATCCAGTAGTCGAGGCTGAGGTAACGGCCGCCGCCGTGGAAGAAAAGGGCGAGCAGCATGAAGAAGTAGGTGGCGGCGAACTCGATACCATTGTTGAGTATCACCGGCGTGCCGAGTTCCGTGACGTAGTCGTAACGGCCGGGGTGTTCACGGCTGAGCCAGTCGAGCAGGCCGGCGAGGCGCCGTGAAGATTCCATGCCCTGATCGGCGATGGCGAGCCAGCCGTAATCCCAGTGCACGGTGAGCGCCGCCACCACCATGGTGACGAGCAGCGGGATCGATATCCAGCGCACCGCGAGCCCTGCGGCCAGCAGCACCGCGCCGCCGGCCTCGCTCAATGCCGCCAGCCAGGCGAGCAGGACGGGGAAGGGCAGGCCCAGTCCCCACTCCGCGTTGCCGAACCATTCGATGGTGCTTTCCATGTGTTGCAGTTTCATGCTGCCCGACATCCAGAATACCGGCACCAGATACAGGCGCAGGGCCAGCGGCCAGAGGAAGTCGAGGCGCCTGGTGCGATCCAGCAGGCCTTGTGCCATGAGCAGATAGTTCATGATGGTATCTCCCTGAGCGTTACAGAAGCACATCAAGGCTGTGCAGCTGGTGCAGCAGTTGCGCGCCGCCCTGCACCACCAGCGCCGGGTCCGGGTGTTGCAGTTCGGCGGCGATTTGTCGCAACAGCTGTTCGCCGTTCTGTGCCGTGTCGGCGCCGATCAGTTGCAGCAGGCGGGCGCTCACCGGATTCAGCTCCATGAAACGCACTTCATCGTTGCGGTTGCGATAGACCAGCAGATGGGTGGCCTCCGGCTGCTGCGGCCTGTAGTTCACGCCGATGCGATGCACGGCATAGCGGTAGCCGAGCGGCCAGGCCAGGGGCGACAGCTGGGGGATTTCCTGCAAGGGCACGGCGGCGCGCGGCGGCGGCAGTTCTTCCTCGGCCTGGGCCAGGGCCAGCTCCACCCATTCATAGTGGGCCAGTTCCGCCAGGAACGGCGGGTCGTCGTCCTGCGTTGCGCGCTCCTGTTGCAGATAGACGACGAACTCATGGGGCAGGCGGTGGAACAGCGGCGAACGGCAATAGTGTGCGGCGAAAAAATCCTCCACCAGCCGGTCCCAGTAGTCGGTGCTGCTGATGCACCGCAGCACCGGAAAGGCACCGGCCAGTTGCCCGGCGAAGTTGTTGCGGAACAGCTCGCGATACAGCGCCATGGTGCGGGCGGGTACGTCGCGCGGCGCAGGCTGGTGCAGCGGCGTGCGCAGGTGGGCGCAGAATGCCTGTTGCACCTGGGCGCAGGTACGGGACTCAGGCGTAGCGGCGGACATGACGTTCCTCCTCGCGTTGCAGCGCGGTGATCTGCGCCAGTTCGGCCAGCAGCTCGGCCAGGGGCGGCAGGTTGAAGTCGCGCTCCAGCAAGGTTGGCAGCACGCCGTGGCGGCGGTAGGTGTGTTGCAGCAACTGCCACACCGGATCGATGACGGCGGCGCCGTGGGTGTCGACGATGAGGCCGTCATCTTCCACGTGATGGCCGGCGACATGGAGATAGGCGATGCGTGCCGTGGGCAGCGCATCGATGAAGTCGCGTGCGTCGTAGCCGTGGTTGATGCTGTTGACGTAGACGTTGTTCACGTCGAGCAGCAGGTCGCAGTCCGCGTCCTCCACCACGGCCCGGATGAAGTCCAGTTCGCTCATCTCCCGCCCCGGCGCGGCGTAATAGGAGATGTTCTCCACCGCGATGCGGCGGCCGAGCTGATCCTGCACCTGGCCTATGCGTGCGGCGGTGTGGCGCGCCGCCTCGGCGGTAAACGGCAGCGGCAGCAGATCGTAGAGATGGCCGTCGTCCGCGCAATAACTGAGATGTTCGCTGTAGCACGGCACCTGGTGCAGGGCGAGGAAGGCGCCGACGCGGGCGATGTAGTCCCGATCCAGCGGCGCCTGGCCGCCCAGGTTGAGCGCCAGGCCGTGGCATACCAGCGGCGTGCGTTCGCTGAAGGCACGCAGCCGGCGGCCGACGGCGCCGCCGACACCGATCCAGTTCTCCGGCGCGACTTCGAGGAAGTCGGGCAGAGACGCGCACTCGCGCAGCGGTTCCAGCAGGCTGCGGCGCAGGCCGAGACCGGCGCCGTGCAGGGTGTCGGCGGCGGTCATGATCACAGCCTCCGCTTGTTGGCGCCGCACTTGGCTTCGCCGCATTTGGCCTCGTTCAGCTGCTTGGGCCGGGCCTGTTCGTTGCCCGCGCCGCACTTGGCCTCCTGCGTGGCCTTGGCCTGATCGGCGCCGCACTTGGCTTCCGCCGCGGTGCGCGGAGGCATGGCGCCGCCGTCGGCCAGCTGATATCCGGCGGCGAGCGGCGTGGCGGCGAAGGGATTGAGCGCGGCCGTGGCCGGAGACAGGGCGAGTGCGGCGGCCAGGGCCGCGCCGGTGGTGATGAGCGTCTTGTGGTTCATGGTCACGGTTCCTGTGATGGTGGATGCCGCCGCGGCCGTGCGGCCGCGGCGGCGGAGGATCAGGATTTCGGCTTGTCGGCTCCGCACTTGGCCTCTTTCATCTCCTTGGCCGGTGCCGCCTTCTTGTCGGCGCCGCACTGGGCTTCCTGGGTACTCTTCATGGGCTGTGCCTGCTTGGCCTTGTCGGCGCCGCACTTGGCCTCTTCCGTCGACTTCATGGGCGTGCCCATGCTGTCGGCCACCATGTAGCCGCCGTGCAGGGCGGTGGCGGCGAAGGGATTGGTGGCGGCCGAGGCGGCGGGTGCCAGAGCCAGGGCGGCGAGCAGGGCGGTGCCGGCGGCGGCGGTAAACGTTGCGGTGTGGGTCTTGCGTTTCATGTCGGTTCCCTCGTGTTTCGTTGGTGGGTGATAGCGCCGGCGTGTTTGGCAGCCTGCCGGCGTCTGGGAACAAGCATGGGGGAGCGGGATCACGGCGGCCTCACGCAAAAATCACATTTTCATCACGGCGCCTGTTCGCTGTTGCGCGATTGGCTTACCATGCGTGCGGGATATGTCGAGACGGATCGATACGATGAATGCGGAATTGGAACAACGGCTGCGCGGCGCGTTTTCGCACCTGTTTGCCGATGACGCGCTGTTCATGCAGCGCATCAGTCAGGGGGCGGTGGTGAAGAGCCTGCCGGCGGGACAGTACGTTTGTCATGAAGGCGACAATTGCGGCTACTTGCCGCTGCTGATCAGCGGCCGCGCCCGCGTCCACAAGGTGGCGGAGTCGGGGCGCGAGATCACCCTGTACCGCATCGAGCCGGGCGAGAGCTGCGTGCTTACCGCCTCCTGCATCATGAGCGACATTCCCTTTCCCGCCCTGGCCATCACCGAAACCGAGGTGGAGGCGCTGCTGGTGCCGGCGGCGGCGGTGCGCGGCTGGATGGCCGAGTCGCCGGCCTGGCGCAACTACGTGTTCCGCCTGGTGGCCCACCGCCTGGCCGACGTCATCGCCGTGGTGGAGGAGGTGGCCTTCCGCCGCATGGACGCCCGCGTGGCGGCGCGGCTGCTGGACATGGGCGGCGCCGACGCCGCGGCGCACATCACCCACCAGGAGCTGGCGGTGGAGCTGGGCAGCTCGCGCGAGGTGGTGAGCCGCATCCTGCGCGACCTGGAGAACGAGGGCATGATCCGGCGCCAGCGCGGCGAAATCATGCTGCTCGATGCCGCCGGCCTGCGCCGGGTGGCCGCTGCGTGACATAGTCACAGACAGCGATGGGCGCGGCGGCTAGGATGGCCCGCAGTGTGACACAACCAGGAGAAAGTCCATGAAGCAGAACGTTGGTACCGCAGACAAGATCGTACGCATTATCCTCGGCGTGGCGCTGATCGGCTGGGGCGTCGTCGCCGGCAACTGGCTGGGCGCCATCGGCATCGTGCCCCTGGCCACCGCCCTGATGGGCTTCTGCCCGCTCTACCCCATCGTCGGCATGAACACCTGCGGCAAGAACGCCGCCTGATTCAGGCTGCCGCAGAAAGGCCGCCCGCAGTAGCGGGCGGCCTTTTCTTTTGCATACCTGAAAATCTTAATCAGTCCGCAAATGAACGCAAATAGACGCAAATGTTCATCATGTGACAAAGAGTGAGCCGGCGCGGCTGCCGGGTCTCGAGCCTGCCACGTCATTTGCGTCCATTCGCGTTCATTTGCGGACTCCATTGCTGTTAGCTTGAACCGGCCGGAGTCTGAAGCTCGACCGGGCGAGTAGTTACTTTTGCACAACCGCTACGGTTCAGGTCTTTGGGGTTTCCCACTGCGGCAGCGTGAAGCAGAAACGGGTGAGACCGTCGATGCTGCTGTCCACGCGCAGGCTGCCGCCGTGCAGTTCGACGATGCGCTTGACGATGGCGAGGCCCAGCCCGGCGCCGCCGCCGTGGCGCCGCTCCGGCGCCTGGTAGAAACGCTCCCACACGTGGGGCAGATCCTCCGCCGCGATGCCGGCGCCGGGATTGGCCACGCACACCTCGACGCTGTCCGCCGCCGCCGTCATGGCGATGGTGATCTCCGTGCCCTGCGGCGTGTGTTGCAGGGCGTTGCCGATGAGGTTCTCCAATACGCGGTTGAGCATGGCGATGTCTGCGCTGACGAAGGGCAGACCGCTGCCGCCTTCCGTCCGCAAGGTCACGTCCTGCTGCTGCGCACGCAACTGAAAATGCTGTACCGCATCCTGCACCAGCTCGCCCAGCGCCACCGGTTCGCGCTGCGGTTGCGCCTCGTTGGCCTCCAGTTTCGACAGCTCGAACAGCTCGCTCACCAGCCGGGTCAGGCGTTCGCCATGACGGAAGGCGATCTCCAGATAGTCGCGCCGCTGCGCATCGTCCAGATCGGACTTCAGCAGCAGCGTTTCCAGATAGCCCTGCAATGAGGCCAGCGGCGTGCGCAGGTCGTGCGAGACGTTGGCCACCAGGTTGCGGCGCAGGCTGTCCTTCTGCTCCAGCCGCTCCACCTGTTCGATGATGGTCTGCGCCATCTGATCGAAGGTGGCGCCGAGCACATCGATTTCGTCGCCGCGGCTGATGAGCTGCGCTGCCTCCGTGCTGCCGGCGTAGGGTTCGTGCTGCTTGAAGGCGCTGGCGCGGAAGTGTCCCATCAGGCCGGTGAGACGGTGCAGGCGGCGGGTGAGCAGGTTGAAGGCATAGAGGCCGGCAAGCAGGCCGAATACGATGCTGCCGACGACGGCGGCGATGCTGAGCTGGAGGAAATAGCTGTCGTGCAGCAGCGCCTCCATGTTGTCGTAGTCCTCACCGGCGAGGACCACGTAGAGATACTGGCGCGGCTCGCCCTGCAGGGGATAGGGCGCGGCGGAGAACACCTTCTGCCGCGTCTCGTCGCGCGGATCGTCGCCGAGGATGGGGTAGTGATCGTCGCTGCGCAGGAAGCGGCGGATCGGTTCAAGCTCGACGGCGCGCCGCTTGATCTTCATCTGCGGAGCCTCGAAGGCGAGGATGTTGCCGGCGGCGTCGAGCAGGTAGATCTCGATGGCGGGGTTGATGTGCATGTAATAGGAGAAGATCGCCTTCACCTGCCGCTCGTCGAGCAGCTCCTCGCTGCCGAGATTGCGCTGCACCAGCAGCTGCCGCGCCAGGTCACGGTTGAAGCGCTGGTTAAGCTCCTGCAGAAAGACCTTGGTGGCGTAGAGATTGAACGCGCCGTAGAGCAGGCCGAGGGTGCACAGCAGGGCGAGCAGGACGGCGGCCAGCTTGGCGTACAGGGTTCTCATGGCTGCTCCGCAAACTTGTAGCCCACGCCCCATACGGTGAGCACGTAGCGCGGTGCCGCCGGGTCCTGCTCGATCTTGTTGCGCAGGCGATTGATGTGGGAGTTGACCGTGTGTTCGTAGCCCTCATGGCCGTAGCCCCACACCTGATCGAGCAGTTGGGCGCGGCTGAACACGCGGCCCGGATGGCGGGCGAAGTGCAGCAGCAGATCGAACTCGCGCGCGGTCAGTTCGATGTCGCGGCCGTCGACGCTCACCTGGCGCCGGTCGCTGTCGATGTGCAGGCCGCCGCTGCTGATCACAGCGCCGGTCGGTACCGGGGCCAGCGCCGCCTGGCGGCGCAGCAGGGCCTTCACCCGCGCCACCAGCTCGCGGATGCTGAAGGGTTTGGTGAGGTAGTCGTCGGCGCCCAGCTCCAGGCCCAGCACGCGATCCAGCTCGGAGGACTTGGCGGTGAGCATGAGGATGGGCAGGTAGCGTTCCTGTGCCCGTATCTCCCTGCAAATACTGAGGCCATCGAGGCCGGGCAGCATCAGATCCAGCACCAGCAGATCGAAGGCGCCGCCCTGCGCCAGGGCCAGGCCGGCGCGGCCGTCGTCGGCCAGGGTCACGGCATAGCCCTCGTCGCGCAGGTGCAGGGCCACCAGTTCGGCGATGTCCCGGTTGTCCTCGATGACCAGTACGGATTGAGCCATGACGTTCCCGCAGTGCATTCCCGTTGTGTATGGGCCGTAGCATAACGGCGATTGATCACGAAAGTGTCACGCCTCTGCATTGGGCCACTTATCCGTAATTGGATATATCGAATGTGAGCATATCCGTATATGGTGACCCGCTCATATATAAAACATACAGCCGGCAACGCAGCCGGCGGCTGACTATCACTACAACCAGAATCGGTGGAGCATGAATAAAAAGCAGATGATCCGGGCCGCCTCCGCGGCCCTCCTCGCCCTTCCCGTCACGGCATTTGCCACCAACGGCTACCAGTTGATCGGTGTCGGCGCCTACCAGAAGAGCCTGGGCGGTGCGGTGACCGCCAACCCCGGCAGCGCCATGACGGCGGTGGCCAATCCCGCCGGCGCCGCCCGCGTCGGCAACCGCGCCGACTTTTCCATGGAAGCCTTCATGCCCAAGCGCGACGTGGACTTCACGGCCCTGGGCGGCGCCAGCAGCACCAGCGCGGTGGACATGTACGGCGTGCCCGCCATCGGCTGGACCGCGCCGGTGGATGACGGCAGCAACGTCTACTTCGGCGGCGGCATGTACGGCACGTCCGGCATGGGCGTGGACTACGCCCAGGGTTCGATGATGCCGGCCATGAACATGAACTGGGACGGCTACAGCAACATCTCCTTCTGGCAGATGGCGCCGACCGTGGCCTGGAACCACAGCGACAGCCTCAGCTTCGGCGTGTCCCTCAACATCGACTACCAGGCGGCCTCGTTCAAGCAGCGCGTCATGAACAGCACCACCAACGCCATCATCTCCAACTTCGATCTGAGCCGCGGCGCCAGCGGTTTCGGCTACGGCCTGTCCCTGGGCGTGCTGTATGACGTCAACGATCGCGTCACCGTTGGCGCCTCGTACAAGAGCAAGCAGGAGTTCGCGCCGCTCAAGTACCAGCTCGCCACCGGCGACATCACCGACGCCGTCGGCGGCGCCATGCCCGGCGGCACCTACACCCTGGACCTGGACTTCCCGCAGCAGGCGGCCCTCGGCGTGAAGTGGCGCGCCACCGATGCGCTGACCGTTTCCGCCGACGCCAAGTGGATCAACTGGTCCGACACCATGGACAAGCTGTCCGTGAAGGGCGCGGTGGAAGTGCCGATGGATCCGGGCTGGAGCGATCAGACCGTCTATGCCGTCGGTGTGGCCTATGCCGTCAGCGAGCGCATGAATGTGCGCGCAGGCTACAACTACGCGGCGGCTCCGTTTGGTGCCGAGCAGGTGAGCCACAACCTGATCCTGCCGGCCCTGACCGAGACCCACTACACCGTGGGCATGGACTACAGCCTCAACAAACGCTGGCAGCTGGCGCTGCATTACATGTACGCGCCCAAGGTGACGCTGGCCGCACCGGCCACCGATGCCATGGCGCCGGGAGCGAAGATATCCCTGTCCGAGACCTCGTTCGGCGCCAACATCGGCTATCGCTTCTAGCCACACGTTGCTGTCGTAACCGAAAGGGGCGGCCTCAGGGCCGCCCCTTTTGTTTTTGGTGCCGGCTGTTACTATTCAAACAGCGGACGCGTCGCCTGCACCCGCAGGCTGATGAGCGGCGTTCAGGGAGATGACGCATGACGCAGCATGTAGCGTTCGACCGGCGGCTGGTGATGATCGGCTGCGGTGCCATCGGGCTGGGTGTGCTGCCGCTGCTGCTGCGCCACATCGGCCTGCGGCCGGAGCAGATCACCATCATCCGCGCCCATGCCAACGGCGGCGGCGTCGGCCGCGAGTACGGCGTGACGGAGCGGGCGGCGCCTTTGTCGCGCGACAATTACCGCGCCATACTCGATCCCTGTGTCGGTCCCGGCGACTTCGTCCTCAATCTCGCCATCAATGTCTCCAGCCTGGCCCTGATCGAATATTGCCGCGAGCGCGGCGCCCTCTATCTGGATGCCTGCATCGAGCCGTGGAACGGCGGCCACGTCGATACCTCGCTGACACCGGCGCAACGCTCCAATTACGCCTTCCGCGAATCGGCGCTGGATCTGCGCCGGCGTTTCGGTCGCGGGCCGACGGCGGTGGTGAATCACGGCGTCAATCCCGGCCTGGTGTCCCACTTCGTCAAGCAGGCCCTGCTCAATCTCGCCGCCGACAGCGGCCTTGCGGCGGCGGCGCCTGCCGCGCGTATGGACTGGGCGCGTCTGGCGCGGGAGCTCGGGGTCAAGGTGATCCACGTCGCCGAGCGCGACAATCAGTACTCTCTGCAATGCAAGCAACGCGGCGAATTCGTCAACACCTGGTCGTGCGAGGCCTTTGTCGATGAATCCTGCCAGCCTTCGGAGCTGGGCTGGGGCACGCACGAACGGCACTGGCCGCCCGCCGCCCGCCGCTACGGCTTCGGCAGCGGCTGCGCCATCTATCTCGATCGTCCCGGCGCCTCGGTGCAGGTGCGCAGCTGGACCCCGGGCGAAGGGCCGTATCACGGCTTCCTCATCTCCCACGGCGAGTCCATGTCGGTGGCCGATTACCTGTCGTTGCACGAGGACGGCGCGGTGGTGTATCGGCCCACGGTCAACTACGCCTACCATCCCTGCGACGACGCGGTGCTGTCGCTGCACGAGCTGGCCGGCAAGAACTGGCAGATGCAGCCGTGCCAGCGGTTGTTGATGGACGACATCGTCGGCGGCATCGACGAGCTGGGCGTGCTGCTCATGGGGCAGGCGCAGGGGGCGTACTGGTACGGCTCGCAGCTGTCGGCGGCGCAGGCGCGCGAGCTGGTGCCGCACAACAGCGCCACCACCTTGCAGGTGACGGCCGGCGTCCTGGCCGGCGTGGTGTGGGCCATGCGTCACCCGCAGGCCGGCATCGTCGAACCCGATGAAATGGATTTCCGCGAGGTGCTGGATATCGCCGCGCCCTATCTCGGTCCGATGACGGGCGTATATACCGCGTGGACGCCGTTGCAGGACCGCGGCCTGCTGTTCGCCGAGGAACTGGATTGCGACGATCCCTGGCAGTTCGGGAATTTCATCGTCACCTGAGTCAGGTGACGACGGTGAGCGCCGCCACGTCTTCCTCGCGGGTGAACTCGATGCGGTTGCGGCCCAGCGCCTTGGCACGGTACAGCGCCCGATCGGCGCAGGCGATCAGGCGCTGGCTGGACTCTCCCTTGACCGGCCGCATCACGCAGATGCCGATGCTCATGCTGACGGTGCCGCAGGTGCTCGAGGCCTGGTGCGGAATGGCCAGGGTGGCCACGGTGCGCTGCAGTTTTTCCGCCACCCGTTCGGCGCCCGCCGCATCGGTGTCCGGCAACAGCAGCACGAACTCCTCGCCGCCGTAGCGCGCCACCAAATCCGCCGGACGCTGTACCACCAGGCTCATGGCATTGGCGATGTTCTTCAGGCAGTCGTCGCCGGCCTGGTGCCCGTAGCAGTCGTTGTATTGCTTGAAGTGGTCGATGTCCACCAGCAGCAGCGACACCTCGCTCTGTTTGCGCACTGCGCGCAGCCATTCCCGCTCCAGCGCCTGGTTGAAGGCGCGGCGGTTGGCGATGCCGGTGAGACCGTCCAACGCGGAGAGGCGGTGCAGTTCGCCGATGATCTCGCGCACCCGCGCCGTCATGGTGTTGAAGGCCGCTGCCACGATGTGCACCTCCTTGATGCCGCGGCGGGCGACCAGGGTGTTCTCCGCGTCGCGCAGCGTGTGTTCCATTTCGCCGATCATCCAGTGCACCGGCTGGAACAGATGGCGGTTCAGCAGCCACAGGGCCAGCGCCAGCAGCGCGCCGGTCAGGCCGAAGAAGGAGAGGGTGGTGACGATTTGGGTGCGGTGCATGTCGCTGTAGAGCAGGTCGACGTCTTCGTAGGCGGCGAGGCGCAGCACCACCGCGCCGTCGATGCCGCGCAGGGGGTATTCCACCGCGGCGTAGCGTGCGTCGTCCGGCGCGACGCTGTCCGGGTGCAGCAACTCCTCGTTGCCGGCACCGTGGATGCCGAAAGGCATGTGGATCATCTCGCCCACACCGCGCAGGTTGAACAGCGGGTTGAACACGATCTCCAGATGACCGTCGAGGTGCAGGCCGCCTACCGGCACCAGCACCGAATAGTAGGGACCGTGCGCGGCATGCCACAGTCCGCCCACGGCCTTGAAACGATCGACGCCCTGGCGTTCACGCACCTGTGCCGCAAGCAGCGCCGGCAGCGGCGGCACGGTCTGCTGCCCGCTGGCGGCGAGCAGGCGCAGCTGCGGGTCATACAGGCGCAGCTGCACCAGGTCCAGATAGCCGGCCTCGACGAAGCCCTTGCTGAACGGTTCGTCCAGTTGCAGGCCCAGGCTGGCGGCGTCGGAGAGGATCAGTCGCTGTTGCAGCGATCCTCCCAGTACGATGGCGCGGCCGCGTGCCTGGCGCAGTACTTCCTGCGCCGCCACTTCGATGACGCGGGACAGGCTCTGGATGCGATAGTCCAGCGCGGCGCGGCGGAACTGGTATTTGGCGACGACGGTATGTACGACGGTGATCAATACCACCGCCACCAGCAGACCGGTGATCAGGGTGCGCAGTGAGATGCGTTCGATGGCCATGATGCAGCGTCAGCGCGCCACCGGCAGTTCCTTGTGCAGCCATTCCTGCCAGCCGCCGCGGAACCAGTACACGGTGCCATAGCCCCAGGAAACGGCCCGCACGGCCGCATTGCTGCTGCGCAGGCAGCGCTCGCCGTTGCAGTAGAACAGCAGCGGCGTCGTCCGATCCGGCGCGACGCGGGACAGTGCCGCTTCGGTCATGTCGGTGTCGAGCAGATTGACGGCGCCGGGGATATGGCCCTTGGCGTATTCCTCGCCGAGACGGGCGTCGATGATCACCATGTGGGGTGTGGTCTGGATGGCGACCACGGCCTGTTCGGCATTGACCAGTATGGTGCCCGGCACCGTGTCCGGCGCCAGCGGTTTGTCGGCGGCGGCCGGCATGGCCGCGCACAGCAGCAGAACGCATGCGAGGTGACGCATGGTGCCCCCTCCTCCTTTATGTGAGTTATGCCGCGCTGCGGCAGGAACTACGCCGGTTCCTTATGCAGACGTTACTCCTCGATGCAGGGGGGCGGCAACCAACTTGTGCACTAAGGTATGCGGCGGGCGACGGTATTTTGCGGCAACGCAAAAAAAACAGCGGGGCATCGCTGCCCCGCTGTGGATGCTGCACCGACTGCCGACGTTTTAACCGATATCGGTTTCGGCGGAGTCTTTCTCGCCCTTGTTGTCGACCCACGAGAGTGCGACCTTGTCGCCCTTCTTGGC
>NPIF01000802.1_pt1 | contig 64114 bp, 55 predicted proteins | sample 8637461 | NCBI WGS metagenome assembly NPIF01 (sample SAMN07420641, study PRJNA396082) | bioreactor metagenome | isolation source: sample BR12 brine-fed electro-methanogenic bioreactor BR | place: Japan: Kochi | collected 2016-12-09 | reverse complement strand
CCCTTATGATGAATTATTCTCATTATTTTACAGTGAAGTTAATAAGATAAAAATCGATAATAATATTCATGTTAGTTTTAAACATATTTATGGTACGGATACAGATACGTTATTATCAATAAAAGCTGATGTAATTGTTTCAAGAGGTATTACAGCTTTAGCAGTTGCAAAATATCATCCAGAAAGTTTAATTATTCCAATTCCTATGAGTCCAAATGATTTGACAGATGCTTTATATAACGTTTGTAAAAAATCAACTGGAAAAATAGGATTTTTAGCAGGATCTAAAAGTATTTGTAATACAACCCATATTAGTAAAATGATAAATAGAGATATTGAAATGTATGTTGCAAATACTCAAGAGGAAGTAAGACTCGGAATTGATTATTTAATTAGTAAAGGTTGTGAAATATTTCTTGGTGGATTGACAATGTGCCGTATTTGTCAAGATATTGGATATCCTTATGTTCATATTACATCAGGAATTGATGCTATTAGCAGAGTTATAAGAGATGCTTTAGCAGCAGCTAAATCTTTAGAACAAGCAAAAATAAGAGTTGGTTTGTTATCAAATTTGTTGAGTAATAATAAGGATATAATTGTAGCTTTAAATGAAAAAGGAAAGGTGCTTGTATCAAATATTAAAGCAGATGATTTCTTTCAAACTAAATTAGAGAATTTAAATTTTGAAGATATTTGTGATATCAAAGAAATTTTTAGCTCTATTAATAGTGGGATAAGAAGTGAGTTTATAAGAGAATATAATAAACAATTATTCTTTATTTCAGTAAATCCAATGATTAAAAATGAAACAACTACAGGATATATAGTTCGTTTTCATAAAGTTGAAGATATTTTAAATGAAGAAAGTAAGGTTAGAAAAGAATTAACAAGAAAAGGGTTGATTGCCAAATATACTTTTAGTGAATTTATAACTAACGATGAAAAAATGATTCAGACATTAGAAAAAGCTAAAAGATTTAGCTTAGTTGATGGATCTATCTTATTGATTGGAGAAACTGGTACCGGTAAAGAGTTGTTAGCTCAATCTATTCATAATGCTTCACCTAGAAAATATAAACCTTTTGTAGCAATAAACTGTGCTACATTAACAGCTGAATTATTAGATAGTGAGTTATTTGGGTATGAAAAAGGGTCATTTACAGGAGCTAAAAAAGAAGGAAAAATAGGTTTGTTTGAATTAGCACATGGTGGTTCTATCTTTTTAGATGAAATTGGAGAAATCCCTATATCTCTTCAAGCAAAATTATTAAGAGTTCTTCAAGAAAAAGAAATAAGAAGAATCGGTGGGGATGAAGTTATTCCTGTTGATGTTAGAGTAATTAGTGCAACTAATCTAAATATATATAATAAGATAGAAAATGGCTCATTCAGATTAGATTTATTTTATCGACTAGGATTATTTTGTATAAAAACTATCCCTCTAAAAAATAGAATTGTAGACATTAAAATTATTTTCAAACATTTATATGAATTATCATGTAAAACTTATAATAAAAAATCATCGAAAATTAGTGATGAGGCTTTTTTCGCTTTAGAAGCATATAGTTGGCCAGGAAATGTAAGAGAGTTAAAAAATAGTGCAGAAAGATTAGCTTTGCTTAATAACTCTGAAATTATTAAAAAAGAAGAAATTGAATTATTTGAAATAATTGATCCTATGTTTTACAGTATCGAACAAAATTCTATAAATTACAAAGATTTATCAGATCAAGAACTTTATGAAGAATATATATTGAGTAAGAAAAGTAAAAGTGATTTTGCTAAACAAATTGGATTGAGTCGGTCAACTTTGTGGCGGAAAATTTCAGCATTCGAAAAATAATATTGGAGAGATTTGTTTCAAAAGTGTTTCATTGAAACACAGTGAAACATTATTTTATTTATTACATTTTTTTATTTATAATTCTTTATATAATTAATTTTTTTAATTTATTACAATATATAGATTTATTACTTTATAAAAATATCTTTGTGTTTTTGGCATGTTTATTGCAATATAATTTATGTTCATAATATAAGGAGATTTATTTATAATGAAATATAAACCCGTTTTAGGTATTCTTATGGGAGATGCTGCTGGAGTAGGCCCTGAAATCATTGCTAAATTAATAGTTAAAGATTATTTCAAGGATTATTGTAGAGCAATAATTATTGGTGATAAGAGAATTTTAGATAGAGCTTTTTCTCTAATGAATGAAGATAGTCGTTTGTTTAGAATTAATAATGTTGAAGAAGCTGTATGGAATGATGGTCTTTATCCTATTTTAGATCAAAAAGATATTTCACCAGAAGATGCACCTTTCGGAAAATTATCTATTAAATCAGGTAAAGCTTGTATAAATATGCTTGAATATGCAACTCAATTATATAAAGAAAAAAAAATAGAAGGTTTTTGTTTTGCCCCTTTAAATAAAGCTAGTTTAAAGGATGCTGGTTGTAAAGTTGAAAGTGAACATCATTTACTAGCAAATTTATTTAACCACACAGAACCTTTTGGTGAAATTAATGTATTAGGTGACTTATGGACAACTCGTACAACAAGTCATATTCCAATAAAAGAAGTAAGTAATAATCTATCACAAGATAGTATAATGAGAGCTATTAGACTTTGTCATACTTCTTTAAAAAATAGTGGTATATCTGATCCAAGATTAGCTTTATGCGCTCTAAATCCCCATTGCGGAGAAAATGGTAGGTGTGGAATTGAAGAAATTACTGTTATAAAACCAGCAATAGAAAAAGCAAATTCAATGAATATTAATGTTACAGGACCTTATCCTTCTGATATTACTTTTATCAAAGCTTTTAATGGTGATTTTGATGGTGTTATTACAATGTATCATGATCAAGGGCAAATAGCTTTGAAATTAAAAGGTTTTGATCAAGGCATTACAATAGCTGGTGGGTTACCAGCACCTATTGCAACTTGTGCTCACGGGACAGCATATGATATTGCTGGAAAATTAATTGTTAAAACAAGCGCTTTCGAGAACGCAATAAAAATGGTAACAAAAATGGCGTCTCATTTATCTGAGAATTAGGAATCAACAAGGGGAAAATATGTTGAAAGGAAAAATTGGAACAAAAACTATTTTACCATTAGGTACAACTCTTTTGGGAATTATTTTTGCAATAATTGGTTTTTTTAAATATGGATTTTGGGATGAAAACATAGGAACCTTACCTGGGTTTTTTCCAACTATTATTGGAATTTTGTTAACAATAATAAGTTCTTTGGCTTTAATGCAATCCTTTAAGGATGATAAAAATCCTTCAAAAAAAGAAAATTGGTATCCAGTAATAGCAGTAATTTTAATTATCATTGGAAATTTCGTTTTTGGTATGTATATAAGCTTATTCGCTTTCCTAATTTATTGGGTTAGATATTATGAAAAATATAGTTGGAAAGTTACAATGCTTATCTTTGCAATAATGTTTGTAATTGTTGTAGGTGCTTTTGGGACTTGGTTAAATATTAATTTTCCAAAAGGTTTAATATATAACCTTATATTTTAAGGTAGGAGAATAGAATGCAAAATATAGAATTATTATTAACGGGTTTTGTTACAGTATTCTCTGTTCAAAATATTTTAGTTACAATGTTGGGTGCTGTTTTAGGTCTTTTAGTTGGAGCAATGCCAGGAATTGGATCTTTGGCTGGGGTCGCTTTATTATTACCTTTAACTTATAAATTTAATCCAACAACAGCAATTATCATGCTAGGAGCATTATATTATTCAAATATGTATGGTGGGTCATTTAGTGCAATATTATTAAATATTCCTGGTGATAGCCCTGCTGTAATGACAGCTATTGATGGTTATCCAATGGCTACTAAACGAAATAGACCTGGTCAAGCTTTATATACTTCAAATATTTCTTCATTTGTTGGTGGATTGATAGGTATTAGTATTTTGACTTTTATGGGGCCAGCTCTTGCTGAATTAGGATTAAAATTTGGACCCGCTGAAATGACTTCATTGCTTTTAGTAGCAATGACTAGTATAGGTTGGTTAGTTGGAAGTAATCCTACAAAAGGTGTGGTATTAACAGCAGTTGGTATTCTAATTGCTAGTATGGGTATGGATACTTTAACAGGATCTCCTAGATTTGATTTTGGTTCAATGTATCTCTTAGGAGGAGTTCCATTCATTCCATTTGTAATTGGTACTGTTGGTTTTGCTCAAGTAATGAAATTAGTTGATGAAAAAGATAAACCAAAGGAAAATACATTTAGTAAAAAATTAACAATAAAAGGATCTGTAATAACTTTACATGAATTAAAAAGGTTAATATTTCCTGCAATAAGATCTGGATTTTTAGGAACTTTTGTTGGTGTTCTACCTGGAGCAGGTGCTACAACCGGTGCTTTTTTAGGATATGCTACACAAAAAGCTTTTAAAAGTGAGGAACCATTAGGAACCGGAGCTATAGAAGGTATAGCTGCTTGTGAATCTGCAAATAATGCAGCGGCTGCAGGTTCTTTTGCTCCATTGTTAGCCTTAGGTATTCCAGGATCTGGTACAGGTGCAGTTTTATTAGGTGGATTAATGATGTGGGGTTTGAATCCTGGACCTTTATTATTTACTAATCAACCAGAATTCTGTTGGTCTTTAATTGCCTCATTATTCTTAGCTAATCTAATTACATTGTTCATTGCTCTTGGTATTATACCTTTCTTAGTTAAAATCTTGACAGTTCCAATTAAATTAATGATTCCAGCAATTACTATGGTATGTATTGTCGGTTCCTATAGTTCAACAAATTCATTATATGGGGTTGTAATAATGCTAATATCAGGCGTTTTTGGTTTCCTTTTTGAAAAAAATGGATATTCAACAGCACCAATGTTATTATCGTTTGTTTTGGCACCATTATTAGAATCTAATATGAGAAAAGCTTTTATTATCAGTCATGGAAGTTTAGATGTGTTTGTTAAAAGTCCAATTTCATTGGTTTTAATAATTATATTAGTATTAATCGTTTCAACACCTATTGTAAGAGGTTCTCTTAAAATAGTTAAAAATAAAAACAGAAAAAAATAAAAAGGAGTTTATGATGAAAAAACTTATCTTAGCTACAATTATAGCTACAACAATGATTTTCCCTATTTTTGCAAATGGAGAAAGTGAAACACAAAATGCAGATGGACCGTTTGTACCTCAACAATCAATCGAATGGTATTGTACATCTTCTCCTGGTGGCGGAAGTGATATCTTTACAAGAACTATCATTGATATAATTAATGAAGAAAATTTAGCTAATGGTCAAAATATTGTTATTCAATATAAAACAGATGGAGCTGGAGAAATTGGACGTAATTTGGTATCAACAACAAAAGGTGAAAAAGCAGATTATACTATTTTAACATTTAATAGTGGGGATTTAATGCCTATGGTTAAAAATACTAATAATCGTTTTGAAGACTTCCAACCAATCTCTCATATGGCTGTTGATAAGCATTTACTATTTGTAGGTGAAAATCCAAAATATAATTCTTTTGAAGAAGTAATTGAAGGATTAAAAGCAGGTGATAAGATTGTAATGGGTGGTTCAAAAGGTGATGATATCGCTTGTTATTCTGCTTTGGTTGAAGAATTAGGAATTGATAAGAGTCAATTATCATTTATTAGTCATGATGGCTCTGGTGCTGCTATAACAGCTATGTTAGGTGGACATGTTGACCTTCTTATCTCAAAACCTGCTGCTGCATCACAATATGTAGAAGCTGGAAGAATTACTCCTGTTTTAGCTTTATCAACAAGTCGTTTCCCTGGTAACTTAAATGTTGCTCCAACATTATCAGAATTAGGTTATAACGATGTTGAATCTCCAAACTGGAGATCGGTTGTTGGTCCAGCTAATATGAGTGAAAAAGCTGTTCAATTCTGGTCAGATGTTTTAGAAAAAGTATCACAATCAGATAAATGGAATAATGATTACATTAATGTAAAAAAATTAGTTCCTGATTATATGGATACAAACGAATATCGTGAATATGGTACAAACTTCCAAAATAATTATCTTAAATCTATTGGAAAATAATATAGTAATAGTGAATGGGGTAATTTATTACCCCATTTTTTACTAGGAGTTGTTAATGAAAAGAATAGCTTTAATACATACTGTAAAACCAATCTTAAATAGTTTTGCAAAAACTTTGATTGAAAAATGTGAAGAAGAAATAATAATTAATGAAATATATGATGATTTTTTAGCCAGTGAACCCAATTTAATTGGTTATTTCAGTAAAAATAATAAAAAAAGGTTATATAACAATATAGAAAATTGTTGTTTAAGTGGAGCATCTCTTATTATTGTAACATGTTCAACATTGACTCCTATTGTAAAGGAATTAAGACCTTTTTTTAGTATTCCAATAATAGCTATTGATGATGAGATGGGTAGATTAGCTGTTTCGAAAGGAACAAAAATAAGAGTTTTAGCAACTGCAGAAAGTACAATTGCGCCAACTGTCCAAAAATTGAAAGATGAAGCTAAAAAAATCAACAAGAGTATTAGTATAGAATCAAGTTTTGATTTAGAAGCTTATGAGGCTATGAAAAATGGGGATTTAGAATTTCATGATAAACGTCTAATAGATTCAATTTCAAAAATTAATAATTATGATGTTATTGTTTTAGCACAAGCGTCTATGGCACATTTAGCTAATATATCAAAAAAATATACAGATATTGAAGTAATAGGTTCTATAGGTTCTTGTCAAGAAAAAGTGTTAGAAATGATTAAGGAAATTTAATTATGGAAGCCTCTATTTTAGATTATGCAAAAATTGGAATAGTTCATTCAATGGCTTTTCCTAATTCAATAGAAAGTGAAGATTCTTATTTAAATTCTATTAAGGAAATATTATATGATCCTTTCTTTTCAGTTGTGGAAATTGGACAAAACCCATTCGAAAAATTAACTTATAAAACACGAGATTTAATTCATTTAGCAAAATGTAATTTGACTTATAGTGCTCATAGTAGATTATTAAATAAACAATTAAATGCAAATAGTTTAAATAATAATATAATCAAAGAAACAATAAATGAATTAAAGATAGCTATAGATGAAGCTTATAGTTTGAATGCTTTAAATTTTCAATTTCTTTCAGGGCATTGGGATTTGAATCTAAAAGAGCGGAATTTAGAAGTTTTGTGCCAAACAACTATAGAGATATGTAATTATGCAAAGCAATTAGGAGATATGCCGATTTGTCTAGAAATATTCGATTATGATATAGATAAATGTTCATTAATAGGTAAATCTGAATTGGCTGCTCGATATTGTAAAACAGTAAGGAAATCTTGTAGTAATTTTGGATTAATGGTTGATTTATCGCATATTCCAATGATTCATCAATCTATTGAAGAACATTTAACTCCTATTAAAGATTATATCATTCATGCGCATATAGGAAACACTTCTATAAAAGATGTATCTGATAAAGCTTATGGAGATAATCATCCTAGATTTGGTTATCCAAATGGTGAAAATGATGTTGAAGAATTAGCGAATTTCTTAAGAATATTACTAAATTATGGTTATTTAAATAAATATAGAAATAATATATTAAGTTTTGAAGTTAAGCCTCAAATAGAAGATGACCCCAAGTTAATTATTGCAAATTCAAAGAGGACTTTAATAGAAGCTTGGAAATTAGTTTAAAGGATTATGTGTATGAAAGTTAGTTTTCCCTATGGGAAAGAGCATCTTATGTTTGATTTTAAAGATTATAATTTTAAAGGTGTATTAAATTCAAAATTACATGAATATAAAAATGATAAAAGTCAGTATGAAATAGTTGAGGATTCTATTTTAAATCCTATTGATTCTTTACCTCTTGATGAACTCGCAAAAGATAAAAAAAATATTGTAATTATTGCAAGTGATCACACAAGACCAGTACCAAGCAAAATAATTATGCCTTTAATTCTAAGAGAAATTAGAAAATCTAATAATGATGCTAAAATAACTATTTTAATAGCAACAGGCTGTCATAGAGGTACAAAAATAGAAGAACTAGTAGATAAATTTGGATTAAAGATATTTAATGAAGAAAATATTGTAATACATGATTGTGATAAATCTGAATTTGTAAAAATTGGAACTTTACCAAGTGGTGGAGAGTGTATTTTAAATAAATTAATAATAGATGCTGATTTATTAGTATCTGAAGGATTTATAGAACCTCATTTTTTTGCTGGATTTTCAGGAGGTCGTAAAAGTGTATTACCAGGAGTAGCAAATAGAAAAACAGTATTATCAAACCACTGTAGTGAATTTATAGCTGATAAAAAATCTAGAACAGGGGTATTAAAAGGAAATAAAATACATGAAGATATGATTTGGGCTGCAAAGAAAGCTAAATTAGCATTTATTGTAAATGTTGTAATCAATGAAAAAAAAGAAGTTATTTATTCAGTTTCTGGAAACGTTGAAAGTGCTCATCAAAAGGGATGCTCTTTTTTAAATACTCTTTGCAAGGTGAATTCAAAAGAATCCGATATAGTTATTACAACAAATGGTGGTTATCCATTAGACCAAAACATATATCAAGCTGTTAAAGGAATGACAGCAGCAGAAGCTACAGTAAAGCAAAATGGTGTTATAATAATGATTGCGAAATCTAATGATGGTCATGGTGGTGAAAGTTTTTATAAACAACTTGCTAATGAAAAAAATATTAAAAAAACAATGGAATTATTTTTATCTAGAAATAGAACAGAAACCAAATCAGATCAGTGGCAAACTCAAATTTTCTTACGAGTATTATTGAAATCTTCTATAATTTATGTATCTGAAGTTGATGATCAAATAATTAGAGATATGCATATGATTCCATCTAATTCAATTGAAGATGCATTAAATAAAGCCAAAGATTTATTAAATATTTCAAATCCTTCAGTAATCGCAATACCTGATGGAGTGTCAGTAATGGTATTGTAAAATAATATAAAATAAATAATTTTTGTATTATTTTTTATAATTTTGTGTTTTTACTCGGTTTCTTTTAACGAATCCGAGTTTTCTTTTTTTCAATATAAATTTTAATACTTTATTGTAAAAAAGGTTAATCCCTTAAATCTACAAGAAATTTTTTAGTAGCCCTTTTTTTAATTGCTATATGAATGCTTAACTGTTAGACTTATAATATTCCATACTAATAAAAATAAAAATTTATTGGAGTATAAGGAAATGGATTAGTGAATAAAAATTTTATAAAAGATAGTACAAATAAAATTGAACAACAATTAAATAAAATTATGCCTTTAATTGTTGTTATTTCATCAGTCATAGCTATATCCATTTACTTCAGCCCAATTCCTTTAATTTATATGTATATAGATTTGATTATTGCTTTTATTTTTTTATTATTAAGCATATTTCAAAATAAGATATCCTTAGAAGTTAAATTTTATGTAATGATTTTTGTAGCAATCACACTTTCTATTCTTGTTTTCTTTGATGGAGGAATTAGTAGTGGTTTTATTATATTATTAACTATTGGTAATATTATTCCTATTTTATTGCTAAATAAATTTGAAAGTTTAATTGTTAATATTTTATCAATTATTATTTTGACTCTTTTAGCTATTTGGGGGACGATTTTTTCTGATAATATATATATAAATATTGGAATAGCAAAATGGATAACCCATATTTTAATGTTTCTATTATTTTTTATTTTCTTTAGAATTATATTCTATAATATTATTGAAACTTTATATAATTATTTAGAAATAATAAATCAAAATAATAAAAAAATTTCAGATTTAGCATATTATGATAATTTAACAAAATTACCAAATCAAATTTATTATAAATCTCATATTCAAAAAAGAGCAGAAAATACTAATTCAGCATATATTGTTATATATTATATTAAAAATCTTGCTTTTATTAACTCCGTTTATGGCAACAAAATGGGTGATTCTGTAATTTTAGAATTAGCTAAAACTTTGCAAAATCAAGATATTGAGTTGAATTTATTAGCAAAAACTGCAGGTAGCGAGTTAGCAATTTGGGTTGAAAATATATCCCAAGATGAAATAATCAATTATTTATATAGAATTGATGAAATAATTGAAAATAAATATAAAATTCATAAATTGAATCATAAACTTGATTTGTATGTTAGCTATATAAGATATGATGAAAAAAATATGAGTCCATTAGATTGTTATAATAAAGCAAATATTGCAATGTCATATTTAAAAAGAAATATAAATATGAAACGCATTGAATATAATAGTGAGTTAGAAGAATTAATTAGATATGATGCAAAGTTGAATAATTTACTTGAAGATGCAATAGATAATAAAGACTTTACTTTAAACTATCAAACAAAGATACTTGCAGATAATTCAAAAATAATTGGAGCAGAAGCTTTAGCTAGATGGGAATCTCCTGTTCTTGGAAAAGTAAGCCCTGCTGTTTTTGTTCCAAAAATTGAAGAAATAGAGAAGGCTGTTCAATTTGGTGAAGTAATTATTGAGAAAGTTTTTCAAGAATATCAAAGTCTTTGTGAAAAATATAATACTAAATTAAAAGTCTCAATCAATATTTCTCCATCTCATCTTTTGAATGAAAGTTTTATAACATATCTCAAAGAAAAAATGAATGAATATGAAATAGATGGTAATAGTATAATAATTGAAATAACAGAAGAAGTTATAATTTTAGGAATAGTTGAAGTAAATAATATTTTATCAGAAATTAGAAATTTAGGTATTAGTGTCTCTATTGATGATTTTGGTACAGGATATTCTTCATTTAGTTATTTAGAGAATTTAGAAGTAGATGAAATAAAAATCGATAAATCCTTTATAGATAAAATTGATGTTAATGATCGTTCATTAATAGTAATAGAAAATATAATAAATTTAGCAAAACAATTAAATTTATCTGTTGTAGCTGAAGGTGTTGAAACAAAAGAGCAATATGATAAATTGCTTAAGTTAAATTGTGATATTATTCAAGGATATTACTTTTCAAAACCAGAACCTCTTTAAAAGATTATTAGTTAATAGTTTAAAAAATTATTATATATATATTTATTAATTCATTCTATCTTGTGATGTATAACAATTATCTATTAAATACCTCTTTTCTTCATCATATTTAATTAGTCCACGATAATAGAAATATTTTAAGTCAACTTATATTATAAATGGAGTAATATTTTCTTTTAAACTATCTCTAAATATTATTAGACTTACAACTCTTATATTTACATTTTGCAAAGGATGAATTCTTTCAAATTTTATGTGGTAATCTAAATATTAAAAGTAAAAAGAATTTGATTTTTAGCTATTCTTCAAGATATTTCTTTCAAATTTTAGGTTACCTATATGATCTAATTTGGTTTGAATTCCTTTCTTTATAATAGTTATATCTTTTGATGTTTGGTGGAAAATATTATTTGTAATTGTAAGTTCTTTGATACTGTTTCCATGAATTAATAAGTGTTTATTTAGATAGATATCATTATTTTCAATAATAATTTTATTTTGAATGAATCGTTTATCTACAAAGTTATTAGTTTCTTGTTTGATATCAAATAACCCCGCACCCCATGTCTGAGTTCTTTTCCCAGAAATAGTATTATTTCTAATTATTATATTATTAGATCCACCAGATTCAAACCAAAAATTCATATCACAACAAATTTGAAAAGCTGCTCCTAGAGAGTGGATAACATTATTTTCAATTAAAATATCCCCTTTTGTTTTTAATAAAATGCCTCGAGCTCTATTTTTTTGCACTAAGTTATTTTTAAAAATGAGAGAAGGATAATTATCTAAATTATCAAGGCAATAATCAATATTTTCATCGAAATCAAAATTCTCTTTGAACTGTAATAATATATATTGATTATTGAGTATTTTACTTTTTTCAAGTGTTAAAATAGCTTCTTTAAGTAGAGTTTCTCTATTACTGATTTCTAATTTTGAACCTTTATCATATTCAAATATTCCAAAATGTTGAAAATGTCCAATTTTAGCAAGAACTGTTTTGTTATCTAAAACTTTATCTATTAATAAATAATTCCCATGTACATTTAATGCATCATCCATTTGATTTTCAAATGTACAGTTTGTAATCTTAATTTGACCACGACAACCTACACAGTGGATAGCATCTGCATTAGCTGATACAACTCTATTTTTCTCTTTGTTTCTAATAACTTTAGACTTATTAATTGTTATATTTTTGCTAAATTGAACTGTTATTGCCATAGCTCCACAATGATAAACTGTAACATTTTCTATGTTAATATCTTCGCTTCTATCGATTGTTATTGCTTGAATTAAACGTTGTTCATGTTTAATTACTAATATATTATTCTTACTACAGATTTGAGAAAAAGGGTATTCTATTTCTAAAATATCATTACTTATTTGCTTTCCATATATTTTGTCTTTTATAAAATAATCAACAGCATTATCTTTTGGAGCTATAGTTTTTGAATCAAATTCTAACATCCCCCATGCCCAATCACTAAAATAATTTGTCCCATAAAATTCAATATGCCCATCTTCTTTCACTTCGTAGGGAAATATATTTTTATCAATTTTTAGTTGCACACTATCCTTTGTTGCTTTTAAAATTATCCCTTCACTATACATAGGTCTGACATAGTCAATTGATAGATTTTTTATGGTTATATTTTTAGAATAATCAATAAAAAATGGCGATATTCTACCTTCAAAAATAAAAGTTGAATCATTGCCATCGATTATAATATTTTCCATATTGCTAATTGCAAAAACAATATCTTGAATACCATGATCATTATTAGTAACAAAATGATATTTTTGAGAAGTAAAAGTTTTTTTAAATATATAAATATCTTTTTCAAATGAAATACAAACAGGTCTTTCACTATTATATTTTTTTGCTTCATTGATAGCATTAATTACAGTGTATGTTGTATCTTTTAATGGACTGTTTTCTATAACTTCTTTGTTAATATTTATAATCTTCATTATGATAACTCCTATGTTGATTTTGATTATAAATAGAAATAACACTCTTTAAACACTAATTATTATCTAAAAATATAAAACAAAAAATAATCCACCTCATTATTAAAATAATCCACCTAAGAGCTGAAAAAGATATGAAAATATGTGAATAAACAAAAAAAATCTCCCCTAAATGTTAGAAAATTTGAGTTTCGAGATATAAAAAAACATCTTAGTCTAAATTAGTAATTAACAATAGATCATTCATTTATGGAGAAAAATGTGATAAAAAAACACAAATTAACATATAGGAACTTTTATTTTTATATAATATTAATAGCCCCTTTAGCAGCTATATATATAACTTTTTTCATTATACCAGTATTTCAGAGTATGTATTTTAGTTTTACTAATTTTGATGGCTTAAATCCTAATGCTAGATTTATTGGATGGAAAAATTTCCAAGTTGCAATACATGATAAAAATTTATACTCAGCTCTAGGTAATACAGTGTTCCAAGCAGTTGGGGTTACAATTTTACAAAATGTATTATCACTAACTTTGGCTATTGGCCTTAATAAAAAGTTTAAAGGTCGTGGTTTTGTTAGAACATTAATCTTTGCTCCATGTATGTTAGCACCTGTTGTTGTAGCTTATTTGTGGCAATTCATCTTTGCACCAACTGGTTTGTTAAATGCACTTGTTGGAGGAGATAAAGTTTGGTTAGCAGATTCATCTTTTGCCCCTTATGGAATAGTAATAGCTCACTCTTGGATTTGGATGGGTTATACAGCTACTATTTATTTAGCAAATTTACAAAGTATCAGCTCTGATATTATGGAAGCTGCAAATATTGATGGATGCAGAGGCTTTCAATTATTTAGACGTGTTACATTCCCAATGTTAGCACCATCTTTTACAATTAATGTTTCATTAGCTTTTACAGGTAGTTTAAAAATATTTGACTTAGTGTATGCAATGACTGATGGTGGCCCTAATGCTGCAACAGAAACTTTATCCACATATGCCTTTAGAAAGATGGGAACAAACCTAAATGGATATGCTTCGGCAATTACTGTTCTTATGATGATATTTATTGTAATAACAGGTCAAATTTTAACTCAAGCATTACAAAAACGTGAAGAGGCTATAGTATAATGGTAATAAATCAAAGATCAAATAAAATAACAGTGGCAATAATCTTTATTGCAACAGCAATAATATTCTATCCAATAGTAATGATGTTAACTATTTCTTTAAAGAGTGAAGCAGAGTTTTTAAAGAGTCCTTTTGGACCATTATTAAGTGTTCAATTTCAAAACTATATAACAGCTTTTAAGCAAATGAATTATCTAACTTCTCTTAGAAACAGTTTGATTTTGACATCAATTTCAGCAATTTCAGGATCATTTTTGTATGCAATAACAGCTTATGCTATCGCTAGAGCAAAAGCAGCAAGAAAATTTTTTAAAGGTCTTGGTATATTTTTCTGGGTGGGATTAGCTCTTCCAATGCAAGTTATTATGGTACCATTAGTTCTATGGATGAAAACCCTTCATTTAGGTGGTCATATGATTGGCTTAATACTTGTATTTGTTGCAACAAATGCAGCTTATGGAGTATTTTTCTTTACTGGTTTTGTATCAACAGTACCACTATCTCTTGAGGAAGCTGCAACTATTGATGGAGCTTCTCCAATGCAAACTTTATCAAGAATTGTATTACCACTTTTAAAAACCCCAATAGTTACTTTGTTAATTATTATGGTGCTTAGAGTTTATAATAACTTCTTATTTCCTTTAATTTTATTACAAGGTAAGAATTCAAGAACTTTACCTCTTACAATTTATTTCTTCAAAGGAGATGAAATTGTATCTTGGAATATTATGTTTGCAGCAACAACACTTACAGTTTTACCACTTATGATATTCTATTTTGTTTTCCAATCTCAAATTATTGATGGAATGTTAAGTGGTGGTGTAAAAGAGTAGAAATTTCCTCTATATTATATTTTGAGGAATTTATGATAACAATATATGTTTTTATAAAGGAGAAAATCGTATGAAAAAAATTTTAGCATTATTAGTAGTTACAGCTATGTTAATTACTCCAGTTTTTGCTAATGGAGCAAGTGAAGAAAGTGCAGTAGCAAGTTCTGATAAACCAGTTGAATTATCATTTTTTGGATTTAAAACAGCTACACAAGCTGAAATTGTAAAACAATTAATTGCTGAATTTAATGAAGCAAACCCTGATATCGTAGTTTCTTATGAAGGATTAACAAACCCAGGTGGATACCAAAACGTATTAACAACTAGATTAGCATCAGGTCAAGGTGATGATATATTTATGAGTAGCACAAGTTTCTTAAATAAGATTGAACAAAGCGGATATACTGTAGATTTATCTGATATGCCAATTTTAGATAAATATACAGCTAATATGGTAGTAGGTGAAACAGTTCCAGGTCTTGCAATGGCTACAGCATTATTTGGTATGTATACAAATAATGATTTACTAAGAGAATGTGGTATTAGTGAAGCTCCTCAAACTAGAGAAGAATTTTTAGCTGCTTGTGAAACTTTAAAACAACATGGTAAAACTCCAATCGTTGCTGGTAGTAGTGATGGTACAGGTGCTGCAATCTTTGTTATGACTAGAGGTTTTGAAGATATGTATTTAAACCAATCTAAAGCTGATAAAATGGCAGATATCAAAAAAATTGACAATGGTGAAATTGAATTAGGTAAAACTCTTGCAAAAGGATTTGAATTTGATGAACTTCTTTGTGAAAAAGGTTATATCGATGGAGAAGCTTCAGTTGTAATGCATCCTTTCACAGACGGTACAACAGCATTTGCATCAGGTGATGTTGGATTCTTCTTAATGGGTAGCTGGGCAGTTTCTTCTGTTAGAAAAGCAATGCCAGATGTAGATGTTACATTCGGTGGTGTTCCTGTAAGTGATAAAGCTCCAATTGTTTTAAGTGATGCAGGTGTTAGATTATGTATTAACAGTTCTAGTAAATACCCAGAACAAGCAAAAAGATTTATTGAATTTATGACAAGTACTGAAAACAATGATAGATATTGTGCAGACCAAAACTCATTCACAGTATTAAATGATGGTACAAGCACAAGTGATCCAATGGTACAAAATGCTGCTGCAGTACTTAAGAGTGGTAGATTCTTACCTTGGGCAGATACAAGTTATAGAAACATTGATACTTGGGCACTAGCAAAACAATATGGTTCAAATGTATTTGCAGGTGAATCAGCAGCAAAAGCTATTGCTGATTTAGATGAAACAAATAATTTAAATTTATCCCTAAAATAAATTATACAATGACAAAGTAACTTCAGCCTCTAATATTTTTAGGGGCTGTTTTTCTATAAAAGATACAATTGATATGTTATTATTAGATATGGAGGAATTATGTACAAAATTTTAGTTGTTGATGATGAACAATGGATAAGAAAATGGTTAGTAAAGATAATTCCAACTCTTCTAGATAATGTAGAAGTTATAAATGCTTATGATAATGGTGAAAAAGTAATAGAAGAAATTCAAAAATATAATATAGATATAGTAATTACTGATATTAGGATGCCCATAGTTGGAGGACTAGAATTAATTAAAAAAGCAAATCAAAAAAATCTTTTAACTAAGTTTATTTTAATTAGTGGTTATGATGAATTTGAATATGCTAGAAGTGCTCTAAAATTAGGAGTTGTGGATTATATATTAAAACCTATTGAGAAATTAGAACTTCAAAAAGCCTTAAACAAGGCAATTGGGTTAATTGAAAATGAAAGAAGTAATGATTCAAGTACTGAATTAGTTCAAAGTGCTATTTATAAAATATTATATAGTTTTATCAATGATGGAGATGTATCAGATTTAAAGAAAATTAATCCTCTTTTAAATAAATTTGGCATTAATTATGATTATATAAGAATTGGATTGATTCAATCAAATAAAATAAATCAAGATGAAATATTCATAAAAGATATTCTTTTAAATAAAATGAAAGACAAACTGATTAAAGATTTGAAAATCTTAATATTAGCTGATACTTTAAATTATTATTATATTATCTTTCATAGTGGGGAAATCTCTGATTTAGAAATATTATTTAATAATTTGAAAAGAGAGTTAGAAAATAATGAAGGAAAAGATGTTGCTAAAACACTATTTAGTCCTTGGTTTAAAGAAGTAGAATCTCTGCCTTTCTATTTAAATGATATTAAAGACAATTTAGTAAATATCAATTTACTAAGTAGTAATAGCAGTAAAGCTAAATTAGAAGAAATTAAAACACAATTAACAAAATATATTTCTCTCCATGATCATTATTCAATTAAAGAATATGTAAATTCTTTAAAGAATGAAAATCTTGATTCTTATGTAAATGTTGAAGATTTTAGATTAATGTTATTTAATTTAATCAGTGATGTTATTAATGAATTAAATGTGGTAAATGATGATACAAAGAAATCATACATTAATGAAGGATATGATTTTTGCATAAAGATATATAATTATTCAAATTTTAATGCAATGTTTGAATGGATAGAAAATTATGCTCAAAGGGTAATAAACTTTTTAATACAACATGAGATATTTGATGTTACTCAGATTGTAAAACAAGTTTATAAACAAATTAAAATTGATTATGGTAAAGATTTAAACTTATCTGTTATAGCTGAGAAATATAAAATTAACTCAAGTTATTTTAGTAAAAAGTTTAAGGAATTAATTGGTGAGAATTTTGTTGATTGTTTGACAAAAATTAGAGTTAATGCTTCAAAAGATTTATTAAATAAAACAGAAAAGCCAATAAAAGATATTGCAGTTGAGGTTGGATTCAAAGATTCTAAATATTTTAGCAAAGTGTTTGCTCAACATTTAGGAGTTAGCCCTTCTGTATATAGAACAATGAGATAAGAGAATATGTTGAATTTAAAAAGTAAGATTGGTCGACGTATATTCTATTCATTAATGCTTGTGTCTGTTATTCCATTAGTAGTAATGTTTATTTATATATCTAGCGCTTATTATGGAAATTTAAAAAAGGTAACAATTGAAAGAGAATTAATGGTCCAGACTCAAAGTGCAGAAAATTTATCACTTTTTTTGCAAAAAGCTGAGTTTATTACAAACGAATGCTATGATCCATCCATTCAAGAAATTTTGAAACAAGATGTTGATAGTTTAATTAAACAAGTTACAAATCAAAATGTTTTAATGAATACTTTTAATATTAAAATGGATTTATTTAAAATTATTGATAAAATGGATAGTATATCTTTATTAACTCGAGATGATATTCTCTATTATATAAAAGATAGATCTGAGAGTATCGTTGATGATCCTTCCCTTTATCCAAGTTATGAGTTTTTTTCACAAATATCAAAAGAAAAGCTAGAAAAAGCTTTTAAGCATCAAATATTATTTAGTGACCAGATGGGCGAATTATACTTTGCTAGACAAATTAAAATTCCGGAAACAAATAAAAATCTTGGAATTATTTTACTCCAATTTAATGTAGAGAGAATAGCTGAATTATTTCCATCTCATTTTTCAAATAATGATAATCACATATTAATTACCAATATTGACGGAGATATATTATACTCGGATTTAGGGTTATCTAATGAAGTTATACTTGAATTTGAAAAAAAAGAGAGTGAGAATAATTATATAAAAACATCAATGGATTATTCAAAACAAGGATTTAAAATATCTTTATTAACAAATGAGAATGAGTTATTAAAACCAGTTGAGAAACTTAGAATAATTACAATACTTTTGATTGTTATTAGTTATATTGCTGTTTTGATAATTGCAAGATTAATTTCTCAAAGTTTAGTTAGACCTATATCTAAAATTAGAAAAGGTATTGATAAAATATCTGATGGAGATTATTCATATAGACTTAATATTGAAAGTAGTGATGAGTTAGGAGATGTTGCAAAAGCATTTGAAAAAATGTCTAAACAAATAGATGTTCTTATCAATGAAGTATATGCTACAGAATTAAGTGAAAAAGAAGCTACGATTGCTTCCCTAACATCACAAATCAACCCTCACTTCTTATATAATACTCTTGATATGGTTAAGAGTATGGCAGAGATAGAGGGTATAGAAGAAGTAGGAGAAATTGTAAAAGCTTTATCTGTCTTATTTAGATATTCTACAAAAACAGATCGCTTAATAGTAACTGTTGAGGAAGAAATAGCTAATTTAGAAAATTATATAAAAATAATTGAAGCTAGATTTGGATCTAAAATTAAGTTTAATATTATGTGCCCAGAGTATTTAAAGAAATATAATATTATTAAATTATCTCTACAACCTTTAGTTGAAAACTCTATACAACATGGTCTCTTAGAGAGAAATAATGTAGGAACAATTTTAATTAGTATTAGTAAAGAAGAAGGGTTTTTGCGTATTATAGAACAAGATAATGGAAGTGGAATGAAAGCTGACGAATTTATCAAACTTCAAGATGATTTAAAAAAAGGTAAAACTATCAAATCAAATAAATATGGCGGGGTAGGAATAAGAAATATTAATGAAAGAATTAGACTATATTATGGGGAAGATTATGGAATTAATATATTTAATTATCCTGGAAATGGTTTGAAAGTTGAGATGGTAATTCCAATAAATAAATAGTCAAAATAATAGTAATAAATCTATAATTTTTATCCTTTTGAACAGTTTTTATTCAGTTTATTCTAATAATTAGAAAAGAATAATAATGAAAAAGGTGTGAAATTTGAAAAAGATAAAGAATGTACTATTAATTATAGCAGATCAAATGCGTTTTGATACAATTAATGCATTAGGTTATGATGATGTTATAACTCCAAATCTTGATCGTCTTGTAAGAAATGGTTGTAGTTTTACTCATTGTTATTCTTCAAACCCAATTTGTATGCCAGCACGTCATGATTTATTAGTTGGACTTCCATCAACATCTCATGGATATTTAGAAAATAGTGCTAAGCCAATAAAAGATTATGGGCTAACAACACTTCCTAGAATATTCAGTGAAAATCAATATCGTACAGCTGCAATTGGGAAAATGCATTTTTATCCTGCTACAATGCATCACGGATATAGTGAAATGCATTTAATGGAAGAACTTCCAAGAGTTAGAGAAGATGATGAATATGCTATGTATTTAAAGGCAAATGGGAAAGAACATATTCAAAATATCCATGGTATAAGACCTGCCCTATATCATGAACCACAGATTGCACAAGTTGATAAATCACTATATGAAACAACTTGGATAAAAGAAAGAACTATAAGTTGGCTTGATAATAATGGGGAAAATCCATTCTTTTTAGCTGTTGGTTATATCAAACCACATCCACCTTGGGATATTCCAAAAGGTTATCAAGAGCTATATAAAGATAAAAAAGTAAGAAAATCAATCGATAAATCAAGATTAGAATTTGATAATCCAGAATTTAATGTTTTATATGGTGATAATGATAGTGAAGAAGAGAAAGAGCGAATTAGAAAAGCCTATTATACTTCTATTACTTTGGTAGATGAAAGTGTTGGTGAAATATTAGATTATCTAGAAGAAAATGATTTAATTGATGATACTTTAATTATCTTTACATCTGACCATGGAGAAATGCTCGGTGATAAAGGTTATTATAGTAAAGAACTTCCGTATGATGCTTCTGTTCGAGTCCCTTTAATAATGAGTAATAAAAATCTCTTTTTACCAAATTCTAAAAATGATTCTTTAGTTGATTTAATTGATATATTTCCAACCTGCCTTGATGCTACAAATTTAGAAATACCAGATAATTTATATGGTTCATCATTAATAGATACATCTAAAGGCAAGGATAGAGAATATGTATTTAGTGCAAGTGGTTTCTTAACTAAAAAACGTTTTGTTATGTGTCAAAACAAAAGATATAAGTATATATATCATTATAATGGTGGCTTAGAAGAACTATATGATTTATTGAGTGATGAAAAAGAGATTTATAATATTATTAATGATGAAACGAAGAAAAATATTGTAAAAATACTAAAAAAACAGGTGATAAATTATGAGAATCGTTGGGGACCTAATGGTGCTGTTATAGACAATGATTTGATATCTTTTAAGATGGAAATGTTTGAACCAACTCTTCACGGTAAATATCATAATTGGAGCAATTTGCAATTCCAAAAGTTTATTAAAAGTAAAGATCAAAATAGAAAAGAAGAATTCTTAAAAGAATTTAAAAAAGCACTAAGTCATAATCATCATCAATATAAATCTCCATCAAAAAGTTGGGATGAGATGTTTGAAGAGTGCTTAGAGAAATTTAGTAATGATTGTTTAGAAAAATATTAAGGACGTGATATATGAAAAAAAGACCAAATATATTATTCATCATGACAGATGAGCAAAAAGTTAACTGTATTGGATATAATAATGAAGATGTTATTACACCTAATTTAGATGAACTTAAGAAGAATTGTATTAATTTTTGTAATGGTTATACAACAAACCCAAGTTGCGTTCCAGCTCGTGCTGCAATGTTTAGTGGTAAATATCCTTCTCTTTGTGGTGCTCCTGCATATATTACTCCTTTAGAATCAAATGAAACAACTTTTATGACTAGACTTAAAAATGCAGGTTATCATACAGCTGTATTTGGCAAACAACATTTTGCAGGTGCTGATGTAGAGCATGGTTATATAGAAGAGACAATTATTGATAATCATTATCCCCATTTTGATGAAGAGAATGCATATACTAGATTTTTAAAAGCTAATGGATTTACTAAAAATGAAGAACTATTAGAAATTGATGACAAGTTTACTTGGAAATGGATTGCTGATGAGAAATTCCATGTTGATGCTTTTGTTGGTGATAATGGAGCTAAGTGGATTAAAGAGAATGCAAATATGGATAAACCTTGGTTTTTTACATTAAGTTTTTTAGGCCCTCATCAACCATATAATGGTATAAATTTAAATACAGAATCTTTTTATGATGAAAGTACTTTTACACTTCCTAAATCCACACAAGATGATTTAAAAGATAAACCAAAATATTATATGGATCAATTAATAACTGGAAGTGGAAATCCAGGTATTATGCCTGTAATTGATGCAACAGAGGATCATATTAGACATACTCTTAAATCTTATTATTCAACTATGAGTTTTATAGATCAAAAAATAGGTAAAGTAATCGATGAATTAAAAGCAAGTGGACAATATGATAATACTATAATTTTTTATACCGCTGATCACGGAGATTATATGGGTGAATATGGTATGTTTGGAAAAGGCCAATATTTATCTGAGTCTCTTATGAGAGTTCCTCTTCTTATGAAACCTGCTATTAAAGAATTTGAAGGAAGAGATGAATATCGCATTGCTTATAATTATGATATTGCTCCAACATGTTTAGCTGCAGCTGAAGTTGCTATTCCAAAAGAAATGACAGCAAAAAGCTTATTGCCCTTAATAAAAAAAGTAGACTTAACTCAAGAAGAAATTAATCATCAAATTACTTATTTAGAAGCAAGTGATGTGAGAGCAATTATTAGAGATAATTATAAACTCTATTATTACTGTAATAGAGAATATGGTGAGTTATATAATTTAAAGGATGACCCTGAAGAAAGGTTTAATCTATTTAATAATGATAAATATTTAAAAGTTAAATGGGAACTTAAGCAACTATTATTAGATAAGTTAATTCAATTGGGTAGAAATTCATCAAGTCCTTGGAACTATAATGCTCCATTAATATAGGATAGATAATATGAAAGATGATAAAAAATACAATGTTCTATTAATTACAAGTGATCAACAACATTATAATACAATAGGTAAATTTAACAAAGAAATTAAAACTCCAAATTTAGATAGACTATGTGAAAGTGGTACTTTATTTGACAGAGCTTATACAGTTAATCCAACTTGTACACCTGCAAGAGCCACTATTATTACTGGTAAATATCCATCGCAACATGGAGCTTGGACTTTAGGTACAAAACTTGATGAAAACTGTACAACAATAGCAAAGTTAATGCAGGATAAAGGCATTAAAACTTCTCTCATTGGTAAAGCTCATTTTCAACCACTTGAATCAAGTAATGAATATCCAAGTCTAGAATCTTATCCTCTTTTACACGATATAGAATATTGGAAGAATTTCACGGATGATTTTTATGGATTCGAAGATGTAAAACTTGCAAGAAATCATACTAATGAAGCACATGTAGGTCAGCATTATGCAGCTTGGTTATTAGAAAACGGTTGTAAAAACTATAAAGAATATTTCTTACCTCCAACTGGAACAATGGATAAAGATACTAAATATGTTTGGGAAATCCCAGAAAAATATCACTATGATAAATGGATAGCAGATGAAACAAATAAAAAGTTAGAAGAATATAGTAAAAAAAGGGCACAATTCTTTTGCTGGGCGAGTTTCTTTGATCCTCACCCTCAATATTTAGTTCCTGAAAATTGGGTAGATATGTATGATAGTGAAAGATTAACTCTTCCTTCTCTAGTAGATGGAGAATTAGATAGAGCTACAGATCTACATAAATTAACTCAACAAGAAAATCCTGATTTTTCAAAATATAGTGAGAGTGGATGGGCTATTCATGGTTGTCATTCTCAATTAAAAAATAAAGAAGAGGCAAAAAAAGATTTAGCTATATATTATTCAATGGTTTCTTTAATGGATAAATATATAGGTCAAATTTTAGATAAATTAGATGAACTAGGCTTAAGTGAGAATACTTTAATAGTTTTTACAACCGATCATGGAAACTTTATGGGACAACATGGATTATATGAAAAAGGTCCAGCTGTTTATGAAGATGCAATTAAAATTCCATATATTGTATCCTTAAAAGGAGTTGTTCAAGAAAATGTTGTAAATAGTTCTCTTCAAAGTTTAATTGATTTACCTACAACCATATTAGATTATTGTGGTTTAAAAGTTCCATATGATTTTACTGGAATAAATCAAAGAGAAGTTTGGGAAGGTAAAAAAGAAAAAGCACGGAATCATATAATTTGTGAGCATCATCATGAGAGAAATCTTATTAACATGAGAGCATACGTTGATAAGAGATATAAGATAGTTGTTTATTACAATAATAAACATGGGGAATTATACGATTTAGAAAAAGATCCATTTGAATTAAACAATTTATGGGATATAGAAGAATATTGTGAATTACAAAAAGCATTGATGTTAAAATATATCTGGGCTGAGTTAGAAAAAGAGAGTCTATTTATGCCAAGAATAGCACATGCATAAAATTTACATTTATATATTTAATGTATAAAAATAATAATTTTTTTGTTTTTTTAATGTTTTTTGTAATAAAAATAAATAATTGCTAGTAAAAAGGTTATGCAAGAATTAATAAAATATGATAGAATTTCATTATAAAGATAAAGGAAACAAAGTTATGGATTCTATTACTATTTTTGATAATATGGACAAAATTTTACCAGGTGATCACATGGTATTATTATATAATTATGAAGAATTTGATATTAACACAGATATTATTGTTGCATATATAGTTTCTAGAATCAACAAAAATGAAAAGTGTTTCTTTATTAAAGGTGATATTAATTATAGTTTAATTTTAGAAAAATTAGATACTCATATTGATATAGAAAAATGTACTTCTAATAAAAGTTTAGTTATATTAGATAAAAATGATGCCTATTCCAAAGATGGAAAATTTGAAGCTAAAAAAATGATAGCTTTATTGAAAGACTTGGCAAAAGAAGCTATAAATGAAGGTTTTTATGGAATAGGTGTAACCGGTGAAATCAGTTGGGTATTAGAATACGATGATGGCTTTGATCGTATTATGGAATATGAATATTTATTAAATAATGAAATATTTAATAAATATCCTGTTTCTGCTATTTGTAGATATAATATGAATGCTTTTTCAAGTGAGATGATTAGAAATATTATAGAAGTTCATCCTATCATTATTTATAATGGAGAAATTCATGAAAATCCTTTCTATTTTGATGTTGTTGATTTAAATAATACAGATATAGAACAATTTCATGTTAGGGCAATGCTTGATAGAATTGAAGAATTTTCTCATGTAAAAATTCGTTTCTCTATTGAGTTAAAAACAAAAGAAAAAGAATATCAAGAATTACAATTAAATACTCTAAGAAATATGATTTCAACTATTGTTGGATTATTAGAAATTCATGATGAATATACAAAAAACCATAGTAATAATGTTGCACGTTATGCTAGAAAAATAGCAATCGCTATGAATTTAGAGGAAGAAGAAATATCTCAAATCTATTATGCAGGTTTAGTTCATGATATAGGTAAAGCATTAATTCCTAAAGAAGTTTTAAATAAAAAAGGTAGATTAAGTGATGAAGAATATGAGCTTGTAAAAGAGCATCCCCTTACAGCTTATAAATCTCTAATTAGAAGTGATGCTTTAATACATATTGCAAATATTGTTGTTGAGCATCATGAAAGATGGGATGGAAAAGGTTATCCAAATAAAATTAAAGAACAAGATATTGAATTAGGTGCTAGAATAATAGCTGTTGCTGATACTAATGATGCTATGACATCAACTAGACCTTATAGAAATGCTTTTCCCAAAGATATCGCAATAAAAGAAATTAAAAAACAAGCTGGTTTTCAATTTGATCCTAATGTAGTTGATGTAGCTTTGAATAAAGTTTTTAAAGATTTTTAATTTATTCTCAAAGGTAAAATATGGATAAGAGAACAAAAGTATATTTAAGAGAATCCCAAGAAAAAGTTGATGTAAATATAACAAATGATTCAATGCCTATTATCAGTGATGAAATAATTGCAAAATGGCAGAGAATAATTAATATTATGGCCAAAATCATTGATGTCCCTGCTGGTTTAATTATGCAAATTACTGAAAAGTCAATGGTAGTTTTTTTAAAAAGTCAAAATGAAAAGAATCCTTATCCTGTTGGAGGAAGTGATACCCTAGGTCATGGATTATATTGTGAAACAGTAATAGGGGAAGATTCTGAATTACATGTTCCAAATGCATTAGAAAATGAAGTTTGGAGTGATAATCCAGATGTGAAATTAAATATGATATCTTATTATGGACTACCCATTCATTGGCCAAATAAAGAATTCTTTGGTACAATTTGTGTTTTAGATAATAAAAAGAATGAATATGGAGAAAAATATAAATCTTTATTAAAAGAATTTAAAGAAGCTATAGAAGCTGATCTAAAGAATTTAGTGTACGAAGATAGACTTAAATATTTTGCTCAAATTGATTTATTGACTTCTTCTTTTAATAGAAATAATATTGAGAGAATTTTAGATAACAAATTTAAAAAATACAAAGAAAGTGATGAAACATTCTCTATTGTGATTATGGATATTGATAATCTTAAAAAAATAAATGATGAAGAAGGTCATGTTAAAGGTGATGCAATTATAAAAGAATTTGCCGATAGTATTAGTAGAAATAAACGTAAAGAAGATTTTTTTGGTAGATGGGGTGGTGATGAATTTGTGTTAATAGCTCCAACCCTTAATTTTGGAGAATTAGATTCATTTTTTAAGGAAATATATCCAAAAGTAATTGCTGATATGAAAAAAGTTATCCCATATTCTAGCTTTTGTTTTGGTATTGCTGAATATAGTAGAGATGAAGATGATTATCAACAATTAATAACTAGGGCTGATGATAAACTTTATGAATGTAAAAGACGATTAAAAAAAGGTAAAATGTTTGTTAATTAATTTGAATAGTATTATATATAAAGCATTAATTCATTTTAAAAAATATAAGGACACTTAAAACAAATTATCAATATTAATCTCATCATAATGAGTGATATGAGATGAAGTCTCTTTTAAATTATTAACTATATCAGCATGACAACCAATACTATTAACTGCAATTATTTTACCTATATTTGCTTTAAATGCACTGATAATCCCACTTTTTGTATCTTCAAATACAACGCAATCCTTTGGATTAACATTTAATCTTTTGATAGCTTCAATATATATAGAAGGGTCAGGTTTACTAGGATATGAGCCATCATTTGCTATAATTAATTCATCTTTAAAAAATCTCGATAATTTGAAGATTTTTTCATATTCAACCATTATAGATGGTTGAGCACTAGTTGCAATTGCAATCTTTATATTATTCTCTATTAATTTATTTATTAGATTTTCAACTCCTGAAGCTAGTGATATTGAATCTAAATCTTGTTCTAGAATATCAAGATATTCTCTATCTTTTTCAAAAGTTAATTTGTCAATTGTTTCTATATCTAATTTCTTATTATATAAAATTTCTAATGTTTCAGCAGTTGTTCTTCCGTTTAAGAGTGAAAAATCCTCTCTTGTATATTCTTTATTAAGTTTCTTTTTTATAAAATTACACCAGGATTGATAATTAATTTCAGAATCCCAAAATAATGTACCATTGAAATCAAAAATAACTGCTTTATTTATCATATATTGAATCCTTTTTTTTGATTTTTCATAATTATATAATATAATTTTAAATATAAATAGGTATATTTTTAAAAGTATTTCTTTACAAATTTACTTGCTAGTGTAAACTATTAGAAAGAGGTAATTATATGAAAATGAATTCAAATAAAAATATTTTTAGAACTATTGTTCAATTAATATTTTTTGTTTTAGTATTTTTAGTTGTTTTATCACATTCTTTAGAAGAAGTTGGTATTGTCTTTCCTTTAATTGAAGGGGCTTCTCTTCATGCAATTTGTCCTTTTGGAGGAGTTGTTACAATATATCAATTTATTACAACAGGTGCTTTTGTTCAAAAAATACATGAAGCTTCATTTTATTTAATGATATTAGTATTTATAAGTGCTATTATAGCTGGTCCAATATTTTGTGGTTGGGTTTGTCCTTTTGGAACTTTTCAAGAATGGATTGGAAAAATTGGTAAGAAAATCTTTAATAAAAAATATAATAATTTTATACCAAAAAAGATAGATTTTTTATTACGTTATTTAAGATATTTTGTACTTGTATGGGTAATTGTGATGACAGCTGTTTCAGCAACCCTTGTTTTTTCAACTTATGATCCATATTATGCATTGTTTAATTTTTGGACAGGAGAAGTAGCTATAACAGGATTTATTTCTTTAGGAATTATAATTATTTTATCATTATTTGTTGAAAGACCTTTTTGTAAATATGCTTGTCCTTATGGTGCTTTATTAGGCTTAACTAATTTATTTAGAATCTTTAGTATTAAGCGAAATTCAAGTACATGTATTTCTTGTGGCCATTGCGATAATGTTTGTCCTATGAATATTGAAATTTCAAATAAAGACATAGTTAAAAATCATCAATGCATATCTTGTTTAAAATGTACTTCTGAAAATAAATGTCCTGTTGATGCTACATTGCAATTGAATATGAAAATTCCTACTAAAGAGAATAATAAATTTGCATTAAATTATAAGAAAAGTGCTATATTTGTGCTTCTAGTAATCGGTGGAGGCATATTCTTACTAATGTCATTAGGTCTTTGGAAAACTGAAAGTTCAAAAGTTCCTATTAAATTTGAGAGTGGAGAGTTTGCAGGATTAGCCAATCCAGCAGATATAAGAGGATCTTATACATTTGAAGATATAGAAAACAATTTTGAAATAACAGCAGATATTTTAGCACAAGCTTTTGCTTTAGATACTAGTGAAAAAGCAGCTCAATTATATAAGGCAAAAGATCTTGAAATGATATATGGAGCTATTGAGAATCTTGAAGGTGAAGTTGGTACTGATAGTGTTAGATTATTTGTTTCACTTTATTTAGGCATACCATATGAAGCAGAAGAAACGACTTTACTTCCTTCTCCTGCCTTAAATATTTTACGAGATTCTTCTGCAATAAATGAAGAAGAATTTCAAATTTTGAAATCCAGAAGTATTTCTCCCTCTTTAATAGATGGACATAGTGAAATGCTAGATCAAGAACCTCATTCAGATACAACATTATATGGGGAACTTGAAATAAAAGGAAAAACAACATTTGATGATTTATTAGATATTGGTTTAGAAATGTCAATAATAGAAGAAATTATGGGATTTAAAATAGATAATTCTTCAAAAACAATTAGGGATTTTGCAATTGAGAAAGGCTTAGAATTTTCTGATTATAAAATTGAGTTACAAAATCTAATAAATAATATGTAATTTGTTTTTAAAAATCGTTTGATATCAATAAAAGAGGTTGTTACATGCCATTTGATTTTAAAAAAGAAGAGAAACAATTTTATAAACCAAAAACAAAGCCTGAAATAATTAAAGTTCCTAAAATGAAGTTTATAGCTGTTAGAGGAACTGGAGATCCTAATGAAGAAGGTGGATCATATCAACAAGCTTTAGCTTTATTGTATCCAATAGCATATAAACTTAAGATGAGCTATAAAGGGGATTATAAAATTAAAGGATTCTTTGAATATGTTGTTCCTCCTCTAGAAGGTTTTTGGTGGCAAGAAGATTTAGCTGGAGTTGATTTATCCAAGATGGAAACTTTTTGTTGGATTTCTATAATTAGAGTACCTGAATTTATTACAAGAAAAGATTTTGATTGGGCAATTGATGAAACAACTAAAAAGAAAAAAATGGATTTTTCTAAAGTTGAACTACTAACAATAGAAGAAGGCTTATGCGTTCAAATGATGCATATTGGTCCTTTTGATACTGAAAAAATATCAGTTGATAAAATGCATAAATTTATTGAAGATAATGAATATGAGTTAGATTTTAATGATAAAAGACGGCATCATGAAATATATCTCTCTGATGTAAGAAAAGTAGATCCTGTTAAATGGAAAACAGTTTTAAGACACCCCATCAAAAAAAAATAAACAAGAAAATGTTAAAAGTTAACATAAGTGGTCCAATGGCAGTTGGTAAAACAACTGCTATTAAAGAGCTAATCAGAATTAATTTAAATTATACTGCAATATTGGAAAACACGGTTATTAATAACGAATTATTTAAATCAATATGTACTCGAGAAGAATCATTGTTCTCAATAGATTTTAAACAAATAATATATATAAATGATTTTCTTGAAAGGTCAAGTAAAGTAAGTAATGATGTAATTATTTTTGATAAAGGTATTGAAGATATTTTATTCTTTTGGGAACAATCTCTTAAGTTAGATTACAAAAATAAGATTAATCAATCTTTATTGTGGCAAATGAAAGAAAATATGAAAGATAATTTTTCTGATATTTGCATATACCTTGATGCAAGTGATGAGATTTTATTAAGTAGAAAGTTACATGATGAATCGCGAAGTAGAAATTTTTTTGATACTTATATGTTTAATTATAAAAATAGTGAAAAAGAATACTTTTTAAAAAATAATGCTATTTTTATTAATACTAATGAAATGAATAAACATGATATAATATTAACTCTTGATTCGATTATTAAGTCATTTTAAAAATTTATCTATTCGATAGAAGTGGTTGAATTACTATAAAGTTCGAATAGGATTTTTTTATTTAATTAACAAAACATAGATAATTTCTAGAGTTATTGGAAATTGAAAATAACTAGTTTTATATGAAAAATCATAGGTGTACACAGAGTTAGAAAATTATCTTTATACAATGTTGTTGATATATAAGTACCTCTAATTTATTATCTTCTATTATTTTGTTTTTTAATCACTATAAGCTTAAGATTTTATTAATAATCGGATCTTCTAAAGCAAAAAAATCATCTGATGAAATATTAAGGAGTATATCAGGATCTAATGAGTCTGAATTATCTCCAGGTATCATTGTAAAGTATTTTGTAGACCAAGATATATTATTACCTGTGGGAAGTTGAATGTGTTTAACTTCCCCATAATGATTTGGCTTACCTCCTGTGGGACTCCCAATTAAAGTACCATCATATTTAATAGATAGTTCAATAGCATTCATAAGAGCTGATGAAAAAGTTTTAGAACCAGTAATTACATATAATTCAGAGTTGGATAGTTCATTAGCTAATAAATCATATAGAGGTTTTATTATTCTTGAATCTCCTCCTCCATTATTTCTTAAATCTACAACAACTTTATCAATAGTTTTTATATTAATAGCAGAATATTGTTCCATTATAAAATCAGAAAAAGATTTCTCAGGATTATTTGAACATGAATTATATAATATATATAGAGTATTTTCAGGAACATCATAATATCTGCCATAATATGTTTCTCTTTGATATTGGATATAATCAGGTAAAACACTTCTATCTGCTGGATAATTATCATCATAATATACTACCCAGTCTAATTCTTTAAAGTTGCTCAATTCTTTAGCTTCTAATTCAATATCTTCTGTGCTTCCATCAGGAAATTTAAAAGTCATTGTGCAATTATCTTTTGAAGATGTAATTCCCGCTCCATATAAAATGTTAGGATCTAATAAACAAGAAGACATTTGATTTTTTAAATTGCTTTCATTTTCATGAGATAATATTGTTTCAAAAATTGAAAATATATTATCTGTTGAATTTGAAGAAGTATTGTTTTCATCAAAAATAGGAGTGTCATTTATCGCTATAAGTTTTACTCTTGCTGGCTCTGTAGTAGTACCATTAATTGCTCTCACTAGATGTCTGTTTTCTTCAAGAGCTGCAGTAACAAAAACACCATCTTCTAATATTACAATGTTAAGAGGGAAAGCCTGAGTCATAGTAGAATAATATGATGTATGAGCATCTCCAATTAAAGCTGTAAATTCTCTTAATTTGACTGATTGTTTTTCGATGTCCAAATCTGCACACTCTATTTTAAGTTGTTCGATTTTTTGAAAATATTCTTCTTCTGAAATGGTATGGAAAATATTTTTATGTAATTTTGGTAATTCATATTCCAAAAAATATATATCTCCTTGCCATGGTTCAAGGGTTCCTTGAACTTCAGAAGGTAAAATATATATTGTATCTATTTGAAATTTACATGAAATAGAAATTAAAACTGCAGTGATAAATAATACAATAATGTAAATCTTTTTTGACATAAAAATAATCTCCCTTTTTGATGCACTTATTATTTTACTATTAAAATTTGTATAAATGCAAATATAATTCAATAAAGAGATGGATCTATTGTATTATATTTAAAGGATTTTTAATTTTTCGCTACCATTTGAAATTCAAGAACTAGTTAAAAAAGCAATTATTAGTGTTTCTTTAATTTCTTATTAATTTTTAAAGATTATTTTAGAATTTTTTCCTTGCAATATTTCAAAAATATTAGATTTCATAAAGCCAAAGAATAAAATTTTCTATAAGGAGAAAAAGCTTATCCATCTGCAATTAAATTACTTTATGAAATTTTGCATAGTCCATAAACAATTCTTCATTTTCTTTTTCAAGTCTTAATGATAAGGCCATAATTTACCTCCTGCTTTGCGTAGTACATTGTATGTATACAATAGCTTTTTAGAAATTGTAGTCAATATTTAGTAATGAATGTATCATTGATTAAATCATATTTTATATGTTTTTGCATGAATAATTTATTTTGATATTAGAATTCTTCCCCAATATTTATTAATAGTTATATTATTTTTTTCATTAAAATATTCTTCATTTAGAGCATCATAAAAAGTTCTATTATCATTTATAGAAATACTATCTTCATTATCATTAGGGTTAATAATTACATATACTGTCTCATTATAAAATTCTCTTTTGAAAACAAATGATTTATGATATTCAATTGAAATTTCTTCATAGGTCCCTTTCTTTAGTGCTAATGAATTTTTTCTGATATTACTTAACTTTTTAATTACGTTAAATAAATTATTTTCCTTTGATTTTAACTCATTTATATTTAGATAAGGTCTAATGTGTTTATCTAAATCAATTCCTTTAATACCTTCAATTCCAAATTCACTTCCATAGTAGATAGAGGGCATTCCGACCATTGTAAATAATAGGATATAGATTGTGTACAAATATTGTGGTTTCTCTACAAGGGAAGCAAGTCTATTTTGATCATGATTATCGGCAAAATTGCAAGGTAAGAAATAATTATAAATTCCTTCGTTTTTATCAAATTGTCTCTTTAATGAATAAGCTATCTCAAATAGATTTTGTTCATTATGGCTAGAATAAATACCTTTAAATAATTCATAGTTAGTAGCTGAGTGAAGTTTTTCAGTACTGCAGTAGTTTCTATAATCTCCATTCACTATTTCTCCCATTAACCAGAAATTATTTTTTTTCCAGGTTGTGAATTCTCTAAGTTCTTTCATAAATGTATGATTTAAATCTTCAGCTGCATCAAGTCTTAATCCATCAATATCAAAGTAATCAATCCAATATCCAACAGCTTTATATAAATAATCTTTCATATTATTATCTTCTAAATTATACTTTGGGAGGTCTAAGTATCCAGCCCAACTATCATAGGTAAATGGATCTCCTTTAGCATTGTATTCTCCAAATTTAAGATTTGAAAACCAGGAGCAATATTGAGATTTTTCTTTTTTTTCTAATACGTCTTTAAAAGCAAAGAAATCTCTTCCACAATGATTAAATACCCCGTCTAATACAACTTTGATTCCATTATCATGTAACAAACTTACTAGTTCTTTTAAATCTTCGTTTGTTCCAAGTCTTGAATCAAGTTTATAATAATCTGTTGTATCATAGCCATGAGATATCGATTCAAAAATAGGAGAGAATAATACTACATTAATATTTATTTCTTTTAAGTGTGGGATCCATTTTTCAATTTCTTTGATTCTATTAATTGGTTGTGTTCTTTCATTATAAAATGGTGCATTACATGCTCCAAACGCAAAAAAATGATACATAATAGCGTCTTTATACCATTGTTCCATAATTGTCTCCTTATTATTATAATAATTACCTACCGTTAGGTATATAAAATATTAAATAAAAATATATTTTTATTTTTGTTGATTTTATGCATGGATTCCATGCATAAATTGATGTACTAATTCTTTAGAAAGAGAAGGTAATAATTCAAAAGATTCTTCTTGTAAGAATAATCCGATATAAGTATTAACTAATCCAATAAAACTATAAGTTAATTTAGTTACGTTCTTTTTTATATTTGTATGAGTTTCAGCTATATCACTAAAGCATTGTAAAACAATTTGATATTGAACTTTATCATACTTTTTACTCATTTCATAAATTGATGATGACTTTGGCATATATTGATTTGTTAATACTATTCTATAAAATTCTGGATTAATTCTAGCGAAGTCAAAGTAAGTATTAATGATTCTTTCTAATACTGGATAAATATCTTCAAAATAAGAATCAGGGTTAGGATTATATTTACTAACTTTATTAAGCTTAGAATTTAATTGTGTATAATATTGTTCTAATAGATGCTTATATAAGCCTTCCTTACTTTTATAATAATAATATAAAGTTGGTTTTGTTATCTTTGCTTCATTTACTAATTCTTGTACAGAAACTGCTTCAAAACCTTTTTGAGAAAATAGATTTAATGCACAGTTAAGTATATTTGTTTTGTTATCCATGTGCGCACTATATACCGAACGGTATATAAGTGTCAATAAGTTAAATATATTTTATTTGATAAGTAGTTTATAATGTAAGAAAGATAAATTTATAGGAGATAAACAATGAGTGATAAATTAAATATTTTATGGACAAGTGATAATGCAATGACAGCCGAGATGATGATTTTAATGTATGCAAAGAATTCAGTATTATATGATAATAATTGGTGGGATGAGATTACAATTATTATTTGGGGTCCTTCAGCAAAACTTGTAGCAGAAAATGAAAAAATACAAAAATTAATAAAACGATGTATGGAAGCTGGTGTAAAATTTACTGCTTGTAAATCTTGTGCTGAAAAACTTGGAGTTGTAAAAGAACTTGAAGATTTAGAAATTGAAGTTAAATATTGGGGTGTAGGGTTAACAGATATAATAAAAAATAAGGAAAATTTAATTACAATCTAAAAACTATAATTGCATAAGTTTTTCTGTGATATAATATAAGAAGAGGTGAATTATATGATTGAAAAAAAGCAATTTGGAAAAACAGGTCATTTTAGTAGTCGTATAATCTTTGGTGCAGCTGCTCTTTGGGATGTTACTCAAAAAGAAGCTGATCAAACATATGAAGTTCTTAAAAAATATGATATTAATCATATTGATGTTGCTCATAGCTATGGAAAAGCAGAAGAAAGAATTGGACCTTGGATGGCAAGAGATAGGGAATCATTTTTCCTTGCTACAAAAACTGATAAACGAACAAAAAAAGCAGCATTAGAGGAATTATATTTATCCCTTGAATTGTTAAAAACTGATTATATTGATTTGTGGCAATTTCATTGTTTAGTAGAAGAAGAGGAATGGGATATTGCTATGTCTTATGATGGTGTATTAGATGCTGCAATAGATGCGAAACGTCAAGGTTTAATAAAGAATGTTGGAGTTACTGGACATGGTGTTAATGCTGCTATGATGCATTATAGAAGTTTAATGAAATATGATTTTGATTCAGTACTATTCCCTTATAATTATACCATGATGCAAAATAAACAATATAGTGAAGATGTAAATAGGTTAATTGAATTATGTAAAGAAAGAAATGTTGCTATTCAAACAATTAAATCTCTTGCAAGAGGTCCGGTTGCGGAAAATGAGAAAAATCCTTTTACAACTTGGTATAAACCTTTAAATACTCCAGATGCAATATCAAGAGCAGTAAATTGGGTATTAAGTAATCCAAATGTTTTTCTTAATAGTACAGGAGATATTACACTTCTTCCCATATTATTAGAAAAAGCAAGTGAAAAGCTTAAAACTCCAACTGATAATGATATGAAAAAGTTAGTATCATCTCAATCAATGGAACCTTTATTTACTTAAGCTAAAATATAAAAGTTGACCCTACACAAGATAAAACACAATTATCATTAAATTCTTGAATGAATCTAGAAATAGTATAGATGCCAGTGCAGTGCATTGAAACAACAATTTCTGGGTTCATATTTTTTATCGCTTCAATAGTTTTTTCAGTTACTACGTTTTTGATAAGAGGTACAAAATGGGATTCTAAAAAATAATATTTGTTTTAAAATAAGATAATAAATATTGAAAAATCAGTATTTATTGACTAAAATTAAAATAAGAGGGATTTTATGAAATATTATGAGCAATTAGCAAAACTTCAATGTTTCTCAAAACAAGATATAATTAAACTTGTTGGAAATGAATTTACTGCGAAATCTTTATTATATGATTATAAGCAAAAAGGATTGATAGAATCGATTAAAAGAAACTTATATGTTTTAATAAGTTTAGAGACAAAAGCACCCATAGCAAATAGATTTAAAATAGCCTCGAAAATAACTGAAAGTTCATATATAACGCACCATAGTGCTTTTGAATATTATGGTTGTTATAATCAAGTCTTTAATGAAGTGTATGTTTCAAGTAATCAAAGATTTACCCCATTTGAATATGATGGAATTAAGTATAAATATATACAATCTAAATTAAATAGTGGTATTGAAGTCAAAGAAAATAATATTAAAGTATCAACCTTAGAGAGAACAGTAATTGATTCAATTATTGATTTTGAAAATATTTCAGGAATAGAAGAGCTAATAAAATGTATTGAACTTACCCCAAGTTTAGATGAAAAAAAATTGCTGTTTTTTTTAAAGCAATATGATAAAAAATTTGTTTATCAAAAAGTAGGGTATATATTAGAACTATTTAAATCTGATTTTGAATTTTCTGATACTTTATTATCTTTTTGTAAAAATAATATAAGTAAAAGCAAACGTTACCTTTATAAGGATATGGATAATTCTTCTTCTGTATATAATAGTTATTGGCAATTATATGTTCCTACAAAACAATTACGTGATAATTTTGTAGGAGATTTCTTTGATGACCCAATTTGATAAGAGAATACTTAATCAAAAATCTAAAGAATTAAGTTTTAATAGAGATACTTTAGAAAAAGTATTTCGTTTGGAAAAAATCTTAGAATATGTAAATAGTGATTCACAATTATCAAAAAGTTTAGCTTTAAAAGGTGGAACTGCCATTAATCTTACAATTTTAAAATTACCTAGATTATCAGTTGATATTGATTTTGATTATACAGTTAATTGTTCGCGAGAGGATATGCTCAAAAATAGAGTGAAAATAAATGAAAAGCTAAATTCTTTTATGAAAATGGAAGGTTATACCAACAGTAAAAAATCGAAATCATTTTATTCTCTAGATTCTCTAGTATTCAATTACTCTAATTCTGCAACAATGGTAGATAATATAAAAATAGAAATAAATTATTCATTAAGATGCCATATTTTCCCTTCTCAAAAACAAAAGATTAATATAAACAAATTATTTAATTCAATGGAAGTCAATATTTTAAATCCCATTGAAATTTTTGCAAGTAAATCATTAGCTCTTAGTACAAGAGTTGCAGCTAGAGACTTATATGATATGAATAGTATATTAAATGAAGGATTAATAGAGGATATTAATCTTTTACGAAATTGCTTTGTGTTTTATGTTGCTATTTGTAGTAATGATGATATTAATGATTTTGATATTACAGATTTAGATAGACTTACATTTTATAAGATTAAAACAACATTATATCCTGTTATTAAGAGAGATGAAAAGTTTGATTTAGAACTATCAAAAGAGAAAGTGAAAAATTATTTAGCTCAATTATATAAATTTACAGAAAATCAAAAGCTATTTTTATCTGATTTTAGAGAGAAAAGATATAATCCTAAATTATTATTTGATGGTGAGATGTTAGAAAGAGTGCTTAATCATCCCATGGCTTTATGGAAAATGAAGTAAAGTATTGTATTAATTATTTGCTAAATTAAGCATCATCAATAATTTGTTTTATTAAAATAAGAAAGTTGACCCTACACAAGATAAAACACAATTATCATTAAATTCTTGAATGAATCTAGAAATAGCATAGATGCCAGTGCAGTGCATTGGAACAACAATTTCTGGGTTCATATTTTTTATTGCTTCAATAGTTTGTTCTGTTACATTATTTTTAATATGAGGAGGTAAATGGAATCCTCCAATTACACCATATAATTTTCCTTCTTTAGTTATTTCTTTGGCATAATTAATAGTGTTTATAATACCTGCATGAGCACAACCTGAGATTACAAGAAGGCCTTTATCTTTAATATTTATTACAATGGCTTGATCATCTAAGATATTATCAAATTCTTTAACACCATTTCGTATAACAAAAGATTCATATTCAAGTTTTTCAAATTCACTATTTCTTGGAATTTGACCAGTTACAGCAAATAAACCATTGTCAGCAACATAAGGATTGAGAGATTCAATAATTTTATTTCCATGGTTTTCAATTAATTCTCTACTTGGGCAATCATTTATTATAGTCATACCTCTGTCAATACAAGTCCTACCTGTTAGAAATACATCAGGGTGAGCTATAACATTACAATTAGAATCAAGTTGATTAATCATCCAAGGAAGTCCATGAGTATGATCACTGTGAGCATGAGATATTATAAGACTTTCTGCAGATTTTAAATCTAATTCAAGAATGTCGACATTATTTTTAAGAGATACTCCATTTTCTGCAGCATCAAGAAGAATATTGTGTTTTTCTCCATCTTTATAAATACTTATAAATAAACAAAGACTATGTTCAGCCATTAAAGGAGCTTTTAATTCTACACCATTTTTTGAATCCATAGTTCTTTTAACATGTTCATTTTCTTCTAAAATCCAATCTGCATAGTTATCCATTACTACTGTTATTTCAACTTTATCAACTTTATGTAAATTCATTTTTTGCTCCAAATAAGAATAGATTTCATTATATTTAATGACACTAGTATATATTAATATTTGTCATGTTTATAGAGTTAAATGAATTTAACTCTGTAGTGAATTTTGCCTCTAGAGTTAAATAGGTTTAACTCTGTAACTTGATTATTTGATCAATTTATTTGGATTATATAGAATTATATTAATTATACCTATTTCTGAGTTGTTAACTAGAGCTCTAGTATTTACAATTATATGTGAATGACTAATGAATGGATTAGTATTTTTTAAAATTGTTGGATAAGGATAAAAGTCGATGAGTAAGATATTAAAATATATTGGGGAGATAATTACTCCTTATAAAACTATAGAAGAATGTCCAAGTCATATAAATAAAAATGGACCTTTGTGTGAAATAAAGATATATGAAGAATATAGAAAAGGTATTTTCGGTTTAAAAGCAGGAGATAACATTATGATTCTTTATTGGTTTGATCATGATAATAGAATCGTTGAAATAACAACTTCAAGGAACAAACCTAGTAATAAAAAATATGGGAGCTTTGCACTGAGATCTCCAATTAGGCCTAATCCTATTGCTGTAAGTGTTTTACCAATAGAAAGAATTATTAAAGATAAAATATTTGTTAAAGGGTTAGATTGTTTAAGTGGTACAAAACTTCTTGATATTAAACCTGCAATATATGATGAATCTAGTCTTTATTAGATTTAGATTATAGTCGAAACAAAGTGTAATTTATAAGTTTCTATCGACTATAGTCGAAATAATTATTATTTTTCTTATATTTGTCAATTATACTCTATATAGAGGCTATTTAATGAACTATATTAATAGACCTAAATATATTGAAAAAATAAAAGCTTTTATTGATAAACCAATAATTAAGATTATTACTGGTATGAGAAGAGTTGGTAAATTTACACTATTAACTATAATAAAAGATAAAATATTAAACTTAATAGATGACGATAATAAAATTTATCTGAATTTTGAATCAATTAAATTTATTAATATTAATGATGCTAATTCTTTAATAAAATATTTAAAACCTATAATAGAAAATATTGATGGTAAGATATTTTTTTCTTTGATGAAATTCAAATTGTAAAAAATTGGGAAAAAGTGATTAATGGATTAAGAGTTGATTATGAGCTTCAACCATTTACATTTAGTGAATTTGTTGAAATATATAAACCTTTTAATCAGTCAAATGAAGCTTTGTTTAATAAATATATTCTATTAGGGGGTATGCCATTTTTAAACTATTTTAATCTTGAAGAAGACCCAAGCATCAAATATTTAAGCGATGTTTTTAACACTGTATTAGTTAAAGATGTATTAGAATATAATAGTATAAGAGATGTAGATATTTTTAATCGTATTCTATCTTTTGTTATTGAAAATATAGGGCATACATTTTCAGCAAATAGCATTAGAAAATATTTAATAAGTGAAGATAGAAAAGTTTCAGTTGATACAATATTAAATTATTTAGAATTTTGTAATAAAGCCTTTATTATCAAAAAAGTATCTAGGTTTGATACTTTAGGTAAAAAAGTTTTAAAAATAGATGAAAAATATTATTTAACAGATTATGGGTTTAGACAAGTTAGAGGTTATTCAAATGTAAAAGATATTGAGAGAACTTTAGAAAATATTGTTTATATTGAATTATTATCTAGGGGATATGAAGTACATATTGGCAAAGCAAATAATAAAGAAGTCAATTTTGTAGCTAAAAAAAATAATGAAATTAGTTATTATCAAGTTTCTTATTTGATGAGTGAAGAGCAAACTAGAAATCGAGAATTTGGAGCATTATTATATATAAATGATAATTATTCGAAAATTGTATTATCTTTAGATACTTTGAGTTTTAGCCCAAATGGAATAATTCATAAAAATATTATTGATTTTTTGCTAGAAGATGTGAAATAGAGATAAAAGTGAATCATATTTAGCAATTCTATTCTATAAACCTCAAAAATGACCCCTTTCGTGGTGAGCAAAAGTAGTTTATAATTTATTGATAATAAAAAGAGAGGGGTTATGTTAGAATTAGGAGCATTGAGAGAGTTAAATCTATTATCATTATGTACCCGTTTGTTATTAGGAATAATATTTAGTGGATTCTTAGGATTTTCAAGAAATATTAAACAAAGACCAGCAGGGATAAGAACCTATATGTTAGTTAGTATTGGTGCAATAATGACAATGACACTAGCACAGTTTGAGTATAATATGGTTCAAACTGTTTGGTATGATGCATATCGAGAAATTGGTATTGGTTTGGATTTAAGTCGTTATGGGGCACAAGTAATTAATGGGATAGGTTTTCTTGGTGCTGGTTCGATAATATTATCAGGAAATAGTAAAATAAAGGGAATGACTACAGCTGCGGGGTTATGGGCTTCAGGTTGTATGGGGTTAGCTTTAGGCGCAGGTTTTTATGAAGGTGCAATAATAGGCTTTTTTATCTTATTTTTATGTCTTTTCTTTTTGCCTGTAATTGAAGATTCTATATTACTTAGATCTAGAAATATGAATGTATATATTGAATTTAGATCTATAAAATCATTAAAACATGTAATTCAATTAATTAAAGAATTAGATATTTCAATATATGAGTTGGATGTAATTAATAATTTTGATGATCCTAATAAACTAATTGGTGCAAATTTCTATATGCAACTCAGTAAAGAAAATAAAAAACATTCAGAAGTAATTATGGCATTATCTGAATTTGACGAAATATGTAATGTTGAGGAGATATAGATGATGTATATAATGGCATACTTAAGACAATTTAATTTAGTATCAATATTAGTGCGATTGCTTTTAGCAATGATTTTAGGTGGAATTATAGGGTTTGAAAGAGAAACAAAAAGAAGACCTGCTGGATTTAGAACTCATATTTTAATTTGCGTAGGTGCAGCTCTTACAACACTAACATCTCAATTTTTATATTTAGAATTAAGAATGTATACTGACCTTGCAAGACTTGGTGCCCAAGTAATAGCTGGTATGGGGTTTATTGGTGCAGGTACTATTATTATAACAAGACGTAATGATGTTAAAGGTTTAACAACTGCAGCAGGGCTTTGGACTACTGCAATTATTGGTTTATGTTTAGGTGCTGGATATTATGAAGGTTCTCTAGCAGCAGCTTTTGCAGTTATTTTTGTCGAATTGGTGTTGAAGAGATTTGAATATCGATATTTAGAAAAATATACTCAATCAATTTTCTATATCGAATTTAGGAAAAAAGGAACAATTAAAAAAATATCAGAAATATTTGAGCAAAATAAGATGACAATTGTTGATATCCAAATGAGTAAAGCTGAAAAATTAACTAAAGCATTCGTTACTTTGAAACTTAAAAATAATAAATCAACAGAACAAGTAATTGAAAAGATAGGATTGGTTGAAAACGTTGAATTTGTAGATACTCTAACGCAATAATTCTATAGAATTAGACATTTTAAAAAATTATAATAAATTCTCAATTAATTAGTTGACATAATATCTAATTATAATATATTATGTTGACATAATATAAAGCGACTAATTAAATAAAGGAAATAAAATAGATTATGAAAAAAGAAGAAGATGCTGATTTATTACTTAGAAAAGTTTGTAAGATGCACACAAATAAAGTAAATCAAGTTTTAAGTAAAGTCAAACTTCATAAAGGACAACCTTTATTATTAAAATTATTAATAAATCAAGATGGTATTCCTCAATCTAGCATAGCAAAAGAATTAGAAATAACTCCTGCAACAGTAAGTGCTATGGTAAAGAGAATGGAAAAATCTGGGTTTATAGTAAGACGTAGAAATGCCGAAGATGAAAGAGTTTCTAATATTTATTTAACCGATGATGGTAGAGCGCTTAGAGCGGAATTGGAAAAAGCTCAGAAAGAAATGGAAGGCATTGTTTTTAATGGTTTTTCTGATGAAGAAAAAGAAACTTTATCAGGATATCTTGAAAGAATGATAGAAAATTTGAAATAGAATTTTCTTTAATCTTATAGTTAGTCGGCATAATAATAGCTGACTTAATAAAAATTAATTAATCAAAAAACGGAGAAAATAATGAACAAAAAAAATAATGGTAAAAAAAGTAAAGTAGTTAAAAGAGTAGGAATTACAGTAGGTTCTGTATTAGTAATAGCAATAGCAGCAGCAAGTATATATTGGTTCTCAATTCCAAAAGGACAACGTAATATGTTAACCTTTATGTTATTTAGTGGTGGGAATTATGAGAATTATGAAGTATCTCAAGTAATTGATAGAAATGAAGTAGATTTTGAACCTACAACATTTACACCAGTTGCTGCTGAAACAAGCGAAACAGATAATAATCAAAACATTGCTGTAGTAACCGAAATGTTACAAAATGAAAACACTAGCATGCTTAAAGGTGCTTATGTTCAAACTATAGATGATAGTGATTATACAGGATGGCATTTATTAGCGGATGAAGGTGCTGCAGAAGGAGAATATCCTTATGGTCCTTCCCCATTAAGTTATTATACAACTGGTGTTGCAACTAACTTACATACACAAATTATTAATGCAGCAAATGTATTAGATGTAGAATTAGATAATATAAAAGTTGAAGTTGTAAATAAATTTAGATGGAATGAGATGAGTTCTGATACTGGAACAGGTCATACTGATTCAACTAAAACAAGTGTAGTTATTGAAAGTAGTGCAAGTAATGAAGAAGTACAAGCTGTCATGGATTTAGCCTTTAATGCATGGGCTGTTGGTGAAGCCTTGGCTAATGAAACAAAAATTGAACCTCAATTAGTAATTAACGGAGAAAACTGGGATAATTATAATTTAAGACCTGTTACCTCTTTATCAGAAGTTTCTGTTGTAGATGGACTTGAAATTAGCAGTGTAACTGATCAAACAGTTTATCCTGAAACTATTGAATTAGAAGAAGCAGAAGATGAAGGTATGAGTTTATCAGCAATGGATAACATGGAATTTGAAATTTATGCAATATCTGAAACAGTTGATAATCAAGATAGACCTCAATTAAAGAAAGTTACACTTTCAACTCCATCAGGAGAATCATGGGAAATCTATAGTGATGAATTTATGAGTGAAAATGATACTCCATTAGCTCCAACTTCTTTAGAATATTTTACAGCAGGTACAGCTCTTTGTTTAACTTCTCAAACAACTTTAGTAAGTGCAATGATGGATCTCGACTTTACAGAATATAGAGTTGAAAATCAAACTGATTATAGAGAAGAAAATATTAATACTACCGATATGGTAAGTTATGCTGATACAGTTCACTCTTATGTTTTAATTGAATCAGATGAAACAGAAGAAAGATTAGAAGAATTCTTTAATAAATCTTTATCACTTTGTTTTGCTGGTGAAGGTTTAAAAAATGAAACTGAAATGATTACAACAGTATATTTAAATAATGAAATTCTGAAATAGTAAACAAATTTAAAACATATATAATATTTCTCCATTAGATTATCACGTTAATTTAATGGAGATTATTTATATTTAAGAATTATATAAATCTTTTTTTTGAGGAATTGATACACTAGCGCCTTTTTTTGATATCGTGATAGATGATGCTAAAGAAGCATATTCCAAAGCTTTTTTCGGATTATTATTTTTCGAAAAATGTGTTAAAAAAAATCCTAAAAAAGTATCTTCTGCTGCTGTTGTATCAACAATCTCGGCTTTTACAATTTCTGCATAATGTCGAATGTTTTTATAAGCATAAAAAGCACCATCTTTTCCAACTGTCATAATTATATGTGTATTTTTAAACATTTGATTCAGTTTATTCAAAATATTTAAGTAATTATCATTAAGGTTAGTAATTTGAGAACCTTCAATTTCATTAACAAATAAAAAGTCAATTTTGTCTAATGGCCAAGATAAGATATCATCTGAAAAAGGAGAAGGATTTAAACATACTACCATTTCTTTTTCTTTCGCTAAATTTATTAATTCTCTATTTAGATTAATTTCATTTTGTAAGATTAAATAATCACCTTTTGAAAAATTACTAAAAACCTTTTTAGCTTCTTTAATTGTATTGTCCTTATTACTTCCACTGTAAATAATAATTGAGTTTTGTGCTTTTTGATTAACTTGTATAATTGCATGCCCGGTATTGAGTTTTGATAAGTTTATATTTTCAACATTTATATTATAATCCTTTAATAAATCTTTTATCCATAATCCATCATTCCCAATTTTACCAGCATGATATACCTCGCTCCCTGCATTAGAAAGAGCAACAGATTGGTTCGCTCCTTTTCCTCCTGGAAAAATATTGAGAGACAAACTGCTTATTGTTTCACCTTCTTTTACTATATGATTTAAAGAATAAACTTTATCGATATTTAATGATCCATAGTTTAGGAATTTCATTTTTTGTTTTCCTTATGAGATAATTTGGTATATAAATCATTAAATATCATATCTCTATTTAAATGATAAACCATTTTTATAGAATGTCTTCTTGGATCTAAGATATATGAGCCATCATTAGCTACTCTAGGACATGGCATTGTAATTGCTTCATAACAATTAGGTAAAGTTAATATGGCAACTGCAGCAATATCCCATATTTCTTTTGTTATCATATCTTTTGTAAAGTAATCGCAAAATCTCTGAAAAAGAAAATTAGATAGAGAATCCTCTAAGTTTAAGAAATTACTTAATTCTTCTTTACTTGTTGTTAAATGAGAAGACACTCCCAAGCAAGGAACTACTGTTAATTCTATTTTAGAATTAAATACTATTTCAACAGCCTTAATATCTCCCATAAAATTAAATTCTAAGTTATGAGGCCAATTTGGATGATGCCCACCTAGCCAAATTAATTTACAATTTTCAATCATTGTTTTATTATCTATTAAACAAGCTTGAGCAATATTTGTAATAGCTCCAATTGCTATAATATAAAGTGGATTTTTCGGATTAGCTGCTTTTGCTCTATTTAATAAATCTAAAACTGCTTCATTTTTTTCTGGTTCAAATTTATCATTTAAATAGTATGTAGCTCCTTTAAAAAAAGGGATATCTGTTCGATTTAATTTATTTAAAAGGATTTCGATTTCAGCAAAACTTTTTTCCATACCTTCCTTTGCACTTTTGCTTCTATCGTTTGTAAAAGGTGCTGCATAGATAGCTTCTAAATTAAATTCTTTATCACATTTTGTAAGATATGATAGTGCAAATTGATCATCGATTTCATTATATGTGTCTGTGTCTAAGACAACTGATATTTTGTTTTTCATTTTATTATCCTTTTATTGCAGAACCTGCAATACTTGAAATATAGTATTTTTGTAAAGGCATTAATATTAATAATGGAATAAAACATAGTAGAGTTGAAGCTGCTAATTTTAATCCCCAAAGTGTACCGTACTGTTGAGTAAATGTTGAAAGAGCAATTTGAATCATTCCATTATTTATTGATCTTGATACAACTAATGGCCATAGAAAAGCTTCCCATTGTCCTAAGAACATAATCAGAGAGGCTCCAATAATTGTTGGAATCGTTAATGGTGCATAAATTATCATTAATATTTGTCTATAGGATGCACCATCAATTACAGCTGCTTCAGATAATGCCTTTGGTATTTGTGAAAAGAACTGTATAAACATAAATATTACCATTCCATTACCTAATAATGGTATAATTAATGCGACTTTAGTATCAATTAACCCCATAGAATCAATAAGGTTATAAGTTGGTATTACTAACAAATCTGCCGGAACTAAGAAAGATGCTACTACTATTGAAAATAAGATTTTTTTTCCATAGAAATCCATTGTTGCAAAAGCAAATCCTGAGAAAGCATTAATTATTACTCCAATTACAACAGTCACAAATGCAACTAAAAAAGTATTGATTAAAGCTTTTGTAAAAACTTCATTTTGAAATACTCCAATGTAGTTATCTAGGGTGAACGGGAAGAATGATAATACTTTATATGATAGTGGGGATATTCCTTGGAAAATATTTATTTCAGGTCTAAATGAAGCAATCAATGACCATAAAATAGGTAATACAAAAATTAAACTAAATAAAATACTTAGTATATGATAAACAATTGTGTTATTAATTTTTTGACCATTTTTCATTTTATTCATTTCCTTTAAATAATTTAAATTGTGATGATATTACAATAGATAATAAAATCATTAAAAAGACTATCATAGCCATCCCATGTCCCATATCACCATTTATCATCGATGTTCTATATGCTTGATACATTAATACATTTGTTGATGAGTCAGGTCCTCCATGCGTTATCATGAATATTGGAATAAAAAGCATGAAGTTAGCACTTATATCTGATACTAAGATAAATAAAATAGTTTTTGATAACATAGGTAAAGTTATAAAAAGAAAAGAAGATATTGAACCAACTCCTTCAACTTCAGCTGCTTCATATATTTCTTTTGGAATATTTTTTAATCCAGCTAAAACGAATAACATCCAAAAAGAACAACCTTTCCAAGAAGCAATACCGATAATAATCCACATAGCTTGTTTAGGAGAATTAAAGAAAGGTTGTGTAGGTAGTCCTATTCCATTAAGTATATAGTTCATTATTCCATTACCTGGTCTAAAAATGATACTCCAATAAATTGTTGTAACAGCTAAAGAAACACCTAAGGGGATAAAGAATAAGAATCTATAAATCATTTTACCTTTGTGATTTGCATTTATTAACATTCCCATAGCCAAAGCTATTACTAATTGAACAGGATTTATTAATAGATTCAGTTTGAGTGTAACCCAAACTGAATTCCAAAATGAACTATCACAAAAAAGATCCATGTAATTATTGATTCCAACAAAAACTTTAGTACCGCTAAGATAACTTACTTTGAATAAACTTTCTTTTATTACAATTATAATTGGGTAAAGCTTAAATATTAGAATCATCCCTACCGCTGGTAGTAAAAAAGTATAAGCAATTAAGGACATTTTTTGTTTTTGATTTTTCATAAATTATTTTACTCTTTGAATATTTTTTTCTATTTCTTCAATTGAATCATTTAAAGCTTTTATAGGATTAACCCCTTGTGCTGCATTGATAAATGCTTTATCGAATCCTTCATTTATAAAAGGATAGAAAGGTGTTACTGGACGACCTTGAGCAGTATTTAAAACTTGATAAACACCTAATCTATGTGCACTAACAGGGAAAGTTCCATATTTGTCATCAGTACTTAATTTATTTAACATGTATTTACTTGCAGGTAATTCACCATTTGTGTCGTACCATAGCTCAGAACCCTCATCTGTAAGTGTCCACCATGAAATAAAGTCTGAAACTAGATTCATTTTTTCATCTGAAACTGAAGATGAAGCACCAATTACCCAAGAACCGGTAGGTGTTGTAGCTTTTCCACCTTCAAAATATGGATGAGCAGCTATAGCAACATTAATATTAGGATTTTCCATAATCATTTTAATATTCCATCCACCGCCAACCATCATAGCATATGAGCCATTTACAAATTCTTTTGGAGCATCGTAACCAGGAATAAATGAACCAGGAACTTCAATTTTATCTTTATTGAATAAATCACCATAGAATTTAACTGCTTCATACCATGGGTCTTGATCAAGGTATCCTTTTACACTCATTCCATCAGGAGCTACTATTGAGCCACCTTTTGATCCACCTAAAGGTTGTAATTGATATAATCTACCAGCTTGTTCAATGTGTAGTCCATAAATATCTATAATTCCATCATTATCTATATCTTTTGTCATTTTTTTAGCTGCATCAACTACTTGCTCCCAAGTCCAAGCTGCATCACCCCATTTTTTAGCAAAATCACCAGTAATTTTTGTGTCATTGTCTACAACTACACTTGGTAATTCGATGCCAGCTTCTTTTGCCATATCAGTATTTATAAATAGATATTGATCAGAATTTTGCATTGGAGATGCTACAATTTGATTATTGTAATATACATCGGCTAAAGAGTTAGGTGCAATTTTATCTTTAAATTTTGATTCTGGAATAGTTTGTGATAAATCTTTTAAAAACCCTCTTTCTGCATAGTTTGCAATCATAGGAATATCCATAATGATTACATCTAAATCTGGGTTTTCTGCATTAAATCGAACTTCTAGATTTTGAAAATATGAGTCCCATGGATATTCTTCAATTTCGATTTTTACATCTGGATGAATTTCCATATATGCGTCAGCCATATGTTGTGTTCTATTATCATCATTCCTAAATTGAAAAGCAAAAATTTTAATTGTTTTTGAATCTTCATTAGAAGTGTTTTCAGTTTGACCCTTTGCAAATAATGGTGTAGTGATTACAGCTATTAAAAATAAAACTGTAATTGATCTAAAAAATCTTTTTTTCATATATATTTCTCCTTTATGATATAAGAAATATTACTGTAAGTATTTTTATAACAATAGGTACTAAGGTACTTTGAAAAGTACTATTTTGTACTTAAAAAAATATTTTTTCATCTGTGCATTTTTTAATTAATTGAGATCTTTTATGAACTGAAAACTTTGAAAAAATAACTGATAAATAATTTTTTACTGTCTGTTCAGCTAAATTTAATTCATAAGCAATTTCTTTATTGGAATTACCATTAATTGTTAATTTAAGAATCTGTTTTTCTAGTGTAGTAAGTTTATCATTATAGTTTTGTTTTTTATCGATAGTCTTTTTAGATTTTTTGATATTATTTGTAAATTGCGATGCTATTTTTTTAATAATTGAAGGCGAAATTTGATTAACTCCTGATTGAAGAGATCGAATAGCCATTATTACTTCTTCAGGTAAAAGATTTTTTAATAAATAACCTTTTGCACCATATTTAATAGCTTCTACTATATATTCATCTTCGTCAAAAGTTGTTAACATCATTATTTTTATTTTTGGATTGTTTTCCATTATTATTCTTGTAGCTTCAACGCCATTCATTTTTGGCATTTTAATGTCCATAATAATTATATCTGGTTTATCAGATTTAGCTTTTTTAATTGCATCAAGACCATTATTCACAATACCTATTATTTCGATATCAGGAGCTCTATAACCGACTACTTGGGCTAAACTATGAACAAATAGAGGTTGATCATCTACTAATAATACTTTTATTTTTGATTTCATATTTTTTATCCTTTAATTGGTTTTGGTAAATGTGCAATTATTGTAAAACCCATTATTGTTGAATAATACTTTAAAGTACCATTATATTTTATTAGTCTCTCTTGCATCCCACTTAATCCAATACCTTCAATTACTTTTTCATTTCCAATTCCATTATCTTCAATACTAATTATTATTTCATTTTTTGATATGAAGAAAATTAATTTAATTTTTGTAGCTTTACCATGTTTAAAGGAATTTGTTAATCCTTCCTGGATAAATCTCAATATTACATTGTTATATTCAGGGAAATGTTCTACAGAGAAATTAGTATATTCAACTTCAAAATTCATTCCTGTAATTTTTCTAAAGTTATGAATAATCTTTTCAATTTCTTTTTCAAAAGGTATGTTTTCTTCTTCTATTTTCCTAAGTATTTTTAAAGCTTTTCTTATTTCATTATGACCTTCTCGAGCTTGAACATTAGTTGATTGTAATAATTCAATTGCTTCATCTTTTTTGTTATGGTGGATTAAATCTTGGCAATGTTCTAACATCATAATCATACTAGTTAAAGTATACCCTGTTATATCATGTATTTCTCTAGTAATATGTAATCTTTCTTCCATTCTTGATTCTTTATCAATTGTAGCAGCTAAGTTTTGAAATCCTAAGTTATTATCAATTAATTTTTGGATATATAGTTCTTGCATTAATATTGTTGATGTACTTTCATGGATTTTAATATCTCTTATTTTTAGAGATACAATAAAACATAACATTACAAATTGTATTAAATATAATACATAGAGTTGATTATAGGTGTAATGGGGGAAGCTTTTACCAAATACTGTGAATTGAGATTGGTTTAGAATTATTATTATGTAATTTAATATTGTTGTAGGAATAACTAACTTCGTTGTAAGTTTTGTTGAATATATAAAAAATATAATAATTGAAAATAATAAGCGAAATCCAATTGATGTTATATATAATCTAATACAAATGATGCTAAAAAAAGATATAGAAATACAGCTTAAAAATATAGTTGTATCTTTTTTCGAAAGAAAACAAATTAAAAAAGCTATATAGGAAAGACTTATTAAAATAATAAGTTGAGTAAAAGCATTTGTTTGTTTAAATAATTCATTAGTCTTATCATCAATCATAAAAAAGATTAATAGGCAATATAATAATGTTATTATTAAATATCTACTTGGTTTAATTGTTGAGTCAATTAGATTATTCTTAGAATTATTACTAAATAATTTCATAAAATTACTATATCATTAGAAAGTGAATCAAACAATAAAATAAATCTTTTATGTTAATCTAAAAGAATTGTATGAAAAAGAGAATTATTTGTTTTTAATTGATTTTTAAAATAATAACGATACAATGTTGTTTGAAAGGAAATAAAATGAGGTTCTAAAAATGAATAAAAAAATATTAATCTATAATGCCACAATTGTTTACGGTGATAATTGTGAGATTATAGAACATGCGGCTGTATTAATAGAAAAAAAGATAATAACTAATATTTATTTTAAGAAAGATGAATGGATAGATTTATTACATGATTCTGCTATTGAATTGTATGATGCTGAGAATAATATTTTAGGACCGGGTTTAATTGATATGCATATCCATGGTTGTAATGGGTTTGATACAAATAGTGAAGATAAGGAAGTAGCCCTTTTAGAGATGGCTAATTTCTTAAATAAAAATGGTATAACATATTTTCAACCAACTTTACTGTATGATATTAAACATATAAAAGAATTAGCTTCTGCTATTGAAAAAAATAAAAAATTACAATCTCATATTTCTGGATTATATATTGAAGGTCCTTTTATAAATGAAAAGAAAAAGGGTGGTATTCCAAGCTCAAATATAATGAAGCCAAATATTGATGTAATAAAAGAATTATTGGAAATTAAAATTAATGATAAGTGTGCAATTACAACTATGGTTTTAGCTCCTGAATTAGAAAATATTGATTTAATTATTAAAGATCTACAAAAAAATAATATTAATATTGCATTAGGACATAGCAATTGTGATATTAGTCAAGTACCACTTTTAGATAAATATCATTTTACTCATTTGTTTAATGCGATGAGTCCTATTAGTCATAAAAAAACTGGTTTAGCTTTATTCCCCTTTATAAATGAAAATAGTAAAAATATAACATGTGAATTAGTTTGTGATGGAATTCATGTAAAAGAACCTATGTTAAAATTTGCAATAAAGAATTTATCTGATACTCAAATTTGTGTGATATCTGATGCTATGCAATTTGCAGGACAAGGGGAAGGCGAAATGATTTATTGCAATCAAGAAGCTTATTGCGATGGAAAAGCTTGTTACTATAGTGAAAATAATACACTTATTGGTTCCTGTACTCTTATATATAAAAGTGCTAAAACTTTGTATGAAAAAGGTCTTATTGATATAAAGTTATTCTTTAAAATAGGATCTATAAATCCAGCAAGAGTATTGAAATTAGACGATAGAGGGTGTTTGAAAATAGGGGCAATTGCTGATTTAATTATAATTGATCCACAATTGAATATAAAAAAAGTATTTAAACAAGAGATTATATAATAAATGGATATTAACAAAGAGATAAAAACAATTAAAACATTATATGAAAATCAATTATTAAAAGGCGAGTTAGACTTTTGGCTTAAATATGGATTAGATTATGAAAATGGTGGTATTTATACTGCTATCGATAGAGATGGAGCTCTATTAGAAATTGATAAGTCTGTTTGGTTTCAAGGAAGGGCTTTATGGGTATTTGCAACTGCTTATGAAAAATATGGAAAGAAAGAGTACTTTGATGCAGCTAAAATTATTTTAGATTTTATTGAAAAATATTGTTTTGATAAAACTGATGGAAGAATGTATTTTAGGGTAACTAAAGATGGAAAACCTGTAATCAAAAGAATTAGATATATCTTTAGTGAAACTTTTGCAATTATTGGTTTTGCTAAATTTGCTACGATTTCTAATGATAATTCATATAAAGAAAAAGCTTTTGAATTGTTACAATTTGTTGATAAAATTAGGAATACCGAAGGGATCTTAATTCCTAAATTTAATAGACCTACAAAAGGATTTGGAGAACCAATGATTTTGCTCAATGTCTTAAGTGAATTAAGGGTTTCTTATAAAGAAAAAGAATCTTGGATTAATAACTATATAGATGAATTAATTAACCAAATAGAGCATTCTTTTGTAAAAGATGACTTAAAATTAGTTCTTGAACAATCAGATGCCAATGGTGATTTTGATGAGGAACATTTTGAAGGAAGATTGTTAAATCCTGGACATGCAATAGAAGGGGCTTGGTTTATAATGAATGAAGGACTATATAGAAATAATGAACATTATATATCCTTAGGTCTAAAAATGCTTGATTGGATGTATGAAATAGGTTGGGATAAAGAATATGGTGGCATTATTCAATATCGTGACGCATTAAATAAGAGCTTATGTGATTATCATCAAGATATGAAGTTTTGGTGGCCACAATGTGAAGCCGCAATAGCTACATTAATGGCTTATAAAATTACAAAGGATGAATCATACTTTGAAAAATTTATAACAATTAATAATTATATACAAGATAATTTTATAGATAATGAATATGGAGAATGGTTTGGTTATTTTCATAGAGATAATACATTAGCAACTCCCCTAAAAGGTAATATGTATAAAGGTCCTTTTCATATACCTAGAATGTATTTTAAATGTCTTGAATTATTATAATTTGATAAATAAATCTTCCTAAAATAGTATGTTATATACTAAATAGGAAGGTTTATTGTTTATAACATAGTGTTGGATTCTAAAAGAATCAACTTTTATTAATTTTTTAAAGCCGTTATTGGAACTATATAAACTCCATTCCATCATATTCTTGTAAAAGTCAACTAAAAGCTACACTTTTAGTGTATCATTTACAATATTCTCAAGTTATATCCAGTCATATTTGTAATTTTAATCCAGTCATATTTGTGATAATTGAAATAATAAATAAGAGTTATGAAATAATAAATAATATGTGTAAATGATACGATAAGAATGCAAATATGGAGTGAATAACAATTTCTGCTCCATATATTTATTAATAATTAATCCATAACTTTTGGTATACACCTCTTTCGAGGAATTTAATAAGACCAAGATCTCTTAATTCTTGTAATACTCTACTTACTGTTTGTAATGGTGTATTACTTTTCGGATAATATATTTTAATTTTTGATTCAATATTTTGAAAATCTTTTCTAGTAAATACTTCTTTATCAAATTCATTAATACTATCTATTACAAGTTTTTGCCAACCATTAAATGATTCTTGTACAAAATCACTATTAATATTAATTAATTCATTAAAATTCTCTGATATATCATGATTAAAATTATTATTAGTCATTTGAAATTTCATTAGTAATTTTTTTATCTGATTTATTTGAGTTAATGTAATTTCTCCATTTAATTGGTTTGTAATAATCCTATTATAATCATTAATTACTTTATTAATTTCTGATTTGTTGTCAATTATAACTCCATATTCAATATTTTTTCTTAAGCCTGAATAAGAAAGATTAGCTGAAGTAATCGCACATTTATTGTCATCAAAAATATAAATTTTTGCATGCAAATTTTGAGCATTTGTAATTGGATAATTTTTTGTAGATAATATTTTTAATGCAGAAATATCTAAAGCCCCATGACATAAACTATTTAGATTAATATTTGTGATTAAAGATAACTCTATATCCTTTTTAGAAATTGATAGTATTTCATTTATAATATTTGATTTTACAAATGGTGCACATAGTTTTATACTTTCTTTTGAATTTGAACATAAATCCATAAATTGATTATAAAATTGATCTCTTATTAATTCTGACATTGTTATCGTTCTTCTAAAATCTCTTCACCTTGATAGATTATCTTATTTCTTCCAGTCTCTTTAGCCTTATATAATCTTCTATCAGCTAGGTTGACTATTTTTTCTACAGTTATGTTTTCTTTACTAAAATAGAGGACATCAGCAATTCCTGCACTGAAAGTAAAATTAATATCTTTCCCATCATAGTGGAATGTTTTATTACGTACTATATCTAATAATCGTTTTACGATATCAATAGTTTTATCTCTGGTTAAATGATATGAGATTACAATAAATTCTTCTCCTCCATAACGACCAAAAATATCATCTTCTCTTATGTTTTCTGATATTAGTTTAGTAAATTCTTTCAGAATAAAATCTCCAGCAACATGGCCATAAGTATCATTAATATTTTTGAAGTGGTCAATGTCTATAATAGTTACTGAAAAGATTAAATTAGTTTTATGATATTTATTAAGATCTTCTTGGAATCTGTTGAAAACATATCTTCTATTATAGCTATTGGTAAGGGAATCTCTCAGTGAGAGGTCTCTTATTCGTAATAAATTATTGTGATTATTATAAATATTGGCTACAATACCGGCAATTGTGGCGAGTAAATCTATATCAGTTTTTTCCCATTCTCTATTTACTTTGCATTCATCAAAGCCAATAAAACCATTTAATTTGTTATCAATAAATAATGGATATACTATAATTGATAAAATACCTTGCGGTTCAAGTATAGCTATAATATCTTCAGGTAATTCAAAAATATTTTGTGAAAAAAGCTTCCCTTTTTCTATTAATATTTTCCTCCATGAAGGTATCATTTCATAAGGGACTCCTTGAAGATCAGCAATTTGTGGAGTTATTCCTTCATTACACCATTCAAATTCATTGTTAGTAAATTTATTTTCACTATCATCAATAAAGATGTAAGTTCTAGAGACTCCAGTATAGTGTCCTATAATTGCAAGAATATCCTCTATTTGAGCTTCAAAGTTATCGGTTTTTACGGCTAATAAAGCTATTTTAGAAAGCAGTTCAAGATTTTTCATGTAGTACCCTTATTGTGTTTTTTATGTTTCTTCTTTTTTTTTTGTATATCAATATCTATTTTACTATGTAAAATTATATTCCACAAGGAACATAAATGCTGAATTTTAAAATTGCGTAATAATATTAAAAGTATAAATAAAAAAGATATTTTAATTAAATTGTTTTAAAAACTTTTATGTAAATATAAAATTGGACAATATAAATGTATGATAAAATAAAAAATATGCAAAAAAATAACTGCTAAGAATTAATATTAAAATATAAATTCAATATAAAAGTCTTTTATCATATTTAGAAAATTAATGCTATAATATAAATAATTTATAGAATGAAATTATTAAATTGTTGATTTGATTAATTAAATATTCTTAGGAGGTGTTAATTGTCATTCAAAATTATGGTAGTTGAAGATGATAATCTTTTAAATAAGAGTATTGCAAAGATATTAAGAAGTAGAGGTTATGAAGTATTTAGTGCTTTCAGTATTAAAGAAGCAAAATTATTATTTGGAAAAGAAAATCCTGACATTGTACTATTAGATGTAATGTTACCTGATGGAAAAGGGTATGATATTTTACCTAGTTTTAAAAATAAATCAAAGGTGATAATTATGACAGCTCTTAGTGACAAGGAAAGCAAATATCTTTGTTATGAAAAAGGTGCTGAAGATTATATTATTAAAAACTTTGATATGAAAGAATTACTTTATAAAATTGAAGTTACAAAGAGGAACTTAGAAAAAGATGTATTAATTATTGGGGACATTATTTTAAAGGTAAATGAACAAGAGCTTTCATGTGGAGATAAATCTTTAATTATTCCTTATAGTCAAGTTGTTTTATTAAAATCATTGTTCAAGAAATATAATGAAAATACTTTTTTACCAAAAGAAGAATTATTACATTTTGATGATTCTGATATTGATGAAAGTGCTAGGATTCAAAATTTAATTGCAAGATTGAGAAAAAATTTAAATTCAATTGAATGCGAAAGAGTATATATAGAAACTGTTTATGGTTTTGGTTATAGATTAGTGATTTCTTAATTAGGAGGAGATTATCAAACATAAAGAGAAAAAAAGATTGTTTCAAATAATACTATTCTCTATATTTCTTTATATAATAGTAAATAGTGCTTTTATTTGGTTAAATTCTATAACAACGAATCCTTTTGAGATTACTCAAAACACTTTAAATGGAAATCTTATTGATAATCAACTTTATATAATTAATGGTTTAACTAGTTCTAATGATTCAAAAATATTAACTATTATTACAGATAAAGAATTAGGTATAGTTCTAAATAATCTTGTATATCCTCATAAAGTTTTATTAAATGATGACCAAATTAATAATAACAATTATGCTTATAAATATATCCCAATAAATAAAGGGACTTCTACTATTGAGCTTTATGGAAAAGATCTCAATAATACATCTTTCTACATTTCAACTCAGAATTCAATGATTACTTTTTTAGAAATAAGATTATTAGTGAATGCATTTATGTTTTTTATACATTTTGTAGTTTTAATTGGAGGAGTGATATATTTAGTTATAGGAAGGTATAAAAAGATAGTAGGTTTTTTATTAATTTTTATTTTATCATCAGTTTTAAAAGGTATTAATTTAGGAGAATTAACTTTTTTCTCTAGTTTATTTAATATGACTTTATCTTCTTATAATATAATAGATGGGATTACAACTGCTATTAATAATATCTTTCCAATATTCATTTTTGCATTATTATTTGATATAAAAATAAAAAAAATATATTCTCTGTTTTTATTTATTTTAATAATTCCTTTATCCTTTGTTTCTCAAGATATTTTTTCACAATTTCATACATATCAATCTATATTAGGTTTAATTATTTCAATGATAACATTTAGTATGATTTTTTATGGTTTCATGAAAGAAAAAAAAGCAGCTTTAGCGATTAATATTCTTAGAATTGTTTTTTTCATACTTGCTATTGATTATATAAAACAAATAAGAAGCGATGTTCCTAATAGTAATTTAATTTTCTTTTTTAATTATGCTTATTTAGGAGCAACTATTTATTTTGTTGGTATCTTCATATTAGTAATATCTTTTTATATTCAATATAATAAGGACTTAATAAAGAAAGAAAAAGAATATGAGAGAATAATGTTGTTAAAAGGATTAGGTCATGATTTAAAACACCCTGTTCTTACAGCAAAATTAAATAATCAATATCTTTTAGAATGTGATTTAGATGATGATGCAAAAGATAGTGTGGATATATCATTAAATGCTTTATCCCGTCTAGAGAAGATGATTGAAAATATTAATTTCTACTTTAATATAAAAGAAATTAAAAAGAACAATGAAAAACATTCATTAGATTTATTATTAAAAAATGTAGAAACTAATTACAAAAAGCAAAAGGACTTGATATTAAATATTGAAAAATTTGATACTGAGTGTTATTTGAGAATTGATCCTATAAATTTTTATAGAATTTTTGAAAATATTATAGATAATGCCTATAAGTATAATCAAGGAGAAAAAATTGTTTCTATTTCTACTAAAATAGAAGATTGTTTTGTTATCATTAGTATTCAAGATAATGGCATAGGGTTTGATAAAGAAGAGATAATAAAATCTTTTGATATCTTTTATAGGGGAGATGTTAATAGGGCTGTTGAAGGCTTTGGTATTGGGTTGAGTGTAGTAAAAAACCTCGTTAAAAAAGAAGGCGGTGAAATCTCCTTAGAAAGTGAAAAAAATATCGGCTCAATTTTTAAATTAAAATTCCCGATTTATTAATCAATAAAACCTCAATTATTATAAATCTATCAATTTTGATAGATTTTAATCTTTTTATAAGATTATCTTTTATAATTTTACTAATTAAAAGGGAAATATATTTAATTAATGACAGGGAGGTTTTTATGTTAAAAAAAAGGGAAATTTTTATTGGTATTTTATTAATGATTCTATTTGTATCTTGTGCACAAATGAAAGATGTAGAAATGGATAATTCGGGCACACCTGATTATTCTAAGGCTTCTTCATGGATTTGTGAATTTGATAGTGAGTATGATGTTGATGTTTTTTATGTTTATCCAACAGTTAGTCATAATGAATCAGGTACTATGGATATTAATAATGAAGAAGAAAGATCTTTAGCTAAAGGAATATATAAAGCTCAAGCTTCAGTTTTTGAAGGAAGTGCAAATATTTATGCTCCTTATTATAGACAAATGTCTACAGGTGTAAAATTACCAGATGATCCAAATGTAGTAGCAACAGATTTAAAAGAATTTAAACTAGGTGCTAGTGATGTAAAAGCAGCATTCAAATATTATATTGAAAACCTTAATGATGGTCGTCCATTTATGTTAGCTAGTCACAGTCAAGGTTCAATGGCTTTAATTGAATTACTTAAAGATGAATTTGGTAAATCAGAAGAATTAAGAAACAATTTAGTAGCTGCATATATTATTGGCTATACTGTAACTGATGAAGATTTAGAACTAGCAAAATTAGAAGCTGCAACAAGCGAAAGTGATACTGGAGTTGTAATAACTTATAATACTCAATCAGATACTTCTATTGGTGGACCAATGTTACTTCCTGGAGCAAATTGTATTAATCCATTAAATTGGAAAACTGATGGAACTAAAGCAGATGCTTCCCTAAATAAAGGTGCTGTTTTCTTTAATGATTCTACTGGAGAATTCTTAAGAGAAGTTCCAAATTACTGTGGTTCCCAAATAAATATGGATAATGGTGCTTTGACTACTAGAGTCGATGAAGAATTAGAAATTGGACCTTACCCAGAAGGTGTATTTCATAGATATGATTATGCATTTTGGTATCGTAATTTAGAGGAGAATATAAAAGTGAGAGTTGATTCATTTTTAAATTTACCTTCATCACCTAATTATTGAGAGTCAGATTCTTGGGTTTCAAAGCCAGAAAATATAGATAAGTTAGTTGATGTGTTTTATGTTTATCCAACAATTTATTCAGGTATTAATCCCAAGATCATGGATATATATGATCCTGATTTAAGAAGTTTTGCAGAAGGGTTATTAATTGCACAAGCTGGAGTTTACTCACCTTTCACTAATGTATTTGCTCCTTATTATAGACAGCAATCTGCTGCTACTCAAAGTATGGAAGCAAATAATGGAGGCAGGGATGCTTTTAAAGATCCTTTATTTAGAATCGGATATTCAGATGTAGAGAGGGCTTTTGATTTTTATATAAAAAATCTTAATGATGGAAGACCTTTTATAATTGCAGGACATAGTCAAGGGTCTATGGTTGTTTTAGAATTGTTGAGAAATCGATTTAATAATGAGGAATTGCAGAAGCAATTAATAGCTGCTTATCCTATTGGATATTCTTTCACAAAATATGATTTAGAGAAATATCCATGGATGAAGTTAGCACAAAATGAGAGTGATATAGGTGTTATTATAACTTATAATACACAAGGACCTGATGCAGGACCTTCTCCAGTATTATTAAAAGATGCATTAGCTATTAATCCTCTAAATTGGAAAACAGATAGTTCTGTTGCAAGTAGATTTGATAATATTGAATCAAAATTTTTTGATGATGAAAGAGGTGTTTTAATAGAGAGTGTAGAAAATTTTGCTGGGGCTTATATAAATGAAGAAACAGGGGCTTTAATAGTTTTTGATTTACAAGATCTTGAATCAGATGAAATAGATTTAGATGATTTAGGAAGATGGTCTGATGAGGTATATCATATGTATGATTATTCTATATTTTATGAAAATTTGAAGGAGAATGTAAATAAAAGAATAAATTCATATATAAAATGATAAATATATTTGTGAAATATATTTATTCTAATCGTAGAGTAAATATTTTAAGATAAATAGGGATAATAATTGGAGAAAATCAATCATATGACTTTTTCCAATTATTTTTTTATATTTGATATATTTGTATTTATTAAAAAAACAGATAAAAAAGGGATATTATAATTAATGATTCAATGTGTTTTTTAAAGACGATTAAATCTTATTTAATATTATTTTATTTCTTCCTGTTTTCTTTGCGATATATAATCTTTCATCAGCAATATTAATTATTTTTTCAACAGTTGCATTTTCTTTTTCAATACACATTGAATCGGAAATACCAGCACTAAATGTTAAATTAATAATATAATTATCGATATTAAATATATGATTCCTTGTTTCCTCTAAAATTTCATTAATAAGAATATTAGATTGATTTTTTGTTTTTTTATAGGAGACAATAATAAATTCTTCTCCACCATATTTTCCTAAAAAATCGTTATCATCTAAAAAAGAAGATAATAATTTTGTGAATTCAATTAATATATGATCTCCAACTACATGACCGTATGTGTCATTAATTTTTTTGAAAAAATCGATATCTAAAATCGCAATAGAAAAATAATTTCCCTTTTCCTTATATTGTGTTAGATAGTCTTCTAGTTTAGTGTATATATATCTTCTATTATAAATATTAGTTAGTGAATCTCTTATGGATTGTTCTTTGAATTTTTGCTCAATAAGTCTTTTATCCGTAATGTCAATCATAACTGTTAGAAAATATTTTTTGTTATTACTTTCTATAATTTCTCCAGAAAATAACCCATATAAAATAGATCCATCTTTACAGTTAACTTTTAATTCAATATTTTTTATATTCCCATTTATAGAAAGTTGAACAGCTGTAGCTTTATGCTTTTTAGGATTTGAAAATAGTTTTATTTCTTCAGAAGTTTTTCCAATTAGTTCATTATATGAATAGCCTAGTTTTTCAATAAAAGATGTATTTACATCAACAAATCTCATAGTACTCATATCACTTAGGGCCATAAGGGCTGGATTGTTTTGGAACACTTTAGCAAATTTCATTAAAGCTTCTTTTTCTTTTGAAACGTCTTTAGCTATACCAAATAAACATTCTTTACCATCCCAATTTCCACGCCATACTCTAGTTTCTACAGGTATTTTTTTTCCAGATTTACTATAAAAATTGAAAGAATTAGATTTAAGTTTTTCATTAAACATTAAATTATAAATACGTGATGATTTGTTTTTAAAATTTTGATTAATAAAATCTAATATATTCATTTTAACTAATTCTTTGAATGTATATTCAAGATTTGTTATAGTAGCTTTATTAGCATAAACAATATCGCCTTGTTCATTACAAATGATAATATAATCAGTGATTGTATTAAAAAATTCTTCAAAGTATTTTTTATCTTCTTCTATTTTTTTCGAATAATAATAATTATTATATAAATTAGAGATTATTCCAGAAATAGTTGCAATAATATCAATTTCTTTCTTTTTCCAATTTCTTTGCTTGATGCATTCATCAAAACCAATAAATCCTTTTATTTGATTATTGATTATTATAGGAAATATAATAATCGATTTAATTTTTTGAGGGCTGAGTATATTAATAATATCCTCAGGTAAATCAGCGATGTTATTGGCAAACAATTTCCCTTCTTTTTCAAAAGCTTTTTTTAGAGAAGGAATTTTAGTGTAATCAAGTTGCTTAAAGTTATCAATTTGCGGATATATTCCATCATTGCACCATTCAAATTGATTTGTAGTTAATGAACTATCATCAATATCAATAAAAATATAAACTCTAGAAACATTTGTGTGTTCCCCAATTATTTTAAGAGTTTCATTAATTTTATAATTAAAATTACTATTATTATTATTGATGTTTAATAATGCAATTTTGGATAGCATCTGTAAACTTTTCATATATACCTTTTTTTATTTAGTTTTTTTGTTTTCTTTATATATTTCTAAAATTCTACAATAGATTATTTCATATAACAATAAAAAAGAAGCTTGTTGATTATAAATAGTGATAAAATAATTTAATATATGGCTTATATAAGCTATGAATAATTAAAAAATAACCCCATTAGTTAACTTTTTTAGGTGTTAACTTATAGAGTTATTAATTTTATAAAATGTTTTACTGAGACTAAATACTCATTTTTTTAATTTCTCTATGATTAGTTTTTGGCTCTTGAAGTAGTACCATTGTTGATTCTGGAACATCTTCTTTTATCCAAACAGAGGATCCAATGATACAATCTTTTGAAATAGTAACATCACCTAATACAGTAGCATTTGCATAGATAGTAACATTATCTTCAAGGGTAGGGTGTCTCTTAGCACCTTTAATAATATTTCCTGAAGAATCTTTTGGAAAGCTTAGAGCTCCAAGTGTTACACCTTGATATATTTTAACATTATCACCAATTACTGTAGTTTGCCCTATTACAACACCAGTACCATGGTCAATGAAAAAGTAATTTCCAATTTTAGCACCTGGGTGAATATCAATACCTGTTTCTTTGTGAGCCCATTCTGTTAACATTCTAGGAAGAATAGGTACTCCTGTTTTAAATAGGTTATGAGCAACTCTATAAACTGTTAATGCTTTTATATATGGATAAGATAAAATAACTTCATGTACATTAGTTGCAGCTGGGTCATTTAAAAATCCAGCTTCTGCATCAGCTTTTATTTTTTTTCTTATTTTGGGAAGATTTTTAAATAATTTATCTAAAGCTAAATCCGCTTTTTTTCTGCTTTCTTCAGCTGACTCACAAGAGTCATCACATTCGTGATTATATGATAAAAAAATTAAATTTGATAAAGTCCATTTAACTGTGTTGAGTTGATGAATAACCACTTCTTGAAAAGATTGTCCAGCAGCTCCTTCACAACGACCAGGAAACATTAGTTCTATTAATTCATTTGCGCATTTTTCAACACAAATACTGCTTGGAAGAGGTTTTAAACCAATAAAGTTTGCTCCTTCATTGTTCATTCTTTCAAAACTTTCTAGATATTTTTTATAATTGTCGTTCATAGGCATATCTCCTATTAAAAATATATATAAAAAGCAACAAAAAAACAACGAAACCGAAGCAAAAGCTCCGGTTTATCAAAAAATTAGTTAGTATATTTTATTCTTCATCCGGAGTTTATCACGTAGCAAACTAATAAATATTAAAGAAAAATTACATTGAGGCCCATTGGGGTCATTTTTTTTGGCCTTTTTAAAATTA
>NPIF01001333.1_pt1 | contig 64226 bp, 55 predicted proteins | sample 8637461 | NCBI WGS metagenome assembly NPIF01 (sample SAMN07420641, study PRJNA396082) | bioreactor metagenome | isolation source: sample BR12 brine-fed electro-methanogenic bioreactor BR | place: Japan: Kochi | collected 2016-12-09 | reverse complement strand
AACCCGGCCCAATGGGCCGGAACTCCTTTTTAACAACGACTCATGACAGCTAATAGTGAAGAAATAGTTGACCCGCGAAAGGCATTTCGCCGGCCTGGCGGCCTTTGGCGAGGTACTTTTGGAGCCAAAAGACTTCCCCAGTCAGCTACCCGTAAAAAAAGGGGAGCCGTTCCGCTCCCCCCATGGGCATGGAGAGTTAACCTACCCAAAATCGTTGCCGGACTCAGTTCATGCCGATCTTCTTTAACCGTACGATCTGGTAGGGCCGGCTGACATAGCTCAGCGGTACGCTCCAGACGTGTACCAGTCGGGTGAAGGGGAACAGCAGAAACACGGTCATGCCGAAGAACATGTGCAGCTTGAACAGGAAGTTCACATCCTGGATCAGGCCGGGATCCACACTCAGGGTGGCCACGCTCTTGACCCACTCGGTCAGGGCGATCATGGTGCCGGCGTCGCCGTGGGCCGCGTGTTCCAGGGAGACCACGGTGGTGCTCAGTCCCAGTGCGACGGTGGCCAGCAGCCAGCCGATGATAAAGGTGTCCCGCTTGCGGCTGACGGCCCGCACCCGGGGCTCGTTCAGGCGCCGTAACAGCAGCATGATGGCGCCAATCAGGCAGAGACTGCCGAAGATCAGGCCGGCATAGATGGCCAGGTACTGGTGGGCGGTATCGGAGATACCCAGTGCCAGGAACCAGCTGTGCGGGGTCAGCATGCCGACCAGGTGGCCGAAGAAGACCGCCAGGATGCCCACGTGAAACAGGTTGCTGGCCAGGCGCATGCTTTTGCCGCTCAGCAGTTGGCTGGAGTCGGCCTTCCAGGTGTACTGTTCACGATCGAAGCGGAGCCAGCTGCCGAGCAGGAAGATGGTGCCGGCCAGGTAGGGGTAGGCCCCAAAAAAGAAGTTATGCAGTGTCATGCCAGTCTCCTCAGGCTGCTTGGGCCAGATGGCCACGGTTTTCCACGATGCGGAGAATCCGCGCATAGGGGCTTTCGGCTTTCTCCAGGTTGTCGCCAAGCACCTTCAGTACCTTGGCCGCGTCGCCCAGGAAAACCCGTGCCTGCAGCTCGTCCAGGGTGGAGACATACTCCAGGATCAGGGGCAGGAAGTCGGGAATCTCGTTGCCCGCCACCTCCAGGCCACTCGCCTTGTAGTGCTCGGACAGGTCGATCAGGGCGGGGCCCCGGCCCCGGTCATCACCAAACAGGTGATGGGTCAGGTGCAGGTCATGTTCCGGAACCATGTCGAAGGTCTGCACGTACTGGCTCTGCAGACCGATCAGGTCATGCAGGTTCATCCAGGCGATCAGCTGCAGCAGTTCCTCCTTCTCCTTTGGCGCAATGGTGTCGGTCTGCTGGATGGCGTCGAGAATCCCCGGCAGGTTGTCCAGTAGCTCCTGGTCCGGGTAGTCGAGCAGCCGGGCCATGATGTTGTAGATAAGCATGTTGGTAGTCTCCCGTTAAACCGTGTCTTTTTTCCGCGGCTGGATGCCCTGTGGTGTGTGGGTACGCTTGCGGGGTGCGGGGAACAGGGTGAACCCCTGGCCGCTGTCGCCACCCTGCGAGCTGATGTTGCCGGCGCTGAAGCCGTTCTGTCCCTGGAAGGCGTAGGGATCCTCCTGGGCCAGCGCCTCGTTGGCGGTGGGGATCACAAAGCGGTCGTTGTAGTTGGCGATTCCGAGCAGCTGGTACATCTCATCGGACTGGGCCTCAGTCATGCCGACGGCTTCCAGGGCGGCGGTGTTGGAGGTGCCCTCCACGGCCTTGGAACGCTGGTTGCTGCGCATGGCCAGCAGGCGGTTCAGGGCGCTGATGATCGGTTGCTCGTCACCGGCGGTGAGCAGGTTGGCCAGGTACTGGACCGGGAAGCGCAGCGCTTCCGCCTTGGGAATACAGCCGTCGGCTTCAGTGGGCAGGGTGCCCTGGTCGATCTGGCTCTGCACCGGTGACAGCGGTGGCACATACCACATCATGGGCAGGGTGCGGTATTCCGGGTGCAGCGGGAAGGCGATCTTCCACTCGATGGCCATCTTGTAGACCGGCGAACGCCGGGCGGCATCCAGCCAGGTGTCGGGGATGCCCTGTTCCTGGGCCTGGCGGATCACCTCCGGATCATTGGGGTCCAGAAAGATGTCCATCTGGGCGTTGTAGAGATCCTGTTCGCCCTCGACAGCGGCGGCCTCGCTGATCTTGTCCGCGTCATACAGCACCACGCCCATGTAGCGGATGCGGCCGACGCAGGACTCGGCGCAGGCGGTTGGCATGCCGGACTCGATGCGCGGGTAGCAGAGGATACACTTCTCCGATTTACCCGATTCCCAGTTGAAGTAGATCTTCTTGTAGGGGCAGGCGCTGACACACATGCGCCAGCCGCGGCAGCGATCCTGGTCGATCAGCACGGCGCCGTCCTCGTCCCGCTTGTAGATGGCGCCGGAGGGACAGCTGGCCACGCAGGCCGGGTTCAGGCAATGGTTACAGAGCCGGGGCAGGTACATATGGAAGGTCTTCTCGAAATCCTTGTAGATCTGCTTCTGGATGCCCTTGAAGTTCTGGTCCACTGAACGGCTCTCGAACTCGCCGGCCAGGTCATCCTCCCAGTTGGGTCCCCACTGGATCTTCTCCATGCGCTCGCCGGTAATCTGGGACAGGGGACGGGCGGTGGGGGCCGCCTCGGACAGCGGCTTGTTCTGCAGCTTGGGGTAGTCGTAGTCGAACGGCTCGTAGTAGTCGTCGATCTCCGGCATGTCCGGATTCGCAAAAATGTTCACCAGTTTGCTGATGCGGCCGCCGGCCTTCAGCTCCAGTTGGCCGTTCTCTTTTTTCCAGCCGCCTTTCCACTTCTCCTGGTTCTCCCACTCCTTGGGGAAGCCGATACCGGGCTTGGATTCCACGTTGTTGAACCAGGCGTACTCGACCCCCTTGCGGTTGGTCCAGATGTTCTTGCAGGTTACCGAACAGGTGTGACAACCGATGCACTTGTCCAGGTTCAGGACCATTGCTATTTGTGCACGTATATTCATTATCTAATCCTCAAGTTTTTTCACCAGCGGCAGGGCGTCGCCACCCTGCCGGTTGCGATCGGGTGACTCAGTTATTGATTCCCTGCGGGTTCAGCTGAGCCTCGCGTTCCGGTGTCAGGTCACCTTCCAGCCAGTCCACATCGGCATCCTCGATCTTGTGCACGATGACGTTTTCGTCCCGCTGGCTTCCCACGGTGCCGTAGTAGTTGAAGGCGTAGGAGAGCTGGGCGTAGCCACCGATCATGTTGGTCGGCTTCATCACCACCTTGGTCACGCTGTTGAGAATGCCGCCCCGCTTGCCGGTGGTGTTGGAACCGGGCACGTTCACGTTCTTCTCCTGGGCGTGGTACATGATGGCCATGCCCTTGGGTATGCGCTGGCTCACCACCACCCGGGCCACGGTGGCACCGTTGGCATTGACCGCCTCGACCCAGTCGTTGTCCTTGATGCCGATGCTTCGGGCCTCCTCCTCGTTGAGCCAGAAGTAGGGGCCGCCGCGGAACAGGGTCAGCATGCGCAGGTTGTCCTGGTAGGAGGAGTGGATGCCCCACTTGGAGTGCGGAGTGATCCAGTTCAGGGTCAGGGTTTTCTTGCCGGCCAGCTTGTTTGCCAGCTCTTTGGGCAGGTTCTTGTGCGCACCCAGATCCTGGGGCGGACGGTAGCAGCAGAGCCCTTCGCCGAAGTCCAGCATCCACTCGTGATCCAGGTAGAACGACGCGCGCCCGGTCAGGGTACGGAACGGAATGTGTTCATGGATGTTGGTGTAGCAGGCGTTGTAACTGACCTGTTCCGATTCGATACCGGACCAGGTGGGCGCGGTAATGATCTTGCGCGGCTGGGCCACGATGTCGTGGTAGCGGATCTTCTCCTCGTGCCGGCCTTCATACAGGTGGCTGTGGTTGATGCCGGTTTTTCTCGACAGGGCAGTCCAGGATTTATGGGCCACCTCGCCGTTGGTCTCCGGTGCCATGTGCAGCACGGTGTCGCATACATGCACATCCTCCAGCAGGGAGGGACGGCCCTGGGAGATACCCGGCTCGGTGATGGTCCCGTTGAGGGTTTTCAGTTGCTCGATCTCCAGCTCGGTGTTCCAGTCCAGCCCCTTGATGTTGTTGCCCAGCTTGTCCATCAATGGGCCGACCGATGTGTATTTCTTGTAGGTGTTGGGGTAGTCCCGCTCCACCACTTTGAACAGGGGGGCGGTCTTGCCCGGGATCAGGTCGCACTCGCCGCGCTTCCAGTCCTTCACCTCACCGTAGGGTTGGGCCAGGGCCATCGGGGAGTCGTGCTGCATCGGCAGGGATACCACGTCCTTCACCGTACCCAGGTGTTTCTCGGCGATCTCCGAGAACTTCCTGGCGATGCGCATGAAGATCTGCCAGTCGGACTTGGACTCAAACGCCGGGTCCACCGCCTTGCCGAGCGGATGCACGAACGGGTGCATGTCGGTGGTGTTCAGGTCGGCCTTTTCGTACCAGGTGGCGGTGGGCAGGATGATGTCCGAGTAGGCGCCGGTGGAGTTGAGGCGGAAGTTGATATCCACCATCAGATCCAGCTTGGCGATGGGTGCCTTTTCGCGCCACTGGATCTCTTTACAGCTGGCCCCTTCGGTACCCTCCTGCATCACGCCGTTCTGGGCGCCCAGCAGGTGCTTGAGGAAGTACTCGTGGCCCTTGGCGGAGCAGCCGATCAGGTTGGCGCGCCACACGAACAGGTTGCGGGGATGGTTCTCTTCCGCATCGATGTCCTCGATGGAGAAGGCCATGTCGCCACTTTTCAGCTGATCCGCCATGTATTGGGCCACGCCCGCTTCGTCGGTGGCCCCCGCCGCTTCCGCCGCCTTGACGATCTCCAGCGGGTTCTTGTTGAAGTGCGGGGCCGAGGGCAGCCAGCCGAGGCGCTGGGCGATCACGTTGTAATCACCGATCTGGTGACCGCGATACTTGGCGGTCGCGGTGGAGCCCAGGATGTTGTCCGCTTCCACCTTTTCGTAGCGCCACTGATCGGTGTGGAAATACCAGTAGGTGGTGCTGTTCATGTGGCGGGGCGGACGGTGCCAGTCCAGGGCGAAGGCGATGGGTGCCCAGCCGGCCTGGGGCCGCAGTTTCTCCTGACCCACGTAGTGTGCCCAGCCGCCACCGGACTGGCCCACGCAGCCGCACAGGTGCAGCATGTTCATGATCGAACGGTAACCCAGATCGTTGTGGTACCAGTGGTTGATGGCGGCACCCATGATGACCATGGATTTGCCCCGGGTTTTGGAGGCGTTTTCGGCAAACTCCCGGCCGGTGCGGATCAGATCGGCGGCCTTGATGCCGGTGACCCTGGATCCCCAGGCCGGGGTGTAGGCCACGTCGGCATCCTCGTAGGAGGTGGCCAGGTTGTCGCCCAGGCCACGGTCGATACCGTACTGGGAGACCATCAGGTCGAATACCGAGGTGACGTAGACCTGTTCGCCGGAGGCCAGCGTCAGCTTGCGTACCGGGATGTTGCGCAGCAGGGTGTCATTTTCGCCCGGGGTGAAGTGGGGGAACGCCACGCTGACCACCTCGTCGCGGTTGTCGAGACAGCTAAGCTCGGCCTCGATATCGGCCTGGTTGGCGGCATTCTTGGGCAGCAGGTTCCACTTGCCTTCCTCACCCCAGCGGAAGCCCACCGAGCCGTTCGGCACCACGAAGGCTTTGCTGACCGAATCGTAGACCACGGTCTTCCACTCCGGGTTGTTGGCCTCGCCCAGATTCTGGTCGAAGTCGGTGGCACGCAGGAAACGGCCGGAGACATAGTGCTCACCGGCCTTGCGCAGCATCACCTGCATCGGCATGTCGGTGTAGGTCCGTACGTACTCGGTGAAGTAGGGATCCTGTTGCCTGATATGGAACTCGTTCAGTGCCACGTGGCCCATGGCCATGAAGGCGGCGGCGTCGGTGCCCTGTTTCACCGGCATCCAGAGATCGGCGAACTTGACGAACTCCGCATAGTCCGGCGCCATGGAGACCACCTTGGTGCCGTTGTAGCGGGACTCGATGGCGAAGTGGGCATCCGGGGTGCGGGTCATGGGCAGGTTGGCGCCACAGATGATGATGTACTTGGCGTTGTACCAGTCGGCCGCTTCCGGCACGTCGGTCTGCTCGCCCCAGACCTGGGGAGAGGCGGCGGGCAGGTCGCAGTACCAGTCGTAGAAGGAGCCGCAGGCGCCGCCGATCAGGGACAGGTAGCGGGAACCGGCCGCGTAGCTGATCATGGACATGGCGGGAATGGGGGAGAAGCCGTAGATGCGGTCCGGGCCCCACTTCTTGATGGTGTAGACATTGGCTGCCGCGATGATCTCGGTCAGCTCTTCCCAGTTGGAACGGACAAAACCGCCCAGGCCGCGCACCGCGGTGTAGCTGCTGCGTTTGTCGGGGTCCTGCTGAATCGCTTCCCAGGCTTCCACCGGGTCTTTGCCGCTGTTGCGCTCGCGGCGGTAGAGATCAATCAGGCGACCCCGTACCAGCGGATACTTGATCCGGTGCGGGCTGTACAGGTACCAGGAGAAGGAGGCGCCACGCTGACAGCCGCGGGGTTCGTGATTGGGCAGATCGGGGCGGGTCTCCGGGTAGTCGGTCTGCTGCATCTCGTAGGCGACCAGACCATTTTTGACATAGATCTTCCAGGAGCAGCCACCGGTGCAGTTGACGCCGTGGGTAGAGCGCACCACCTTGTCATGGCGCCAGCGGTTGCGATAGGTATCCTCCCACTGGCGATCCTCGTTGGTGACTATTCCATGGCCCTTGGAGAAGGTCCCCTGGACCTTCTTGAAAAACCGCAGGCGGTCAAGAAAGTGGCTCATTGTGTATCTCCTCTCAGCATGTTTTTTAACGTGCTATTAACAAAAAAGGTTCTCTCGTCGGGGCGGGTGCCGACCGGTCCGGACGCGTTCCGTCCGGTCCGGTGACGCCGGTTCAGGGGTTGTCGTACTCCCGCTTCGGGCCCAGGTAGTACCACCAGTTGATGAACATGCAGGCCAGGTAGAAGATGGCGAATCCGTACAGGGCGTACTCGGGCGTGGCAGCCTTGATCTGCTCGCCGAACACCTGCGGGATAATGAAGGCGCCGTAGGCGGCTACCGCCGAGGTCCAGCCCAGTGCCGGTCCGGCCTGCTCCTTGTTGAACACCATGGCGATGGTGCGGAAGGTGGAGCCGTTGCCGATACCGGTGGCGGCAAACAGCACCAGGAACAGGATCAGGAAGGGCACGAAGAACGCTTCCGGTGTGGCCGAGGCGTAGGCGGCCTGCAGGTAGTAGGCCACACCCAGGGCGCTGGCGATCATGATGACCGAGACGATCTGGGTCACCTTGGCGCCACCCACCTTGTCGGCGATCCAGCCGCCCACCGGGCGGATCAGCGCGCCGATGAAAGGCCCCATCCAGGCGTACATGAGTGCGGAGGGGCCGTTGGTGTTGACCGTGTCATGGGTCAGTACGCCATTCACCACCAGGTGCTGGTAACCGAACACCACCTTGATGGCCAGGGCAAAACCGGCCGAGTAGCCGATAAAACTGCCGAAGGTCATGGTGTAGATGACACTCATGATCCAGGTGTGCTTGTTACTGAAGATTTTGAACTGGCGTTGCAGGTTCGGCTTGATGTCGCCGGGAATCTGTTTCATCAGCAGCACGGTGCCCAGCAGGATGCCGCCGATTACCGGCCACTTGGCCCAGCCCGGTGCACCCAGACCGGTGGGAGCGGGCAGGATGATGTAGAGCCCGATGGCGGCGGTGAAAAAGCCGATCAGCAGCAGGCCGGTGATCCGGGACATGGCACTGATGGGCGAACCGATATGGGGCGAAACATCCTCAGTACGGATGTTATTCATGCCGAACCAGCCGGCAAAGGCCAGGGGAATCAGGAGTAGCAGCCAGACATAGCCGGCATTGTGGATGTAGCTCTCGGTGCCGGCCGGGATCTTGCCGATCAGGGTGCCGGAGGTGTTCTCCAGAACCATGGGCTCACCGCCGAAGATGCCGAAGGTCATCACCAGCGGCACCAGGATCTGCATGGTGGTGACACCGGCGTTGCCCAGTCCCGCATTCAGACCCAGGGCCAGACCCTGCTGGCGCTTGGGAAAGAAGAAGCTGATGTTGGACATGGAGGAGGCGAAGTTACCGCCGCCAAAGCCGGACAGGAACGCCAGTGCCTGGAAAACCCAGATGGGCGTGCTCTTGTCCTGCAGGGCGATGCCGGTGCCGATGGCCGGCAGCATCAACAGGGCGGTAGTGAAGAAGATGGTGTTGCGCCCGCCGGCGATGCGGATGAAGAAGCTGCTGGGGATTCGCAGGGTAGCGCCGGTCAGGCCGGCGATGGCGGCCAGGGTGAACAGCTCGGATTTGGCAAACGGAAAACCCAGGTTGAGCATCTGCACCGTGATGATGCCCCAGTAGAGCCAGATGGCGAAGCCACACAGCAGGCTGGGAATGGAGATCCAGAGGTTGCGGCTGGCGATTCGCTTGCCCTCCGACTCCCAGAACCGGGCATCTTCCACATCCCATTTTTGTAAATCAGACATAATGGCCTCTCTCTATGAAATTGCGACGAGTCATGGTTGCCGCTGTTCGGGGTTATTCCAGGGTGTCCACGGCGCGGGTTTTCCGCCCGTTCAGGCGTAAATCATCGGCTTCCCGTGCTGCCTTCTGCTTCGCTTCGCTGTACCGGCTGAACAGCTCTTCCAGCAGGTGGGCCTGCTCGACCGCTGCCTTGGCGGCGGCGTACGCTTCCGGGTTTTGCTGCGCCCTCACGTAATCATCCACGGCATGGGCTTTGGCCTGTTCCCTGTCCTGTTCCTGGTGCTCCCGGGCGAAGGTGTAGTGCATCCAGATGAGCGAGACCGAGGTGGCCCCATAGAGCAGCATGAAGACGGTGGAGTTGATGCCGGTGATATCTTTCATGGCACCGAACATGATGGGCAGCAGGAAGCCGCCCATGCCGCCGGCCAGGCCGACGATGCCGGAAATGACGCCGATATTGTCGGGATACTCGTCAGACAGAAACTTGAATACCGATGCCTTGCCGAAGCCCCAGGCGATGCCGACGATGAACAACAGGATGGTGAACAGCCAGACATTCAGGCCCACATCCAGGGTGACCGGGCCGTTGATGGTTTTGATGGTAATGGCCGTCTGGGGATAGGACATGATGAACAGGCAGACCCAGGAGACCCACATCACCCACCAGGTCACTTTGTAAGCGCCGTACTTGTCGGAAAACCAGCCGCCCAGGGCGCGAATGACGCCGGAGGGCAGGACAAAGATGGAGGCGAGCAGGGCGGCGTGGGTCAGGTCAAAGCCGTACTCGTTGATGTAATACTTGGTCATCCAGAGGGACAGGCCGACAAAACCGCCAAACACCAGGGAGTAGTACTGGCAGTATTTCCACACCTTGGGATCTTTCAGCGCCGCCAGTTGCTGCCTGACTGTCACGCCCGATGACACCTTGTGCCCCGGATCTTCGTAGGTGAACATCCAGAACAGGATCACCACCACGCCCATGGCGACCGCGTAGACCTTTGGCACCATGCTCCAGCCGTAACTCACCACCAGTGCGGGTGCGACAAACTTGGTCAGGGCAGCGCCCGCATTGCCGGCGCCAAAGATGCCCATGGCAAAGCCCTGTTTATCCTTCGGAAACCAGCGGGCGGTGTAGGCGATGCCAACCGAGAAGGAGGCACCGGCGATGCCGACGAACAGGCCGAGCAGCAGAAACTGCCAGTATTGGGTGGCACTGCCGATGAACCAGAGCGGCAGCAGCATGGCGCACATCAGGGCGAAATAGACAATGCGCCCGCCGAACCGGTCGGTCAGCATGCCCACCGGCAGGCGCACCAGGGAGCCGGTCAGGATGGGAGTGGCAATAAGCAGACCGAACTGGGTGTCGTTCAGGTCGAGCAGTTGTTTGATCGGAATGCCGATGATGGAGAACATCACCCAGACCGCGAAACAGGCCGTAAAGGCGATGGTATTCATGCTCAGCACGGATATTGCTTTTCTCTGCTGGCTAGCCATGTTTTTCAATACCTGCAAACACCAATCAATGGACAACAAACCGTCTGCTCACGGGAGCGTTGGCAGGGCAGTCTAAAGGGATAAAAAAGTTGTGAAAGAGGGGCCGAAAGGGCGAGCCGGGGCCGTACTACCACTAAAGTGGTAGTGGGGGTATATGTGGTAATTAACTGAAAATAAAAAGAAAAATATTTATTCGGGTAAATTGGATGGGGCTGTATTAACCTTGTGAAATTTAAGGTGGTACTGCTAAAAACCTTACTTCTACCACCCTTGAACAGGATAAGATCGCCCTATGGCCATCCGCTATAAAAATTCGGTCCTGTTGCGTATGGGTATCTCCATGGGCTTCATTATCCTGCTCGCATTCATGACCATGCTGGGATCGATTTTTATAGAAGAGCAGACCCAGGGGCATGCGGCTGCGGTCAACCAGGCGGGCAGTCTGCGCATGCAGTCCTACCGGATTGCCACCCGGTTGGTTTACCAGTCTGATATCCATCCCGAGCGCTATTGGAAGCTGACCGAGCAACTGGTGCAGGAGTTTGAGAACCGGTTACGCAGTCCGCGCCTGATCGGTATTCTGCCCGCCGATCCGGATCATCAACTGACCCGGGCCTACGCCCGGATCAATCAGCAGTGGCACAGAAAAATAAAGCCGGTCCTGACGGTTTATGTGAGCCTGATGGGCCCCCACGAAACTGCTCAGGTGTTGCCGCCCCATGCGGCGGATGACCCGCTCCGGCGGGCGGTGCAACAGAATATCCGGGCCCGTTATGTCTCCATTGTCGACCGTTTTGTGGGTGATATTGACAGGCTGGTTCGACTGCTGGAGGAGGGGACCGAGTCAAATATCCGCTGGCTCAGGGCGATTCAGCTCAGTTCCCTGTTCCTGACCCTGGCCGCGGTGTTTTACACCATGTACCTGGTTCAGGGGGTGGTTATGCCGCCGCTGCGGGACCTGTTGCGCTTTGCCCAGCTGGTGCGGCGGGGTGATCTGACGGTGCGGGTCAAGCATGAGCGGGATGATGAACTGGGTCAGCTGGGCAGTGCCTTCAACGGCATGGCCGACGACCTGTCGAAAATGTATGCCGACCTGGAGATGCGGGTGCGGGAGAAGACCGCCGACCTGGAGCGCAGCAACCGTTCCCTGGAACTGCTGTACAAGACCACCCGCCGACTCAACGATACCCATATTGCACCCCGCATGTACGAAGAGCTGCTTAAGGATATTGAAAAGGTGGTCGGCTTCGGGCCGGGCAATATCTGCCTGGCAAAGTCCATGGGAGACGAGATAGTCACCCTGGCGACCAGCCATCTGTCCGGCGCCACGGTCTGCAACCAGGACGAGTGTCGCGCCTGCATGAACCAGCAGGGGACCCGGATCAAGGAGTGGCGCAGCGCGGACCAGACCCTGCGCCGGGTGCTGTCGATCCCGATCCGGGACAAGAAGGAGCAGCATGGCATCCTGCTGATCGCCATCCCCGAGGGGGTGCCGCTGCAGGAGTGGCAGACCCAGCTACTGGAGGCGGTGGCCGATCACATCGGTGCGGCCATCAGTGTGGCCTACCGCACCACCTACAACCGGCGCCTGGCACTCTACGAGGAGCGTGGTGTCATCGCCCGCGAGTTGCACGACTCCCTGGCCCAGTCACTCTCCTACCTGAAGATCCAGGTCAGCCGGCTGGATCGGGAAATCAAACAGGGCGGCCAGGAGACCCAGGTGCTGGCGGTGGTGCAGGAGTTGCGGGAGGGGCTCAACAGCGCCTATCGCCAGCTGCGGGAGTTGCTGACCACCTTCCGCCTGAAGGTGGATGGCCGGGGGCTGCTGCAGGCACTGGAGCAGACGGTCGATGAGTTCCGGGCCCGCAGCGATATGGATATCCGGCTGGAATCGAGCCTGCAGGGACTGCAGCTGAGCGAGAACGAGGAGATCCACGTGCTGCAGGTGATCCGGGAGGCCCTCTCCAACGTGATTCGACACTCCGGTGCCGACGCGGCGCGGGTGACCCTGTGCGGGGGCGGCGATGCGCCGATCAGCGTCAGCGTGGTGGATGATGGCTGTGGCATCCCGGCCTCGCCGGAGCGCTCCCGCCACTACGGCCTGGCGATCATGGAAGAGCGGGTCAGGAGCCTGAACGGCACCCTGACCATCGAACCGCTGGCAGCGGGCGGCACCCGGGTGGCGTTTCAGTTCCGGGCCGCCCGGAAAAACCATGACACGCCCAGTGACCCAGTCAATCCCATAGCGTTGTGAGTAAACAGATGCCCATTTCAATCCTGATAATTGATGACCATCCGCTGTTCCGCAAAGGGCTGGCAGACCTGATCGGTATGGATCCGGAATTGCAACTGGTGGCCGAGGCCGCATCGGGCGAGGAGGGGTTGTCCAAGGCCCTGGCTCTGAAGCCGGAACTGATCCTGCTGGATCTCAACATGAAAGGCATGGATGGCCTGGAGACCCTCAAGGCACTCAAGCAGACCGATCTGGAGAGCTTTGTGGTGATGCTGACAGTGTCCGATAACGAGAGTGATGTGACCGCCGCGTTGCGCCTGGGGGCGGATGGCTACCTGCTGAAGGATATGGAGCCGGAGAGTGTTCTGGAGCATATCCAGATTGCCGCCTCCGGCCGGCTGGCGATTACCGATAGCCTGACCGAGCTACTGGCCCGGGCCCTGCGGGAAGATGTGCGGCCCCGCAGCACCGCGGAAGCGGGCCTGACCCGGCGGGAGGAGGAGATCCTGGCCTTGATCGCCAGCGGGATGAGCAACAAGCAGATCGCCCGGGAACTGGCGATAGCCGAGGGCACGATCAAGGTACACGTCAAGCATCTGCTGAAGAAACTCAACCTGCGTACCCGGCTGGAGGCGGCGGTCTGGTGTGTCAAGAACAGTGTCACCGGTTAAGCGGGATTACTGCCCCGGGTTATCGCTCAGCCCCGGGCCGCCTGTTCCAGGCAGGCATCCACCATGGCCCGGGCCGCATTGGAGATGGATCGATTGGTATGGGTTACGGCCCCCAGGGTACGGCTCAGTTTCAGTTCCCGGATATCCAGCACTTTCAACTCCGGGTCATGGGTCATGGTCTCCGGCAGCAGACTCCAGCCCAGGCCGATGGAGACCATCATTTTCAGGGTCTCGAAATAGTTGGTGGCCATGCCGATATCCAGGCTCAGGTTCAACGGTTCCAGGGCCCGTTCCAGAATGCGCTGGGTATAGGTGCCCTGGCCCACCAGCACCGCCTGGTACCGGGTCAGGTCGGTCAGGGAGACCTGGGGGCGACTGGCCAGTGGGTGTTCGACGGATACCACAAACAGCAGCGGGTCATCCCAGATCGGTTGGGTGGTCAGGTTGCTGATCGGTTCCGTGGGCAGGGTGACAATGGCCAGTTCCAGATCGCCCTGCAGGACCGCGCTGCAGGCGGTTTCCGAATCCATGAAGCGTATATCCAGCTGCACCCCGGGGAAGCTTCGGCTGTAACGCTTGAGCGCAGGTGGTAAGCGGCGCAAGCCGATATGGTGACTGGTCCCCATGGTCAGTTTGCCGCTCACCTCGCCATTCAGATTGGAGATACTGCGGCTGATGTCCTCCAGGTCGTAGATGATCTGGCGGGCCCTGGGCAGCAGTTGCCGGCCCGCCTCGGTCAGGCTGATCTTGCGGCTGATACGATCAAACAGGCGGACATTAAGCTCATCTTCCAGCGAGGCGACCCGCTTGCTGACCGCCGGTTGGGTCAGGTGCAGCTGTTCAGCGGCGAGCGAGAACGAGGTGCTCTCCGCGACCGCCAGAAATGCCTTTAATGCGTTGATATCCATGAAAAATAACCGCTGATTGATGGATGAATGGAGGTCGGCGGATGAGAGCCCGGACGCCTGGCGTGGCCGCTCCTGTTTCCGACTCAGGGGAGTGTCCTGCCACTCCAATCCCGGGGATGACTATCCGCTATTCCTTAAAAGAATTATAAACATAAAAAAGATGAATTTGTTTTATATCTATCCGGCGTTTATTCTTTCGGTTCCAATTACAGGTGGCAGGACGATGAGCGCAAAAACACTCTACGACAAGATATGGCAGGAGCATGTGGTGCGGACCGACGAGGACGGCACCACGTTGCTCTATATAGATAGGCAGCTGGTGCACGAGGTGACCTCTCCCCAGGCGTTTGAAGGCCTGCGGATCGCCGGGCGCAAGCCCTGGCGTACCAGCGCCACCATTGCAACCCCCGACCATAATGTACCGACCCTGGGGCGTGCCCAGGGTATCGACGACCCCATAGCCCGGCTGCAGGTGGAGACCCTGGACCGAAACTGTGAAGAGTTCGGGATTACCGAATTCGGCATGTCCGATGTGCGCCAGGGCGTGGTGCACGTGATGGGTGCCGAGCAGGCGCTGATCCTGCCCGGTATGACCGTGGTATGTGGCGATTCCCATACCGCCACCCACGGCGCCTTCGGCGCCCTGGCATTCGGTATCGGCACCTCCGAGGTGGAGCATGTGCTGGCCACCCAGACCCTGATCCAGAAGAAATCCAAGTCGATGCTGGTGAGTGTGGACGGTCAGGTGGGCCCTGGCGTCACCGCCAAGGATATCGTGCTGAAGATTATCGGTGTGCTGGGTACGGCGGGCGGCACCGGCTACGTGATCGAGTTTGGTGGCGAGGCGATTCGTGACCTGACCATGGAAGGGCGCCTGACGGTCTGTAACATGGCCATCGAAGCGGGCGCCCGGGCCGGTCTGGTGGCGGTGGATGACACCACCATCAACTATCTCAAGGGTCGTCCCTATGCCCCCAAGGGTGAGCAGTGGGATCAGGCCGAGGCGGCCTGGCGCGAACTGCACTCCGATGCCGGGGCCGAGTTCGACGCTGTGGTGCATATCGACGCCGGCGAAATCCAGCCCCAGGTGACCTGGGGTACCTCGCCGGAGATGGTGTTGCCGATTGACGGCGTCGTGCCTGATCCGGATAAGGAGACCGATCCCACCAAGGCAGACGGTATGCGCCGTGCCCTGGAGTACATGGGACTGGAAGCCGGCACGCCGCTGGTGGAGATTCGTCCCGATCATGTCTTTATCGGTTCCTGTACCAATGGCCGGATCGAGGATCTGCGGGCCGCAGCGGCGATAGCCAAGGGTCGCAAGGTGGCGCCCAATATCGTGCAGGCGCTGGTGGTGCCGGGTACCGGGCTGGTGAAACAGCAGGCCGAAGCAGAAGGGCTGGACAGGATCTTTATCGAGGCCGGCTTCGAGTGGCGCGAGCCGGGCTGTTCCATGTGTCTGGCGATGAATGCCGACCGGCTGAAACCGGGCGAGCGTTGCGCCTCCACCTCGAACCGTAACTTTGAAGGACGCCAGGGACAGGGTGGACGTACCCATCTGGTGAGTCCGGCGATGGCGGCAGCGGCTGCTGTCATGGGTCATTTTGTTGATGTGAGGGGGCTCTGATGGAAGCGTTTAAAACATTTACCGGTGTGGTGGCCCCGCTGGATCGTTCCAATGTGGATACCGATGCCATCATTCCCAAGCAGTTTCTCAAGTCGATCAAACGGACCGGGTTTGGCCCTTACCTGTTTGACGAGTGGCGTTATCTGGATCATGGCGAGCCGGATATGGACTGCAGCAAACGTCCGCTGAACGAGTCGTTCGTGTTGAATGATCCCCGCTATGCCGGCGCCCAGCTGCTGCTGGCCCGGGATAATTTCGGTTGTGGTTCATCCCGTGAACACGCCCCCTGGGCGTTGGCGGACTATGGCTTCAAGGTGATCCTGGCTCCCAGCTTTGCCGATATCTTTTTCAATAACTGCTTCAAGAACGGTATCCTGCCGATCCGCTTGAGCAGTGCCCAGATTGACGGGCTGTTTGACAAGGCGACCGGCGAGCAGGCACTGCAGATCACGGTTGATCTGCAGGCCCAGACCCTCACCCTGGCGGATGGCGAAGTGATCAAGTTCGATGTGGATGAGTTCCGCAAGCAGTGCCTGCTGGAGGGGCTGGATGATATCGGTCTGACCCTGCGCCACAGTGATGAGATCGCCGCCTTCGAAAAGCAGCGCCAGGCCAGGGCGCCGTGGATATTTAATTCATAAACAGGTATGTGGAGAAACGGATATTTGTAGGCGCGGTGGCCGCCGCGAAAAAGGGCCTGCTCAGGTACCTGTCGCGGCCAGCGTCGTTCCTGCCGTTCTCCACATCCAATATCTTCTAGGAATCAAATAATGAGCAAGAATATTCTGGTACTGCCGGGTGATGGCATCGGGCCCGAGATCGTCAGCGAGGCGGTTAAGGTATTGGCCTGTCTGCGCGACGACTTCGGCCTGGATATCGATATGGATGAGGCGCTGATCGGCGGTGCAGCCTATGACGCTGCCGGCGATCCGCTGCCCCAGTCGACCCTGGATATGGCCAAAGAGTCTGATGCCGTGCTGCTGGGCGCGGTGGGTGGTCCCAAGTGGGAGCCGCTGGACATCTCGGTGCGGCCTGAGAAGGGTCTGCTGGGTATCCGCAAGGAGTTGGGCCTGTTTGCCAACCTGCGTCCCGCCATTCTCTATCCCCAGCTGGCGGATGCCTCAACCCTGAAGGCGGACGTGGTTTCCGGGTTGGATATCATGATCGTTCGCGAACTGACCGGCGGCATCTACTTTGGTCAGCCAAGGGGCGTGCGGGAGCTGGAAAATGGTGAAAAAGAGGGCTTTAACACCCTGATCTATAAAGAGTCCGAGGTGGATCGTATCGTTCGCGTAGCGATGGATATCGCCATGAAACGCAACAAGCGTCTCTGCTCGGTGGACAAGGCCAACGTACTGGAGTGCACCGAGATGTGGCGTGACGTTGCCGTCAAGGTTGGGGCTGACTATCCGGACGTGGAGCTCTCCCACATGTATGTGGATAATGCCGCCATGCAGTTGGTGCGTGCACCGAAACAGTTTGATGTGATGGTGACGACCAACATGTTTGGGGATATTCTGTCCGACTGTGCCTCCATGTTGACCGGCTCGATCGGCATGCTGCCGTCCGCCTCCCTGGACGAGAACAGCAAGGGTATGTACGAGCCGATCCACGGCTCCGCACCGGATATCGCCGGTCAGGGCGTGGCCAATCCGCTGGCCACCATACTCTCCGTGGCCATGCTGTTGCGTTACTCCCTGAACGAGGAAGCGATGGCTGACCGGGTCGAGCAGGCGGTCAACAAGACCCTGGATCAGGGTCTGCGTACCCCGGATATTTACTCCGAGGGCACCCGGAAAGTGGGTACCGAGGAGATGGGTGACGCGGTAGTTGCGGCTCTGCGGGCGGACTAGCGGCTCCGGGATTGGTACGCTGGTTGGGGTTCATAAACCCACCCCAGCCAGCGACGTAAGGCCGCCAGGACGGGCGGCTTAATAACGATTTTTAAATCTATATAGCAGGTGATAGCAATGAAACGGGTAGGTTTTGTCGGCTGGCGTGGCATGGTGGGCTCGGTCCTGATGGGGCGGATGCTTGCAGAGAAAGACTTTGATCTGATTGAAGAGCCGGTCTTTTTCACCACTTCGCAGGTGGGGCAGGCTGGTCCCGATATCGGCAAAGCGATCCCCGCACTCAAGGATGCCACCAGTATTGAAGAGCTGAAGGCGATGGATGCCATCGTCTCCTGTCAGGGTGGCGACTACACCAAGCAGGTGTACAAGGATCTGCGCGGTGCCGGCTGGAACGGCTACTGGATAGATGCGGCCTCGGCCCTGCGCATGGAACAGGACAGTGTGATCGTGCTGGATCCGGTCAATATGGACGTGATCAGGAACGCCCTGGCCTCGGGTGTGAAAGATTTTATTGGTGGCAACTGCACCGTCAGCCTGATGCTGATGGCCCTGGGTGGCCTGTTCAACCGGGATCTGGTGGAGTGGACTACTGCCATGACTTACCAGGCCGCATCCGGTGCCGGCGCCAAGAACATGCGTGAATTGCTGGCCCAGATGGGTGCCGCGCACGCTTCGGTCGAGACTCTGTTGGCTGATCCCGCATCCGCCATTCTGGATATTGACCGGGACGTGGCCGCTGCCATGCGCAGTGAGGCGTTCCCCACCGATAACTTCGGTGTGCCGCTGGCCGGCAGCCTGATTCCCTGGATCGATACCCAGCTGCCCAACGGCCAGAGCCGGGAAGAGTGGAAGGGTGGTGCCGAGACCAACAAGATTCTCGGCCGTGAATCCAACCCGGTGCCGATCGACGGGCTTTGTGTGCGCGTCGGCGCCATGCGCTGTCACAGCCAGGCCCTGACTATCAAGTTAAAGCAGAATCTGCCGATAGACGAGATTGAAGGCATGCTGGCGGAAGCCAATGACTGGGTCAAGGTGATCCCCAATGACCGGGAGCGCACTGTCCAGGAGTTGACGCCGGCTGTTGTCAACGGCACCTTGAGCGTGCCGGTCGGGCGTCTGCGAAAACTTTCCATGGGTGAGGACTACCTCTCGGCATTCACGGTCGGTGATCAGTTACTCTGGGGCGCTGCGGAACCGCTTCGGCGCATGCTGCGCATCCTGCTTCAGGACTGATCTGAAAAACGACAGACCGGGAGTTGGCTTGGCAGCATCTACCGGCTGTTGAGGCAACTCCCTTTTCCATTTATGAGGCAGGTGAATGACAGATAAGAAAGTGACTATCGCCGTCGTGGGCGCCACCGGGTCGGTTGGCGAGGCGATGCTTTCAATTCTTGATGAACGGAAATTTCCGGTCGGTACGGTCCATGCGCTGGCCAGCCGCCGGTCCGTCGGCAAACGTGTCTCCTTCGGCGAGACGCACCTGGTGGTTCAGGATCTGGCCGACTTTGATTTCTCCCAGGTGCAGATTGCCCTGTTCTCTGCCGGGGCCGCGGTGTCAGCGGAGTATGTGCCAAAGGCGGTAGAAGCCGGCTGTATCTGCATCGATAACACCTCCCGGTTTCGCTATGACGAAGGGATTCCGCTGGTGGTGTCGGAAGTGAATCCGGAGCGGATCGCCGACTACCGGCAGCACGGTATTATCGCCAACCCGAACTGCTCGACCATGCAGATGCTGGTAGCCCTGAAACCGATCCATTCTGCCGTCGGCATCGAACGCATCAATGTCTGCACCTACCAGTCCGTTTCCGGTGCGGGACGCCGGGCGGTCGAGGAACTGGCCGGACAGACTGCCCGGCTACTGAATGGTCAGAAGATTACGCCGCATGTGTTTCCCAAGCAGATCGCCTTCAACGTTCTGCCCCGGATTGATGGCATGATGGAAAATGGCTATACCCGGGAAGAGATGAAGTTGGTCTGGGAGACCCGCAAGATCCTGGGCGATGAGTCGATTCAGGTCAATGCCACGGCGGTGCGGGTGCCGGTGTTCTATGGTCATTCCGAGGCGGTACATATTGAAACCCGGGATAAGATCAGTGCGCAGCAGGCCCGGGAGTTACTGTTGAGTGCGCCGGGCATTGAAGTGGTTGACGAGACAGATGATGACGGATATCCCACGCCGGTGACGGAATCGGCCGGTCGGGACGGTACATTTGTGGGGCGTATCCGGGAGGATATTTCCCATCCACGGGGGCTCAATTTGTGGATTGTGTCTGATAATGTGAGAAAAGGTGCGGCGCTTAACACTATTCAGATTGCTGAGATTTTGGAAAAAGGCTATTTGTAAGCTATAGTTAGGCGACAAATATTAAGTTCATTCTATGTTGTGGGTATTTGCCGGATTTTCCTGTCTGATTATTAAGGAAAGTGGGTATGGAAGGGGGAGACATGGTGCGTAAGTTATCCTTGGCAGTGGCCTTGGTACTGGGAATATCGCCGTTCAGCACATTTGCGGTAGGGCTGGGGAACATCCACCTTAATTCTGCATTGAACCAGTATTTTGATGCGGAGATTGACCTGCTCTCGGTGAATCAGGATGAGATCGCCGATATTAAAGTGACGCTGGCCAGTCCGGAGGCTTTTCGCCGTTCAGGTCTGGAACGTCCATTTATCCTCAGCAAGCTCCGCTTCAAAGCGGAAGAGACTGCTGATGGAAAGACCGTTATCCGGGTATCCAGTCGTGACCCGATTCGCGAACCCTTCCTTAACTTCCTCGTCGAGGTGAACTGGCCGAAAGGCAAGTTGCTGCGTGAATACACCGTATTGCTGGATCCGCCGGTTACCCTGGATCGCCGGCCGGCAGCCGTGCAGCGGGCGCCGATGCAACCGGCTCCGACCCGGCAGGCGAGCGCACCCGCAGCGTCCGGCGACAGCTCGGCAGTGACGCCCGCTGATGTGGCCTGGGCAGGTGGTGCATCGGCCACTGAGTATGGTCCGACCCAGCGTAATGACACCTTGTGGGGTATTGCCCGTCAGGTGCGCACGGAAGGCGCCACCATGGTGCAGATGATGATCGCGCTGCAGCGGGCCAATCCGCAGGCGTTCATCAATCAGAATATCAATAATCTTAAAGTAGGCCAGATCCTCCGCATCCCGAAAGCCGAAGAGGTGCTGGAGTTGAGTCGCCGCGAGGCCTCCATTGCCTACCAGGAGCAGTTACAGGATTGGCAGGCCGACAGCAAGCCGACCGAAATGGCGGCGGATGAGACCACTGCTGACCAGACCATAGCCATGGATAGCGCCGCGCCGGCTACCCCGGAGCCGGAAGCCGAGTTGAAGATCGCCTCCGCACGACCCTCCGGTGAGGGGGCGGCGGGTCCCAGTGAAGGCACCGGCCCAGGTGCCGAACTGGAGCAGTTGAGACAGGAGTTGATCGCCTCGGAAGAGGCTAAAGAAGCCGCGCTGCAAGAGGCGGAGAACGTACGCTCCCGGGTAGAGGATCTGGAATCCCAGCTTGAGGATCTGCAGCGCCTGCTGACTCTCAAGAGCGAGCAGTTGTCCCGCTTGCAGGCAGGTGTGGCGGGTGCCCCGGTTGCCCCGGAAGAGGCTCCCGTAGTCGGAGAAGAGGTTGCTCCGGAAGCCGAGGCGGAAGTAGCCCCCGAGGTTGCCGGAACGGATCAGGAGATCCTGTTGCCGGCCGAGGGTGACAGCACCGAAGCAGACAGCCCGGTCATCATGGGTGAGGAGACAACTGCTGCGGATGCCCCGCAGGAAGTTACGCCCGCCGAGAGCGAGCAGATGCCTTCGCCCGTCATGGAGCAGGCTCCCGAGACCGAGGCAGTGGTTGAGCCGGCAGAACCCCTGGTGCAGCCGGAACCGGAACCAAAACCGGCTCCCGCATCTGCTCCCGCCAAGGAACAGGGTCTGCTGGAGATGATTACCGGGGACACCACCATGCTGGGTGTCGCGGTAGCCGGTATCGTGGTACTGCTGGCGTTGCTCTGGGTGGCTATCAGCCGTCGTCGCTCCAGTAGTGCGGATTTCCAGGAGAGTATCCTGATCAGCACGATTGATGAGGGTGATTCCGAGCAGGTGGTAGGTGACGTGGCCCCGGAAACCCCGTCGCACACGACAGAAGAGACCTCCTTCCTGAGCGATTTCTCGCCCAGCGATATCGATGCATTGCAGGATGAGACCGGCGAAGTTGATCCATTGGCGGAGGCCGATGTTTATATCGCTTATGGCCGCTACCAGCAGGCAGAAGAGTTGATTCGCCAGGCACTGGAGAAATCGCCTGAGCGGGAAGAGTTGAAATTCAAGCTGCTGGAAATTCTTTACGCCACCAAGGACAAGGACGCGTTTGTCGCGTTGGCGGAGAGTGCCGCTGCTGAAGGGCTGGACAAGAAAGATCCGACCGCCTGGGGCAAGGTGGCCACCATGGGTGCACAACTGGCCGCTGGCCACGCCCTGTTTGCGGGTGCGGCGCAGGCCGGTCAATCCGAACTGGATGATGATGAACTCACATCCCTGGAGAACGAGCTTGGCTTGGATAGCGGACTTGACCTGGATGAGCCGTCCGGCACGGCCGATCTGGACGCTACCGAAGAGCTGGAGTCGGTGAGTGCGCTGGATATGGACAAGCACTCTGAGTTTACCGATCTGGAAGATCTGAACGATCTCAGCCTGGACAGTGAACTGCTCCAGTCCAACCTGGATGAGATCAGCACCGACCTGGGATTTGATTCAGAAGATTCGGATCAGCCCTCCGTAGCGGTGGAGGATGAAGAGATTCTTTCGCTCGATGATGTTGAAGGTCTGGAACTGGATGATGACCTGGGTCTGGGCGAGTCCGAAGGTGCCAAGGATGGGGGCACGGACCTGGCCGCTGGTGGGCTCTCTATTGAGGATCCGCTGGAGAGCGCTGAGGCGGACGAGCTGAAACTGGATGCCGAGAGTGGTGCCGAGGAGCTGGGCGATGCGGTCCTGGACTTTAGCGATACCCTGTCGCTGGAGGAGGGTGATTCGCAGATGTTTGATTCTCTGGAACTGGATAAAGAGGATGAAGATGCCTCGCTGGATCTGGATGAATCCTTCTCTCTGGACGACCTGGCCGAGGAGGGCGATAGCGACGTGCAACTGGAAGAAGCGGATCAGGATCTGGTGGATGAGATCAACACCAAGCTGGATCTCGCCCGAGCCTACGTGGAGATGGAGGACGCGGAAGGTGCCCGGAGTATCCTTGATGAAGTAGTCAAAGAGGGTAACGAAGGCCAGCAGGAAGAGGCCCGGAAGCTGTTGGAACAGATATCCTGATACTCTTTTTACCGGCAAAAAAAGGAAGGCGCACCCTGGTGCGCCTTCTTTTGTTTTGGGCCTGATTTTTGTCGCTGCCTGAACGCCCATGACAGATCATACCGGCCTGTTATGGGCCCGCAAACGTATTGATCAGCGGAAACCGGGTGACGTTGCGATGAACGATTTCGGGTAAGATAGCGCACCGAATGAATCCTCTCTAAATAACGGCGATCCGGGGGCAGAACAGTATTATGCGTTTGGCAATGGGTATTGAGTATGACGGCTCCTCGTTCCATGGCTGGCAACTGCAAAAATCCGGTGTGCGTACCGTGCAGCAGGTTCTGGAGGCAGCACTGGCCAGGGTTGCGGATCACCCGGTGCGTACCCATTGTGCCGGCAGAACCGATACCGGCGTGCACGGTGAGGGGCAGGTGATCCATTTTGACACCCCGTCGATTCGGGCCATGCGGGGCTGGTTGCTGGGGACCAACGTGAACCTGCCGGATGATGTGAATGTGAACTGGGTTCGTGAAGTGCCCGATTCGTTCCATGCACGCTTTTCCGCCACCAGCCGCAGTTATCGCTATGTGATACTGAATCGGCCAACCCGGTCCGCAATCTGGCGTCATCGGGCGGTCTGGATTCATCATCCGCTGGATGTGGTGCCCATGCAGGCGGCGGCAGAGCATCTGCTTGGTACCCATGACTTCTCATCCTATCGGGCGGTCGGTTGCCAGGCCAAAAGCCCGGTCAGAACCATTACCCGCCTGCAGGTGACCCGGCAGGATGACCGGATCGTGATTGAAGTGACCGCCAATGCCTTTCTGCACCACATGGTTCGCAACATTGCCGGCGTGTTGATCGCCATTGGCAAGGGTGAGCAGTCAGTGGATTGGAGCCAGGAGGTGCTGGAGTATCGGGATCGCACTCTGGGCGGGGTGACTGCACCGCCGGAAGGGCTCTACCTGGTGCATGTGGGCTATCCGGATGAGTATCCGTTGCCAGCGGCTGATGGCATGGATGAGCCGGCGTTGTGAATCGACCTTGGTCTTTATCCGATTGTCCAGGTTTCCCGGGTGGGATCGCCGGGGAATAATGAACCGGCTAACCGGCAGACCACGGATGATGTTGGCCTGTCACTGTTGTATTCTTTACTGTTTGGACCGCTGATCTTCTTGTGGGCGGGTTTGGCTCAACAGCACTGAGTGAACAGGGCGTTTTTTTGACTGCGCCCGGCTCCGATAGCGGGTAAGATCTTTCTCAATCCAACACTATCCTGTATCGTTAACTGTTTTATGAGAACCCGGGTAAAAATTTGCGGTATCACCCGTCCTGAAGATGCCGCGGCGGCGGTCGGGGCGGGCGCGGATGCGATCGGTCTGGTGTTCTACCAGCCCAGCCCGCGTGCCATCAGCGTATCCCGGGCAGCAGAGATCATCCACAACCTGCCTCCCTTTGTCACCACGGTCGGGCTGTTTGTGAACGCGCCGGCCGACGAGGTGGCCGAAGTGCTGAAAAGCGTGCCGCTGGATCTACTGCAGTTTCATGGTGATGAGAGCCCGGCCTTCTGCGAAGGACAGGGTCGCCCCTATATCAAGGCAGTGCGCATGCGTCCCGGGGTGGATCTGGCCGACCAGGGCAGGCGCTACCACTCCGCACAGGGATTGTTGCTGGACAGTTATCAACCGGGCAAACCGGGCGGTACCGGGGCGACTTTTGACTGGGGGCGCATCCCGGAGCATATGCGCAGCCGGATTATCCTGGCCGGCGGCCTCTCTCCTGATAATGTGGCGGACGCCATCCGGGAGATCAGCCCCTATGCGGTTGATGTGAGTGGCGGTGTGGAACGGGAGAAAGGTATCAAGGATGCAGAAAAAATCAGGGCATTCATGCGAGGAGTAGAGCGTGCCAACCGATAAAACCGTAGATTTTACCCATATGCCGGATGCCCGGGGGCATTTCGGCCCCTATGGCGGCCTGTTTGTCTCCGAAACCTTGATGGAGCCACTGGAAGAGTTGCGCGATGCCTATGAGAAATATATGCAGGACGCCGCTTTTCTGGCCGAACTGGACGCTGATCTGGCCAACTATGTGGGACGCCCGTCGCCGGTCTACCACGCCGAGCGATTGAGCCGGGAGAACGGTGGTGCCCAGATCTACCTGAAACGTGAAGACCTGAATCACACCGGCGCCCACAAGGTGAACAACACCATCGGCCAGGCCCTGCTGGCCAAGCGGATGGGCAAGACCCGGATTATCGCCGAGACCGGTGCCGGCCAACACGGCGTGGCCACCGCCACGGTTGCCGCCAGGCTGGGACTGGAGTGCGTGGTCTACATGGGTGAGGTGGATATCGCCCGCCAGGAGGCCAACGTCTATCGTATGAAGCTGCTCGGCGCCCGGGTAGAGTCCGTGAAATCCGGCTCCAGGACGCTCAAGGATGCGCTGAATGAGGCGATGCGTGACTGGGTCACTAATATTGACGACACTTTCTATATTATCGGCACGGTGGCCGGTCCCCATCCCTATCCTGCCATGGTGCGGGATTTTCAGGCGGTGATCGGACGCGAGGCCAAGCTGCAGATGCAGGAGCAGACCGGTGGTCTGCCGGATGCGCTGGTGGCCTGCGTGGGTGGTGGCTCCAATGCTATCGGGCTCTTCTATCCCTTTTTGAATGACAACTCGGTCGCCATCTATGGCGTCGAGGCGGCCGGTGACGGGCTGGATTCGGGGCGTCATGCTGCGCCACTTTGCGCCGGCACGCCAGGCGTGCTGCATGGTAACCGCACCTATCTTATGGAAGACCCTAACGGCCAGATCATCGAGACCCACTCCATCTCGGCCGGCCTGGACTATCCGGGGGTTGGCCCGGAACACGCCTGGCTGAAGGATGTGGGCCGCGCCCGGTACGTGGCGGCTACCGATCAGGAGGCGTTGGCGGCGTTCCACACCCTGACCCGGGTGGAAGGTATTATTCCGGCGTTGGAGTCGAGCCATGCCATCGCCTACGCCCTCAAACTGGCCCGGGATATGGACGAGAAGCGGACCATACTGGTTAATCTTTCCGGTCGTGGTGACAAGGATATGCACACCGTGGCAGCACTGGATGGACTGAAACTATGAGCAGAATCAGCAATCGTTTCAAACAGCTGAAACAGCAGGGGCGTGTCGCGCTTATTCCTTTTGTTACCGCCGGGGATCCGGAACCGGGAACCACGGTACCACTGATGCATGCCATGGTGGCGGCCGGGGCCGATGTGATCGAACTGGGCGTACCTTTCTCCGATCCCATGGCGGACGGCCCGGTTATTCAGCGCGCCAGCGAGCGGGCGCTGGAACACGGTGTCAGCCTGCGGGATGTGCTGGCGATGGTGCACAGTTTCCGGGAACAGGATCAGACCACCCCGGTTATCCTCATGGGCTATCTGAATCCCATTGAAGTGATGGGGTACGAGATGTTTGCCATGGCCGCCGAGGAAGCCGGTGTCGACGGTGTCCTGACGGTGGATCTGCCCCCGGAAGAGGCCGATGACCTGCTCTCATCCCTGCGGCCACGGGATATCGATCCCATTTTCCTGGTGGCGCCGACCACCACTGATGATCGAATGCAGCGTATCTGTGATGCTGCCAGTGGATTTGTCTATTATGTCTCGGTAAAAGGTATTACCGGTGCCGCGCACCTGGCGATTGATGAGGTGTCGGCCATGACCGACCGGATTCGCCGGCATACCCAACTGCCGGTCGGGGTCGGTTTCGGTATCAAGGATGCGGAAATGGCCCGTTCCGTGGCGCAGGTGTCAGACGCGGTCATTGTGGGCAGTGTACTGGTGAGACGAATTGAAGAGTTGCGTGAGACGCCCGAGGCGATACCATCGGCCGTGGCCGGAATTCTCTCCGATATGCGCCACGCGATCGATCTGAATTAACCGGGGTGTGGCAGGATACCGATCCGCCCATCCCAGCAAAAGCTAGACAGAGCATAGACAGGATTTAACCATGAGTTGGTTTGAAAAACTGATGCCGAGCCGTATCCGTACGGAAGGTGGCAACAAGCGGGCTGTTCCGGAAGGTCTTTGGACCAAGTGTCCCGGCTGTGGCGCAGTCCTCTATCGCGCCGAGATGGAGCGCAATCTGGACGTCTGTCCCAAGTGCAGCCACCATAACCGGATTGGCGCCCGCAAGCGCCTGGCGGCGTTTCTCGATACGGATTCGGCCATTGAGATCGCTGCGGAGCTGGCACCCACCGATCCGCTCAAATTCAAGGACAGCAAAAAGTACAAGGATCGGCTGACCCAGGCCCAGAAGGCGACGGGGGAGAAGGATGCACTGATCGTGCTGCAGGGCACCCTGAAAGGTCTGCCGGTGGTGTCGGCGGCCTTTGAGTTCAGCTTTATGGGGGGCTCCATGGGCTCCGTGGTGGGCGAAAAGTTTGTCCAGGGAGTCAATGTGGCGCTGGAGCAGCGTATCCCCTTTATCTGCTTTGCCGCCAGCGGCGGCGCCCGTATGCAGGAGTCGCTCTTCTCCCTGATGCAGATGGCCAAGACCAGCGCAGCACTGCACAAGATGCGTGAACAGGGGATACCCTATATTTCCGTTCTGACCGACCCTACCACCGGTGGTGTGTCAGCCAGTTTCGCCATGCTGGGGGATCTGAACGTGGCGGAACCGAATGCCTTGATCGGCTTTGCCGGACCCCGGGTGATCGAGCAGACCGTTCGGGAGACCCTGCCGGAAGGTTTCCAGCGCAGCGAGTTCCTGCTGGAGCATGGCACCCTGGATATGATCATCGACCGGCGTGAGATGCGCGATAAACTGGCCGATCTGTTGAGTATTCTGACCCATCAGCCCAAACCCAAACCCGTGGATGATTCTGAACCCTTGGTGACACCGACCGAGTAAGCGGTATTAATCAGGCTGCCGCCGTGCAGGCTGTTGAGGTCATCCATGCCGTGCGCATTGCCGGGTGGATCCCGTTGGTGAATGCTGCCCCGGGTCCCCGGTCAGTGCCACACTGATCCTGTCTACAGATAGATATCCCTATGCGTTTTGACAACCTTGATGAGTGGCTCGACTGGCAAAGCCGGTTGCATCCGGAAGAGATCGAGCTTGGGCTGGATCGGGTCAGTGCGGTCTGGCAGCGGTTGCAGACGACACCGCTGGCCTGCAAGGTCATTACGGTGGGTGGCACCAATGGTAAGGGCTCCTGTGTCGGGTTTCTTGAGGCCATGTTGCGCTCGGCCAGTTATCGGGTCGGTTGTTACACATCGCCCCATCTGGTGCGCTATAACGAACGCATTCTGATCGATGGCAAGCCGGTGACGGATGACCAGCTTTGCGAGGCGTTTGAACGCGTTGACCAGGCCCGTGGAGAGAGCCAGCTGACCTATTTCGAGTTCGGCACGCTGGCGGCGTTGGATCTGTTTGCCAGCGCCGGACTGGACGTGATCGTGCTGGAGGTCGGCCTGGGTGGACGGCTCGATGCTGTCAATATCATCGACGCCGATGTGGCCCTCATTACCAACGTGTCGATCGACCATACCGACTGGCTGGGTGAGACCCGTGAGCTGATTGGCCGGGAGAAGGCCGGCATCATGCGCCCGGGCCGGCCGGTGGTGTTTGCCGCCGATGATATGCCGGACTCGATCCGGGAAGCTGCCGATCAGAGCGGCGCCCGGTTATTGCGAGCCGGGCGGGACTACCAGTGGCGCCGGCAGGATCAGGGCTGGGACTGGCTGCATGGGGAGCATCCCCGTCACTCTTTGCCACTGCCCTATATGCGCGGGGACTACCAGTTGCAGAATGCGGCTGCCGCACTGATGGTGCTGGAGTTGTTGCGCGATGCCCTGCCGCTGGATCAGCAGTCGATCCGCTTCGGGCTGCAGGAGACCCAGCTGTTCGGCCGCTATCAGGTGGTGGGGCGTGACCCGCAGATAATTCTGGATGTGGCCCATAACGCCCAGGCCGCCCAGGCGCTGTCCGGCAATCTGGGTGATATGTTCTGTCACGGTCGCACCATCGCGGTGTTCTCCATGTTGGCGGACAAGGATATCGAACGGGTGGTGCAAGCGGTCTCTCCGCGCATTGATGACTGGTATCTGTTCCCGATCAGCGCCGGTCGGGCCGCCAGCCTCTCCCGGCTGCATAAGGCCCTGCAGCATCAGGGTATTGAGCCGTCACAGTGGCGCGATTTTGAGCATGTGGCAGCGGCCTTTGCCGCGGCCCGGGAGAAGGCCGGGGAGGGCGATCGTATCGTGGTGTTTGGCTCTTTCTACGCGGTGGGCGACGTGGTGAAATTGCTCTGATGCGGACTGGTTCCTGGATGCCTGGGGTCTATTCGCTGCAGGGGGCTGGAACGCCGGCTCAATCCATCCCTATAATAGGAACGTCCTGCAAATGGGTATAGGATATACGACGTGGATGAAACATTAAAAAAACGCTTGGTAGGGGCGACGGTGTTGGTATCACTGGTGGTGATCTTCGTGCCCATGCTGTTGGATGATGAGCCGATGGTGGATAGTGGTATTACCGAAACCAATATACCGCCCAAACCGGCGCACGACTTCTCTTCCCGGGTGATTCCGGCCGAGGACGAGGAGTTGGCCATTCCGCCCCTGACGCACCGGCCGGAAATTGTCCCCCTGACACCACCGCCAACCCCCGCCGCGGTGGCGGAGACGCCTAAACCGGCCGAGCCAGCGGTTCCCGCAGCGCCCGTGGTGGCGGAAAAGAAGGTGGAGCCGTCCGTACAACCCCCTCCGGCAGAGAAGCCCCAGCCTGTGCAACCCCGTGAAGGGTTGGCTGCCTGGGTGATCCAGGTGGGCAGTTTCTCCAATCGGGAAAACGCCGAGAAGCTGGTGGAGACGATCCGTAAAATGAAGTACGACACCTTCATGGAACAGGCTGACGTGGATGGCAAAACCCTCTACCGGGTGATGGTTGGCCCGGAGGTTGAGCGGAAACTGGCGGACCAGATGCTGGTCAGGCTGAACAAGGATATTAAGTCGCTGGATTTAAAGGGCAGGGTCAGGTCCTATCCCTGATGGGCTGATTTTCATCATTCGGCATGGCATTAATTGCTTCTGCTCCCCAAGAGCCTCTGATAAAATTATCCGCTTTCAAAGACAAAAATCCTTTATGAATTTAAGGTTCATCCCACTACCCAGGCGCTGTTCTGAATGATCTGGATCGATTTCGTCATTCTCGGCATTATTGGGCTTTCGGCGATCATCAGTCTGATGCGCGGGTTCGTGCGCGAGGCCCTGTCGCTGGCAGTCTGGGTGCTGGCCTTCTGGGTTGCCTGGACTTTTTTCCGCAAACTGGCACTGCAACTGGACTGGTTCACCGTACCCTCGGTCCGGCTGGGTGCCGCTTTCCTGATACTCTTTATCGCCACCCTGATGGTGGGTGCGCTGGTTAATTACCTGATGGGTCAACTGGTCGACAAGACCGGTCTGAGTGGTACCGACCGACTCATCGGTATTCTGTTTGGAGCAGCTCGGGGGGCTATACTGGTAGCGATACTGGTGCTTTTGGCGGGGTTGACACCCTTTCCAAACGATCCCTGGTGGAAGGAGTCACAATTGATCGGATATTTTCAGGAGCTGGCTGTCTGGTTGAAACAGCTGCTGCCTGCGGATATTGGCGAGAAGTTTAAATTTGTTTAACGATTGAGAAGACTCTCAAGGGTAGACGGATCATGTGTGGTATTGTCGGAATCTTCGGTTACAGCCCGGTAAATCAGGGGATCTACGAGGCGCTGCTGGTGTTGCAGCATCGTGGACAGGATGCGGCGGGAATTGTCACCCTGGATGGCAGAAAAATTCATATGCGCAAGGAGAACGGCCTGGCGCGGGATGTGTTCAGAACCGAGCACATGATCAATCTGAAGGGAAACATGGGGATCGGCCACGTCCGTTATCCCACCGCCGGCAGCTCATCGTCTGCCGAGGCGCAGCCTTTCTATGTCAACTCACCCTATGGCATCACCCTGGCCCATAACGGCAACCTGACCAACGCCGATGAGTTAAAGGGCGATCTGTACCGGGAAGACCTGCGGCATATCAACACCTCGTCTGATTCGGAAGTGCTGCTGAACGTGTTTGCCCATGAGCTGCACAGCCTGGGCAAACTGCGGATTGACGAAAATGACGTGTTCAAGGCGGTGGCCGCGGTGCATCGTCGTTCCCGGGGGGGTTATGCCGCCGTAGCCATGATCATCGGTTACGGCATGGTGGCATTTCGTGATCCCCATGGCATACGCCCGGTGGTATTCGGCAAGCGGGAGAGTGAGCAGGGCACCGAATACATGATCGCCTCTGAAAGCGTGGCCCTCGATTCCCAGGATTTCGAACTGGTGCGGGATCTGGCCCCGGGCGAGGCTATCTTTATCGACATGACTGGCAAGCTGCACAGCTGTGTCTGCGCGGCCCATACCGAGCATACCCCGTGCATTTTCGAGTTTGTCTATTTTGCCCGTCCCGACTCCATTATTGATGACATCTTCGTACACAAGGCCCGCTCCCGTATGGGGGCCAAGCTGGCCAACAAGATTCAACGGGACTGGCCGGACCACGACATCGATGTGGTGATCCCGATTCCGGACACCAGCCGCACCGCCGCGCTGGCACTGGCCAATACGCTGGGCGTGGAGTATGCGGAAGGGTTTATTAAAAACCGCTATATCGGCCGGACCTTCATCATGCCGGGCCAGCAGGTGCGCCGGAAGTCGGTACGGCAGAAGCTCAACGCCATCGATTCCGAGTTCAAGGATAAACGGGTACTGCTGGTGGACGACTCCATTGTGCGCGGTACCACCTCCCAGCAGATCGTGCAGATGGCCCGAGAAGCGGGCGCTACCCAAGTCTATTTTGCCTCTGCCGCACCGCCGGTGAAGCACCCCAACGTCTACGGCATTGACATGCCATCGGCCCATGAACTGGTGGCCTTCAACCGGAGCGTGGAGGAGGTGCAGGAGATCATCGGCGCGGATCGGCTGATTTTCCAGGATCTGGAAGACTTGATCTCCGCAGTCAAGAAAGAGGACAAATCGGCGGTGAAACGCTTCGATACGGCGGTATTCGACGGTCAGTACGTAACCGGTGACGTGAGTCCCCAGTACCTGGAACAGCTGGAATTAATCCGCAACGACTCGGCCAAGCAGGGGGAGAACTCCGGGGCCGATGTGGTGATTGGCCTGCACAACAATCGCTGAACGGCGGCGCCGTTTAACTCATCAGAAAATGGGCATGGGCGGCGGCCACCGGTCGCTGCCGGTCTGCCTGCCACGCCTCTATCCGTACATTTGAAACACTGCGCCCCTGTTTGATCAGGTAGCCCCGGGCGAACGTGTCCTGGTTGCCCAGACAGGGGCGCAGGTAGTCGACCGAGATATTGATGATTTTCGGAAACCGGCTGATATCGCACTCGTGGATGATATGCATCACCCCGGCGTGTTCCAGCATGGCCCCGACCACACCGCCATGAACGGCAGGAATGCTGGTGTTGCCGATATTACTCGGCTTGGCGCGCAAAATGGTGGTCAGTCCCTGTTCATCGGTGACCAGCTCAAAGCCGACGAACGCACTGTAGGGAATCAAGGCGCTGATGGCGGCGAATTCGCCGGCCGCTTTCAACGCCATCACTTTTTCAAACAACGACGGTTCACGGTTATGCATCGGATGCGGGTCCTGCTGAGCCAATCATGAAGCTGGCAACAAAATGGGCAATCGGGTCGTCCGGCAAGTCGTGATAGGCGTAGCCCTTCACGAACAGGATATGCTGGGTCTGCCGGTAACACTCGGCGTAGCCCAGTATGGATTTCCCCGGCTCCGCCTGTTTCAGATAGTCGATACGCAGATCCAGGGTGGCCACGGTGGCGTTGAGCGGCGCCATGCTGAAAGCGGCGGCGCCACCGGCGCTGTCCAGCAGGGTCGTGATGACACCGCCGTGAATCACGCCGGTTTCCAGGTTGCCCACCAGGTGCGGGGCGTATTCGACCCGGAACAGGCAGGAACCCCGCTTCATCTCCACGGCGGTCATGCCCAGCGCATGGATCTGCGGTAACTGCTCCATGACGGCCTGGACCTCGTTCAGTGCGTAGTGTGCTGAATCATTCATAAGTCAGGCGTAGCTCCTTTTAGAGCGCGGTCCACTCCTGTGTGACCAGTGGCTGGCTGCCGGTCAGAATGGTGCCTTGGAAGCGGTCGCCGCGCTGGAAGCTGCCGACCCCTTTGGGTGTGCCGGTCATGATAATGTCGCCGTCCTCCAGGGTGAAGCTGCGGGATATCTCCCGCAGCAGGAAATCGGGTTTGAAAATCATCTGTTCGTAACCACCCTGCTGGATCAGGTTGTCGTTGATCAGCAGTTTCAGGCTGAGCGATGCCAGTGGCTCCGAAAACCGCACAAACTGGCTGAACACGGCGGCCCGGTCAAACGCCTTGGCCCGTTCCCAGGGGAGTCCCTTGGCCTTCAGTTTACTTTGCACCTCCCGGTTGGTCAGATCCAGTCCGAAACCGACCCCGGCGATGCTGCGCCCCATGATCAGCAGTGCGATCTCACCCTCGTAATGGAGTGGTTCATCCGTACCGGCGTAAAGTTGGTCGCTGATGGCGGAGTTGGGCTTGATGAAAATGACCGGTGAGTCAGGAACCTCGTTGTTCAACTCCTTGGCGTGGTCGACATAATTTCTGCCGATACAGACCACCTTGGATGGGGTGATCTGTTGAGTTTCAAACAGGATCTGATTCATTGTTGCTCCAGGTTGGAAGTCAGGTGGCGATAAAACACGACGGCGTGCTGCCCGCCCGGCCTAGCGGCATCAGCGGAACAGCAGGGCACTGATCACCCTGCGGCCCTCCGAAGTGAGAATATTATAGGTGCGGCAGGCCGCTGGCGTGGTCATCACTTCTATGCCGATCCCGGCCTCGATCAGCGCCCGGTAGAGGCGCGGATCGGGGAACTGCTGCTGTTGACCGGTACCCAGTACCACCAGATCAGGGCGCATCTCGAGAAAGGCACTGAAGTCCGCTTCACTGAGCGACTGGAACGAGTCCGGGCGCCAGTCGGGGATGACCCGGTCGGCCATGACCACCAGGCTTTTGGAAAAAATGGCGCCATTCACCGTCACACTGTTGTCCGTGTAGGCCTGAATGGTGTAGCCGTTTGATTGATCCACTACTGAGAATTTCATGCAGAAAAGATAGCAGCCCGGGCTATTCCCTGCAAAAGGAATAAATTCTCTGTTGGGTCCTGTATATGACATTGACAGGGCTGTGATCGCTCGGGTACGTTAGATCTTTTTTCCCCAGCCACTGCTTCAGTGCAACCAAGAGGTCCCCTGTGTCAACGCCCGAGATGGAAGATTTCAGCAGAATCAAGCGACTGCCGCCGTATGTTTTCAATATCGTAAATGATTTGAAAGCGGCGGCGCGAGCGAGGGGCGAGGACATTATCGACTTCGGAATGGGGAATCCCGATCAACCGACGCCACAGCACATTGTGGACAAGCTGGTGGAAGCGGCGCAACGCAAGGATACCCATCGTTACTCCATGTCCCGGGGTATTCCCCGGCTGCGCCGTGCCATCTGTCGCTGGTACAAGGATCGCTACGATGTGGAGCTGGATCCGGAATCCCAGGCGATCGTGACTATCGGTTCCAAAGAGGGACTGGCGCATCTGTCCCTGGCCTGCCTGGGACCGGGCGATTCGGTACTGGTGCCCAACCCGGCCTACCCGATTCACCCTTACGGTTTCGTCATCGCCGGTGCCGACATCCGGCATGTACCGCTGGTGCCGGGCGTGGACTTTTTCGACAAGCTGCAGGAGGCGATTGTCGATAGCTGGCCCAAGCCAAAAATGCTGGTGCTCAATTTTCCGGGCAATCCCACCGGCCAGTGTGTCGAACTGGACTTTTTCGAGAAGGTGATCGAGATCGCCCGCGAGAACAACATCTGGGTGGTGCATGACCTGGCCTATGCGGATATCGCGTTTGATGGCTATGTGGCACCGTCCATTCTCCAGGTGAAGGGTGCCGAAGATATCGCGGTGGAGTTTTTCTCCCTGTCCAAGAGTTACAATATGCCGGGTTGGCGTGTCGGCTTCATGTGCGGCAACAAGGTGCTGGTGGCGGCCCTGGCGCGGATGAAGTCCTACCTGGACTACGGTATGTTCACCCCGATCCAGGTGGCGGCTATCCAGGCCCTGGAGGGGCCGCAGGATTGTGTGCGGGAGATCCGCGATATGTACCAGCGGCGCCGGGACGTGCTCTGTGACGGATTGAATGCCGCCGGTTGGCCGGTTGAGCGGCCCAAGGCGACCATGTTTGTCTGGGCGAAAATTCCGGAGCAGTACCTGGAGATGGGTTCGCTGGAGTTCTCCAAGAAACTGTTGAAGGACGCCAAGGTGGCGGTGTCGCCCGGGGTTGGTTTTGGCCAGCACGGGGATGATTATGTACGGTTCGGTCTGATCGAGAATGAACACCGTACCCGGCAGGCGGTTCGCGGCATTAAGGAGATGATCCGCAAAGACGCCAAGCAGGCCGGGGAGTAGCGGTCCCGTACCTGGCAAATTCTGCCCGGGTATGGTTAGTCAGGATCAGCCCGTAGCGGAATAGCGCAAATATTTTTTTCGGCAGTGGATCTGCCCTGTAGTGAAGAGCATTGGGAGAGAGAGTTTGGACGCGGTCAAGGTAGGTTTGTTGGGTCTGGGTACGGTCGGTGGCGGCACGGTGAACGTGCTGACCCGGAACGCGAATGAGATTACCCGCCGTGCAGGTCGGGGTATCCGCATTATCCAGGCGGCAGCACGGGAATATAATGCCGAGGCGATCACCGGGCTGGAGCAGATCGATGTCACCGATGACGCTTTCGCCGTGGTCAATAACCCGGAAGTCGAGATCGTCATCGAACTGATCGGTGGTTACTCGCCGGCCCGGGAACTGGTGCTGCAGGCGATCGAAAACGGCAAGCACGTGGTTACCGCCAACAAGGCACTGATCGCCCTGCACGGCAATGAGATCTTTGCCGCGGCCCAGGCCAAGGGCGTCACCGTGGCGTTTGAGGCGGGGGTTGCCGGTGGCATTCCCATTATCAAGGCCCTGCGTGAAGGATTGGCCGCCAACCGGATCGAATGGGTGGCTGGCATCATCAACGGTACCGGCAACTTTATCCTGAGCGAGATGCGCGACAAGGGCCGGGATTTTGATGATGTGCTGGCCGAGGCGCAGGCACTGGGTTATGCCGAGGCCGATCCGACGTTTGACGTGGAGGGTATCGATGCGGCCCACAAGCTGACCATTCTCAGCTCCATCGCCTTCGGTATTCCGCTGCAGTTTGACAAGACCTACACCGAGGGGATCACCCGCATTGATCGCCAGGATGTGGCCTTTGCCAGTGAGTTGGGTTACCGGATCAAACATCTGGGGATCGCCCACAAGACGCAAAAGGGTATCGAGATGCGGGTCCATCCGACCCTGATTCCGGAACGGCGCCTGATTGCCAACGTGGACGGGGTGATGAACGCCGTGCTGGTGAAGGGTGATGCGGTCGGTCCGACCCTCTACTACGGTGCCGGTGCGGGCGCCGAGCCCACAGCATCGGCCGTGGTGGCGGATGTGGTGGATGTGGTGCGCGCCCTGACCACTGATCCGGAGAACCGGGTGCCGCACCTGGCGTTCCAGCCGGACGAGCTGTCCGATCTGCCGATTCTGGATATGGAAGCGGTGGAGACCGCCTACTATCTGCGCATGCAGGTGGCTGATAAGCTGGGTGTGATGGCGGAGATCACCCGTATCCTGGCGGATGCCGAGATCAGTATCGAGGCGATTCAGCAGAAAGAGCCGGCGGAAGGGGACACCCAGGTGTCACTCATCATGCTGACCCACGAAGTGCTGGAGCGGCAGATGAATCTGGCTATCCAGCGAATCGAGGCCCTGGGTGCCGTGACCGGCCCGGTGATCCGCATCCGCATGGAGCAGCTGGACGGCTGAGCCGGTCGGGCACCGCTGCCGACCCGGTGAATTTCGGATGCATCGCCATCAGGTGTTACGGTCATGACCTGGTGAACCTTCCCGCAGGCGCGGCTTTAACGGCAATACAGGCGGTTCAGGCCGCGCCTGCTTCTGATACAGCGGGGTAACCCGGGCATGCTGCCCGGGTTACCCCGTCCACTGTGACTGTTCAGAACTGCCGATGAGCAAACTGCAAAATCTACATCTGGTGGTACCCGGTCTGCTGGGGCCAATGCCCACCCTCGATCAGGTTCACCCGGAACCGGGCTTCAAGCCGTTGGAGAAGTTGCTGGCCCGCAGTAATCACCAGGCCTGTCCCCAGGGTGACCTGGAGTCGGTGCTGTTCAATCTGTTCGGTATTCCCACCGGGGGCAGTCGCAACCTGCCTACCGCCGCTTACCGTCGCCTGGGTGATGGTGGCGCGGCGGACAGTCGTTACTGGTTACAGTTGACCCCGGTATATCTGCGTCCGGATCAGGACCGGTTGTTGCTGTTTGATGTTGAAGATCTGGATCTGACGCTCCCCGAGGCACAAGGGCTGGCCAAGCTGTTTAACGACCACTTTGTGGACGAGGGCTGGCAGGTGGAAGTGCGTCATCCCCACCGCTGGTATCTGCCTCTGGAGCAGGAGCCCGATCTCAAGACCTATGAGCTGACCGATGTGTTTGGTCGCAACATGGATCTGTTTCTGCCTGAGGGTGAGGAGGGGCTCCGCTGGCACGGCGTGTTGAACGAGATCCAGATGTTGTTTTACACGGCGGAGCTGAACGAGCAGCGGGAACAGTCGGGAAAGGGACCGGTGAGCGGGCTGTGGCTGTCGGGCGGCGGCCGGTCAACCGGGCGGCCCCAAACCGGCCTGGGTGCGGTTTATGGTGATTCGGTGCTGTTACGCGGCCTGGCCAGTGCTGCGGGTAAACCGCTCGCAGCGCTGCCGGAGCAGGCGGATTCGCTGCTTGATTCGGACGGTGGGGATATCCTGGTCTGCTACGAGCAGCTGCGACGATCGGTGCTCTGTGCCGATCCCTACGCCTGGAGTGAGCAGGTCGTGCTTCTGCAGCGCTGGGTTGAACCCCTGGTGCTAGCGGTGCGGCAGAAGCGGCTCGAGACGCTGCACCTCTATCCCTGTAACGGGCAGCAGTACAGCATCGACCGGGGCACCCTGCGGCGCTTCTGGAAACGCCCGCGCCCGCTTGTTCAGCGGCTGGACAAGAATCCGCTCGGCTGAGCTCACTTCCCGGGAGGCTTCTTCCAGCTGCGCCGGTTGATGGTGTAGCCGGTACTGCCACCGGCAAAGGGCAACAGCAACATACCCGGCAATCGCTCCACCTGGGCCGGATCACGGAAGCGGTCGATACCAATGGTCATCTGCTCATGGCCGGCGTCCGGTTGCGCCTTGTAGGTGCCGAACAGGCGGTCCCACCAGGGCAGGTTGAAGCCGAAATTGCTGTTGGTTTCGTCATCTTCAACCGAGTGATGAACCCGGTGCATGTCAGGTGTCACCACAAACAGTCGCAACACCCGATCCACTTTCTCGGGCAGTCGCAGATTGCCGTGATTGAACATGGCCGTGGCGTTCAGCAGTACCTCGAAAATCACCACCCCGACCACCGGCGGACCCAGCAGCAGGATGGTGGCGAATTTGATCAGCATGGAGAGGATGATCTCGACCGGGTGAAAGCGGGCGCCGGTGGTGACGTCGAAATCCATGTCTGCGTGATGAACCCGGTGCAAGCGCCAGAGCAGCGGCACGGCGTGCACCATTACGTGCTGCAGATAGATAACGCCATCCAGCAGGATGACCGATACGGTTGCCGAGATAACCAGCGGCAGCTGGTAGTAGTTGAACAGCCCCCAACCCTGTTGATTGGCAAACACCGCCACGCCCACTGCCGCGGCGGGAAACAGCAGGCGCAGCAGCAGGGAGTTGAGAAAGGTGAGACCCAGATTGTTGGTCCAGCGCAGGAGCTTGGGCTGGCTCAGGGGTCGGCGTGGCGAGGCCAGCTCCCAGAGTGCCACCAGCAAGAGTATGCCGAAGAAAAAACCGAGCCGTATCGGTACTTCGTTTTCAAGAATAAAATTCTTCCAGTCCATAATTTCCGCTGCCGATGCCGGCTCCTGTCATGATATAACCGTGTTGCTACTCTGTGTCCCGTCAGGATTGAATAATCCAGGGGAATCGGGGGGCACCGGCATGGGTAAATTGCCAGTCCCACCCCATCTCACTGGGCCTCATCATAAACCATTCTGGAGTATCATGAACCGGAAGTAACCCGGCTCCAGTCACCGGAAATGACATGATGAAAACAACGCTGATTATTGTGCTGCTGCTGGCGATTGGGGTGATCCTGCTGCTATTTGTCATGGGCATGGTGTCCCGCTCCGGAGAGGCGCCGGGACTATTTAATGACCGGTTATCCGGCTGCCCTGACCGGCCCAACTGTGTCTGTAGCGAGTATGCCGGGGACAGCGCCCACTATATCGAACCGGTACATCTGCCCGCCGGTACACAGGCGGAGGTTACCCAGCTGGCCAGGCGCATTATCCAAGAGCTGGGCGGCCGGGTGGTTGTGGAGCGGGACGGTTACCTGGCCGCTACCTTCCGTTCCGCCCTGTTCGGTTTTGTGGATGATTTGGAGCTGCGAATTGATGAGCAGGAGCAACGGCTGCACATCCGCTCGGCCTCACGGGTTGGTTATAGCGACAGTGGTGTCAATGCCAGGCGGGTGAAGCAGCTGAAAAAACGTATGGAGGCACAACTGCCATCGGCACAGGCGGGAACCTGACGGCGGGGTGGGTAATGATCTACCAGTACCTGACCCGGCCCGTATCCACGTGCACGAAATTGGAACGGGTATAGAGGCCGACGCCGCCCGCCTTGAGTGATTTGGCGGCCCGGTGCAGCTGTTTCAGGTCACAGCCTTCGAGACGAATGTCCAGCGCCTTACCGTCCATGTGCATGCTGCGCTTGGCCACGCCGCTGCTGTTCCGGCGCAGCATCTTGTTGGTCTTGGGAGAGCGATAGCCCGAGATGATCTGGAACTCACCACGGCATTCCAGGCGGGCCTGCACCTGGTGCAGCAGATCGAACAGCGCAGGGTCCATGCTGTGCTGATCGCCGGTACGGTGATCCCGCAACAGGTGGTTGATCTCCTTGAGTCCATCCTGGATGTAGCTGCCCTCGGCCCAGTAGGTGACCCGTTTGCGCTCCCCGGTGTGCAGGTGATGCAGCGCCAGCACGCGCTCGGGTGACTGTTTGATGTTGGCGAAGGCGGTGGGGGCAACCATGGCCGCTGCTGCAGCCGCACAGCCGGTGATGAAACCGCGTCGGCTGAGGGTGGGTGTCTGGCGTGATGCGTGATCTTTCTGCTTAACCGTCATACAACCGTAATCCCCAGTCAAATGTGTAGAATTGGTTGTTTTATAACCAAAAAACTCTGGCGATACTATCGCAAGCGCTGGCGGGTTGCCAGCCCTGTGCGCTGTATCACGCTGTTGACGGGCCAGTACGCGGTTTGTTCTTAATTGGCGATGGAGATCGGTTCGGTTTCGCGGTGGGCGAACTGCTTGTCCTGGGAGGGGGATAACTGCCGCAGGCTCAGCATCAGGGGGCGGTCAAGGTCATAGATATCGGGACGGAACTGGATACCTGTTTCAGGGTCCATCCAGGCGGTGAAATAGACCAGGTAGATGTCGATCGGCTCCGGGAGTTTGAAATAACTGCTCTGACGGGATGCCAGTCGATCACTGAACAGGCTGATCGTTTCCGGCTCGCTGACGAGCAGCTGCCGGGCCAGATCCTGAATCCCCTCAACCCGTACACAGCCTGAACTGAAGTCCCGAACCGGGTGGCTAAACAGCCCCTTGGCCGGGGTGTCGTGGAGATAGATGGCGTAGGGGTTCGGCATATGGAACTTGATCCGGCCCAGGCTATTGCCGTCACCGGGACTCTGTTGCAGGCGGAACGGGAAATTGTTCCTGTTGAATGTTCCCCAGTCGATCATGGCGGGATCCTGGCTCACCCATTGATCCCCCTGGCGCTGTTGAATCTGGATGTTCTTGCGCAACAGGTACTCCGAGTCCCGGCGCTGTGCCGGCAACAGATCCTCCACCGCAATACGGCGGGGTACTGTCCAGGTGGGGTTCAGCACCAGGTGGGTGGCGCGCGCGCTGAATGAAGGGGTGTAGCGCATTGGCCGGCCGATAATGCTACGGCTCTCCAGCCTGACCTGATCATGCTCTACCAGCTGTACCAGATAACCGCCGATATTGACCAGGATGTAGCGGTCACCAAGCCGTTGCGGCAACCAGCGCCAGCGTTCCAGGTTGGACTCGATCTGGGCGATACGCTGTTCGACGGAAACATTCAATGCGGCGCGGGTTTGCGGGCCGATGATGCCATCCTGCTTGAGCCCGTGGGCCTGCTGAAAACGTTCCACCGCCCGTTGCAGGTCGGGATCGTAAGTCAGGATGTCAAGCGGTGGCGCCTGCTCTTCCAGTTGTCCCGTCACCCGCAGGCGCTGCCGCAACAGGGGCACCAGATCATTTTGCTCGCCGGGTCGTAGCAGCGGGCTCTCAGGAAGCGGGGACCAACCCCCCTTGCTGGCGATGCGGCGGTAGTCGGACAAGACCCGCAACAGGGCCTGATAACCGCGATTCTGTGGATTGAGGGATTCCAGCACCGATACCGGGTTGAGGCTGATCACCGCCTGATCCAGCAGCCCGGTGCTGTCGATCCGCTCCATGGGTATTTTCCACAGTGGATCCACGGTCGTGGGATCGAGCTGTCCTTCCGCCAGGTGGCGAGCCAGCCTGAGAAAGCCGTCGGTCAGTAACAGGTCGTCCCGGACCTGCTGTTGAACCGGGTCGTCAGTCCGGTAACGGTTAATATTTGCGGCATGGTAGAGCGCCGGCTCAAGTCCCACCCCGGCAACATCCCGGATGTATTGTTTCAGGGCCGTGCCGGCTTCATCCAGTTGTCCGAAAGGCGTATGCCAAAGCAGCCGGTGATTGTAGTTGCCGTATACCTGTCGCAACAGGGCCCAGTCCGGTCGCGGCTGTATCGACAGGGCGTCAGCCAGAAGGAGCTGTTCCTGCAGGGCGGCACTAATGGCGCTTGCCCGGTTCTGCGCATCGTTGGCGTTACCCGGCGATAGGACGGTCATCAGTACCAGCAGCGCCAGCAGATGCCAAGGGTGGTAAAGATCAATTCTGGTCATGGTCACTTCAAACGGCTGCCTGTTGAGATGCAGACACCCGAATGCACCCCTTCTTCCCAACAGTATAGGTTGTTTTGTTGGGCCAAAGCGTTAACAACTGTGACAAGTTGTGTCCGGGCTACTAAGCACCGGGGGCGCCGATGGCCTGATCAGCGATCGGACGAGTCGGTTTTTTCCAGCGCGACCAGCGGCTGTTTGCAGGCCAGGCAGTGGTAGGTCTGGCCCCGTTTTACCCGGTTGTGTCGTATGCTGCTGAGCTGGTGGGTGCGACAATCGCAGCGATAGGCATAGCGTTTCAGCGTGCGCCGGGCAGAGCGAGTGACGTCGTAGTTGTGACACCGGCTGGCCTCGGCGCCAAACAGTTGCATGACCTGGCGCCACTCGGCGCCGTGCGGCCGGATCTTTCTTCCAAACAGTCGGCGGGCAACCACATGGGCCACTTCATGGGGCACGGTGCGCCTGAGGAAATCATCCCGGTTTTCAGTCAGTAGCAGGGCGTTGTAACGGATCACCGGTGTGCCCCGGGAAGGGAACATGGCCATGCCTGCAGCCTTGCCGGTGAGGTCGAAGCGGATGACCACCTGGCCGGGATCCTGTTGGAAGTGTTGTCGGGCGGTCGCCAGCAGCTGCTGTGTGCGCGCTTCCACCTGTTGCTGCAGCGGGTTGTCAGACATCTGAATCGGGTTATCCATTTTTCGTGCTGTGCCGGCCATGTTCTTCCAGGGCGCAACCGCTGGTGGCGTGATCCGGCCGGGCAGCGCCGCTATCCGTTTGGACCCGGCAGGCGTGCCCATTGTGTGAAGGAGCCTGAGGAGGATACCGCCAACATGCAGCGGGTGCCAGGGGTTGCCGGATGGGCGGGGCGGTTTTTTGCCCCTATTCAATCAGCAGCACAATCAGTTCCACCGGGCCGTGGACACCGTAGGCCAGCGTCTGTTCGATATCGGCGGACTTGGAGGGGCCGGAGATCAACAGGGCATTGGTGGGCATGCCGTTCTGCCACTGCTCATCGGCGATGGCATCGGCAAAGGTGTTGTGCAGCTTGTCCGCTTTGACCACCGCGATGTGGATCGGCGGCACCAGAGAGAAACTGCGTGGTTCCTCCGTGGTCGGCCAGAGAATAAGTGCGCCTACCTCGGCGATGCCGCCGCGGGTGGAGGTAATGGCGGCGTCGATGCCGAAGAACAGCTCCTCTTTCCATGCGTCCACGTCGGCGTTGCGCGACACCAGTTCGGGCAGGTCCTCCCGGGCGCGCCAGGCATCTTCTATCTTTCTCGCCAGCGGACCGGTCGGTGCATAGAGCAGGTTGTTCAGCTTTTTCTCCGTTACCAGCTGTGCCAGTCTGTCGGCCCAGTCGGACTCCCGCACCCGGTGTATTTCGGTACGGACCGAGGTCATCGCCTTGCAGAACAGTTCGATGCGCTGTTGCCGGCTCCAGTCGGGTGATCGGAATCCCCGATCCAGTGCGACGGGCGCTATTTCCCCAGACCGGGCCCGCAGCCGGGCCAGAATGTTGTCGCGTGCTTTACTCATGCTCGAAACCCTCTTCCCGGGCCAGTTGGTGTAATGATTTCGGGGCGATCCGTGGCGTGGTCCGCACCCGGCTCCAGGGACCGATGTTGCCCGGTATGAGATTCCTGAACAGGCTGGCCAGCCGGGTGGCGCCGCGATAGGCCGGCGGGGTGGCGTGTATCCAGCTCCACAGTTTCCAGACCAGCGCCTCTTTACCGGAGCGTTGCGAGCCCTGACCGATGGTGGCGCCCGTGTGGTCTTCCCGCACCTGTTCGTAACGCAGCCGGTGCAGCAGTTTCGGCAGTGGTATCCGTACCGGACAGACTTCCCCACAGGCGCCGCACAGGGTGGAGGCGGTGGCCAGCACACCGAAGTTTTCCAGGCCGAATTTCTGGGGTTCGACGACCGAGCCGATCGGACCGGGAATCGGCGGGCCGTAGGCGTGGCCACCGATACGGGTGTAGACCGGACAGTGGTTCATGCAGGCGCCACAGCGGATGCAGCGCAGGCTGTCGAACAGTTCACTGTCCTCATAGATCCGGGAGCGCTGGTTGTCCAGCAGCACCAGGTGCACCTCTTTCGGGCCATCCCGCTCACCCGGCTTGCGGGGCGAGCTGATCATATTGAAGTAGGTGGTGATGTGCTGGCCGGTGGCCGAGCGGGTGAGCAGTTTCAGCAGAGGCGGAACATCCGCCAGTTTTTCCACCACCTTTTCAATGCCGGTGACGGCGATGTGCACCGGCGGTACCGTGGTGCAGAGTCGGCCGTTGCCTTCGTTCTCCACCAGGCAGAGCGTGCCGGTCTCCGCCACCGCAAAGTTGACCCCGGAGAGTCCGATCTCCGCGTCGTGGAATTTGCGCCGCAGGATCTGGCGCGCACTGCGGGTCAGGGTGTCGATATCCTCACTGTAGGGGATGTCGGGATGCTTGGCCTTGAACAGCCTGGCAACCTCCTGTTTGCTCTTGTGGATGGCCGGGGCAATGATGTGGGAGGGTGCCTCGTTATCCAGCTGGATGATGTATTCACCCAGGTCCGATTCGACACAGCTTTTACCCTTCGCTTCCAGAAAGTGGTTCATCTGCATTTCTTCGGAGACCATGGATTTGCCCTTGATCATGCGGGTGGCGTTATGCTGCTCCATGATGTCCAGCACAATCCGGTTGGCCTGATCAATGGTCTCTGCCCAGTGCACCTGTATACCGTTGCGGGTGCAGTTGGCCTCCAGCTGTTCCAGCAACTCCGGCTGCCGGGCCAGGGCGTTGGCGCGGATATTGGCGCCGATGGTACGCAGCTCTTCCAGGAACGCCTTGTCGGGAAAAGCCTTGTCGCGCTTCTCCATGAGTCCATCCATGGTGACGCGGAAATTGCGCCGCAGCTGCGGATTGTCCAGGGCTTTCTTTACCCGTTGGTCGAACTCAGCTTTTTGGGTCATGGGTGCGCTCCCAGAGAAAACTGGCGATGTGCTGGCCCTTGGGACCAACGCCCTGGTGTTCCATGTGTCCGGTGATGTTCATCAGGCAGCCGCAATCCCCGCTCACCAGTTGATCGGCCCCGGTATCGGTGATCGCCTGGGCCTTGTCCGCCACCATGGCGGCGGAGATGTCCGGATGCTTGACCGCAAAGGTGCCGCCGAAGCCGCAGCACTCCGCCTTGCGTACCTGTTCCACCAGTTGCACGTTATCAAGTTGCTGCAGCAGTGCTTCGTGTTCACCGGCGACGTCCATCTCCCGGCGTGCCGAGCAGGAGGTGTGCAGGGCCACTTTGGTGGGTTGGCCGAGATCCTTCAGTTCGATCTTCAGGACATGTACCAGGAATTCGGTCAGCTCATAGACCCGTTGTGAAAAGCGCTTCACCTGCGGCTCTTCCGGTTTGCCACGAAAGACTTCCGGGTATTGATTGCGCAGCATGCCGGCACAGGAGCCGGACGGGACCACTACCGGGTAATCCTCTGGAAAACAGCGCATCTGATTCAGCACCACCGCCTCCGCCTGTTCCCTATAGCCGGCGTTCCAGGCCGGCTGGCCGCAACAGGTCTGATCCTGTGGAAAGATCACCTGCACCCCCTCGCGCCGGATCAGCTGCATGCCGGCCAGCCCGGCCTGGGGATAAAGCAGATCGATCAGGCAGGTGCCAAAAAAGTAGACTTTTTCGGGCCTGTCCGGATAGCGCTTGGCCAGAGACATAGTGACTCCTGTGTAGCGTAAATCAAAAAGTTAATAGACAAACGGCAGGCTGTGCCGCGCCGGGCAGGCGTCGCCGTGCGCTCAGTACATCCCGCCGGATCAAACCGGTTGTTATGTCGACAAGCCGCGCAGAGAGCGCTGCTTGCGCACCTCTTCGCGGTCTATCTGCTGCAAAGACTCTTCCACAAATACCAGGTGTTCCTGCGCCGCCTGACGGGCCTTCTCCGCATCCCCGTCGATCACGCTGTTCATTAACCGCTCATGCTGGTGACTCAGCGGCTCGAATACCCGGGGCAGGGTGTAGAGCTTGTCCAGGTTGTGCGAGATGCTGTTCTGGAGCAGGGTGAACAGTCCCCGCATCACGTGCAGCAGCACCAGGTTGTGCGACGCCTCGACTATCGATAGATGAAAAGCGGCATCGGCGCGCGCTTCGTCCATCGGGTCGGGACTGCCGTGGTTTTTTATCATCTCCTCAAAACAGTCCCTGATCTTCTCCTTGTCTTCGCTGGTGCCGCGCAGGGCGGCGTAGTAGGCCGCCGTGCCCTCCAGGGCGTGGCGAATCTCCAGTACGTCGAATCGCGATTCCGGCATCTCTCTGAGCAGGGCAATCAACGGCGTAACGAACGAAGGCTCCAGCGATTCACACACATAGGTGCCGCCACCATGGCGGGTGCTGAGCAGTCCTTTGCTGTTGAGTTTCTGTATGGCTTCCCGTAACGACGGCCTGGAAACCTCCAGTCGTTGAGCCAGTTCACGCTCGGCCGGGAGCTTCTCTCCCGGCTTGAGACCACCCTCGGCAATCATAGTCTCCAGTTTTTCTGCAATCTGGTCAGAAAGTCGTTGCTGTTTCATGTTGCGGTCTCTGCTTCCTTACAACTGGTAAGACCAATTGATTTTGAGTTTAGTTTGATTTTTCAGAAAAGAGAAGTCTTGACGGCCTATTTTAACAAATTTCCAAGCAAAATAACGGAGTAAGGGGGGTATATATAGGGTGTGAATGGCCGGAAATTTTTCCCGGCCAGATGTTTGACATTACAAAATTCATCGGTTACTAATAAATTGGCCTGACCACTTATCCAGTTTGTCAGGCGACAGGATGGCCTGGTCAAATTGTCTCGGGATAGTGATCCGCGCAGGGTAGAAGCCGGAGAGAAGACGATAGAACGGGGCTGTCACTCTGTTTCCCCATTGGAGTGAGAAAAAAAGATGAATCAAAAACTGATCTCTGTAGTGTCCGCTGCCGCCCTGGCACTGAGTCTTGCCAGCGGCGTCGTGCTGTCAGCGGAAAAGAAAACCCTGTTGAAGGTGCCGGTCTATTTCGGTACCCACCTGACCGGCCTGGGCAGTACACCCAAGTGGCTGGCTGATCACCTGAATGTGGCCAGCGGTGGCAGCGTCAAGATCAAGGTTTATGAGCCGGGCAAGCTGATTCCGCCCAAGGAGATCCTGGAGTCGGTGGCCAGCGGCAAGGTGAATGCCGGCTATACCACGCCGGGTTACAACACCGGCGTGCTGGGCGCCAAGGGCGGCATCTTCTCGGCCGTGCCTTTTGGTCCCGATGCCCCGGAATTCCTTGCCTGGATCTACTACGGCGAAGGCCGCAAGCTGTGGCAGGAGATGTACGACAAGAAGGGGTTGAACGTGCACTCCATCCCCTGTGGCATCACCGCGCCGGAGACCTCTGGCTGGTTTAACAAGCCGATCGACAAACCGGCCGATCTGCAGGGTCTGCGTATGCGCTTCTTCGGACTGGGTGCACTGGTCATGGAGAAGATGGGCGTCTCCACCAGCCTGTTGCCATCCAGCGAGATCTTCCCGGCATTGGAGAAGGGGGCGATCGATGCCACCGAGTTCTCCATGCCGGCAATCGACAAGCTGCTCGGTTTCCACAAAATCCTCAAGTTCAACTATTACCCGGGCTGGCACCAGCCGGCGACCGTATATGAACTGCTGGTGAATGGCGACACCTGGAAAGGCATGAGCAAGTCCCAGCAGGGCATGCTGGAGATGAGCTGCAAGGCGGCGATGCTGGATGGCCTGGCGCTGGGCGAAGCGATCCAGTTCCCGCAGATGAAGGAAAACCTTAACAAGAATGGCGTGGAAAACCGCTACTGGTCGCCGGAAATCCTGGCTGCGTTCCAGGACAAGTGGCGTGAGGTGGTGGCGGAAGAGTCGGCCAAGGATCCCGAGTTCAAGGTGATCTGGGACAACATGCAGCGCTTCCGCGATGACTACGCAATCTGGAACAAGTGGGCCTTCCTGCCCCGTCCGGGTACCGTGCGCGAGCAATAATCCGCAACAGCAGGAGGGGACCCGGATCGGGGTCCCCTCTTTTTTATCCCTGTGATCCGCTTTTCATACCATCCCGTCGGGAAGGTGTGGGCGTGGTCCTGAGTGACTGTCGAGGCGAGAGATGACTCAACCCAACGATCTGGAATACCGCATTCCCATCGTCGATGCCCTGAATGGATTCGTGCAGCGCATTGGACATGTTATAGCGTGGAGTAATGTGCTGTTGGTCGGCATTATTCTGGTTCAAGTTGTACTCCGTTACGGCTTTAATCACGGTCTGGTTTATCTGGAAGAGCTGATCTGGCATATCTATGCCGTCGGCTTCATGTTCGGCCTCAGTTTCGCCATTACCAACGATTCACATATCCGGGTGGATATCGTGCATATGAATCTCTCCCGTGCCAATCAGCACCGCTGGGAGATCTTTGGCATCCTGTTGCTGTTGCTGCCCTTCATTGTCGTGATCTTTCTGCACAGCCTGGAGTGGGTCTACTACTCCTATAAGATCGGCGAGAGTTCTGCCAATCCCACCGGATTGCCTTATCGGTGGGTGGTTAAATCGGTCATCCCGCTCAGTTTCGGCTTGTTGTTTATCGCCGCCATTGCCCGCCTGATTCGCGAGATTACCCTGCTGCTGCATCTGGCCCGGGAACCGGAGGAGGTGTACCCCGGACGTGTATCCATGATCCGGCATCTGTTCCGGGTTGAGGAGCAGGTCAGTGACAACAGAAACAACAACCCGCAGCGGGCAGGGGAGTGAGTCATGGCGATGAATGAGATTTTGGTGATCGCGATGTTCGTCAGCTTCATCGCGCTGCTGTTTACCGGTTTTCCGGTGGCCTGGGCGCTTGCAGGGGTTGGCGTTCTGTTTGCCGGCGTGGGTTATCTGGCGGACAACCACCTGGATACCATGACCGGGCTGGACTACTCCACCCTGGGCCTGGCGGTGGGGCGTATCTTCGGCATCATGGACAACTGGGTGCTGGTGGCATTGCCGATGTTTATTTTCATGGGGCTGATGCTGGACAAGTCCGGCGTTGCCGAACGCATGATGCACGCCATGCAGGGGCTGTTCGGCCGGGTGCGTGGTGGCCTGGCCATTTCGGTGACCCTGATCGGTATTATCCTGGCGGCCTCCACCGGCATTATCGGTGCCTCGGTGGTATTGCTGGGCGTGATGTCCCTGCCGGTGATGATGCGTCAGCAGTACAGCAAGACCCTGGCGCTCGGCACCGTGGCCGGGGCCGGTTGCCTGGGTATCCTGATTCCGCCCAGCATCATGCTGGTGATCATGGGTGACCAGATGGGCCTGTCGGTGGGTGACCTGTTCATGGGGGCGGTATTTCCCGGCATTATCCTGGGCCTGTTCTACATCGCCTATATTCTGCTGTTTTCTCTGTTTAAACCGGCGTCTGCGCCGCTCTCTGCCGATGCCCGGCCGGTCAGCCTGGTGGTGGTCTGGGGCGTGTTCAAGACTATCCTGCCGCCGGCGGCACTGATTCTGGCGGTGCTGGGGTCGATCTTTGCCGGTATTGCCACCGTGACCGAGGCCAGCGGCATCGGCGCCCTGGGGGCTATCATCATGGCGGCCGGTTATCGCCAGCTCAACTGGTCAGTGATGAAAGAGGTGGTGATCAATACCTTCAACACCTCGGCCTATATCTTTGCTATCTTTGTCGGTGCCACGGTCTTTGCGCTGGTGCTGCGTGAACTGGGTGGGGATGAGCTGATCGAATCCACGCTGACCGGTCTGCCGTTTGGTCCCTACGGCATTATTGCCTTTATTCTGGGCGTGGTGTTTCTGCTCGGTTTCTTTCTCGACTGGATCGAGATCAGCCTGATTATCCTGCCGTTGCTGGCACCGGTGATCAAAGGACTGGGGCTGGATATTGATGGTCACGGGGTGGTGGATAATCCCGAACTGGTCTGGTTTGCCCTGCTGGTAGCGGTTACATTGCAGACTTCGTTCCTGACCCCGCCGGTAGGGTTTGCCCTGTTCTATCTGAAGGGGGTCTGTCCGCCGGGTATTTCCCTGATGGATATCTACAAAGGGGTGATTCCCTTTATTGTGCTGCAGCTGCTGGGTCTGCTGGTGGTGGCCCTGTTCCCGGAAGTGGTGACCTGGCTGCCGTCGGTGGCGTATGGCAAGTAGGGCGACCGGTTGTCCCCGCTGGAGATGATAGTGAACCATTTACCCCCCGGTTACAGGTAAGGCATGTCGGCAGATTACACAGCACTAAAGCGCGAGTTGGGCTCTTTTATCGGCAATGATCGGTTGATCGATGACCCGTTGCGTACCCTGGCCTATGGCACCGATGCCAGCTTCTACCGGTTGATACCCAAACTGGTGGTCAGGGTAAATAACGAGGCCGAGATGGTGCGGATTCTGGCCGCCGCCCACCGCTTCAGCACACCGGTGACCTTCCGGGCGGCCGGTACCAGTCTTTCCGGGCAGGCGATCAGTGACTCGGTGTTGTTGCTGCTTTCCGGGGACTGTTGGCGCGACTACAGGATCAGTGCGGATGCCACCCGAATCCGTTTGCAGCCGGGGGTGATCGGTGCCCGGGCGAACAGTTACCTGGCACCCTATGGGCGCAAGATAGGTCCTGACCCGGCCTCCATCAATGCGGCCAAGATCGGTGGGATCGCGGCCAATAATGCCAGCGGCATGTGTTGCGGTACGGCCCAGAACAGCTATCAGACCCTGGACAGTCTGCGGGTCATCCTGGCCGATGGAACGGTGCTGGATACAGCCGATCCGCAATCACTTGCGGCATTCAGGCAATCCCACGGGGAACTGCTGGATTCACTCTCCAGGCTGGCGGCTGAAACGCGCAGCAACACCGCCCTGGCTGAACGTATCCGTCACAAGTACCGGTTGAAAAACACCACCGGTTACAGCCTCAATGCGCTGATCGATTTCGTCGATCCGATCCAGATCCTGCAGCACCTGATGATCGGTTCCGAGGGGACGCTCGGGTTCATCTCGGAGATCGGTTATCGCACGGTGCTGGATCATCCCTGCAAATCCACCGCCCTGATCCTGTTCCCGACGGTGGAGATCGCCTGTCAGGCGGTGGCCCGGCTCAAGCAGACACCGGTGACGGCGGTGGAGCTGATGGATCGTGCCGCCCTGCGCTCGGTGCAGGAGAAGCCGGATATGCCGGCCTATCTGCACACGCTGGATGATGAGGTGGCCGCGTTGCTGGTGGATGTGCGGGCAGCCGACCAGCGGACACTGAAACTCCAGGTGGCTGAAATTCAGGCGGTCCTGCAGGATATTCAGCTGGTGTGCGAGGCGGAGTTTACCTTTGATCCGGCGGCCTATCAGGCGCTGTGGAATATCCGCAAGGGGCTGTTTCCGGCGGTGGGGGCGGTACGGGCCACCGGTACCACGGTGATCATTGAAGACATCGCCTTTCCGGTGCCGCAACTGGCGGCGGCGGTCAGGGAGCTGCACCAGCTGTTTCGAAAGTATCACTATCATGAGGCGCTCATCTTCGGGCACGCGCTGGAAGGTAATCTGCACTTTGTCTTTACCCAGGATTTTGGCACCGCAGCCGAGGTGCAGCGCTACCAGGGGCTGATGGATGAGGTGTGCGCGCTGGTGGTGGGAGAGTACGGTGGATCGCTGAAGGCGGAACACGGCACCGGGCGCAACATGGCCCCGTTTGTGGAGATGGAGTGGGGCAGTGATGCCTACCGGCTGATGTGGCGGATCAAGCGGCTGTTCGATCCGGCAAACCTGCTCAATCCGGGCGTCATTCTCAATGAGGATGACGAGATCCATCTGAAAAACCTCAAGCCGCTGCCACCGGCCGATCCCCTGATCGACAAGTGTATCGAGTGCGGATTTTGTGAGCCGATCTGTCCCTCGCGCAATCTTACCCTGACGCCACGGCAACGGATCGTCTCCTGGCGCGAGATTGCCCGTCTTGAAAAGAGCGGAGAGGATGCGCGGCGACTGCAACAGTTTGAAACGGATTTTGCCTACCAGGGGCTGGACACCTGCGCCCTGGATGGTCTTTGCGCCACCGAGTGCCCGGTGGGTATCGACACCGGCAAGCTGACCCGGCAGATCCGCCAGCAAACGCACAGCGGCGGCGCGGCCCGTGTCGGCGCTTGGGTGGACAGGCACTTTTCCACGGTTGCGGCGACCACCCGTGCCGGCCTCCGGCTGGCGGCGCTCTCCCAGGATCTGCTGGGCGACCGGTTGATGGGTAACGCCAGCACCCTGATACGGCGCCTGAGCGGTGAGCGTATTCCGCTGTGGAATCCGGCCATGCCGCGGGCGGCGGGTCGCTTGGAGTCCCTGCCCCATGATGCTGCCGGACAGAACGGCACGGTGGTCTATTTTCCCAGCTGTGTCAGCCGTACCATGGGGCCGGCCCGGGATGATCCGTTTCAGGCGGATCTGCATCGGGTGATGCAGTCCCTGCTGCACAAGGCGGGCTACCGGGTGATCATGCCGGAGCGGCCCGAAGGACTCTGCTGTGGCATGGCCCTGGAGAGCAAGGGATTGACCGACCAGGCAGCGGTGAGTCTGGATCGACTGGAGCAGGCGTTGTGGCGTGCCAGTGAACAGGGTCGCTACCCAGTCCTGTGTGATACCAGTCCCTGCACCTTCCGCATGATCGAACAGATCAGGCGGCCGTTACAGATGCATGAGCCGGTCGGTTTCATCAACCGTTACCTGATGGCACACCTGCGGCGCAGATCGCAGATGAAAAGTGTGGCACTGCATATCACCTGCACCAGCCGCAAGATGGGACTGGCCGACGACATGCTCCGCCTGGCGGAGCAGTGTGCGGAGCAGGTGTTTCTGTCGGAGGACAAGGGGTGCTGCGGTTTTGCCGGCGACAAGGGATTCACCCGGCCCGAGTTGAACGCCTCGGCACTGAAACGGCTCCAGGGATCACTTCCGGCGGATTGTGAAATGGGCGTATCCAACAGTCGGACCTGTGAAATCGGGCTGTCGCTGCATGCGGGGCTCTCTTACCAGTCCATTGTCTATCTGGTGGATCGCTGTTTCGATGCCGGTTGAATCCGGTACCGGATTCAGCCATTTCCACCTCCGGGAATGATTCAGCACGTTACGGCCATCGGACAGATGGGTGTTACTATTCGCCAGCTCAGGCCGCGTATCCCATAAACATAGCCATCAACATTCAGGTAGCCCGTCCCATGCAGCAGATTTTCAGCATTATTTTTCCCATTTTCGCCATTGTATTGGTGGGCTATTTCTATGGGCGCCGGCATGCACCGGATATGGCGGCAGCCAATCAGATCAATCTGGATATTTTTGTTCCGGCGTTGATTTTTCATGTGCTGTCGCAGAAGAGTTTTCAGCTGGGTGCCTACCAGGAACTGGCCATTGCCGGACTGGTTGTGGTGCTGGGTTCCGGTCTGTTGGCCTGGGTTGTGGCCCGCTTGCTGAAGTATGAGGCCAAGACCTTTGTGCCGCCCATGATGTTCTGCAATTCCGGCAACATGGGATTGCCCCTGGCCCTGTTTGCATTTGGTGAAGCGGCCCTGCCGGCGGCGGTGGTGCTGTTTATTGTTGAGAATACGCTGCACTTCAGTGTCGGCATGAAGATGCTGGATCACCGTACCTCGCTGGTGGGCATCCTACGTATCCCGATGGTGTTGGCCACCGTGGCCGGTATCGCCTTCAGTCTTACCGGCTGGGTGTTGCCCCAGGTGCTGTCGGTCTCTATCGAGATGGTGGGGCAGGTGGCCATTCCCCTGATGCTCTTTTCTCTGGGTGTGCGGCTGACCGGTGTGGACCTGAAAGATTGGCGTATCGGTGTTATTGGCGCCCTGATCTGCCCGGCCAGCGGCCTGGTCATGCTGTTGCTGATCAGCCCGTTTCTCGATCTGCCGGCGCTGCAGTTTGGGCAGTTGCTACTGTTCAGCGTCTTGCCGCCGGCGGTACTCAACTTCATGGTGGCGGAGAAGTATAACCAGGAGCCCCGCAAGGTGGCTTCCATCGTCATGCTGGGCAATCTGGGCAGCCTGTTGGTCATTCCCCTGGCACTGGCCTATATCCTGGCGCAGAACGGGCTGTAGAGGATTGTGAACAGGGGCGCGTGGGCCAGGGTGTTGCTCTGATCCCTACGCCGCCGGGATGTTGCTGTCATGGTCCCGATCGAAGCGGTAACAAATTCGTCAGGCATAAAAAAACCCCGCCGAAGCGGGGTTCTGTACCCATGACCGGTGATCGATCAGGCGTTTCTTCTGCTACGTTGCCGTCCATAACCCACGCCGGCCAGACCCAGACCCAGACACATCAGTGCGAGTGTGGCGGGTTCCGGGACATCAGCAGCAGCGCCGTTACCGACAATGATCTGTATCTCGGTGCGCGCCCGCTGGGCGCCACTGGCATCGAAAGCAGCCAGGTAGATGTCGTAGGTGCCGTCGACTGTGGGGTCGAAAGAGGTGAAGTACCAGTGTGGCTTCCATGAGTTTTGTGCCACGTTGTTGTCTGCAATCAGATCGTTATAGCCGGTTACGCCAAAGAACGGCATGGAAATCCAACTCCAAGCTTCTGCACCATTTCCATTACCAGTGCTGTTGTTCCCGAATGAATGATCGGGTGATATTAGACCGCCGAGATCGAAAATGGGATCGAAAACGGTAAAGCTGGTGTCCTGTGATGGATCTTCGTCCAGGCCCAGGGCATAGGTCAGGTCACCGACATTGAGACCGGTGCTGCCGTCAAAGTCCGTATTGATGGACCACTCGAAGCTCCAGACAGCGGTGGGGGAGGACTGGCCCGGTGCAACGCCTGCATCGAAGCTGTAGGTGCCGTCACCATTGCTGTTATAGGTATTTTCCGGGTTACCGGCTGCGTTGTGGCGCAGCTTGCCGCGCAAGCCCAGTTCGATGCCGTTGTTCCGGTCCACGGTGAAAGAGCCGTTGCTGACGCCAGAACCAAAGATCACATCAGGTGTTACGTTCTGGTCATAACTGATTGCTGCCGAAACCGTGCCCGAGTGGGTCATGCCCGCTGCTACAAGCGTCAAAAGGAAAGCGATATTCTTATTCATTATGAAGAACCCTTCAGGTGTACCAAAATTTAACTAGAAATTCAGTTTGCCTGTTAATTTAACCTTGCCCAAATTTCACCTCACATTAAGCAAATTAAATGCCAGATTAAGAATTTAATTTATACTCAATGGCTTATTTGTGATGGCTTACCATATACCGCTTTTTTATTGGGGTAAGTGTAAAAAATCCTGACGTTTTGCGGGTGGGGTTGAGCGCCATTGACGGTGATGATCCCGGCGGGGTAGTTGTCGACCAGGGTGGTCGCGATGTCTCAGACGCAGGTGCGGTATCTGTCTATTTGGAGCCTGAGCGGCTGGTACACCCTTACCGGGCCAGTTTGGATTCCACGTAGCTCTTTAATGCGGCCGCGTTGTTGTAGTGCAGCTCTTTGGCTCCAAAGAGGAACACCACATTTTTCTGCTTCAGGTGGCTGATCAGTTCCGTGACTGCCGCCCTGTTGGCGTCCAGTTCAGCAAAATAGCGTTTCCGGAATTCGGGCCACTTTTCAGGATCATGCTGGTACCACTTTCTCAGTTCATTGGAAGGGGCAATGGACTTCAGCCACAGGTCAATCTTCGCGTGCTCCCGGGAAAGGCCCCGCGGCCACAGCCGGTCCACCAATATCCTGAAGCCTTCCCCGGGATCGGGCGGGTCGTAGACCCGTTTAAGCAGAATGTGCATGGCGCAACCCTATTCATTAACCAGTGCGGGACAGGTTTAACACGTCTATCCATTATAGATGAGTGTCAGCGTTGCCTAATGCTCCCGCTACGGGCCCTGTTTCCCGTGAGGTGTTGCCAATGGCGGATTCAGTGGCTGATGGTTTTGGAAAAGATGTGGATGACCAGAACGCCTGAAATGATCAGTCCCATGCCGATGATGGCGGGGATGTCCGGGATCTCCCGGTACAGAACAGCACCGGCGATGGTGATCAGCACAATGCCGACACCGGACCAGATGGCATAGGTGATCCCGACCGGAATGGTGCGCAGGGCCAGTGTCATGAAATAGAACGCCAGGCCATAACCCACAACCACCACCAGGCTGGGGTAGAGTCGGGAAAACTCTGCCGATGCCTTGAGTGCGCTGGTTGCGATCACTTCAGCGATGATGGCCACTGCCAGGTAGAGGTATGCCATGGATATGGGGATGCCGGTAGTCAGGCCGGCCGGGCAGCCTGCAGAACGGCAGCCCGGCCGGGTTTGGATTATTTGATGAGCCGGAGTATGTCGCGGAACTCGCTGGAGCGACAATCGCCCACCAGTTCATACAGGCACATCTCGACACTGGTGATGCCGACACCGTTCGCGCTGAGCTTGGAAATGGCCAACTCCTTATTGGCCAGGGCCCGGGACGAGACACAGTCGCACACCAGTTCCACCCCGTAACCCAGGTGGATCAGGCTGGATACGGTCTGGTAAACACAAATGTGGGTTTCAATACCGCACACCAGCCAGCAGCTGATACCGGACTGCTTCACGGCCTCCTCAAACTCCACCGAGCCAAAACCGTCGAAGGTGTACTTGGTTATGGGTTTGTGCGGCGTCAGGGCGTCGGCAATCGCCGGCGTGGTGCCACCGAGCTTTTCCGGATTCTGTTCCAGCCAAAGAATCGGCAGGCCAAGCACATTAGCGCCTTTGATCAGGGCCAGGGTGTTGGTGATCAGTTGTTCACTGTCATGGACAATTTCAGCCAGCTTGCCCTGGATATCTACAACAATAAGGCCGGTGTTATCTCTGGTTAACATGGCTTCCTCATGGGGATCTGAACGGTGATAAGCGGATAATCCGGGGCGTGGGCCGGACCGGGCCCACGCCGGTACAGCTCAGGCGGCGTTCGGGTTGATGGTGTAAGTGCCGGTGATACTGGTGCTGTCCAACACGTGCCCCTCGATCGCTGCCAGCGCTTCGGGTCCACCGAAGCGGCCGCTCAGGCCACAGCTCTCGATATCCAGTGCATAGAGCGTGAAGCAGTAGTGATGCACGATGCTGTCGTTCCAGGGCGGGCAGGGGCCATCATACCCGTAGTAGTCGCCGGCCATGTCGGCATCGCCAGCAAACCAGTCGGTGTAGTTGTTAATGCCACGGATGCCGCCGGCGGGAGAGGCGCCGCCCGGTTTGCCCTTTGGGGTAATGCCATCCGCATCGCTGGCGGCTTCGATCTGTCGCTGATTTGCCGGAATATCCACCAGCACCCAGTGATAGAAGTCGATGCGCGGCAGGTCGGCGGGGACTTCACGGCCCTCCTGGTTTACATCATCCGGTTTGCTCGGTACATCCGGATCGTGACAGATCAATACAAAAGAGCGGGTGCCTTCCGGTACTTCGTCCCAGCTCAGGTCGGGATTCCTGTTGTCCGCAAGTGCCACGTGACTGGACGCGTCGTGCTTGCCGAAGGCGTTGGTTACCGGGATTGGCTGGTTATCCTTGATCTGGTTGCTGGTCAGTTTCATCAGACTCTCCTTTTGTGTTCTTGCCGGGCCTGTCTGCCGGAATGGCGACACCGTGCTGTAAGCTCGCCAGATATCCGCGGGACGGTTGGTAGGGGGATGATGCCACAGATGGGGCTGGTGGTGTAAGGAGCATGGCTCTTTCCCCGCCCCGATACGGGCCGGCAGGTAGGCGGCTACAGGTCGAGGGTGCGCCGGGCGAACTGTTCCAGATAATCCATCAGCTTGTTGGAGAGCTGTTCCGCCGCCTGCTCGTCCCCGTCCGCCACGGTACGCATGATTGAGGCGTGCAGACCGGCACCGGTGGCGAGGTCTCCCTCGCGCATGTTGAGATACCAGAAGCGGCGGGTCATGCCCTGTACCGGTCCCATGGCCCGCTCGATGTATTCATTGGCGGCGGCTTCAGTAAGGAGATGGTGCACATCCCGCAATACGTACAGAAACTCTTTTCCGTTGCCTTCGGTGGCCAGTTGCTCCAGGCGATCTGCCAGTTTCTGCATCTGCTCCCGGTGCTGCTTGCTACCACGGCGGGCGGCAAGACGGGTCGCCAGATTCTGTAACGGGCGCCGAACTTCCAGCAGTTTCAACTCGGTATTGACCGATACCTCGGGAATCATCACGCCCCGGCGTGGATGAATGGATACCAGTCCATCACGGGCGAGTCGTTGCAGCGATTCCCTGATCGGCATGCGTCCCATCCCCAGCGCCTTGGCAAGCTGGGCCTCCGAGACCATCATGCCCGGCTCCAGTTGTCCGGTGACAATACGCGCCTCCAGGGCGTCATAGGCCTGTTCGGTGAGCGACCGGCTCTTGTTGGGTTGGATCGAGTCTTTGTCTGTCATGCTGGTTCCATGGTTTTAATTGTAATGCCAGAACTGATACGTGGTCCTTGGCTGCCCAGTTCCGGTTCAGAAGCCCAGCAATAGCTTGGGAAGCCACAACACGGTAACCGGAAAAGCGGCAACAATGCCGAGCAGAACGAACTGTATTATAACGAATGGCATCACGCCTGCGTACATGTGTCTGAGCGTGATCTCCTTCGGTGCCACACCACGCAGATAGAAAATGGCCGGCGCCATGGGTGGCGTCATGTAACTGGTTTGAACGGTAACCAGAACCAGTATGGAGAACCAGACCGGATCGACACCGGCGGCTTTCACAAACGGCATGAAGATCGGCACGAAGATCAACAGTATGGAGATCCATTCCAGGAAGAATCCGGCGGCGAAGACGATACCGAGAAAAGTCAGGATGAGCACCCAGGTCGGCACATCCATCGCGGCGATGGCATCCTGAACATTCCACAGTGCACCGGTTCCCAGCAACACACCGGTAAACAGACTGCCGCCGAGCACGATAAACATGATCATGGTGGTCACTGAAAGTGTCTGGACCAGTGAATGCCAGAACATGTGCAGATTGAGTTTGCGATGCAGCGCCGCCAGTACGATGGCACAGGCGGCGCCAATTCCGGCCGCCTCGGTGGGTGAGGCGGCACCGGTTACGATTGAACCCAGTACGGCTGAAATCAGCACAAGCGGCGGCAACAAGGCCTTGGCCGATAGCACCAGTTTTTCAGACAGACTCATGTCATCGGCGGGATCATGCTCAAGACGTGGACCGGCGCCGCCCATTGCGCTGGCGACCAGGACATAGGTCAGATAGAAGAAGCCCAGCAGCAGGCCTGGAATGATCATGCCGGCCATCAGGTCGCCGACGCTTACATCAGCCAACGGTCCGAGAATAATAATGATGATGGAGGGCGGGATTACAGTACCGAGCGAACCGCCCGCGCAGATGGTGCCGCTGATAAGGCTCTTTTTGTAACCCTGTTGCAGCATCGGAGGTATGGCCAGCAAACCGATCAGAGACTCAGTGGCACCCACCACGCCGGTGGATGCGGCGAACACAATGGCCATCAATATCGTACCCACAGCAACACCGCCGGGCAGTTTGCGGGTCCAGATACGGATAGCGGAGAAAAGGTCTTCAGCAATGCCGGATCGTTCCAGCATGGCCCCCATGAAGACGAACAGGGGCACGGCGGCCAGGATGAAGTTCGTTGCCACATCTTCAACCTTGCCCACGAACTGGAGGAATACCGAGTCACCAAAAACAATCAGACCGCCGATGGTGGCCACGGCCATCAATGCAAAGGCCACCTGCACACCGGTCAGGATCAGCGCAAACAGCGCTACAAACATGATTAGGGCAATGATTTCCATCAGGGCTTCTCCGGCTGGCCGAATAAGGCATCGACACGCTTCAGGCATTCGGCGGCGAGTTGCAGGATGAGGGTGGCAAAACCCACCACAAAGATCAGTCGTAATGGCCAGACCGGCGGGTTCCAGGCTGACGCACCGGTGGTCTCGCCGCTCTCCAGGCCGGACCAGAAGTAGCCGGCAAGTGCGAACGTGGTCCAGGTGACCAGTGGCAGCACCACCAGTGCATAGAACAGCAGGTCGAGCCAGTTGCGTTTACGCAGTGACAGCCGGTGATAGAACAGATCCACCCGGATATGACTGCCGCGTTGCAGGGCCAGGCCGCTACCCAGCAGGAAGAATGCACCGGTGAGCATGTAGCCGATCTCGAAAGACCAGATCGTCGGTGCTCCGAACAGGTAACGGGCTACCACTTCGTAGCAGGTGGTAAGAATCAGCGGAATCACCAGCAGACAGGAGGCGTAGCCGATCCACCTGGGTAGCAGTTCCAGGTAGGCAATGGTTGTTTTCATCATGATTACCCTGGCATCAGGTGGGTGCGGGGCCAGCCCGCGACCCACCAGTGGTGGAAGTGCTAGCTACTGGTTTGACAGTTTCCGGGAACGCTGGCCTTTGCGCCAGACGGTCTCGAATGTGGCCTGATGTTCCATCACCCGTTTGAACCAGTCGTTCTTGCCGGCCTGACTATTGCCCCATTTCTGGGCGGTTTTCAGTACCGCTTGCTGAACTTCGGGATCAAGCACAATGACCTCGTTACCCTGTTCCTCGAACCACTTGAGCGCCTTGGCGTCTTCGTAACCGAGCTTCAGCCAGCTATCCAGCGTCACCAGCCGGGCGGCATTTTCGATCATCTTCTGATCTTCGGCGCTGAGCTTGTCCCAGGTTCTGTGATTGATCACCAGTTCGAAGGGGGCGGTAGGTTGATGAACGCCCGGCACGATGACGTACTTGGACACCTTGTTAAAACCGGGTGACACGTTCTCGTACGGAGTACCCCATTCCGTTGCATCAATGACGCCACGTTCCAGCATGGTGTAGACATCGGCAGCCGGGGAGGTAACCGTGGCGGCACCCAGCTCTTTGGCCAGGTCAAGCCAGGCGCCCACAGTGCGCAGTTTCAAGCCCTGCATGTCGGCCAGGGTGCGGACCGGTTTACGTGAATGCAGGAAAACTTCCGGAGTGCGGATAAACAGCGGCATTGATACCAGGCCAAACTCCTTTTCGCGGAATTCGCGCTGCAGTTCATAGCCGCCACCCTGATAGAGCCAGTGCAGCATTACCTCACTGTCAAAACTGCCGGCATATCCGGCAAACAGTACGGTGGTCGTGTCCTTTCCCCAATCATGGCCCATCCAGAGGTGGCCCATGTCCGCAATACCGTTTTTAACCGTCTCTGAAACTTTTTGCGGATTGCCCAACGCACCACCGGGAAACACCTGGATCTGGATGCGGCCATTGGAGAGTTCTTCAACCTTCTTGGCAAACGCCTTCGGGCCTTCATCCATAATGGGACCGCCGGGCCAGCCGGTAGCCATTTTGAAGCGGTACTGGGGTGCATTGTCCGCATGAACAGTTGATGCGGCAATGCATAACGCGGCAGTCATGCCGAGCACTTTTTTGACAAACGATAACTTCATCACTCTTCCTCCAACCTAGGGGTAAAAACGGGACTTGCCAGTCCCTCTTGTAATAGGCGTATCGGGGGTGCCGGTCAGTCGAGTGCGGCACCGTCCTCGTTAAGCAGGGAACGAATCTGTTCACCGCTGATATCGCGTAGCGGGATACGTTCCTGGATCGCGGTAAAGGCGGCGATGCCGGCCGCATGGCCATAGCCAAAACACTGTGCGGTAACCCGGGCCGATGCCAGTGCCTGATGTTGTGCGCTGAGGCAGCGTCCGGCGACCAGCAGGTTTTCGCCGCGGGCCGGCAGCAGGGCGCCGTAGGGTACTTCGTAATAGTCGTCAATGAGCCATTCGACAGTTGGTTTCTGACCGTTGTGCATCTCGATCGGCCAGGGGGAACGAACCACGCCATCCGGCCGTTTGCGCCGGTTGATCACGTCGCTATCGGAGAGTGTTTCAACGCCCACAATAGAACGGGTCTGGCGTACGCCTACCTCAACACCTGTATCGTTAATGAAACTTGCTTCACAGCCGGGTACCTTGTCGCGCAGGAAGCGGGCGTACTCGCGTGCCTGTTGCCGGCCGACCTGTTCCGCTTCGGTGTGGTCCACCGGATCGAGGACGTTCAGATCCCTGCCATCCCGGCCCAGGACCCGGGTCGCGTTGACCAGCAACTCACCCGCACGGGGTGTGCCAAAAATCCAGATCTTGCTCCGGGGCAGGTCATAACCGCCGCTACCGTCAGCGTCGATTAGCGCCTTGATCACCTGCTGTGAACTGATCGTATCCTCGCCCCAGTAGGCATTGAAACGGTCCGTATCCACACCAGCGAGACGAAATATCATGGTGGGGTTCTGGATGCGGCCATTGTCACCCAGTTTGAATTCGTAACCGGCGCGAGCCACCACGTCCGCGTCACCACTGGCATCGATAACCACCTTTGCATGTACCGCTCCGGTGCCGGAACTACTGTTCAGCACCACGCCGTGCAGCGTATCATCGCGCTTGATCACGCCAATTACCTGGGTGTGGTAGAGCACCCGAACACCCGCGTCCATCAGCAGACCCTCGCCAACTTCACGCCATACCAGCGGATCGTGAGTCACCGTCCAGGTTTTCCCATAGAGTTGTGGATCGGTAATGCCGTTTCGCTGTTCCATCGCTGCCCGGAAGCGCTCGGTGAATCCGAACACCACCTGCTCCGGTCCACTATGAGTAGCTTCGGTGGAGAGGTACATTCCGCAGATAGTTCCGGAAAGACCCGCGACAGCCGCGCCGCCACAAAATCCATACCGCTCAACCAGCAAGGTCTTAAGACCACGTCGAGCACTGGTCTCCGCGGCAGCAATACCGGCTGCCCCACCACCAACCACGACAACATCAACTTCCATAAGAACCGGGTGGGAGTGATTTGTGTGATGAACCTGATTTTGCTGCCACTGCATAGTCGCGCCTCGTTAAGATTCAATAGATGTATAACTAACATATCAGTGATACATCACTAAAACAAGCGCTTTGTATTTTCAAATAAACCGTCTTTAAGCGAGGTTTTAATGGTGCAGATGATGTTTGCCAGGGTGAGTTGGCGACGGGGCAAAGGACGGGTTTGATTAGCGGCCGGACAGGTGTGATAAACCGGACCAGGAGACAGCGCCATGTTGCCTATAGCGTTGCCGGCCAGCGTTTCCTGGTAACGACAATTCGGAACAGCATTCTGTTTTTAATCGTATAAATCGGCTGACCCACGTTCGAATCAGAATAAAAGCTGTTTAAACCGGCCCGGATCGCTCCACTTGTTGGGGCAGATCAATTGAACCATGGTTATACCGGGCTGGAATTTTGCCGGCGGTTAGACTATTCACAGGTGATACCAAATACTTCCGGAGACTGAATGGGTTCTTCCGCCACGCTGACCATTGACCTTCGTCAGATGATCTTTGCCATTGAGGCAGCGGTCTCTCAGGTGGGTATGAACGACACCAACCATGGCAAGCGGGTTGGTTACATCGCCAGCCAGTTGGCCCACCAGTTGGACTGGGAAGAGTCCGAGATCCAGTTTGCCTTCGAACTGGGTCTGTTACATGACTGCGGCATCTCCACCGAGCAGATGCATTCGGCGCTGGTCAACCACTTCGACTGGGGCGATGCCCACATCCATTGCGAGATCGGTAATCGTCTGCTGCGGAACTTTGAACCGCTGTCCCGTTTTGCCACCCCCATACTCCATCACCACACGCCCTGGCAGAAACTTCGCAAGCTCGATATCAGTCAGCGGGACAAGCAGATGGCCAACCTCATCTTCCTGTCTGACCGTATCGATGTACTGGCGGTTTCCCATTACGAGACCGACATACTGCTGGCCCGGGAAGAGGTGGTGGCGTCCATACTGGGCTACAGCGGTCGTTATTTTGATCCGGCCCTGGTAGTGGCCTTTCAGCAGGCGGAGCAGTCCGAGGCGTTCTGGATTGCCCTGGAAGACCGGCATGTGACCCGTTACGTGTGGGATATGGGGCAGTTCGGCAGCCGGGAGGCGTTGAGCATTGCCCAGGTCAAACAGTTGTCGTTAATCATGGCCTATATCGTGGATCAGAAGAGCCCGTTTACCGCCAGGCACTCGGTGTTGGTGGCGGATCTGGCCCGCTACCTGGCCCGAATGCATGGCTTGTCGGAGGAGCGGTGTGAAAAGATCGAGATAGCCGGCCTGTTGCATGATCTGGGTAAACTGCATATGCCGGACAGCATACTGGAGAAACCGGGGCCGCTGAACGCGCTGGAACGGTCAATTATGAATCAGCACAGTTTTGAGACTTTCGAGATCCTGCGGCATATCAAAGGACTGGAGGAGATGGCCAGCTGGGCCGCCTTCCATCACGAAGGACTGAATGGCGCCGGTTATCCCTTCCATCCCCGGGAGCGGGACCTGTGTATCGAAGCGCGGATTATCGCCGTCGCCGATATCTTTCAGGCGCTGGTGCAGGACCGGCCGTACCGGGCCGGCATGCAGCTCGATGCGGTACTGAAGATACTTGCTGA
>NPIF01000052.1_pt1 | contig 64296 bp, 83 predicted proteins | sample 8637461 | NCBI WGS metagenome assembly NPIF01 (sample SAMN07420641, study PRJNA396082) | bioreactor metagenome | isolation source: sample BR12 brine-fed electro-methanogenic bioreactor BR | place: Japan: Kochi | collected 2016-12-09 | reverse complement strand
CGCTCAAATTTTTCTTTTGCCATGAGTGCAACCTCCCAAAATGGTATAATTCCCCGCATAAAACGGGGATTCAAGTCTGAGTGAATTGTACCACATCGACCCATAAGGGATAATACTAAAAAAACCCGGAACACCTGTCAAGCGCTCCGGGCAACTTAGTGGAGCCGACTTCCGGACTCGAACCGGAGACCCCATCCTTACCATGGATGTGCTCTACCTACTGAGCTAAGTCGGCACTCCATTTCCATAGAGTGGTGGTGGGAGTAGGATTTGAACCTACGTAGACGTCCGTCGGCAGATTTACAGTCTGCTGCCTTTGACCACTCGGCCATCCCACCACGTAATAAATTTGTTTCTTCATGGAGCCGGCGAGAGGACTTGAACCCCCGACCTGCTGATTACAAGTCAGCTGCTCTACCAACTGAGCTACACCGGCGTGACGGAATAGGATTATACCGTTTTTCTCTGGCTTGTCAACAGGTTTTGGGGGATTTTTCGGAAGCCTCCGTCTCCTGTTGCCGTCTCAATTTGCGGAGAACCCTGAAAAGCAGAACCTTGGGATAGTCCTCAGCTTCTTCGAGCTATTCCGTTCCGGAAAAACCGGAGGTTCCTTTTTTAAGGAGAGCTGTCCCCGCCTTCACATAAGCCTCATCCACGGATTGCCGGGCCTCTCCGCGATGCCGGATCACGCCTCCGGCCACAACCATGGGAGCCGTAACACCACCTCTTTCCGAAAGACACTGCATTACCGCATTCCCGATCTCTACGCACATCATGGTCCCCACTCCTCTGCCGTTGCATTTGTCGTTCATTCTTCAGAATGTACAGCATGAGGAACATAATGTCAATGATGCTTCACAAAAATGCGTTTCAGCCTATTTTTTATCGCCTGCAAATCACATTTTTGCGTTTTAAACCTCCGAAAGAAATTGCTGGCCCGAGAGAAAGAAAGAAACTATTGACTTTTAAAGAGCTTTCTGTCAGTCTATATTCATATGAACCAGGAGGAGGGCTTTTCATGGCTCAGGATTTATTCGGAGAACGCCTCAGGAAAAGACGAAAAGAACTTCGACTCACCCAGGAGGAGCTTGGAGAGAATGTGGGGGTAACCCGACAAACGGTTATCCAGTGGGAACGGGGCAGTTTTTCGCCGGATATGGAAAAACTCGGCCGTATCGCGGAAGCCCTGGAGTGTTCCGCCGCATGGCTTTTGGGAGAGGCCGAAAATCCCGAGTTCCCCCAGCGATCCACCCCCTCCCAAGAAAGGTTTTTCGAAGAATTTCTTCACGTTCCCCTGATGGACAAGGGTTTCACGGCCTGCGCGGGAAACGGGTTCGATTATTGCGGCACCTCCATGGAAGACTCCGACACCATGATTCTCCCCCGGAGATCCTTTTCCCGGATCGACATGCTCCAAAGGCCCTTCGGAATTCACGTAGAGGGAGACTCCATGGAAGGCGCGGGAATTCCCGATGGCTGCATTGCCGTCATTAACCCCGCAGAGGCCGTCTATCCCGGAGATGCTACCCTGGTATGCTACAACGATCGCTGGAGTATCAAGTGGCTCATTCCGAAGAGTAATGGAGATGTGGAACTGCGAAGCGCCAACCCTTCTTATCAGCCCATGGTCATTCCCGAAGAGCTTGCAGGAAGAGAGGAATGGTTCCGGGTTATCGGCAAAGTGGTGCAGACCATAACCACCAGGAAACCTACTCCGTATTTCTAGCTGGGGCAACGAAAAAACGAAGACGGACGAACTCTCCCCTCTTTAGGAAAGTCCCCGAAGGCGGCGTATCTGTTTGTAGGCTTCTTGAATTTCGGAAAAACGCTCCGATGCAAGCCGAACGAAATCCGCATCGAGATCCATACCGATGAATCGGTCCGGATGGTATTTTGCCACGAGATCCCGGTAATGCCGGCGGATTTGCTCGTTCGTGTCGCCGGAAGAGCAGCCGAGAATTTCATAGGGGTTCCGGGATTCCCGGGGCCTTTCCGTTTTTCCGTAAGAATCCCGGGAACCCCCACCGGAAGGCCCCCTTCCGGGGCCTCCGCCGGAAAAAGGGCCGGCTCCTCGGAACCCCGAAGAGAACGCTCCTGAAAGAATGCGGAAGATGATATAGAGCATGAGAAGGGGAAAGATAAATCGGAATATTCGCAGGAAAACCATGAAGGGAAACAGGAGAAAGGGCACCGCTACTCCTCCTTGCACCGGATCACGGGCATGAATCGGCGAAAAAACCCGGAACTACACTTCATCCGGAACTCCCAGAATAGTCCTGCACCGCCGCACGTCTTCTTCTATAGAAAGAATCCATTCCTGGCGTTTTTCGGGAGCGAGCTCCAGCGCCTTGGGGCTTTCCTTCAAAAAGAGCAGTTTTTTTTCCTGGATGGCAAGCCACTCCCGAAGCTGGCTCTCCTCCATGGCTTCCTCACGGAAACGCTGCATGTCGTCGTCTTCTTTTACAAACGCCCGGCTCATTGCACTCCTCCCTTGACGGCACAGCGGAGCGCCCCCAGCCGTGCCATTATGAGGTAGGGGATGGAGGGAAAGTAGAGAAAAACCCAGGCGATGAATCCCAGGGGCATCTGATACCAGGGCACTCCCGGACGCCCAAAGGCGAGGAGCTCCCATCCCCTGAAAAGAATAAAGAGCGCGTAGAACCCGAAAAACCCACCCAACACGAAAAATCTTTCGGAAGATCTCCGCCGCATGAGCTTCCACATATGTCCAAGCATGGGGATCATCTGCAATGCAAGCCATATGAGCCCCACCTTACCGATAGGAAAAGGAATGTATTCCAACATAGGTTCCTCCTTGTCTCCTCGCCACATCCACCCGCAAAATCTTCGCGCCCCTGGCTCCCAAAAAAATGCCTATTTTCGGAGAACCGAAGGCCCCACGATCCTTCGGGCAAGGTCAAGCCATCGGGAGATGCGAAGCCCGAAGAGGATATGGAGCGTGGTAAAGCGGCTGTCCTCCACACTGCCGCAGGCATCCTCCCGAAGGCACTCTTCATAGAGTCCCGGCCGGAGCCGTACCACCGTATCCGGATGAGTGCGCTGTCCCTTTATTTTTTGCACGAGCACCGTCGAATTGTCTTCCCGGATAAAACGCTCCAGCTGATAGACGTGGTTTCCCAGGATGTTCGAGTGGTCATCGAAACGTTCTCTTCTTCCGTAACCTTCCTCTTTAAGTGCATCCTCCGCATCCATGATCTCTTCCGTTTCGATTCCCGGAAGGGCATGATAGATTTTCACGTATCGCCCCAAGACCTCCGCAAGTCCTCGGGAAGCATCTCGAAGCTCGTCCACGTTGCCCCTGGGAGAATTCGGCGGCGCATCCAGCAGAGGACGCCACATGTGCTTGAAGAGGGGAAGCGTTTCCTCCATGCTCCACTCGGTCATGCCGAAAAAAACCGCTGCCGCGGCAATGCTCACGGGTTCGAGCCACCGCCCGGGGGAGGCGGCGATAAGCTTCTGCAACACTCCGTGCTCTTTAAGAACCTCTGCGCTTCTCTTTCCCGAAGCCAGGGCAAACCCCCTGCCAAAGGGAGGGATATCCTCATTCATAAGCCCCTCCAGAACCTGCCGTTCCCCGGAGTCCACAGGGAAACAGGGTCTCATGACCCCCGGTGCCGAAGGCTCTTCAAAACATCCCAGCCAAAGGCTCTTTCTCTTTTCATCGGGAAGCACCAGAAAATCCGACTCCCGGGTAACGTAGCGGGGATCATGAAGCTTGGTAAGCAGAATGCCGAGAACCTGAACGTACCGTTCTCGCAAAACGGGAACGGTCATAGCCTGAGCGCAAAGCTCCTTCAGGGCATCCACAATTTCCGCATGGGGATAGTTTTTCGTCCCCGCCTTACCCGTGCGGATCTGGAGATCCTTGCTATTTTCCACGAAAAACATGCGGACCGACTTTTTTTTGCCCGTCATTTTATTATCGATGGAAATCCAGGGGTGCTCCTTGCCCATAATTAAATGAAGGGCAAGCCCTTCATCAACATCGCAGAACCCCATAACTTGATTCCGCTCAAAAGCCACAGGCCATCATCCTTTCAACCATATTCGTACCATACAGCCATTTTCGATGCATAAAATCCGGGGAGGCATGGCGAGGATCCCCTCGGATTTCCGGATTTATCCTCCGAAGCCGAAGAACCCCCGCAAAAGATTTCCCGAGAACACCGGAGCTATCCAGGCATAAAAGATATCGATTCGTGCGGGCACCATGGCAAAAACCGCAAAGGCTCCCATGGGGATTACCGTACGCAGGACCAGGACGAACTCCTTTTGGTGATCCCGTACCGCGATCAACCCCAGGGGAATCTGGCAGAGCACGAAACCAGTGGTCAGGTAGATCCATCCGGCAGTATGAGGGAGCCGGGCCATTTCCATGGATCTGAAGACGCAGAACGCAGTCCATCCGCTCAGAATGTAGGCTTCGATCCCCGCGAAAAGAAAACAGGAAAGCTGGGTAATCAGGTTGCCGACCTTTCCTTCGGTGCTGGAGGAAAAGAATTGCCGCCCCCGAGCAAAGAGAGGCGTGAGAAAACGAAGATACAACACCGGCAGGGTCCAGGCAAAAAGGCCCAGGGTGAGCAGAAAAAGCAGGTAATCCATCAACACGCTTCCCCCTTTGATTTTTCTCTCTGCTGCCCATAGGTGGCAAAGCGGCGGAGGGCCTCCTCCATCTGCTCTTCCGAGAGGATTCGAGGCTCCCCCATCCTGCGGGCATGACAGTAAATTTTCGCTACATATTCCACCGCTTCCGCGGTGGCATATGCTTTCGCAAGAGACGTTCCCACCGCCAGCACCCCGTGATTACCCAAAAGCACCGCCCGGCTTTTTGCAAGAGCAGGAGCCGCACTGCGGGCAAGTTCCGAAGAGCCGAAGAGCGCATAGGGGGTCCAGGGAACAAAGCTTCCCGCATAACCTATGAGATAGTGCACCGGCGGGAGATCCTGCCCCAGGCAGGAGAAGGCAGTGGCATATTCCGAGTGGGTATGCACCACCCCCCGGGCTTCGTCACGCACGTTATAGGCCTCCCGATGAAGTTCCCACTCACTGGAAGGAGTACGATCCCCTTCGAGAATCTCTCCGTTCCAGCCCAGAAGAACCACGTCTTCCGAAGAGACGGAATTGTAATCCATACCGCTGGGAGAGATCAGAAAGGCCTTCCGAGGCTCCACGCAGATGCTCAGATTTCCCCCGGTTCCTTCGGTAAGGCCCGAGGCCAACAGCTGCCGCCCCGCCTCCACGATGAGCGTTCGCTCTTTTTCGTAGAGCATTTGCCTCTCATCCTCCTTCCGTTGAGTATACGCACAAAGCAACCCGGGGGGCGGTAACATCCCCGGGACTTCTTCGATACGACGCAAAAAAACATCCGTATTGTACCGCATAACCCCCGAATATAAAAAACCTCCCGAAGGAGGTTTTTGGCAAAATGGTCCGAAAATACCGGGGGGTTAGAGAGTAAAGTCTTTTTTCATGGAACCGAATTTATTGCACGTGGCTTCCAGGGTGATGACGTCTCCCTCCCGGAGCTCCGGCATGGGATAAGCCTCTTCAAAATCCTTTTTCGTGGTCTGGGACGTGTAGGTTCGGGCAAGAAGCTCCGTTCCCTCCCGAAGAATGCGAACCTCGCTTATGTAGTGATCTTCCGCATCCCTTACCCCGTGGGCTATGGTGACGTGCAGCATCCCTTCGGAAGGATCGAAGGCGACCTCCATGCCACTCGGGGGATGAGCAAAAGCCCCTCCCGCAAAAAGTAAAACAGCGCACAGAATTACGAACAACACCGATTTCCGCATGGCATCATCGACCTCCTTAAAAAATATTACAGCACGTACAGATAGAGCACCAATCCTCCATGAACGGTAGCCAAGAGAAAGGCCGTACTTCCCACGATGCGGTGAAACTTGAAAAGCCAGCGTTTTTTCCATCGTTTGGCCCCCAGGGCGGAAAAAACCGCGAGAGCCACCATGCTGTAGGCCCCTATGCCGAAAAAGAGTATTCCCTCGTAGGCAGTCATGATCCCTTACCCGTAGTTTTCTTCCAGGAAGGCGGCCAAATCCTCTTCCGAGGGTTCTCGTGCGAAGAGGGGACGCGAATCGTTGCGGTAGGCTCCCAGGGACTTTTCAAAGGAGGGCCGCTCCGTACGGTAGAGCACCCCCAGGGCATAGCGGTCTTCTTCCAGGGCCTTGTTCATGGCGGTTTTTTTATCCGAGGGGTCGTAACTCTCCTCGAGGTAGTAGGTGTGGTCTTTGTACCATTTGAAGGTGTTCACTCGATTGAAGGAGACGCAGGGCTGAAAGATATCCACCAGAGCATATCCTCGGTGAAGAATGGCTTTTTTCATGATCTCCCGGGTCTGCTCGGGATCTCCCGAAAAAGCCCGAGCCACAAAGGAGGCTCCCGAGGCGATGGCGAGGGCCATGGGATTTACAGGAAGGTTGGTCACCCCTTTGGGGGAGGTGGGGGAAACGAAACCCTGGGGACTGGTGGGGGAATACTGCCCCTTGGTAAGGCCGTAGACCATGTTATTGTGCACCAGATTGACCACGTCGGGATTGCGCCTCATGGTGTGCAGAAAGTGATTTCCCCCCTCGCCGTACATATCCCCGTCCCCTCCGATGGCGACAACCAGAAGTTCGGGATTCGCCGCCTTCACTCCCGTGGCGACCGAAAGAGCCCGGCCGTGCAAGCCGTTGAAAAAGTGCCCCTTCATGAAGTGAGGCATCTTGGCGGCCTGACCGATCCCCGAAACCAGCACTACCTGCTCGGGGGCGTATTCGAGCTCTGCCAGGGCCTCCTTGAGGGATTCCATAATCTGAAAGTTGCCGCATCCGGGGCACCATGCCACATCCGCCCCGGGAAGATCGTAGTGCCGAGGATCACGCATGATTTTCTCCTCCCTCCGCAGAAAGTTCCCGGAGCCCCGCCATAACTTCCTCCACCGAAAACTGAAGCCCCTTCCAGGTAAGCACCCTTTCGTTCACTTCGAAACCGAATTCGGATCGCAGAAGAGTACAGAGCTGACCCGTGGCGTTTCCCTCCACGGATATCACTCTCTCGGCCTTTTCCAGATAGGCGAGTACCTTCTCGTGAAGCGGCCAGGGCTGAAGAACGTGCAACACCGCCGCATCCTCCCAGCCGAGACGCTCCAGAGCCTCCTCCAGGATATTTCGGGTAGATCCCCAGGAAAGAAGAAGGGTTCGATAGGTTTCCGGTCCGAGAAGGGTGGGCTCCAGAGCCTCCTCCCGGAGGCCCTCAAGCTTCCGGAGCCGCTTGGCGTTCATCCGGGTTCGGAGTTCGAAATCCTCCCACACGTGCCCCTCTTCGTCGTGTTCGTGGCTGTCCACTCCCACGAGCCCCTCTCCGTACCCGGGAATTCCCCGGGGGGAGATGCCGTCTTCGGTAACTTCGTATCTTCGGTAGTCCCGGGATGTTTCCACCATGTGAGGCTCCAGAGGCCGAAGGTCCAGATCCTCCCGGCGAAGATCGTAGTAGGTGTTCATAAGATACTGATCCGTCAGAACCACCACGGGGATCTGATACCGGTCTGCCAGGTAAAAGGCATGTTTGGCACAGAAAAAGGCTTCTTCCAGGGTTCCCGGAGCGAGGATAGCCCGGGGAAATTCTCCGTGCCCTCCATAAAGAGCGAAGGTGAGGTCCGCCTGTTCGGTTCGGGTAGCCATTCCCGTGGCGGGGCCGGGACGTTGGGCCAGATGCACCACCAGAGGGCATTCGGTAACTCCCGCAAGACTGAAGCCCTCGGTCATGAGGGCAAATCCTCCTCCCGAGGTAGTTACCAGGGAGCGGGCCCCTCCATAAGAGGCTCCCACCGCCATATTCACCGCCGCGATTTCGTCTTCCACCTGTTCCGCCGCCACGCCAAAGCGCTCAGCCTGCTGGATCATGAACGTGAGAATTCCCGTGGCGGGAGACATGGGATAACCGCAGCAGAAGGTGCACCCTCCCGCAAGGGCTCCCAGAGAAACACCCTGGGCTCCATCGAAGGCCAGTCGCCCGGAAAGATCTCCTGCAGCATCGAGGGAGAAGGCACATTCTCCGGAACGCAGGATTTCCTGCCCCCGGCGGAATCCGAGAGATGCGGCGGCCATATTTTTCTCTACCACGTCATCTCCCTTTGCACCGAAACGCTGCTGCACCAGAGGACGGAGCACTTCGGGGGTATCCGCGAAGAGCCCCGCGATAACCGCCGTGGCCACCAGATTGGCAAATACCGCCCCACCGGCTTCTTTGGCGATATCGAGAAAGGGAACGTGCACGCTCCGAAAAGCACGCCCCTCGAAATCTTTTTCGAGCTCCTTCATATCTCCCAGCACAAGAGTTTGCGAATCCACACGATCCAGCACGTTTTTGCGTATGCCTCCACCCAGGGGAACCAGAATATCGATGCGATCCACCAGGGCCCGCACAGGGCAGGAAGCGATACGTACTGCGGTAGAGTTATGTCCTCCCCGAACTCGGGACATGTACTCCCGATTGGCGTATACGTGGTACCCCAGCTTCTTGCCCAGTCGGACAAGAAGCTCCTCCACCGTCTGAATTCCCTGCCCTGCGGCACCGCAAAGCACAATGGAAACATCCCGGTTTCCTTTCCGGGGAAACTGTTGCATGGCCACCACCCTCCGTTCTTTTTTCATGCTATTCTTCCCCACGCCTCTTCCGCTTTTCCCAAGTTTTTAAAATACCGCTTTACTGTACAGGTTACAGAAAAGGAAGACAACCTTCTTTTCTTTTTTTCCGCCATATCCCCTATTACTCGTTCTTCACATCATATATACTCATGGGGGTATAAAGCTCCCCGGGAGGTGCTACAATACGGAGTCGTTTACCTTAACCTTATACGAAAGGAGGGCTTTTCGAGTGCGGATAAAAACCTCTGCGGGCATACTGCTTCTTCTCTTTTCTCTCGTCTCTCTCGGATACGCCCTGCACACCACGTTCCGGGATCTTCGGGACGAGAAAAAGGAGATTGCCCGAAAAGCCTTTCCCGAGGGAAATCATTCCATGGTGTACGTTCTCTATCTCCATGGCAACGCCAAATGTATAACCTGCAAAGATATTCTGGATCGCACCACCGAAACGCTCCGATCCGTTTTTCAGGAACACCTTGAGAAAAAGACCCTGATCTACCGGGAGATCAACGTGGATCTTCCGGAAAACAAGGAGTATGCCGCCACCTTCGAATACTTCGCCACCTCGGTGGTGCTGGCCCACTACGAAGAGGGCAGCCTCAAGAGCTGGAAAAATCTGGATAAGGTCTGGGATTTCGCGGACAATCCCTCCGCCTTCGACCCCTATTTTGCCGAAGAACTTACGGCAATGCTCGAAAAAGGAGGACTTATGCCATGACCTTCTTCCTGCCCTTTGCGGGAGCTCTCTGGCTGGGCATTCTCGCTTCAGTAAGCCCCTGCCCCCTGGCCACGAACATCGCCGCCCTCTCCTATCTTCTCCAGAGCGGGGGAAGCTCGAAAAAAATCGCCCAAAGCAGCTTCGCCTACGTTCTCGGCAGAACCCTGGTGACGGTGCTGCTGGGAGTTCTCGTTCTTCGGGGGCTTTTCGCCGTTCCCGGCCTTTCGGGGGCCCTCCAAAACTACATGAACCGCTTCGTGGGGCCCCTTCTAATGCTTACCTCCATCTTTGTGCTGGAACTGCTCCCCCTCGGTCCTTCCCGATGGGGAAAAATCCCCCTTCAGCGCTTCGGCGGAAACCTGGGAGGATCCTTCCTGATGGGAACTCTTTTCGGCCTGGCCCTCTGTCCCGTTTCGGCGGCCCTTTTTTTTGGTGCCCTCATTCCTCTGGCCATCAAAGAAAATTCTTTGGTCCTCCTGCCTCTTCTCTTCGGCATCGGCACGGGGCTTCCCGTGGCGGGAGCAGCGGTTTGTGCAGGCTTCGGCATGGACGCCCTTTCGGGAATGCTTTTCTCGGTAGAATCCCTCCAACGATGGGTGCGAATTGCCACGGGAGTGATTCTTTTTCTTATCGGACTCTATTTCACCTTGACCCAAACCTATCTTCTCTTCTAAAATGCACCTCGATTACCCCAAAGGAAGGCTGCGATTCTTTTCGGGGACCATGCGCATCACACATCCCGGGCATCTCAGACAAGGCAGGGCTCACACATGATCGATTTCGCACAGCACATACCTCTTTTCGGAAGTTTCATCAACGCCGCCGCCATTATAACCGGCACCGGCATAGGCCTTCTGGCGCAACACCGGTTTTCCCAAAAGTACGCCGATGTCAGCGTGAATGCCCTAGGGCTCTTTACGCTTGTTTTGGGGATTTCCATGGGAATTCAAACGAAACACATTATGATCGTCATCTTTTCTCTGGTGACGGGAAGCCTTCTCGGGCAGCTTCTGGACCTGGAAGGGCTCTTTACCGTAGCGGGAGAGAAGCTCAAAAAAAAGCTCGGCCACCAGGGGAGCACCTTTACGGAGGGCTTCGTTACCGCTTCGCTCCTTTACTGCACAGGATCTATGGCGGTGCTGGGATCCTTTCAGGAAGGACTGGGACATTTTCCGGTGCTGCTTCTGGCAAAATCCGCCATGGACGGCGTTATCTCCATAGCCTTTGCGGTTTCCCTCGGTCTGGGAGTACTCTTCTCCGCCATTCCCGTGTTCCTTTACCAGGGGCTTCTCACCCTCTTCGCGGGAACCCTTCAGGGAGCACTTTCAGAGGCGGTCATCACGGAAATCTCCGCCGTGGGGGGCGTGCTTCTTATCGGAGTAAGTCTTTCCATTTTGAATATCAAAAACGTACACGTCATGAATATGCTGCCTTCTATGTTGCTATGTGGGGTAATTGGATGCATTTTAGGATTGTAGTTAAACTAATAAACATGTTACCCTCCATGATTGTGGCGGGTATTCTCGGAATCTTCCTGATATAGTTCCGGGATTACCCTTCCCGGAGGCTCCTCTTTTCTGTATAATCGGAAATACAAGAAAAAAATACACATATCTCTTTCGGAGGTGATGGATCGTGCGTAAGTTCCGTTGCATCGAGTGCTCTTATAACTTCGAATCCAAAGAAAAGCCGGATCACTGTCCTCAGTGCAAAGGACGCTTTATCCAGCTCGTGGAAGGAGAGCCTCTCAAGGGCAAGCGTTGGGGAGGGAAAAGCTATAGCGTGCGATAGCAGATAAAGCCCGCATACGCAAAGGCGAAATAAAAACAACAGCGCACAACAAACAATGGAGGGAGGCCCTTAACTGGCCTCCCTCCATATGTACTGTTACCGTTATCGCTCCGCTGATTTTCCGAAAAACGAGATTACCCTAGAGAGTTTCTCCTCTGGCGGGAGCCTTGAAGGCACCCCAGGCCTCGCGGGCAAGAAGCAGTGCAAGCACCAGAAGCACCACGGAGATTCCCGAAAGGAGATAGTTTCCTTCCAGAACTTTATCCTTGAGGAGAATTACAAGAGCCGCCATGGTGGTGACGAACATGAAAACCATGGGGATCATGGCGAAGGCAGGGCTCTTTTTCAGCCCCTTGGAGACCCACACTCCCACCGCGAGAAGCGCCAGAGCCGCCACAAGCTGGTTGGCAGAGCCGAAGATGGGCCAGATAAGAGCCCATGCGGGGGTATTTCCGGTCTTGAAGAACACCAGAGCTGCCGCAGCGGCTACGCTGACGATGGTGGCGGTAAACTTGTCGATCTTCATTCCCGTAAACTCCTGAAGCTGATACCGGGCAAGACGGGTAGCGGTGTCGAGAGAGGTGAGGAGGAACGAGTTCAGCGCCAGAAGCCCCAGAGACTTTCCAACCACGGGATCGATACCGATGATGCTTGCGAACTTCCCGATGCCCTCACCGAAGGTAACCGTGGGGCCGCCCTGAAGAATGGAACCCGCCATCATAACCGTACCAATGGCGATAACCGCCACGAGCCCCTCGATAAGCATGGAGCCATAACCGATAATGATGGAATCCGTTTCCTTCCGAAGCTGTTTCGCGGTGGTGCCGCTTCCCACAAGAGAGTGGAATCCCGAAATGGCACCGCAGGCCACCACGACGAACAGGATGGGCCAGACAAACTCGCCCTTGGCGCTGTAGGGGAAGGTGGCGCTAAAGGCAGGAAGGTTCACCGCAAATTCCTTGCCGAAAACCATGCCCACGGTTCCGATGATAACCGCAAAGTAAAGCATGAAAGAAGCAAGATAGTCCCGGGGCTGCAGAAGAAGCCATACGGGAAGCACCGAAGCCGCAAAGATGTAGACGATGAGCACGTAGGTCCAGGTATTGGCATCGAACTTGAAGGTTTCCTGCACCCATTCGGAACTGCTTCCGAAGAAAACCGATCCCAGCACGATGGGCACCATGATTATCGTGGAAACCGCAAGAGGGACACCCTTTTTGTAGGTAAGCACTCCAAAAATGAGGGCCATGAGAATGTAGAGGCTTGCGGAGAAGGCTACCGCAGGATCCGAGGCGAAGGAGGCCGCGGAAAGTACCAGGAAGACCGCCACCACAAGGATGAGGGTAAGCCAGGTAAAGGTAAGGAAGAGCATCTTTCCGCGATGTCCTATCCAGCGCTCTACCACCTCGCCCACGGAAAGCCCCTTGTGGCGAATGGATGCCACGAGAGAGCCCATATCATGGACGCCTCCGATGAAAACGCTTCCCACAAGACACCAGATGTAGGTAGGAAGCCATCCGAACATGGAAGCCGCCGCAATGGGGCCTACGATGGGCCCCGCTCCCGCGATGGAGGCAAAGTGGTGCCCCAGGAGCACCGAAGGATGGGCGGGAACGTAGTCCACTCCGTCAAAATAAAGCTCCGCCGGAGTTTTCCGGGAATCATCAAGCCCGTACAGACGCTTCTGAAAACGACCATAAACAAAATAGGCCACTAAAAAGAATACCGCAGCAAAGAGAAACATCTTCATAAGCATGTACTACCACCTCCAAAAAATGTAAATGTAAAAAGCACCAATCCAATCTCTCCGATTCTGTACGAAAACCCCGCCTCCCCTCTTTATCGAAAAATTTTGCAATTCTTTTATGAAAACATATTTTCCGGATGAGGTTCTTTATGGGGAACTCAGAACCTCAACCTCGCCGGCTCGGGAGGAGAGCTCTTCTCGTCGGGTCACATACCCTCCCACGGCGCGTACGAGATCCGTAAGATCTCGAAACTTGCGATGCCCTTTTTTTTCTCCGGGAGAATGCCGAAGTACCTCCACAAACCCGCGGAACCCCCAATAGAAGGAGCGCATCCACGGGCGGGAATCCTCCTCGGCTCCGAGAAGGAGAAAGCGCTGGGTCATAAGGTCCGGCTCCCACATACGATGCTGCAAAAGGAAATCCTTGGTGAGCAATCCCTGATGCTTCCATACGATAAAGTCGTACGAATAATAGAGAGCCACCTGGCCCAAAAGGGATCCTTTTTTAAAATCCACCCTGCGCCAGACACCCTCCAGACCTTCCCAATGCCATGGCTCAAAGCCCCAGTGGGCCCAGAACTCGGGAATACCCTGGTAGATCTTTATCTGATAATCCACTCTTCGACTTCTCCTTTGTGTTGGAAAACTTTTTTAGAACTTCGCTGCGGTTTTTTTAGGAAAAGAGGTACTTCTCTCTTACAGGCACAACCATGGTACTACTTTTTTTGTAATCTGCAATATTTTCCCGTGAAAATGATAAAAAAAACCCCTGCTTCACATAAGCCGCTGGCAAGTGAAAGGTGGGGAAACTACCTGAAGAGGAGCAAAAAACCCTTGCAAAGATCCGAGCATCTCGGTATAATGTCTCCCGTTTCGGGTGACTAGCTCAGCGGAAGAGCGCTTCCTTCACACGGAAGAGGTCACAGGTTCGAGCCCTGTGTCGCCCACCACTGAAAATACTGGCCTCAGAGGTTTTCCCTCTGAGGCCTTTTTCTTTTTTGGAGTCAATATGGAGTCAGGTAGAAACCAAAAAATTTTTTGTTCTATTCAAGAAAGAACCTATTATTGCTGATAAAACGTAAAGCTGCATACAAAAAAAGAGGGGAAACCGCCCCGAAAAAGGCAATTTCCCCATAGATTTTCCTGCTATACCACTTTCGGCCAAAGATTTCCAAACTTCTTATTCAGAGTCCCCACCACAAAGGCAAAGATGGCGCTGATAACCATTCCGTCGAACATCTCCAGATAGCCAGGGAGTTCAATCATATCATCCACCACCTGCACCGCAGCCTCCCGTTTTTCCTCGGAGGTTAATACGGCTCCGATATCAACTGCAGCCTGCTCTACACAGAGGGCCGCACGACCTCCGAGTTCGGCGATTTTGCCACAGTTTCCACAGATTTCTTCCAGGGAATCCCACTCGGAGATTTCATTCATCCCCCCCCACGTGGTTTTTGCATCCTGCGCCAGCGCTTTGGCATTTGCGATTACTCGTTCCAACTCCGTCATGCTTTAACTCCTTTCAAGACATAAAAAAACCGGAGGCCGTAGCCACCGGAGCCAATGATCTGCCGTCTGTTTATTTGCTCCTCCTTTCAAACCACCGGACGACCCACTTAAACAACGCCTCTTGCACGACATCCAGGAAGCGCCCCCCGGTATAGGCAAGGGCCCCTGCAATTGCGAGAGAAGTCAATTGATTCAGCCCCGCTCCAAGGCAGAAGCACCCGACCACGACCGCTATAAAGGCCGACGTGATTTGCCCGGTAAGAAAAGCCCCCCAGGAAAAAACCTCGTGGCGATGGAACCGGAGATACCGCACGAGACTGCCGATCATCGCAATCAGAACGGCCGGAAGAAGGAAAGCACATACCCGTTTGATTTCATCCATCAATCCACATCCCGATTCCTTCCGCCAGAGCCTGCGCCCAGGCACCCACCATTTTGGGATCTTCCGTCAGACGCTCGAAATCCGGATGTGTGATAAACCCAAGCTCCACCAAAACGGCGGGCATTTTCGTTTTTCTGAGCACCCAGAATTGCGACTCTTTATCTCCATCTCCATCTGCCCAGTCTTGCCGAAGCTTGACCGAGGGGAAACGAAATTTCCACGCTTCGAGAATCCTGGAAGCCAGGGCATCCGCTTCGGTCAACCCGGGCGAGGTCCAGACCTCGAAGCCGTGAGCCTGGGGACTAACCGCCCCATTGCAATGAATGGAAAGATAGATATTTGCTCCCCATTCATTGGCCTTGCAGGTTCGGGACGAAAGAGGCGTATCCACATCCGAGTACCGGGATAACAAAATGGTGTGCTCCATCTTCTCCAATTTCACTCGGAGGGCTCGGGCCACATCCAACACAACATCTTTCTCTTTTCGAGTTTTACCGCAGGCCCCCGGATCTTTTCCCCCGTGGCCTGGATCAAGCAGGATTTTCATTTCTTATCATTCACCTCAATTTCCACTTCATAGCTTGTGCTACAATTAGAAGATAAATAGCAGAAAAGGAGAAACCAGCATGAACCTTCACATAATCCATTTTTTTGGTCCTATAAACACCAACGCCATCCAAGGATTAAGGGATGTTGCTCTTCAAGCAGTAGCGGCAGGTGCTTCGGAAATTCGTCTTCATTTATCCAGTGAAGGAGGTACCCTGGCCTCAGCTTTTACGGCCTACCACTTTCTCCGATCACTTCCCATACCAATTACGGCTCATAATTTCGGGAACATTGAATCCAGCGCACTACTCCTTTATTTAGCAGCAGAGGATCGTTTAGTAGCCCCCCAAGCACGTTTTCTACTTCATTCCATGCATTGGGGCTTTGGGAATCAAAACGTAGATCATCTACGCCTCACTGAACATGTGAATTCTCTTGATTTTGATGCCGAGCGATATGCGAAAATATTTGATGAACGAACAAAAGGGGCAGAATCCCACTTAAACATCCGCAAACAACTTAAGGGAAACGCAAAGATTTTAAATGCAGAAAGCTCCTTATCCGCGGGAATATCCTCGTCCATAGTTTCCACAGAAGGAAGGTGCCCGAAAGAGGCTACATGCTGGTGGGTTCAGATCTCATGCTGATTCGATACCCAGAGCAACGACAATCTATATCCCCCATACCGCCACCGGCATAAATAGATGGATTTTTTCTCCTCTTTTCACCGACAAATTCCGCCTTCATTCCGCCACCAAGATAAACAGATTGTTGGTCTGCATAGGGGTAGATCCTATTCATCATGACGAACAACCATCCTCACCCCCTGTCCGTTTTTTCCCGAAAAGTGCACGAAAAATCCGCCGGAGATCCGAAGCTCTCCGGCGGATGGTGTAAATCGAAATACTGCAGGATATTCTCATTGGGCCGCCACCCAGGCTTGCACGGCTTCCCGATGTGCTTCGGGAACCCGGGAAATGTCCCAAATCCCCCAGAGAACGAGCCGTCCATAAATCCTCACGAATACGTCGTTCATGCAGGATCACCTCCTCCCGCCTGCATGGTGGCCACCGCAAGAGTAAGATCCTCTATCATGGCCTGCTGTTGCGCCAGAACTATATAAGCATCCTGTACAAGCGCGTCTTTTTCCCGTAGTTCTCCTTTCAAACGGGTTTCCGGGGAAACCCGGCATCCGGAGCTGCTCATATGCATTCCTCCTTTATATGTTCCACACACAGGCGACGGAATCCGCCAAAGGTTGTCGTCCCTGCCATTCGTAGCTTGCGGTTATTGCGGAGCCTTTCGGAGCGGATACGGTCAAGAGATTCGTTACGGGATCGTAGAACCACGCATCCGACAATTCACCAGCCACCCTTATCTCCAAGGTTTCCGGGCTTGGAGTGTGGTCAAGGCGATACGAGAAGGACGCCTCGGCACCTTCTCCGAGAAGTTCATCCGTAGCGGTTCCCGTAAGCTGTACCAAGTCCACTCTCACGCTGGCGACGCTTCCCTGGGGATCTTCATCTCCGGCGGTGTAACCGAACTGATCCACGATCACATAGGGATTGGCCGTATCCGGGTAGGCCCTGTCTTTGTCCATGGGAATCCATGTTTCCGGCTCCCATCCCCATTCATAACTCGCCCAGACGGAGACGCCCTCGGGGGCGGTGCACGTGATCTGCCCCGTGGCGGAGGAAAAGGCGTATGCGTCGATTCCCTGTTCCTCATTTCCAAAGTAGACTTTAAGGGTGTGTTGGGCCAGCCCCTGAATGTTCGCCAGGGTATACGTGTGCTGGTTTCCATCCCCGGTCCCGAGAATTTCGCATTCCACCTTTTTCGGGGTGGGGCGCAGCGAAAGATAGGCACTCACCTCGGTATCCGAAATATCCAGGCGCTTCACCATGAGGTGCGCCTGGGACATATCGATGGGAGTTCCATCCACCTGAGAGAAATCGTAGGTTTTCGAAATGACCGAAGCTCTTCCCGTGGCAAGTTTCGAGGTGTCGCTTTTGTGGCGCACCCTGGCGGAATCGATACTTGCCTCGGAAACCCCCACCGAAGGAGCCCGCAGAACCGCCCGGAAATCGAGATTCCATACGGATTTCCCCACCACTCCTGCAGGGTCTCCCCAGTCGCCGCCGTCCCTTCGAGCTTCCACCGTTACGGAACCTCCGTTTATGGCTCCGCTTTCCACGGCGATATCCAACACTTCCACGGCTTCGGAATCGGAGAGCGTCAGGGAAGGAGAAAGTATGGTCTTCTCCGTTATCTGCCCCTCGGACTGCCCCGTAATGGAGAGCCCTGCCGTGGGCATGGCTCCTTCCGGATCGTTGGCATGAAGGGCTATGGCCACGCGGATGCTTTTGCCCGCCAGAGGATTGAGGTTCGCCACGGTGAGAGCCGTAAGCTCCGCCGCGGTATTGCCCTCGGAGAGAACGCTACCCGCCGTAAGGCTCTGCGTGAATACCGCCTCAAAGGCGGCACCGTTCCATTTCTGCCAGCCGTTTTCCCCGAAAGAAAGCAGGAACCTGCGGGAGGTTTCCGCGGGCTCCGTACCGGACATGGTGACGGCGTCTATCTGAGTGAGGGCAGAGGCATCCAGGGGTACGGCAGAAACGAGCAACCCAGATTTGTCTTCAATTAGGAGATCCTGGGTATATCGAATAGGTTCGATTACGGAAAGATCGGGCATTTAGACCACCTCCTTATACGCTATATAGGCGAAGCCGGTGCCGGTACCGCCGCCTCCGGCTCTCCCATGGGTAGACTGATTCAGATTAACATTGGAAATCGTGCCTCCCGTTCCTCTACCGCCTCCACTGCCGCCACAGGAAATATCTAATGCGGCATCCAATCTTTTTGCAATTATAAACAGGCAGGGAGATCGCATACCTGCTTTGCCACCGATGCCGCCTGTCGGCACTGACCCGGAACCGTAATACGTATGCCCCCCATTGCCTCCATTACCGCCACATCCGATACCGCCGCTTCCCCCGCTTCCCCCCGAAGTCCAATAGGAAGAAGAAGTGTCGATAAAGGCACCACCACCACCGCCTCCCCCTCCACCACCATATCCGCTACCGCCACATTGCCCCGTACTACCCGGAGACCCGGTAACTCCTGTAACGCTGGCTTTATTTCCTCCGCTTCCCCCGGTTCCCCCCTCACCGTCGCCGCTCCAGTCGTTTCCGATGAAGCCGGTCCCGGAAAGGGTTCCGCCGCAAAGGAGAAAAACGTTTCCCGTGAGAAGGAACCTGTCGGGCATCATGGAATGGCAGAAGGGCATCTGCTCGATCCGGGTTATTCCCTTGCCGGTGGTGATGATCTTTCCCGAGACGGTGCAGTTTTCCTGTACCACCGCCGCCACGATCCCTCCTCCGGTGTTGGTATCCCACGCCTTGGGAGTCAGAGAGCCTCCGGAAGCGATGTTCAGATTCCGAAGCTGGGGAATTTTGATTACCTGAATATAGTATTCCGAAGGGGATACGATAAACTCCGTGATGGCATTATCAAGCGTCAGCACTCCTCCGTTGAAACCCGCCACGGTACGAATCGAAAACTTGGAAAATTCTTCCGTGGCATCCGCCGTTTTGCCCCGGGATACATGGATCATGACCTTATCTCCGGGTTGGATGGTGCCGTATCTTCCCACGGATTGCTCCCCCAGCATGAGGTTCTGCTGGGATCCGCTCTGTACCATGGCGGTAGTGTTGATGTCCACTCCCGCCTGGGTTATGGTGTCGTCTCCGGTACTGCCATCCCCGAATCCGCCCAGGCTCTTCAAATTGATGCTTCCCTGATAGGGAGCTGCGGGAACCGTGGGTATTCCGCTTCCCGCAGCATTCCGGATGCGTACTTCGTCCATCTGTCCCACGAATCCTCCCAGGCGGATTTCATCGGCTTCGACGATACCTGCAGCAATGCTACCCGTCCCCGCCTCGGCTCCGTTGAGATAGAGGTTCAGATTTCCTCCGGAGATGCGTATCAGGAGATGAGTCCAGGCATCCTGAGAGAGAAGAACCGAAGATACGAGGGGAGTGTCATCCACCGTCACCACCACGTTCCCCGTGGAAGAAACCGCTGCGGAAAGGACCTCCGTTTCGGAGCTCAACAACGCCAGAATATTTCCGGGAGCGGTTACGTCCGTGGGGTGCAGAAAACATTCGAACTCGTACTTTCCCCCCTTGTTCACGTTCAGAAGCCCCGTGGCATCCTGGGCCACAATGTAATCCGTATTCGCCGCAGTCTGAAGACAGCGGTACCCGAACTTCGGGGTTCCCTCCACCACCTGGGCCACCGGAGCTTCGGCACCCACGAGCTTGGCGTTCCCCTGGGCGCTCCAGGAAAGTTTCCCTGTTTCGTCCCGCAATCCGTCCCCGGTTTCCCCGTAGTAGGGGAAATCGAAATGCAGAAGTGCAATTTCGCCGTTCTTATATTCCCGTCTGCTCATGTTTACCTCCCTATACCAGGGTTACGAGATCCCCGGAAAAGCCGATATCTCCGCTTACCGTAAAGGAAGCGACATTCCCCTGGTTCGTTTCCAGGGCAAGGTTCACGGGAACCATGCCCCCCACTCCCTGCCACGTTACTTTCGGCGCCCAGGTCCGCGAAGTGTCCGTACCGGCTCCCACGGCGGAACCTTCCCGAACCGTCGCACTGGTACGCAGGAGCCGCGCCTTGCCGCTTCGGTACTGTTTCGTTACGGTCTCTTCGAGGATGACCCGTTTCACGCTTCCCGCAGTGGCGGTGGATTTGATACGCACTTCCTCCATGGCGATGCCGTCCGTAAGGGTGTAGTTGAGCCCCACGATCACCGAAGAGAGATCCCCCACGTCGATGGAATCGTCCCCGGGAACCACCGAGGTGACCTCCACGTCCGTCATGTCCAGCTCTCCGGTGCTCAGAAAATCCTCCAGCCACCAGCCGTCGTATCCTCCGTAGAGGTTTTCCATCTCCAGCCGCCATGCCAGATCCCGAAGATTGAGGGCCAGATCTCCCGAGGTGCGCTCCAGGTGTTCCACCCGGGATTCCACCTTCGCAACCTCCAGGGCCTTCAATTCCTGAAGGATCTTTTCTATCTGGTCCATGATGGCGTCGTATTCTTCGGTCCCCGGGATGGCGGATTGCAAAGCCTCCAAACGTTGCTTCAGCCATTGGGTACGCATCGCCAGGGCGTGAGCCTGCACATTCTCGGGGCTCCCCGCTCCTCCCGCGGCAAATTCCCCGGGCATGATCATCTTTACCTGTTCCGGATACTCCGGTATTTCCGGCTCCGGAATGGCCACAAAATCGCTCATCTGCATTTCTCCTTTCTAAAAACGGATAATCCAATATCCTTCGATCTCGATATCTCCGTCCTTGTCGATGGCCTTCCCGTTGGTCCGCACCCTCCGGGAAAACATGGTGCCGTCTCCGCAGAAGAGGCCGAATTCCCGGATGGCCATGCCGTTGGCGTCTTCCGTGCCGATGAGGAAATCGAACTTCACGTTGGGGGTGGGTTCTTCACTTGCCACCCATCGTATGATGTCTCCCTCCGCCTCCCCCCGGGCGAAGCCCGCCGAGGCGGATACCAGAAAGACATTTTCCAGCCCCTCCTGATCCGGCGCCGGAGCCTCTCCGGAGGTTCCCACTCCCACGTGGGTTCCCGCCATGCCGGACTGTCCCGCGAAGAGCTTCGCTATGGCCACCCTCCCCGCGGTCATGATCATGTTCTTTTCCCGGTATTCTTCCAGCACCTTCCCGAGGTGTCGAACCGTAAAAAAAAGCTGCCCCCCGCAGGAGCAGCCCTCTTCGAATATCTGCATTTATAATGCCTCCCTCGTGATTTTTCCTCCGTAGGCAACACCGCCTCCATAGGCGAATTCCCCGTACCTTGCCTCTCCGTAACGGGGACATCCGTCTCCGTAGGAGAATTTTCCGTACACCAGAGGCCGCCGAATTTCGATATGCCCTCCGTAGTCGTGAGGGCCTTCGGAGCTTCCGTAACGGAAATCTCCGTAACGCACTTCCGTGTATAAGGAAGGAACCCGGTAGATTTCCGTCATGCCGGGGAAACGCACCGTGAGGGTTTCCAGAAGATCCGGCATCCCCTCACCGTAGACGGGGGTTCCCGGAGTGCCGTAACCATACCTGCCCCAGGACTCGCCGAAGGAAAAGGAGCCGTACCGCAGGAGATCTCCGTAGTCGAAGAAGCCGTACCGCAATCCTCCCCAGGGGTAGACCTCGAAAAAGGGGAGACCTATGGCCAGCTTTCCCATTCCCGAGGGGCCGGTAACGTCCGTGCCGTCTCCGTCCAGAGGCTCTCCGAGGAAGTCCTCCATCCAGACGCCCAGGATAAGCCCCGCCAGGCCGGTGCGGTAGGATTTTGCCACGTTGAAGGCCCTTACGGCCAGATCCCGGGTTTCCGAGGAGAGATCGAATTCCTCTCCCACCCAGACCTTGAGCTTCGCCGTGTAGGGGGTGCCTTCGTATTCGAACCATTCCCGGATTTCACTGTCGAACCCGAGATCCCCCAAAAGCCGACGTACCGCCCAGGGGGTTCCCTTTTTGCGGTGCCAGGGGATGGAGTTTTTCACGAGACGACGTTTCGCTTCCACGGAGAGACTGAGGGGTTCGTAGAAATCCACGTGGAACTGCCACGCCAGAAGGTCCACCACCACCTCGGGAAGTTCGTCGATCCGGGAGAGGATATAGGCTTCCCGGGTCGCCAGAGAAACACTCTGCAGTTCCGGGCTCAGTGCCGCCGCTCCGGCCTGTACCTGTCTATCTTCGGCGATGGATGCCGGGAGAATTTCCCCGAGGAGAAGATCCTTGAGATTACGCATCTTCCAGCCCTCCATAGAGGAGGGTTATGCTTTCTCCGGGTATGGCCAGTTCGTTTTTTCCGAGTCCCAGGTAGGCTGGAGAACGCACCTCCACCCGCCTCGCTCCCGCCTCCATGAGATACCGCACGAGCTGAGAGGGGAGAATATCCCTTCCTATTTTCGTCCTCTCCCAGAGAATCCATTTTTCGAGAGCCGCCTCCACCGAGGCCTGAATGGTTCGTGCGCTGGTGGCATCCTCCCGATCAATCCAGTAGGTTACGTCCAGATCGTATTCCACGGGCATGGGAGAAAGGGCCTGCACGTGATCCGTAAGGGGGCGCACGTCCTCGGCATTGCATTGCTCCAGCACCAGATCAAGAATGTCCTGGGTGGGAAGCTCCCCGTTCCGGAGCAGAGGGTAAATTTCCACCTCTCCGGGATCGATGTCCGGGGGCCCCAGCACCGCCACGTCCACGATATCCTGATGCGCCGCCCGGGCGTAGTAGACGTAGGCCCCCCGAGGACCGGCGGCGGCGAAAGATTCCGGAGCCATCTGGATACGCTCCCGGAGATTTTCGTCGTCTTCCACGTCGGAACCTCCCGAGGATATGGTGACGTTCGTCACCGAGGAAAGCCACGGGAAGACATCCACCGCCTGGGAGATCTGCCCCGGAAGAAAACCGTTTCCAATAGTTCCGGCCATGGTGCACTCCGCCTCCGCCGTTACGGCAGCTTCTCCCGGGGGAACCTCCACACTCTCCAGGGTGGTGAAGATAACATCCCCTCCCCCAGGGGTTGCCCTGGTTTCCTTGGGAATGACCACCGCCTGGGGCTGTAATGCGGAAAGGGTGAATTCCAGCGTCGTCGTCGCGGGGCGGGCAGCGAGGCGTTTTACTTCGAGCAACGCCCCGAGGTGATCCAGATGATCTCCCGTGGCATACGCGAGAAGGTTCATCTTCGCGGCGTGGTCGATGAGGTGCCGCTGATGCACGATAACAAAGGCTACGGTTTCCAGAAAAAGCCGTACCGGATCCCCGGGATAGAGCTTCCGGGTTTCTCCGTACTGGGTTTCGAAAGCCTCCTCATAACCCGCTACGATCTCCCTCTCTATGATTGCCGCGTCCCGTTCCGCAAAGGTGATATCCGGAAGATGCGGAAAAAGGTTACTCTTCATGTATCTTCACCCTCACTTTCGGGCGCAGGATGCCGTCCACGTCCCCCTCGAAATCCACCCGGACCACCCGGCACCGGGGCTCGTACTTGTGAATGGCCTCCACGATATCCGCGGTGAGTGCCGCCATGGCCCTGGGGGTGGGATAGTCCACCACCCGGGCATCCACCCCGAAGAGCCTATCCAGGGGAACGCTATATTTCGGGGTGGTAAAGATGGTACGGATGTTTTGAATGATCTCCGTTACCAGATCCGGAGGAGCGAAATGCACCTCTTCAAGCCGAAAGGTTACGTCCACTTCCACGCTATTTCGCCCCCTCCTCCACGTATTCTTTCAGGGAAAGCGAAACCTTTACCTTGACCACCTCTCCCCGGTTGTTTACCACCTCCGCATTTTCCGTCATACGCTCCAGCACCCACAGGTTGTCCCCCTGGGGAACGCCCCCGAGAATGAAGGATACCGCTTTACCCTCCCGGAGGATCTTCCGGAGCTTTTCCAGATCCTCCTCCGGAGGAACCCCCAGAGCCGCGTCCAGGGTTATGCTCATGGAAAGCGACGAGGGCTTGTTCCCCGTGTATTCCAAAAGAGATTTGTGTTGGTGCAGTTCGTGCTCCGTGTAGCGGGCGCTGTTGGTTCGCTGTAATCCTTCGAAGGTTCGAACCCGTTCATTGGAGACCTCGAAAACCACCGTTCCGAAAGATCCGATCATTGTTCCATCCTTTCGCCTAAGCCTCCGGCTCGGGCTTTACGGAAGCGCCTCAGCCGGAGCCGGGAGGGCTTTCGGGTTCCGGAAAAACAAAAGGCTCCAGCGGAACCTCCGGAGCGGGATAGATGAAAACCTTGCCTTCCGGTGCGGCCTGGATGTAGATGTTTTTATCCTCCATCCGGATGCGGCTGTCGTGGCTATCTTTCACTTCCACAATGTGCTTTTTTCGATCCACGAAAATCCGGGTACCGTCCTCGAAGGTGGTTACCCGGATATCTTTGTTGCCTATGGGGGGCTGGTTTTTCTCGTCCCAGATGGAGCCGAGGATAACCCCCGCTTCCAGTCCGTTGCCGAAACAGAGGCATACCACGTGCTCCCCCTTATCCAGGGGCACCTCATCTTTGTTTTTGAGGCTGTTCGGCACGAGGACGGGAAACCAGTACGATACCAGCCCATCCTTTTCGGGAAAGTACACCCGCGCCCGGTGCTTTTTCTGGTCATAGGCGGAAATGTAGCCATGGCGAAGGGTAGCGGATGTTTCAACGTTCTCGCGGGATCCCCGCATGGAGGGCATGGGCATCACCTCTTTTCCCGGTTTTGTGTTTTGTGGAGCGGGGAGGGAGAAGACACTCACATCCCCGCCATCTCCCTGAAATTTAAAATTCCTTGTTGACACTTATTTTTATCAGTGTTAGAATAATGACTGTAGGGGGGTGATTCACATTCCGGATTACAGTTCTCGCAAGATCATCAAAGTACTGAAATCCGACGGTTGGTACTACGTTTACAGTCGAGGCGGGCACGACTACTTCAAGCACCCGCTAAAGCCCGGGAAGATCACCGTACCAAGCCACGGTAAAGAATTGAAACCCGGCACCTACAACAGCATACTTAAACAGGCGGGGCTGAAGTAACGGCCCCGCCGGAAAGGATATAACCATGGCAAAGAAAAAGGATCTGCGCATTTATCCCGCCGTTCTGTACAAGGATGGCGACGGTTACAGCGTCTATTACCCGGACCTTCCCGGATGTCTCACCTGTGGAGACGATCTGGAAGAAGCCCTTTCCAACGCCCGGGAAGCCCTGGAAGGCTTCCTTTACGTTTCGGAAGTGGACAACGACCCCGTTTCCCCTCCAACCCCGGTAGAGGATCTCCACCTTCCCGAAGGGCACTTCCCCACCCTTATTTCCGTCCGTATGGATATCGTCCGGGAGGAGGAAGCCCAACGGAGCATCACGAAGACCGTCACCATTCCCGCCTGGATGGATAAGTTGGGGCGAGAGGCGAATGTCAATTTCTCGAAAGTTCTCCAGGAAGGGCTGCGAGACCGTCTTCAAGTCTGATCGTCCAAAAGAAAAGCCCCCTCTGCAGAGAGGGGCTTTTCTTTTTCATTCGTACACTTCAAAGTTTTCCTGATCCTCCGGATCAGGTTTACAGCTTCCTCACCCGCCTCCGGCGGCATCGCCGGAGGATCCGGCGGTTCGCATCTCCAGGGCGGTTTTGAATCCTCCGCTGGGGCTTACGGAGTGGGTCACCTTTTCGGTAAACCATTTTCCGTCGAACTCGCCAAACCCCGCAATGGTGAGGTTGTTCCCCGCAGCCTTCCGGATATCTCCCATAAGGATAAGGCTTGCGGTGGTCTCCCTTTTGTTGGCATCCCGAAGTTTCTTCTGGGCCTGTATGCGGGCATCTCCGGCGTTATCCGCCTTCTGGTTGATGACCAGATCGCTCCCTGGTCCTTCGGCTCCGCCTTTGATGTAGACTTCGAAGACTTCATCTTTCATGGAGTCGTGGTATTGCATTTTCGCTCCCCGGTAGATGTCTCGGCATTTATGCCGGAACCGGTAGGAGATGAGCCGGGGCTCTCCGAAGCGTATGGCATCCACCGGGGCTTTGGCTTCGTAGTCCGCCTCGTTGTAGCAGGCGAGTTTTCCATCCACCACTTTCAGGGCTATGCCGTAGTCGTCACAGAGGCCTTGCAGAAATTGCAAGTCTGATTGCTCCACCTGATCTCTGCGCTCGTAGGGGGGATCCAGCCGGGAATCCCATAGGAGGGTAAGGCCGTTTCTGTTTGCGATTTCTCCGGCGATTCCCGAGAGGCGTATCTTTTCCCATGCCTGGGTTTTCTGCTGCTGTCGCATGGGCTTGGTGACGAAGGTGGATACCGCCTTTATCGTTACCTGGGAAGGGGGGCCGTTTACCTCGATTTCGTCAATTTCGAACTCCCCGCAGGGAAGGGATTCGGTTTCCCCCTCCCCGCCCCAGTTTACCGTTATGATTGTAGCCCGAAGGAGGGAGCCCTTTTCAGGAAACCAGGGCCCCATCCATCGTCTTTCCCTGTCTTCCAGGGTGATGGAAAGATCGTCCGCCTTTCCGGAAGCGTTGTCGGTGTAGGAAAAGTCCGTGAGATGTTGCTCTATGGCCACGGAGATATCCGTCCCGTTGTAGAGCACCTTCAGTTCCGCACGCCGGGCTTTCTGTTCCCGTGGCATGAGCTACCCTCTTTTCCAGGGGGGGAGATCCTCCACCGTGGGGATATCCGCCTCGGGGATCTTCAGGGTCACATTGGCAGGAAAAATTACCGTTTCCGCATGGTCCGGATTGTAGCGCAGAAGAAAGGACATCTGCATTTCCCGACCGAGATCCGGGTACATTTTGAGGGCTATCAGGTCCCAGGTATCCCCCTGCACGGTTCTGTAGGTTTTCACCGGCTCTTCCCCCTCTACGCGTAGCTCACTCTCTGGTTGTATTCCTGGGTTTCCCGCAGTATCCGCCGAACTTCTTCGCCGATTTTCCGCGCCAGGGATTCTTCTTTTTCACCGCCGCCTTCCACGGTGATGTGCAGGTTGATGTCTCCCCCGTTATACTGGCTGTGGTTTGCGGTGTTGTTGTTTACGGTATCTCCGGAGGAAAGGCCCTCCGCCGCCTTGTAGAGAGGCATGCCGGAGCCCTGGAATTCCGGTATGGCCTTGGGGGCCGCCATGGCACCTCCGGTTTTGGAGATCATGCCGAGCATCTCTCCCGCCTGCATCCAGAGGGCACGACCTCTTGCCTGACGTTCCAGGGGGATCACCATTTCCGCTCCGGCTTCGCCGATAAGGCTGAGTTGGGGGCTGGAGACAAGGCCACCCATAGCCCTCCTTCTTACATTACCTTCCGCATTCAAGCCAGCTGCAGCTCGGGCGGCAGATCCAATACCTCCCACACCGGTGGATCCGTTATTTCTCGCCTCTTCGGTTTCCTCCCCGCTGAGGCTGAAAAATTCGGCTACCTTCTCCCAGGCTCCCTTTATGGCCTCCAGCTTGTCGAAAATCCACTTGAAAGCCTCCCGAAAGGGGGCCTTGATAGCCTCTCCGACTCCCGCCAGAGCCTCCATGATCTGCCCTGGAATGGCGGCGAAGGCGTTCTTTACGGTTTCCCATCCGGCGATAAGACCATCCCAGGAGAAAGCACCGCCGAGCCACGCTCCGAAGGCTTCGATCTTGCTCCATATCCAGTTCCAGGCATTCACGATACCGGTGCTTACGGCATCCCAGTTTTTGTACAGATACCATCCTGCAGTGACAAGACCAGCTATGGCCGTGACAATAAGGGCTATGGGGTTGGCGTTCATGGCGGCGTTCAAGAGCCACTGCGCAGCCGCCCAGGCTCTGGCGGACCCCGCAATGAGAAGCTGCTTGGCATGGAAGGCCATGAGCTTCACCCCGTCCCACAAGGCCTGCCCCAACCCCATTACCCGATTCAACCCGGCCTGGGCAAGCTCCCATCCCCTCGCGGTGGCGGCTACTGCTCGTTGCTTTACTGCCAGCCACGCCGTGGAATTCCCGAACAGCACCATAACTCCTCTGGCGGAATCGATAACCACCCGAAGCTGTTGGAAGGGAAGCCGGATCATTCGTATGGCGATGGAAGTAGCCGTGGAAGCCACATTGAAAGCTCCCAGAGCCGCCACGCTGGTGGTAATGGCTGTGGTGATCTTTGGATGCTTCTGGGCGAAATCCGACACTGCCGAAGCACCCTTTGCCAAAACGTCCACGAACTCGGTAAAGGCTGGAAGAAGAGCATTCCCCAGATCTATCAGGATGGATTCCGTGGCGGAACCAAGCCTTTTCATGGCTCCCTGGGCAGTGTTGTTCATTATTCGAGCCATCTCTTCGGAGGCTCCCGCGGCATTTCTGAGACCATCTTCAAGAGATTCGAGCTTTCCGCTTTCCACGGCGCTCATTATGGCCAACATACCGGCAGACGCTTCCGTTCCGAAAATCTTGGAAAGAACTTCCATCTTGTCCGCTTCGCCCATGTCCTTCATTCTCTGGGAAAGGGCTTTCATGAGATCGGGCATTTTGCGCAAATTCCCCTGGGCATCCTTGGCGGAAATCCCCATTCTATTCAGGGCTTCCTCCGTTGCTTTGGGTTCCTTGCTTAATCGGATCAAGGCTCCACGAAGAGCTGTTCCCGCTTCGCTTCCCTTGATACCCGCGTTTCCCATAGCCCCGATCATGGCGGTGGCTTCCTCGATGGAAATACCCAGCCCAGAAGCTACGGGGGCCACCATTTTCATGGATTCCCCCAGGGAAGCTATGCTCACGTTCGAGCTTGCGGAGGCCTTGGCCAGCACGTCCGCCACGCGAAGAGTCTGTTCCGCCGGAAGATTGAATCCCCGGAGCGTGTTCGAGGCTATATCCGCAGCCTGGGCAAGATCCATGCCTTCCGCGGCGGCCATGTTCAGGAGCCCCGGCATGGAAGCTATGATTTCGTTCGATTTGAATCCGGCCCGAGCAAGAAGTTCCTGCCCCTGGGCGGCCTGAGTGGCGGAGAACTGGGTATCCTTTCCGAGCTGTCTGGCCTGTTCCGTGAGAGATTTCAGATCCGCTTCGGAGGCTCCCGAAACCGCCTGCACCTTGGCCATGGCCTGCTCGAAGTTCGCCGCCGTCATCACGGGGGCCTTCAAAAGGCGGAACATCCCCATGGCTGCCATTACTTCGCCGCTGATATTACTGATGGAAAGGCTCTGTTTCGTCTGAGCGAGGGCCGCCTTGGATTGCTGAAGCCTTGACTGGGCCTGAGCGATACGATTCGATTGTTTTTCCAGGCGAGCCTGTTCCGCCGTAAGGTTTTTGGTGTTTATCCCCGCATTCCGGAGGGAATTTCCCAGGGATCGCAGCTCCTGCCCCTGTTGTTTTATGGAGGTTCCGAGCTTCGAAGCGGCTCCGGAGGCGGTGCTGAAATTATTCTGAGCGTTTTTCGTTTCGCCCTGGGCCTGCCGCAGGCTTTTCCCAAGCTGAGTCGTTTCCGCTCTGGCCGCCTGAAAGGCTGCCTGAGAAGATTTCACTCCCTGTCCCAGCTCTACAGCTCTCTGTCTGGCGGCACCCAGGGCATCGCGCATCTCTCTGGTTGGGTTGGTGCTGCCCTTTATGGCCGTCGAGAGCCTTTGCACTTCCGACTTGGCCGCCGCATGAGCGGCCTTCTGGGCATCCAGGGAATTCTTGAGGGCGGTGGAACGGGAAGCGGCGACGTTGAAAGCCGTTTGGAGCGTCCTGGTATTCGTCTCCGCCGCTGCGAGAGTTTGACGGAAACTTTCGGTTTTGGTTCGTGCATCCACAAGCTGCGTTGCCGCATCTTTCGTATCCATCCGAAGCTTCTGATACTTCTGCAGTTCCGCCTGGGCTTTTCCGAGTTCTCCCGTGCGCCTCTGGAGCTGGCCCATGGTATTTGCGGCTGCGGAAAAGGCCTTGCCGAATCCGGCAGCCAGAGCCGCTCCGAGAACGAAAGAAACCTGGTGGTTCGTCGCCACGATCCCACCTCCCTTCTGTTTCAATTCCTGGATTTGAGCTATAATTTGAAAGGGAAAAGGAGGTGCTCCTCATGGACATGGTGCAAGGATTTGCGAAAAAAATTCTTCCTCCTCACGGATCGACCTTCGGAGACTGGATTTTCTGGTTTATCGATTCCCTTTTCGCCCTGGCAGGACTCGTGATAGACGGTTGTGGATTCATCGCCTGCACCGCCATAGCTCTTTTGGGTTGCTTCATCTTTGGACTCATCGCCCTGGCTTTATGGCACAACCTTTTAAGCGCGTTCTGATTGATGACCATGCAAAAAGCCCCTCCGATCGGAGGGGCTTTTTTTAGTTTTAACCTAACTCATCCTTGGCACGTATATATACACGTACTATAATAGAACCATACTTTACAGGGAGGTGCGCTTTATGCAAGACACCTATATTTTCCCCGCCATTTTTACTCACGATGAAGACGGTTACGCTGTGGAATTCCCCGATCTCCCCGGCTGCGTTACCTGTGCGGATACGGAAGCCCAGGCAATCAGGTGCGCCAGAGAAGCCCTTGCGCTGTACCTGTGGGATAGTGAAAAGGAAGGAGAAACCATCCCCGAGCCGTCCTCTCACCAGAGCCTTACCAAAAACCTTCAGGAAGATGAATATGTCGTTTCAGTGGACGTATTCATGCCTCCCTTCCGTCATGCCAGAGAGAACAGGGCAACCAAGGTAACCACCACTATTCCCTTCTGGTTGAAAAGTCAGGCGGATCACGCAAAACTGAATTACTCCGCCCTGCTTCAACACGCCATTAAAGAGCAGCTCGGCATGGAAGAAGCCCAGCGTTAGTTCATCAGAAACGGCTCCCGGATACGTTTTTCCGGGAGCTATTTTCTTTTCTTGTTTTCTTCCTGCACCACCCCGCACCACTCGGGGAGGCTCGCCACGGGCAGATCCAGCCAGGCATTTACGGGGGTTGCCGTATCCGCCCGGGCAAGTTGCAGGGCTATGCGTTTGAGGGTTTTTCCGCAGGAATCCCGGTTTCTTCGGGTTCCTCCTCCGGGTTCCCAGATTCCGAGCCCAACAAAAAACCCTGTACTGCCGTAACCACCCTGTTAAAGTCCCGCAGAGGCAACCGCTCCAGGATCTGCACGGGAATTTTGAGAGCCCGAGAGGCAAGGCGGATCTGAAACTGCTTGCTGAAGTCTCCCAGCATGGTAAATTTCCCCTCGCTCTGGAGCTGATTTTCCACGGCGATCATGTCACTTCCGGTCATTTCCTCCAGAGGAATTTCCAGCTCCGTATGTCGGACTTTTTTTCCTCCCACTTCGAATTCAAAGGGCTTGCTCAGTTCGATTTTCATACCTATCATCCTTTCGCCAGGGCGGAACGCACTGCCGCGAGATAATCCACTCCGTCCACCCGGTAAATGAAGTTGAGCTTGTCCAGCTCGATCTTTTCGCTTCCGTCGATGGAAAGCTTGAAATAGAGCACTTCGAGTTCCATCTGGGGATTTCCCAGGTCCCCCACGTTCAGGACTCCGAGTTCGGGACCCTTGGGAGTTCCCTTTATGAACGCCTGGAGCTGTTGAACCTTGTGTTCCCCGCTTCCCGCGTCATAGGCCTGGAGGGCTCCGTAGAGATCCAGAGAATGGGTTTTGTGGGCCGCCAGCTTGGTAAGACTTCCGGTGACGTTCCGCCATTGCAGGCTCACGGTGGTGGAGCCGAAGTGCCCCACCACAAGAGAATCGAATACCCCCGCGATACCCGCCCCCTTCACCTCGCTGGACATGGGCTCCAGCTTGGGAAGGGTTACTTCCGCATTTCCGAGTTCCTCCATTCCCTCCAGATACACCGCAAAATTGATGTTCTTTTCGGGAATGAGATTCGTGTTTGCCATCGCTCAATCCCCCCTTTCTAGTCGAAGAGCGCTTCGAAGTATTGGGGATCGAATTCCAGAATCCCCCGAATTTCCCGCGCCGGGGGCGGCGGAGTGATGTAGAGATGGAACTTCAGAACGCCGTCCATGAGATCCATCAGGGGGTTTTCGCTCTCCGAAAAGACCACCCGCCCTCCGAGCAGATACTCGCGAGCCGCCAGGCCGTTAAGCCGCACGTTGAAGGAATTGACGATGCTCCTCACCAGGCGCAGCGTTATGGGGCCGTCCACCTTCTGCCAGAAGGTGAGAATGAATTCGTTCCCGAGCCAATCGAACATCCGGCGGATGGGAATAAAGGCATCCTTGGGATCCGTATTCGCGGGATAGCAGGCGGTACGATTTCCCCAGGCACGCCACCCCCCCACCCAATTCAGGGCCGTCACGATCCCCTGACCGTTGAGGTAGTTCGCCATCTCCGGCCCCAGGCTTATTTCCTCCCCCGCAGCGTTCACCATGGCGTTCATCTGGAGGTTCTTGTTCGAGGGGCTTTCGTAGGGCACGTCCTCGTTGTCCGCATCGATGCTGTTCATAAGCCCCGCAAGCTGGGTGGAGAGGTGAAACACATCGTCTCCAAGCTTGATTTTGGGCCAGCATGCGATCTGCCGCTCCCCAGCGTAGTTGTTGTTCTGCTTCCACCCGGGGGCATCGGTGTAGGTTTCCGCATTTCCCGTGGAGGAGGGAATGTCGCAGATCGCCTGAGCGGTAAAATGCCCGTTCACGTTTTCCGCCTTGGCCAGCATCACCGCCGCCACTTCGGGCTTTTCGGACCATCCCGGGGAAAGGATAAGGCCGGGAAGAATACGGAACTTGGGGAAGATTTCGTTCACCAGTTCCAGGCCGGTACGTTTCCCCGTGGCCACGTCGATTCCCCCGATGATGTCCTCCGAAGCCACCTGGGAGGGATCCATACGGTCGAACCCCAGGGTTACGCTTTCCGCCTCCGCGAGACTTCCTCCGGAGAGTACCGAAAGAATGGCGTTCCCGTCGTCGTCGTATCCCAGGGAATAGTCCGTTCCCGCCACCGGAGCGGGATCTCCGCTCACCGTTACGCTGTCCAGGAGCACTCCTTCCCCGAGGTTCGCCTTGCCGCTTTCGATGGCGAAGGCCGCGGGGTCCACCGAGGTTTTGTGTTCCCCCGGATCGAGCACGTTGATAAGCACGCAGGGGGACATCCCGAAAAGGGCGAATTGGGAATAGACGTATTCGCAGAGGGAATATTTTTCCCAATCCTTGCTGAATCCGAAGGCCTCCACCACCTCGGAGTAGGTGTACACCAGCTTGGGAACGTTCACGCATTTCGGGTCCGTAAGATGCACCGGAGCGGTGCCGATTACCACGGGAAGCCCCGCCTCGATTCGCACCGGAGGAACGAGGGATGTGGGGACTTCGCTTTTATATACCCCGTGCCGATATGCCAACTATTTCACCTCCTGCAACGCCCGGGCGACAACGGAAAAGAGCCGGGATTCGTTCGTCCCCGGCTCCTTGATTTTCTTCCGCATATTCCCGAGTTCCTCCACGGGAACGAAGAGTTCCCGGATTTCGGGTATTTTCCCGATCCAATCCTCACACCAGGGAGGCAATCCTCCCCGGAATACCTGATTCGTCTGCAACGCTCCCCCGGGGATATTGGGCCCCAGGTAGATACACGTTGCGGGAGTCGCGTTTTTTCTTTTCACCGCCACGGCGGCCACCTCTCTTTCCTATTTGTCCCACGGATATATCGGCGCCGGAGCGGGAATGACGAAATGAGTCATGATCTCCGCCACGCCGAAGGGGTCCGGCTGTTCTTCGAAAAACCGCCACTCCAGGATTTTCTTTTCCCTGGGAACCATATCGTACTTATTCGCCAGGGTACGCCCGGGGAGGGTGAGCAGGGACGTGCGGATTCCCTGAAGGATGTTTGCACAGTCCTCCCACCCCCGGTGATCCTCCGCCAAAACCTGGATCTGCATAATCACGGAGCAGATTCCGCCCTCCGTGGGCTGAGGACCGTCCGAGCCCTCGATGGGTACGATCTGTACGAAGGGAACCTTTTTCTCCCCGGCATCCTGGACCCTGGCCTTTTCGGGGATGAGCCACCCCGTGATCACCTCCGGAGGCACCATGCCGACTCCCTTTTTCGGCACAGGGAAATCTTGCAGCACCCCTTCGAGGTGTTTCCGCAAAGCTCCGCAGAGCAAAAGCATTTATTTCCCCCCTTCCAAAAAAATGCCCCTCCGGAGAGGGGCTTTCATTGTTATTCCCATTTATTACGCCTTGCGGTACTTCCACATCATTTCGGGGTTGGATTCCACCCGGCTACGGAACTCTTCCCAAACACTTACGTGATAGGCATTGACCGTGCCGTAGCTGGAGTTTTCGATTTTCCGTACCTCATATCCCATATCCACCGAGAGAGCCGCCATCTTGCGTCCCAACACCGACCACATACCCCGGCTGGCTTCGAAAAAATCTTTTATCCACCCCATAGCGGTACACTGCTTCCAATTCTTTCCGTTCCCAAGTTCGTCTTCCAGCTTGGTACATCGTTGCATCGCATTGCTTGCGGTGGCCATGGCGGTGGCTTCCCTCTTCCTGCCGATCCAAACCCTTTCCATGCGTGCCCGATCCCGATCCCGTTCCGCTATTTCCCGACGCTCCACCTCATCGGCATAAGCCCGAAGAGCGGCGGCGTAATCTCTGGGAGCCATAATCTGATTTTCCCGATACGCCTTTTCCACGGCAATGAAATACTTGCGTGCCTGACGGCCCTTTTCGTTGTTCTCCACCATGCAAAGCTCTTTGGCGGTATCCAGGGAAAGGAGGTAGTTTCTCGTAGGGCGTCCCCCTTTATCGGTTAAACCTGAGTTTTCCCCAAAATTGGGGAAAACCTCTACGTAATCTTCTCCTTCTGTAAACCCATACTTTTCGATCCTGTCTTTAAGCCATGTTGAGAAGTCTTTCCCAACTCCCAAAAACTCATGCAGATCCCGAGCATCTACCACCCTGCGGCTTTCGCTTTCGTAAACCGGAATAAGTTCTTTCATGTTTTCCATTTTGTTTACACCTCCCAAACGTTTTGGAACTGAATAATTCTCTTTTCCTTAAACCTCTTTCCGCTATCTGCCAGAACTGCCTGCCTATTTAGAAGTTCTATCTTTAGTTTTTCCCGGTTCGGGATTTTGTCCTTTTTTCGGGAAGCGCTTTGGATATCGAGAAAAAACATAAACATGTTGTACCCGTAGGCCCAATTGGTATTAATCTCTTCCGGAAACCTCCGGAGCCCCGAGTCCCAGAGGGCAAAAGCTTCGTAAAATGCCTTGTGAAACATTATCGTTCTCGGGAGATTGTGATATGGGTGTCCCTTTCCGTATTTCCGTGGTCTTTCTTCGGGCATAAAAAAAGACCTCCTTTCAGCAATGCCAAAGGAAGCCCCTCGTGTGCTATAATCACCACATGAGAGGAGTAATCCTTTCTTTCGGCCCCGTTTAGCTGACTGTCCGCCAAGAGAGACAGCTATTCGGGGTTACTTTTTTCCTCGCACTTTTTCAGCGTATTCACGCATAAATTTTTCTAAAACATCATTCATGTTTTTACGCTCAATTGTGCAGGCCACTTTAAATTCTTGCCAAATGTCTTCGTCAATCGTCGTAGAAAAAAGCTTTCTTGGCATAACACACCCCCTCTCACACATGCATAATATATATACATGTCACACATGTCAAGAGGAGGGACCATCAAAAAAGCCACCTACCCCGAAGGGCGGTGGCTAAATATTTCAAAACCTTTTCTGAAAAAACTATCGCCGGATAGGTTTGTCTAAAAGGTTAAAAAAGACCCTATTACGATTTTCACACAATTTCTTGAGATCTGAATAGGCATACATTTCGACCCGCATTATCTTTTCGGGTTTGTCAAGCCCTCCTATGCCAACATCTCTATAGAAAGAAAAATTTGAAAAAGGTATCTTGGTATAAGCATCCCCCGTATCTTTATCATATCTCCTTTCCCTTTCTTTTTTTATGTCATCTCTTCCCGCAAGTATATACCCAAAGAAACGACATTTGCTCGTATCAATATCAATTACGCCACCGTTCGCTCCAAGCCCTTTTCCAGCCTTAAAAAATTTCTTCGCATACCGGGCAACTTGCTCCGTCATATCTTCTTCCTTGTCTCCTGCATTATGAGCCCCGAAAGGACGCTTCAATTCGATGAAAACTATTTCGGCCGGTTCCGGGTTGTTGTCCGCATAAGCACGTATAACTATATCGGATGCTGCCTCACCATTTTCAGCCGAGTGAGTGCGGGAAAAATAGGCAAACTTATCATCCACAAGCCAAAGGTTATGCTTAAAGTAATCTTCCTCTCCGTTATAATCACCCGAAGGACAAATTATCTGATGTAATTCTTTTTCGAGAGCACTGCCAGACTGGTAAAGCTCTAACATCCTCCCAAATTCTTCAAGCACGGCCTTTCTATGCTTTACATAGACAGCCAAGCCGGATCTTATAACTTGATTCCTATACTCAGTCTTTTCCCCCCGAAAGAACTTCAATTCCTCTTCCGTTTTCTTACTGCATGCTCTAGACTCTATCGCCTTCTCAGGCAAAGCCATTCGGGAAGACCTCGCCAATTCTCTTGGATCAAGGAACTGCGAGAAAGGTGAAAGTTTTTCTTCAAATTCCTGGAAATTTCTTTCTGTCTGGCGCCGATTTTCGTCTATCTCTGCGGAAAAAATGGAGTCCAGCTGGTCGTAAATTTGTTTTTTTATGGCTTCATAAACATCGTTTTCCAGTTCAATAGTATCACCAGTGCTTGAGACTCTATCATCAAAATATGTAGAAGTTACAAACACTCTATATCCCTTGCTTGAAGCAAACTCGTACTCCAAACTATGAGGTTTGACCGAAACCACCAACCCTCTCGCACAAGAAATAATCTGAAATTTTTTCCCCGCCTCTGCGGAATCTTGCAAAAGCCAAAGCTGAAACGAATATTCGACTCCCTCCAAAAAAAGCGAAAACTTTAAAAGCTTCACTTCCTGGTCAAGATCGTTTCCGCTAATTTTTGCGCCCTCATCATTTAAGTTTATATCCAAAACAATGTTCTTCGATCCGATGTTTTCTCCATCACCGGTTGGCAGGAAGAAGGGCATGAAATTGGAAAGGACCCAGCCTTTAAGTTTTTCCGCAGAATCGTGCTCGTCAAAGAAAGTCTTTGCTCGCTGTTTTTTTTGTTGACTCGTACAAAACATGCAAACTTCGGTTCGAATAATTTCACTCTCTGAGGGCTGACAGCCGTGAGCATCGAAAAGCCCCTTTTCATCTCTTTTGGGATAATCAAAAGTTCTTTGCCACACGGCACCATCTCCGCCATAGAAAGTTGAGTCGTATTTGCAATGGTCAGTATAGTAGACTATCGCCAAGCGTCCTTGGCCTTTCGGGGAAAACATTTGCTGTTCTTTCCTAACGTTTACACTATCGAGAACGTCAAAACAATCGTAGTTTCCCTCCGTGAATCCTTCACCATTATCAGCAACAAGAATTTCCGTGTGGTTTTCATCATGAATTACATTTAGGATTATGAGGGGTTTTTCGCAATTTTCAGAGATCAGACAAGAATGAAATGCATTGGAAAGCACTTCTCTTAAAAGGAAGTTGAAACCGTTTCTTTTATTTTTATATTCCTTTTCTGCTCTGTGCTCCACATCACTCTTATGCTGCATCACGCCACCCCTCCCAAATCCTAATCATTCACGCCTAGTGTACTACGTTTAACCTCTCCCGTCTTCCATTTTCATTTTTCGGCTCCATTTATCTCAGAAAAACAAGGAAAAAATTCACTTCCCCCCTTCGAGCAGATACGCCACCTGGTGATTCAGCTCCTTTTTCATCCGCTCCGCCGTGGTGGTCTCTATCTCCTCCGCTATTCTGCCGTGATGTAACATTTGGGGCACCGAGGGGCCGTAAAGTTTTCTCATGGGCGCTCTGTGTCCCCGGCCCTTTCGCTGAAAAAGCCCGACTCCGGAATTCACCCGTGCCAGAAAAGCCCGCTGCAATGTCGCCTGCTTTCCTTTCGTCACGGAAAGGCGAGCCCGGGGGCGACCTTGCACGCTTTTCCCCCGGGTGGATTTCGGGGCGTTCGGAGTAACCCTGAACCGCGTAAGCGACATAGGCCTCCCCCGGGAGACAAGCAACCCCTGGGGCTTCCCGGAACTAGCCTTTCGGATCTCCATGGTATCCCGCACCGTTTGCGCCTTGACGATGAATTTTCCACGCACCTGGCGCGTCGCTTCGGATCGGGTTCCCGTGAGAGTCCTGTTCACCGCTCTCGCCAGGGCCTTTTCCGCCCCTCCGGAGATGTGCCGCAAAAGGCGCTGGGCTTCCCGGATATCCTCCTGGGCCCCCTCCACGCCGAAAGATTGTTTCGTTACTCCCCGGCCGCTCATGATTCGTTCGACTCCAAAGTTATTTCCAGGAGCTTTTCCCCGCAGGCCACCTCCGACACCGTCCATTCCTTGCCCTCCACGGTCAGGAGAGATCCTTTCTCGGGACGATAGCCGAGATCCTCCAGGCGGCAGAAGAGCAAGAGCCCAGCCCCCCAGATTCCCTCGGCGTAATCCTGTTGCTTTCGGGCTTGCCTGGCACGGTATTCATCTTCATCGATCACGGCGTAAATGTTTTTGCCTCCTATGGACCTCACATCACCGAAGATTTCCAGCAGAGTAAGGTCCGCCGCCTCCATGGCTTGGGAGAAGCTCATTCTCCCCGACGCTCCTCCAGCATATCCATCAGTTTTTCCAGAGACCAGTCCGCCTGGGGTCTTCCTCCGAGTTCCCGATACTCTTCTTCAAGTTCCTCCCGGGAAGGAGGAACTTCTTCCTCTTCATCGGGAATTTTCGGGATGTCTCCTTCTTCGACTTCGACGCCAGCTTCGGAATTTTCTTCCTCAGCATCCTCCGAATTTTTACCGGGCTCTTCCGATCCCGGATCTTTCGAAGAATCGCCCGTGCCGCCTTGCGGCTCTTTCGCTTCCATTTCGGCTTCCCGTACATACTCCGCAGCTCCCAGGGCCACGAGGCGCTTTTCATCCCGTTCTCCGGCGGAAAAGACGTCTCCCGATTCATGCACCGTTCCATCATGACGAATCCATGTTTTCGCCCGGATCATAACCTTACTCCAATACCGTGCATCGCAGGGATGCATTTCCTTCCACCGGAACGGGAAGAGGTCGGCAGGAAAGCCGAACGTACCGGGCGGAACCGTCGGGTTCGTCCCAACTGAAGGGAACCCGCCGGGCGGCCACCACGCCGATCTTCGTATTGCTCACCGCTCCGTAGAGCATGTCGTAGCGGCTGGCGGGGTTGGCGAGCAGAATCTTTTTGGCGGGCACGATTTCCTTGTTCGTTTTCGTCGCTTCGTCGTATGCCCATTCTTCGTAACAGAAGAGATCGAGAGACACACCGGGAGCGAGAAGGCGACCGAGGTAGCTCGTTCCGTTGGGCATCTCGGTGGGTTTGATCTCCCCCATATCCACCCGGCGCATATCCATAAGCTTCAGCAGCTTTTCGTTTTCCAGCAAAGCACTGGCGGCATCACTCCCCAGGATGGCCATGGTGGGAGAATAGCCGGAGTTTTTCCGCATCAACGATGCCCAGGCTTTGAAATCCGCCAGGGGATCCGAGGTGGTGGCACTCCAGAGAGATCCCCCGGAAAGAGCCACCGAAGGCAGACCGAAGTCCATTTCATCATCTATTCCCTCGGAGGGATCGTAGAGCACGATCTTTCCATCGAAGAGCACCTGGGCCGCCATCACCTCTTCCCGGCGGGTGATCATATCTTCCAGGGAGGCCATATCCTTGCCGAGCTGTTCCGCCGCTCGCTGTTCCGGGGTTTTCTCCCCTCCGTAAATGGTTTCTCCGGGGGTCCGCTTGAGAAGATCCTCCGCGGTGGTTACGCACTGGGGCCCCACGAGAGGGGGCTTGTAACTCTTGGTGGAGTATCCCCCTCGATCCACCGTCTTGCCTCCCTTGCGGGGACGCACGAAGGGAGCCACCCGACGCTTGGCTTCCGCGCTGTCGATATCCACGCTTTCGGTATCGAAGGTCTCCACGTTGGTGAAAAAGGTTTTCGTAAGAAACGTCTTCGGGGTAAAGTTCTGGAGCAGAGCCCGAAGCATGGTCCTCGTATTGAACATGTCGATAGACATCGATATTCCTCCGTCCTACGCGCCCAGGGTGGCGCGGAAGTATATTCCCAGATCCCTTGCCTGGGTTTCGAAATCCGAGGCGGCGCTTCCCTCCGCGAAGGTAAGGGCGGAAATGGCGAATTCGCCGGAAAGATAGATCTCCGCCGAAACACTCTCCTCCCCCACCGTAACGTCATCCGCAAGGATGGCGTACAGGTTCTGGGAGCCGTCTTCCTTGGACTTGTCTAGGGGTACGCACTGCCCGGAGGCGGTAACCTTTCCGAGAGCGGTTCCCCGGGTAAGGGTTTGAGAGGGAGCGATTTCCGCGAGCCCCATAACCCGTTCCGCCGGCCCCGCGATCAGGTTGTCCCTGGTGCAGGAGCCAAGCTCTTCAATTCCCGCATAGTCACTCATAGTCTATTTCCTCCCCCCGAACCCGGCCCCGAAGGCCGCGCAAAAAGCCTCTTCCTCTTCCGCCTTACTCTCGGTGTTCTCCGGAGAACCCTTGGGAGCATCCCCGCCGCCGATTTGCGGCAGATCCCCCGCATCCGCCATGAGGTTGCCGCGGGCTGTCGCTCCCTGCTGTTTCTGGCGTTCCAGTACACGCCTCGCGAAGACTTCCGGGGAACAGGGGTTTTCGAATTTCGCAGCCTTTCCGAGATCCCCCGATGCCACCGCTCCAAGATCCTCGATGGCCCTGATGCGTTCCCGCTCTCCCTGGGCTCCCTCCTCTGCGGCGGCCTTGAAGATTTCCGGGTGTTTCGCTTTCAGTTCCGCAAGATCCACTATGATTTCCTCCTCTTTTTCTTTCGATTCTCCGGGGTCCTCCTCTTCCGGAACCCGGGGTTCTTCCTTCGGTTCACTTTTCGCCGCGGGCACAAAAAAACCCGGTACATTTCTGTACCGGGAGGCATCGAATTGGAGAGTTCGTTTCCCGCAGGCGAGTATCGCCGTATTCCCCTCCAGCTTCGCCGCAATTTCCAGAGATCCCTCCACTTTGTCCGCAAAGCCCAGATCCACCGCCTCCCGGGCGGTGAGCCAGGTTTCCGCTTCGAGGAGGCTTCGTATTTCCTCCTCGCTCTGGCCGCTTCTCTTGTAGAGGGCGATCATGGAGACCTGCACTTTCTCCAGAGTGTCCGCGATCTTCCGCATTTCCGCGGCGTTGCAGTTTCCGAGATATGCCAGAGGAGAATGGATCATCATCATGCTGTGTTCGGGCATGATGATCTCGTCCCCCGCCATGGCCACCATGGAAGCGGCGGATGCGGCGATACCGTCCACGTACACCGTTATTTTCGCGTCGTGCCTTTGAAGCATGCTGCATATCGCCTGAGCGGTGGAAACGGATCCCCCGGGAGAGTTGATTCGTACCGCTATTTCCGCTACGGGACCGAGATCTTTCAATTCCCTGGCTATCCTCTTCGCTGATACGTCGCAGAGGTCCTCCCCGAAGAATCGGAAATCCCCGATATCCCCGTAAAGAAGGAGTTCCGCATTATCTCCTTCCGCAGACGCCTTTATTTCCCAGAATTTACCGATAATCGCCACCTCCTCAATGCAAAAGCCCCTCTGGAGAGGGGCTTCAACTTGATCGTTTTTTTCATTTGTTATGCTTTGCGATATTTCCACATCATTTCCGGGTTGGATTCCACCCGGCTGCGGAACTCTTCCCACACGTTCACATGGTAGGCGTTTACTGTGCCGTAGCTGGAATTTTCGATTTTCCGCACCTCATACCCCATATCCACCGATAAAGCCGCCATTTTACGGCCCAGTACCGACCACATACCCCGGCTCGTGACGAAGAAGTTTTTCACCCATTCCATGGCGGTACACTGCTTCCAGGTTTTACCGTTTCCGATTTCGTCTTCCAGCTTGCCGCACCGCTGAACCGCATTGCTTGCGGTTGCCATGGCAGTGGCTTCCCGGCGATTGCCGATAAGAGCCTTGGTTCGAAGGGCTTCGTCCCGTTGATATTCGAGAAGTTTTTTCTGCTGGCGTTCGTATTTCACCGTCTGGATAAGGTGGATGGCGTAATCCGGATCTTCCAATATGCGATCCATGAATTCCTGGGGAGTTCTGGCTTGCTCTTCCCGGTAGGCTTTCTCTACGGCGATAAAATACTTGCGTGCCTGACGGCCCCTTTCGTTGTTCTCCACCATGCAAAGCTCTTTGGCCATGTCGATGGTGATGAGGTAGTCTTTGGTAGGGCGCCCTCTGCCAGAGATTAAACTTGAATTTTTGACAGGATTATCAAAAATCTCAATGTAATCTTCTCCTCCTATAAACCCATACTTCTCAATCCGTCCTTTTATCCAGTTAGCAAACTCCTGTTTACTCTCCAAAAACTCGTGAAGTTCCCGGGCGTTCACCATGCGCCGGTTCTCACCTTCGTATATGGGGATAAGCCCCTTTTCCAAGGTCTGAACATTTTTCATCTCTACTACACCTCCCAAACACTTCTAAATTGGATAAGCTCCTTTTCCTTAAACCTTTTGCCGCGTTCTGCCAGGATTGCCTGCCTGTTCAAAAGTTCCGCCTTCAGCTTTTCCCGGTTCGGAATTCTGTCTTTTTTCCGGAAAGCGTTTCGAATATCAAGAAAAAACATGAACATGTTGTATCCGTAGGCCCAACTGGTATTGATCTCTTTCGGAAACTTTCGGACTCCCGACTCCCAGAGAGCGAAGGCTTCGTAGAAAGCCTTGTGAAACATTATTGTTCTGGGAAGGCTATGATATGGGTGTCCCTTTCCGTATTTCCGTGGTCTTTCTTCGGGCATAAAAAAAGACCTCCTTTCAGCCATGCCGAAGGAAGCCTCTCGTGTGCTATAATCACCACATGAGAGGAGCAATCCTTTCTTTCGGCCCCGTTTAGCTGACTGTCCGGCAAGAGAGACAGCTATTCGGGGTTACTTTTTTACCTGCACTTTTTCAGCATATTCACGCATAAGCTCTTCTAAAACCTCGTTCATGTTTTTACGCTTAATTGTGCAAGCCACCTTAAATTCTTGTAAAATATCTTCGTCGATAGTGGTAGAAAAAATCTTCCTCGCCATAGCACCACCTCCACAAAGATTTATAGAGCTTCTTTATATCTTTGTCAAGAGGAGGAGCCATCAAAAAAGCCACCTACCCCGAAGGGCGGTGACTTTTTTTGTCCGTTTTTTCAAGCTCTTAAAGCTAAATCAAATAAACAGCCTCTAAATATTTTTTCCGCTGTATTCTGTACTTTCTTACAACGCCCGGCAACAAATAGTGCATGGAAAGAAGATAGGATACCGCTTCCCACGACAACAAAAATTATTGAGCAAAACCCAAAAAATGAATTTGAAATTTTTGACATAAAAGCCCAAATAATAAGATTTTTGACTTCAGGGAGGGGCTCCTCTCCTGAAGCCTCAACCTCACGGACATTTGCTCTAAGATCCTCCACCACCCTATTTCCAAGCTCTTTATTCGAGAGCTCCGACCACGAACGCTCTCCATAAAAATATGGCCGTATCCACTTAAAAGATTCTGCAAAAGAGGGAAAACGCTCCTCCGGAGAATCATACAAAAAGCATAACAAATGAATTGTTTCAATCCTGGATCTAGCCTTTACCAAATAGTAGAGCATGAACAAAAAAACAGTTACAACACTGATAACAGACAAAAACGCTGGCGACATATTATCCCCCCCTTTGAGGAGCGGTTGTATGACCTACCTGATGTTTTTTTTCACCAATTACGACAGCCCGTTCAGAAAATGCTTTTGCCATTCTTATTAGCGCAAAAGTGGTACAAGCATAAGCAAAAAACCACATAGCGTGATCTTGCACAAAAGGTTTGTCAAGCAAACGTCCAATAGCGTCACAGAGAAGGACGATCCCATGCTTGGTAAGGAAAAGCGTCCCTAGAGTACCTATGACAACTCCAACTACGCCAGAAATTAACCATATAGGGTATGTTTTTTTCTTCTCTGACTCGGCCATAAAAAAACCTCTCTTCTTTAGACTGCATTTCTACAAACCGCTTTAGAACATCTACGGGATACTCAGCCTCATGAAGTAGTGGGTTTTCTGCCACAAATATATCGCAATTTACCCGCTTCATAATTTTATTTTGCCTTTTTCAGGACTTTTTGTAAAGCGCAAAAATAAAAAATGCTTACTCTCCGCCTGCTTCTTGCTGGATCTTGCCACCCCCTACAAGTCCTCCTTCCCTTCGTGCTTTCTCTTCCGCCACTCTCTGGCGGTGATTCCTGTCCCAATCGCCCCCGGTGAGTTCCGCAGTTTCCTGGGCTCGGGTGGAAAAGCCCTGTTCCACTCTTTCCGTGGCGGCATTCACTTCCTGCACGGGGTTCAACTGCCCCTGGGAAGGACCGTGCCACATGGTTCCGCAGTAGGCTTTCCGTATCACGGGATCGTCGAAAAACCCGGGAGCCCAGATCCTTCCCGAAGCCACAGCCTCTTCCAGCCAGGCTTCGTAAATGGGTTGGCAGAAGGCTCCGGAGAACCAGAACCGCCATACCTTGAAAAACTTCCATGCCTCCAGAAGAGCCCCCCGGGAAGCGGAGTAGGAACTTGTAAAGTGCTTCACCAGCACCTCATAGGGAAGCCCCAGGGCCGCTCCTATCTGACGGCTCATGGCGGTGATAAAACTATCGAAAGCCACCGTGGGTCTCTTGGAGTCCACAGTTTCCACCTTTTCTCCAGGCGCAAGGCTCAAGACGGTACCCGTGCCAAGTTCCAGAGCCTGGGGATCGTCCACGGAAGCGCCTTCGTCCATAAGGCCACCCATTCCTTCGGGCCTTTCGGAGGTTATGAAGACCGTGAGAAGCCCGTTGACCACCGCAGCCATGAGTTCCGCATCGGAGTACCGGTCGATCTGTTTCAGATCCTCAATGACCGGAGCCAGGAAGGGTACTCCCCTTCTCTGGTCTATTCTCTCCGGGTCCATGAGGTGCAGTATGTTTCTTCTTCCGGATCGTTGGCCGTAAGCTGGCCATCGATCCCATTCGTAGCGTCTCCGTATGGCGCTCTGTGTCCATGAGGTGCTTTTCGGATGCCCCTTGCAGATCCAGTACGCCACGGGAGCCCCGTACACATCCACCTCCACCCCGCCTCGGATGTCCTTATCCGAAGGGAGCTTATCGGGATTGCATACCCGATCTCCCTCCAGGAGGCGAACCTTCAGGGCATAGGGCAACGAACCGCTTCTTTGCATGGGAAGAAGAGCGAAGACGTCCCCGTTCATGAGAAACGAGAGAAAGGCCAGCCGTTGCAGGCCGTAGAAGTCGCAGATCCGGGAAGCGTCGCACAGGGGAGATTCCGCCCAAAGGGCGAATTCCCTCTCCGTCTGGCGTTCCCAGATTCGGGCCTCTTCGTCGGAGATGCCGAGATATTCCGCATCTATCTGGGCGTTCAACCGAAGTCCAGGTCCCACCACGTTGGCCCTCACCGTCTTTATGGCCCCCGCCGCGAGGCCGCCCCCCATGTAGAGATCCCGGGAGCGTTCCCGAAGGGTTTCCAGATTGTCCGTAATGTCTCCGTCCGGGTCCCCGCCTCCGGATTTCCAGCGGAACATGCTCCGTTTTTTCCGGGAGGCTCCGTGGTTTCCGTATCCCCCTGCGGTCATGTTCTCGAAGGCTTGCAGCCTCATCCGATCCGCACGGCGGCGGAGGGCCATGCCGGGGGAGAAGACCGCCACGATATCGTCCACGAGATTTCTCATAGATCGAGCGGAACCACGTGGCAGATCCGCCTGCCTCCTCCCTCCAGCCTCGCCACTTCCCGACGCCAGTAGGCTATGCGCTCCACGATATAGGGCAGATCCGGCATGGCGAGCTTCCGGCTTCCCATGCTGAATTCCTGCCCCTTCGCAACCTGGAGTTCCGCCTCCATCCAGGCGCAAAGGTATTTTTTCGCTTCTGCCAATCGTTCCGCCTTGGTCATACGGATACCCCCTTGCTCAAAACCCTGCGTTTTCGGGTTGCGGTTTTACTTATTCCTCTTTCCGCCAGGCCCTTCAGATTCGGGTTCAATATCCCGATGGCCGCCGTAGCGTATACCCGGCAATCCAGAGGTTCGTTACGGACTTTCTGGGACTTCTTCACCCACTCCACCTTGCGTCCCTTGGGGCTCATCTTGATAACTTTTCTTTCCGAGGTAAGCCCGTCGAAATAGGTCCCGTCGTATCCGGTTTCCCCTCCCCGGGGCCAGTGACAGTAATCGGGGCCTTCGTCCTCCACTCGCAGCCGGGCATAGAGAAGCGTTTTCAGGGCATCCACCCCCAAAGTGAAGAGAACCGCCTTTTCACGGTTCGCCCGGGTAGGCTTTCCTATCTGAGGAACCCCCGGTCCCCCACGCCCCTTGATGGCGAAGACCCGCCGCTGTTGCCGGAGTTTCGTAAATCGGTACACCTGGGAGGTGCAGTGGCCTCCGGAATCAACGCAGGTACAGGAAATTCCGAGCTTTACGCCGTCCGCCCGAGCCCAGGCTTTTTTCAGGAATTCGTCCAACTGCGTCCAGACATGAAGATCCTTGGCGGGATCCCCCATGAAAACCTTGTATTCGATTCCCCAGCTTTCGAAACCTACGCCCCAGCCCACAACTTCCGCTTCCAGCCGATCATCCTGCACGTCCACTCCCACGGTAAGCACCAGCACATCGAGGGGAAGCCCTTCACCGTACACGCCTCTCCGGCGTTCCAGCATGGAGGCCTCCACCGTGGAGCCTCCTTCGTCCCAGGTCAGGGCGAGCCGGGTGTTGTAAAACACCTGCATGGCCTGGATGCCCCCGCTTTCCTTGGCTTCCAGGAATTCCTCCACCAGTTCCGCCCAGGTTACCCAGGGAGATACGAGCCCCGTAAGGTGGAAGGATCTATGCCGCCGCCTTTCCGGATGAGTGGCCACCCATTTTCCCGGAGCGGATTTCCATACCGTTTCCCCGTATTCCTTGCCGCAGCGGGGACAACGCAATACGGGATCCGTCTCCCGATTCCGGAAGATGAGCAGATCCCATTTCGGTTCCACGTATTCTCCACACCCTGGGCACTTCCAGTGCCACCGTTCCATGCTCCCCTTTTCGTATTCGCTTTCGATGGGAGAGAGGTCCTTTATGGTGGGAGTGGATACCTGAATGATGAGGCTGTTCCAAAAGGTGGATACCCGTTTTTCCGCTATCTTCCGGGGATCTCCCTCGGTGCCCGCGCTGGCGGGATAACCGTCGATTTCGTCCATCAGCAGCACCCGCACGGGACGGGAAGCGAGCTTCTTGGGAGCGTTGGCCCCCACGAGGGCGAGATATCCCCCGGGAAATTTTTTGTTGAGAATGGTGTTTCCGGAGGTTCTGGATTTCGCCTCCCTCACCCGCTCCCGAAGTACCGGAGTGCTTTGTATGGTGGGGGCGAGTCGCTCCTTCGAAAATGCTTCCGCCAGATCGTCCGTGGGCCATGTCCAGAGCATCGGGCAGGGGTCCACGGTAACAAAGCGCCCGAAGACGTTCATTTCGAGTTCCGTTTTTCCCACCTGGGCCGCCGCCATTACGGACACCCGTCGCAACCCGGGATCCGCAGTGCAATCCATAAGTTCCCGCTGAAAGGGCGCCCGGCTCGTTTTCCATCTTCCCGGTTCCGAAGCGTATTCGCTGGAGAGCTGGCGGTTGTTATCCGCCCATTCCGATACCGTCAGGTTCGGAGGAGGGCTCGTCATCTTCAGGATCTTCCGGCAAAGCTCTCTCAACGACGTCTTCCGGGTCGAACCTCGCAAGATCCTCAAGGGCATCCCTCACCTCCTCCATAATCAGGTCCCGGATTTCCGCGGGGTCCTCCTTGAGGGCGAGAATGGCCGCCATCTTGTTCGGCAGTCCCAGCATTCGGCTTCGAAAGGCCGTGACGAGATCCCCCCATATCTGCCCTACCGCCTCGATACGCACGGTCTCGCCGAGCAGCATTTCCACGGAGATTTCCGCCTTGTCCGCCTTCGCCCGGGTAAGCCGCAGGGTTTCCGCGTCCAGATCCCCCTGATTACTCTTCGAGGTCCCCCGGAGATATTCGCAGTACCCCTGCACGGCCTGGGCGAGATCATATCGATCTTCCGGGTTCTTCTTGAGCGTCCCCTCGGCGGTGAGTTTCTGCACCCACCGGGGGGAGATGCCCAGGAGATCCGCGAGATCCGAGGAGGAGAGATTTTTCGAGAAGAGATCCCCGGAATCGAGTGGGGAAACCTCCTCCATTTTTCGTTCGTAATAGGTTCTCACGGACTCCCGAAGGTCGTACACCCCTCTGCGCACCTTAGCCAGGAGCCCCTTCCGAGCCATATCCCGAATTTGCCTCGAGGATATTCCCAGAAGTCCCGCCAGATCTTCGGCGTTTCCTTCCGGAGCTTCGAGAACCGGATTTTCGCTCATAAAAAAGCCTCCCTTCGACGGCTAAACCGCGACACCCCCAAGAGTTCACAAAATGGAAGTGACATGCGAAGCGAACACCCCCTGAACCAGTTCGCATCTAGGGGAAAGCCGCGGTGTCGTTCGCCCCCACTCTTCAGGCCCTCGAAAGAACCTATAAAATTCTATACAATTCTGCGAAAAGCCTTGTTACAAGGCATCTTCTATCACACTAAAGGATTGTGTACCTATCACGCTTAAAGTATATTGTCCGTGATAACGTGAGACGCCCATCAAGGCCAACAACGACAAGGCTTTACCTTATTTTCGCCTGCTCCACCGAGAGGCTTTTATTAACGAAAAAGCCCTTCTGACAAAAAGGCGAATAAAGAGGGTAAAAAAGAGGTCTCATTTAATCGTTTTCCCTGTCGTAAATGCCCCATTTCGAGACACCCCCCGTCAAAAGAGGAGCCCCTTTTCGATGAACTAGGACGCCTTTTTCGTTGAGAATCGCATCTGCTTATATGCCTTATCGTGGTCGTCCTGGGTGATGCCGATATACCGTAGCGTTATGTCCGGAGAGCTGTGGTTGAAGAGACTTTGCAGGGTCGCCACGTCCTTGGTTTCCCTGTAGTAGTGATGCCCGAAGGTTTTACGTAGAGTATGCGTGCCGATTCTTCCGGGTACGCCGCACGCCTCGGCCGCTCGCTTCAACACATGGCGCGTTTGCCACTCCCCCAAAGCGTGGGTTTCTCCATCCTCACCCAGGCGACGGGACGGAAAGAGAGGGGACGAAAGATCCCAGGCGGTAATGGGAGAAAGGCAACCCCGGATAACGTTTTCGAGTTCCGTTCCCCGGATAAGGATGCTTCTCTCCCGATTGGTCTTCATGGTTTTCTTCTCCCGGATACGCACACGCTCGGCCCATCTGCGCCTCCCCGAGGCGTATTCATCTATGATGTGCCCGAAGGTGAGGCGCTGAAGATCCGAAATCCGTAATCCCGTATGTATGCCGAACTCGAAGAGAAGATAGTATTTTTCGTTCCATCGACGCAGATACCGGGACATTTCCGCCACCTGTCTCCGGTCGCGTATGGGATCCACCGATTCCATTCCAACCCTCCCTTCGACATACAAAAAGCCCCGATCCGGGGCTACCGAATCTATGAAAAGCCCCTCCTCGGAGAATTTCGCCGGGAGGGGCTCTTTGCATCCTTTTTGCCGATGGTACTATTATATCGTGTTTCCGGAATTATGGAGGGAATAACAAGGGAATATCGAGGGAGTAACGAGGGAACAACGGGGGACTAACGAGGGAATTTCAAATTTCGAAAAGGAATCTTTGAGGCATCCTCGCCCTGATCGCTATTTCCCCGGGAACCCGTTTCCTGTAACTGCGTATGGTCTTGGCATCCACTCCAGTTTTCTGGCTGATACACAGCATGGCCGAGGTGGATTCTGTCCGGGGAGCCCATCCGGGGCGTTCGATATACAAAATATAGAGACAAAAAGCCTTCCACATAACACCTTTGCTTCCCTCCACATCCTTGGTTGCCATAACAATTGGTTCCCATCCCCCGATCCGTTCCAGTTCCCTGAAGTAAACTTCTTCGCTCTCCACCTCCACCGCTTGAGGTGCAGCGTTCTTCCCAGGAAGCCTGATTCCAGGGTCCGTCTGCCCGCCCTGGGATCGGTGATGTCGCAAAATTTCCCGCAGTTCTTCTGCCGTCGGGGGAGGAGCTTCCCCCAAAAGGATTCGCAATCCATCCCGATGCCTGGATGCCACCAGTTCTATAAGTTCTTCGACGTAGTGGTCACGCCCCATGGGTACCTCCTTTCGGGGTTTTCCCCCTGTTCCTAAACCTGTTCCCGTCCCCCAGGCTCCAGTTTTTCCGGACACTTCTCGGGATCGAAGGTTTTACGGTCCTTGAACTCCTCCCTCTTGCCCTTATTCCACTGCGAGAGAGGCGTCAAGAATCCCACCACCCGGGAATAGATCTGGCAGCGGGTGCGTTTACGTTATTTTCCCCCTGGGTAACGTAATAGTGGGCGAGGTGGTGCGACAACCCTCTCGGTCGTTATCGTGTTCATCATGCTTCACTTCCCCTCCAAAACCCCTCTCAGCCGCTCCGTCACAACTTCTTTCCGCCATGTCGGTGCGGCCGTCCCAGGTTGTAATGATGCTTTGCCCCAACGATTTTTTCCGGATTGATTTCCTCACGTCCGAACCAGTCCAGGATACGGATCAGGCAGTCCGCCATCTCTACCGCCGTGCCTTCGGGCTTCCCGTTTTCTTCAACGTAGAGGGCTATCACATCCCCGAAGCTCCGATCGTCATCCCACCAGCCGTGATTTTTCGCGTTTTCGTGGATCTCTTTTGCCCATTCGTTCAGGTTCATGTTTTGCCTCCTCCCAGTTCTTCATGCTCAATTTTTGCAACAGATCCACGGGATCTCTGTTGACAATCCATGCCCACTTACATGCCCCGTATCTGGCGATTCCACGCCTATGCCATCCAAATTCCCGGGGGTCCGTAATGGGACGCTTTTTCAGTGTGGATCTTAAAGGTACATACTTAGGGGGCTGCATCTGAATTACTCTTTCATCCCAGGCACGCAGATAATAAAGGGTCACTCGTTTACACCTACTCACCGCAATCAATCTGCAACCTATCAGAAAACCCTCTTCCTTCGCCTTGCTGTTGAGGTATGCCGAAACCGTGTGTCCGTCCGTACCCGCTTTTTCGGCTATCTCCGTAGCATATGCCGGACGGCCAATTTCCTTGAGCGCTGTAATGATTTCTTGCATTTTGCTCATATCGTCATACCGTCATGCCGCGCCTTGTCGCATTTTCGCCTGTCGGTAATCGGAGGACTTGCTTACTACCCACCCTCCAGAGCCGCACATCTCGTACAGCCTGGAAACAATAGCCTTTCCGTGGTCACCAAGGCGATACGCGAGCATCTTCGGGTCCGCCTGGTTCGTGGTTACCACGAGCTGTTTTTTGTCTCGATGCAGATACCTATCGTTGACGATGGCGAAAAGCCGTTCCCCCACGAACTCCTTGTTGCTCGCGGTAAGCCGCTCTTTACCGAAGTCGTCGATAACCAAAACGTCCGCCTCCGTCAACAACCTGATAGTGCGGGATTCTCCGGCTTCGTCCTTACGTATGGCATCCGCCCTCAACGACTCCAACATCTCAGGGGAAGAGACAAAAAGCCCTTTGCGCTTGTTTTTTATCGCTCGGTTCAGCAAGGCCGCCGCAAGGTGCGTTTTTCCGTTGCCGTTCGTTTCGCTGGCGAGTACGAGGGATTGCCCGTTACCGCTCGCCGTTTTCGCAGCGGTCAAAAGCCTTTTGCAATCCGCATCACGTTGCAAGAAATTCTCGAACCGGCATTTTCGAAGCGGCTCCGGCAACATGGATTGCTGCATCATTCTTTCGAGGCTGCGCTCCCATTTCCGCTGGGAAAGCTGATCGCATTCATGCATCGCTACCGAAGGGTATCCCCAGGAGCCGAAATCCATGCGGGACACCATCCCTTTGCGGGAACACTCGTCAATGCCGGGACACTTCGCACATTCCGCTTCGGCATCTTTCACGAAAGCCGCATCGGGAAGAGCTACCCTGGAAATATCGTATTGGGGGTATCGCCTTTCGAGCCATGTCAAGACTTCCTGCCGATGAGCCTCTGCAAGGGCCTGCATCTCTTCCTCGGTCATATTTTTTCCGGAAAGATCGTTGACGATTTGCTGAAAGATATTCATTTCGACACGAACCCCCCGTAATCATCGTCCTGCTCTTCCAAGGGCGATTTCAGGATATGCCGCCCCTCCTTGCGGGCATTACGGCAAAAATTGCGCCACTGGCTGTGGGGGTTCTGCTTTTTCCCCAGAGTGCCATACTTACCCTCCGCCCAGGTGGCCCAGTCTTCCATGACCTCCCCGATATCCAGCTCTGCATAATCGGTCATGAGGCGGCGCAGATAATCCCGATCTTTGGCAATATCGTATTTACCCCCCATCACGAGCTTTATCCGGCTGAGGATTTTACGCTCCAGGGGGGAGAGATCCCTGGGAGGATCCTCCGAAGGATCTGGCAGGATATCCCCATCCTCCCGGGAGGGCTTTTCGATCTTCCCGGGAAGAGGCATATTGTCGCCATCGTCGTCGTGTGCCTCGCGCGCACGTCTATGACTCTCTTTAAGTGACTTTATATTTCTTGATTCTAATTCCATAGACTGTGAGTCTAGACGCTCTAGACTGTGAGTCGTGGCGCTATGGACTGCCTGTCCTATGGACTCACAGTCTATAGACTCGTGGTCTATAACGGACTCACAGTCCATAGCGCTTTCTTCGGATTCGAAAGCGGGTTCCTGGGGGTTTGGGGCCTGGGCCTTTCCTCTCTTCCTCGTAAGGTAGTAAATGGAGCTTTTTCGTTCGTCCTTCCTGCGAAAGACCTTGATGTACCCCTTCTCTTCCAGCACGTTAAGGCATCGGGTCACTTGCCGGGGAGAACACTTGGCACGGGTGGCAATGGCCGAAAGGGAAGGATAGCAATTCGCCTTGGTGGGAGATGTAAAAGAACAAAGCGCTGCGTACACCATGGCATCGTGGGTGGTGATGGTGGTGTCCATCATGATGGATAAGTCCAGCTTGCAGTACCAATATTCCTCACCGTCCACCACCCGTATGGGTTCCTCTTTACGCCTCGTTTGCATTTTCCCCACCTACCTTCTAATTGATGGTTCGTATCCGCCACCATCCCTGTACTCGGAATTTTCGAAATGTTCCTCTTGATTTTTCCGCCCTTTGGGCATGAATTGAATCAACTGGGCGATAACCTCCGTGACATACCGCTTTTCGCCTTCTCTGTTCGTGTAATTGCGGGTGGAGATTCGCCCTTCCACGAGAAGGGCGTCGCCCTTTTTCTGGTAGGTATCGCAGTTTTCAGCATTTCTCCCCCAAATCACCACGGGTATAAAATCCACATCTTCGCAGGTTTCCCCGTGCTGGTTTTTATATTTGCGGTTTGTCGCTATGACCACCTTACAAACGGGGGTTCCTTGGGGGGTATATTGGAGTTTGGGATCTTTGGTAAGGTTCCCGATAATGATTACCCGGTTGAATCCTCGAGCCACACCAGCACCTCCTTCACACCTTGTCGTGTTACAATGGAGGCCGGGCGCTGCAACGCCCGGCAGTTGTTTTTTTGTTCTCGCCCTCACTCCGTGGGGGCGGTTTGTCTTTTTAGCTCTTTTCCGCCCTCGAATACCCCGAAACATTCACTCCAGCCTCGATCCCTTGTGGTGGGGCCGTAAACTCCTCCCACCCGGACGGCATAATGGATTTCTTTGGTTCCCCGGGAAAGGGCGCATGCTCTATTCCTTGCACGGTTCACCCGATTTATATTGACCTCATGCTTACATTCCGCTTCCATTTTGGCCTCCCCTTTCAAGGTGTGATATAATCGGGATCAGGTGTTGCGAGCACCTGATCCCGTGTTTTATCGTCCCTACTCCGCTCCGTTTCACGCCGCTCCCAGCCTGTCCGCCATGCTCCGCAGCCGTTGGATACCTCCGAGAGTGACGGCTCCACGCAGCCCCTGCCACATACGGTCTCCGTCACATGCTGCCCCGATCAATAGCTCAAGGTCTTCCGCTGTCCGGCTCATGGTGTTCGTATTGCCGTCATGGGAAAAGAAAGCGGAAGAAGGCTGAGGCTCACTTTTTTTACGGAAAAAACCAAAAATCATTTGCAGAAAATTTTTCATCGTCTCATCTCCTTGCGTAATCCAGTATCCCTGTACGTCTGCTCCAAAACCGCCGGATATTCAATTTTCGCCGAAGCTGTCGCTTCTCAGCTCTCATCGCTATCGTTCCCGGTTACATAGCACCGCCATAATCCGAAAATAAGAAAACAACACCACCGTTGCCACTATCACCAAAAACTGCAGTTTGCTCATCATGCCGCAATCCTCCTCTTACGTGGGGTGCTCTTGCGAACACAAGTACAACGATCCGCATGAATATCCGCCGCTATCCGCAGAATTCCCCAGACGCCCCCCATACAGCCACATACCGCAAGGATCAACCACATTGCCTTCATTGCATTACACACTCCTTTTTCATCTTTTGGTTCTTATATACCGGAGCTTCCTCTCCGCCATATTCCGGTAGCGTTTTGATCCACCGCTGAACTGTTGAAGCCTTGTACAACGCTCTGCTGCCAACCTCCACGTTTTTCGGAGCAGGCCGGGATTTTCCTCGGGTTCCCTGGCTTCTGGCCTTATCGAGATAGGCCTTACTCATTCTGATCATTTGGGCCACTTCTTCCGTGTCCATCAGATAATCCATTTCCATCTTTTTTTGCTGCATCTTTTCGGCAATAACTTCTTTCATTGCTTCCCGGAAAGCTTTTTCTATATCGATTTCAACGAGTAGGCTGGCTATGGTTTGCTGCACCAGCATGCCGATGATTCCATCCAAACCCATCTGTTCCTGGGAACGTTCGAAAGGTACCACCTTTACGCCCGGCATTGTTTTCCTCCTCTCTTATCTTGATTAGATCTCCCATTCCTTCATGGACTTGTATCTTTCTTTGCGATACCTTAAAAAGCAGGGGGAAGTTTCGAGGTGGTAAAAATGACAAACCAACCAAGAAACATCGTCTTGCAGTTCAGCAGAAATAGTGAGGTTGCCATTGTTCAGACTCAAAACGGGCGACGCTGCAGGGTTCAGTTTTTCGGCGACGAGCCCGTAAAAGGGGATATCTTATTGGGAGATATCGAGGGCTTTGTCGCAGACACCGTGTTCAACCAAACCCAGGGCAAAAAAATGCACATTCTTGTTGATGACATAGACTAGCCAGGATTTAACAATCCAACTTCCCCCTGCTTTCCGTAATCTCGTCCGCCTCGATCCGGGGCAGGGAGACAGCTTCTTCGGAATGTTCGAACCCCGCATCTCCCATACCTTCAAGCAGTTTTTCCAAGACCTTCCGTGTTTTATCGAAGCTCTCTTTCAAGCTCTCCTGATTTTCTACGGCATCACCGTAGATTCTTGCTGCCCAATAGGCCTTGTTCGAGGTTCCCTGTTCATCCTTCACCATGTATGCACTGATCTTTGCCTTCATAATTGGCTCCTTTCCTTTACGCCCCTATCAAATTGCCGATTCCGAGAAAAGCCTCTCGGGCCTCCAAATATTTTCCCCGCAGGTCCGTAAAAACAACTGTGTGCTAAAATATTCATAAACTAATATTGGAGGTTATTTGCTATGGCTTACGTTTGTCCGTATTGTTCACACGAAGAAATCAAGCACTATACCCTTGCCGGCACCTATATAATTCCTTCAGAAGATGACGGCAAACATGTAGCAATGATGCGATGGGGGTCCGCCTTTAAGCCTATTGCTATGATTTCGTGTCCCGAATGTGGAATGATTTCCTTTATGGAGGTCGATGCCGCTCAAAAAAGAGGCCTGACCAGACAAGCATTCGAAGAGCCCGTAGTAGACAAGGATGCTGAAGACGAGATAAAAGAGCAGCTTCGTCAATCAGATATTCTTCTCAAGAATCTCTCCGCAAAAGTGAAAAGTCTTGATGAGGTTAACTGACCATGTCGAAAGAACTGATTTCCCTAGATGAAGCTTCTCTTCTTATTGGGAGGCTAGGAGCAGAGAGCGAGTCTCACAAAGAAAATATCCAGCTGTTGCAATCAGAAATAAAAGAACTTCGGGAGAAACTCACTCGCGCCAACCTCAGCATATTTGCCCTCTTCGCAGTTATTACTGCGCTTACCCTGCTACATCCCGCCATCAAGGAAACCCTGGTTCCACTTCTTTTGGGGAAATTCATGCCTTAGGCTTCAAGGAAAACTCAAAAGTACCGTCTTTCCTGGTGGCCATGTTTACAGCAAGAACCCGTCGTCTGCATTCGGAGAGGAAGGAATACGGTTCCTCCACGAGCGGGATACCTACTTTTTGCCCCCTCATGGGGGGCTTTTTATCGTGCATTTTTGTACGTCCCCTTCCCTACGTTCCAATCAATTCCCCAAGATCCAGAAACGCCGCGCGTGCTTCGTTGTACCTTGTGCGGAGGGTTGTCGTGCCCTCTCCGCTCAACCGCCCATCCGCCGCTACATCCATGGTGATTGCCGCTATTTCGCCTGCTTCGTCGCATGTGGCGGCCAGGGCTTGGAGGCTTGCGATAAATCGGGATACCGTGTTGACCGCCCCCAGAATGCTTTGCTCCTCCCCGCCCTGGGGTGATGCCGCTACTCCGGGGCGGGGGTTGTAGGGTTTGAGTAAAGATCTTCAACTGTACATCCCAGAGCTTCCGCTATTTTTTTCACATCCGAAGCTGCCGGTTCGCGTTTATCACGCTCCCAATTGCTTAACGTCACATGGTGTTTTCCAATCTTTTCGCTAAGCTCTTCCTGAGTCAGCCCTCTCATAAGGCGAAATCTTGCAATATTCTTCCCTATCAAGCTTACGCACCTCCCTTCTTTGTTTTAGTAAGCTCTGTACAAAGCATGATATCTTAGTCAAAAAGCTATGTCAAGGAGCAAATTAGCCTTTCAGCTTACACGCACACAGCTTTGTATTTATTGTGTTTTTTAGTTACTTGGCTATGCTTGGTTAAAAGGGGGTGCAAAATGGCTATTGGGAGAAGACTCAAAGAACAGCGGGAACTGGCTGAACTTACTCAAGCTCAGCTTGGAGAAAAAATAAATGCACACCCAGTGACTGTTTCAAAATGGGAAAATGGTCGAGGAACCCCCAAAATGGAAACGCTTCGACAAATAGCCCTTGTGTTGAGAACCTCCACTGCCTACCTCATGGGCGAAACCGATGACCCGGCACCCTTCAAAAATGAAAAAACCCACCCCGATCTCTCGAAAATAGGCGTGGACGTGGATAAAAAAATGATGCTTGTCCCGGTAGTCTCCGGGGCAAAGGCTTGTTGCGGAAACGGGAACATGTACCCCGACAGTATCGAATGGGAGGTGGATAGCACGATCCCCATGCCGATCGCAAAAAAAGACCTGGACGGCTATTCCTGGCAATCGCGAGACTTCAAGATCATCCAGGTTGAAGGAGACAGCATGTCTCCCAGAATCAACGATGGAGATCACGTGCTATTCGTTCATGGAGTCGATGTTTCCGACGGACAGTTTGCGGTGGTGTTACATGATGACCGCCTTTTCGTGCGTGCCATCGACAGGCGAAACGGGCACTTGGTATTGCGCCCTGTAAACGAGGGATATATGGCAAGGGAGGTGAGGGAGGGAGACGACTTTTATATCGTGGGATTGGTTTTGTACATCGTCCCGAAGCCAAAACCAGCGGGACGGTTGTGGTAAGAGGTGGGAAGAAGGGGTGAAAAATTCTGCGGGTACGAAGGGAGGAATAATTAGTTGTGCCTACAATCGAAGAAATTCAGGGAAAGATAAAAGAACTGAAAAAGCTTGGACTCACAACTCTTTCTTTAAAAGAAAGGAGAGATCCTAGAATTACCAAACATACTACAAGAGGATGAAAATATCGAACAAATTTCCGGAAGCGCATATGACGTCTATCCCTTCAGCATATTTTGCGCAACAAACAAACGTCTTCTTTTTATCCATAAAGGACGCAAAGAAACAACCATAAAAAGCTTCCCCTATAAAAATATCAAGTCCATCACATGCAAAACAGGACCTTTTTTTGGGGAACTTACTATTTCCACAATAGGAGAAGAAATCACTGTTAATTCTATCGGGAAATCCTGCACCAAAAAGATTCTCTCCTACGCCCAAGAAAAGATGGAAGAGACCACCTCTTCCCCATCTCCATTATCAGCGAAGGAATACACCAAAAAGATAAATCAAGAAATCATTGCTGAACACCAAAATAAAGAAGCATCCGAACCCAAAAAGAAAAAAGGCAAGGGATGCTCCCGCATCATCCTTCTTGCGATAATCATCATTGTAGGCTTGATTTTCCTGGGAAAATTTGGAGAGAAAAAGGATGCTCCGCAAAAGGTGGATGCGGACTCACCGACTATAACGCAGAGCGAACAAGTAGAACAAAAACCCGAAGAGGGGCCTCCGCCCCCAAAAGAAACCGCTGAACCGACAACCACAACATCCTTTACCCTTACGACCCCCTCTACCCCATCCCCTACTACCCCAACACAAAAACCCGATGCCAGCGACAGTAATAGCCATACGGCATCTGAATCTTTCCCGGTATACGGATCCTCTTCCACGCCTCCCACGATGACTCCAAGTCATTACGGAGCCACCGATGCCAGGCAAGAAGAGATTTCCATGATTGTTTACGTTACCCAAAGCGGCAATAAATACCATAGGGACGGATGTTCCTATTTACGGAAAAGTAAAATCCCCATCGACTTGAAAGACGCAATACGCCGAGGATACGAACCCTGCTCCCGGTGCAATCCGCCGAGGTAAACTTAAAAACAGGGTCATAAACATAGAAAAGAACATTCTGTGAGGGGAAAGGTGAAAAATGAACGATGAAAAATTCTATCGCGTAATAAGCCTTATAGACACAAAAATGGCAAGAAACCGTTCCATTGCCATTATGATATGTTTCCCTTTATTGGGCTCCTGGATTGCCTTAATAATATTCTTATTTGTAACGTATAAAGAAATCATGTTTTCCATTCGAACGGAAAAAATCGTAACGTCAATCTGGCATTTAAATAAAACAGCGTCTGCTTGTTGGATTCTACTTGCAACCATAGCGTCTATAATACTCTACACGATATTAAAAAGTCTTTTTCTTGAAAGAACGCTTCGGGGAAAAAGAGAACATCTTTTCGAACTTTGGGAAAAAGAGATTTTTGGAGACTTGGGACATGAAATTTGGAGCATACAAAAAGACGTGTTTAAAATTAATGCGTAAAAAGCTAGAGGGCAAAGTGAAGAGCACGCCTCAATACGCCTAGCTCGTTTAACATATTAGGAGTTCATGGCATGGAAAATGTAAACAACAAAGAACTTTGTAAAATATTGGATCAACCGAGAATCGAGCCTTATATCCGCTCTATCACTTTTCCACGCTATAAAAGTATCGTTCCGGGAGAACATATAGATTTCACATTCCCGATAACCGTCCTTGTAGGGAAAAACGGCTGCAACAAAAGTTCCATACTTTATGCCCTATATGGATGTCCCGAAGATAATAGCCCCGGGGATTATTGGTTTTCAACCGATTTGGACCCCATAAAAGAGTCGGAAGAAAGCGCAAACAACCAAAATATCGAAAACACTCTCTATCCTAAAAACTGTTTTTTTTACTCGTATCGACACACCTCTGCTGAAAAAGACGTGCAGGTTCTTAAAACAAGGATGAGAAAAGAAGAAAAACCGGATTACTGGGAACCCTCAAGACCTATTAAAAAAATAGGTATGACCCTAGATTGGAAGGATATAAAAAAACATTCTAGCCGTGATACAAGGTGGGATTTAATAATAAAGAATGTTGTTTTACTGGATTTCAGATCTGAACTGAGTGCATTTGATAAATATTTCCACTTTTTACCGCTCATAAAAACAAGAACCCTCAACACGAAACAAGACCGCCTTAGAAAATGGACAAAAAAACTAAAAAAAGTCATCGAATCAGAATCCAAATCATTTAAATGTGGCAAGAATGGAAAAGAGCATGTTGAATGCAACAGAACTCTTCCCGAAGAGATAACATTCGAAATTTCGAAGATCCTTGAGGAAGATTACAAAAAAATCATTCACGTAAGGCATTCCTTTTTTAACGGCACAGGAGACTCGTTTCTCTTCCATCGCTTTAGAGAGACCTACTCCGAAGCATTTGCCGGAAGTGGGGAGTTTGCCGTTGCCACTCTCGTATCCAAAATCATGGAAGCAGAAGAAAAATCTCTCATTCTTTTGGATGAACCTGAAACGTCTCTTCACCCGAGAGCACAAGAGAAGCTGATGTTTTTTTTAAAAAAACAAGTGCAATCTAAAGCTCATCAAATTGTAATTTCAACTCATTCTCCTTACGTCATACAGGAATTACCCGCGGACGCTATAAAAATACTCGAACGCACCTCTCAAGGAGTAAAAATATTTAACCATTGCCTTCCCGAGGAAGCATTTTACATTTTAGGGGATAGAAACAAAAATTCCATCACAATATTTACTGAAGACAAACTCGCCTCAATAATAGCCCAACAAGCTTTACGTGCAGAACGTCCCGGGATGGAAAAAGCAATCGAATTTGTATCACTGGAACGAGGAGCTGAAGACATATGGAAAACTCATATTATCGCCACTTTTGAGAAAAGTTCTTCCTGCTCCTCAAAAATTTTTAATTTTTTCTTGCTTGATGGAGATCAGAATTTCGTGAAAACACTAAACGAACAGGAGCGAGAAGAGTTTGAAAATTTTGATGATCAAAATGATAAAACTCAGGAAGCGCTCCTGAAAAAAATTTTCCCTTTTAAGAGTAAAAGCCTCAATTCGTTGATTTACGCCAGTATCTCATCCAACCCTCCTAAAGATTCCAACGAATCAGAGAGCTGGAAAAAGAAGCGGCGAACAAAGAGAGAAGCCTTCGTTAGAAAAATGAAAAGACATGTCTTTTTTCTTCCTATGGAAAAACCGGAAACATGGCTTGAAGGAAAAATTCGTACGTCGGAGGAATATAGGGAATTTTACGATGGTATTCCTGACAGTAAAAATATTGATGATTCAAAGAATTTTTTTGCGACATTCACACGAAGAAGAACGGGGTTCACGCACAATCATAAAATTAGCAGTAAAGAGATTTTGGCTGTGCAAGCGACAACTCTTACCGATATACTGAAAAAAAACGAATCTCTCATACAAGAAACTTGTGCTATCATAAGGAGCATTCTAGGTTCTGTAGAGAAAATCAGAGGACCAGGATAAGCATTTACGAGAGGTGATTTGGTGTCGGAAAAGAGCATCCGTGTATTCGATTTTTTTTCGGGATGTGGTGGTACGAGCTGCGGTCTTAGACAGGCAGGTCTGGATGTTGTGTTCGCCATAGATAACGATCGAGATGCTACAGAAACCTTTAAAATGAACTTCCCCAATGCTGAAGTTCTTTGCCGAGATATCAAGGAATTGACATGTGAGGAGGTTCTTACAAGAACCTCTGCTCATAACAATACTCCTCTCCTCTTTTGTGGATGTGCTCCATGCCAGCCTTTTTCGAAACAGCGAACTTTAAAAAGGAAACACGACGAAAGAATTGATCTTTTAGATGAATTTTCACGTTTCATTTGTTGTATAAAACCCGATTTCGTTATAGTTGAAAATGTACCCGGGCTTCAGCGATTTGATCCCCAAAAGGGGCCTTTAGCCCGATTTCTTAAAATGCTTTATAAAGAAGGCTACAATGTAGCCTATGAAAATATACCCGCTTCAGCTTTCGGCGTTCCTCAGCGGCGAATGCGTTTTGTGCTTATTGCAGGCAGAAACGGGAAAATATCTCTTCCCGCTCCGACCCATGGAGACGATAGCGAAAAACTGCTTCCCCTTTCAACAGTAAGAGACTGGATAGAGGATCTTCCACAATTGAACGCCGGAGAAACTGATCCAAATGACCCGGAACACCAGTCGGCACGCCTTTCCGAACTGAATCTTCAACGGATCCGCTCAACTCCCGAGGGAGGTGGAAGAAGTGCCTGGGCTGAGGAACTAAAGCTTAAATGTCACCACGGGAGAAAAGGGCACAGTGACACATATGGACGCCTTTCCTGGGATCGCCCCGCAAGCGGTTTGACCACAAGGTGTCTGAGCTATTCCAACGGAAGATTCGGGCACCCTGAACAGGATAGAGGAATAAGCCTTAGAGAAGCCGCCTGTCTCCAGACTTTTCCACGTTCTTTCCGTTTTTCCGGAAGCCTTGAATCCAAAGCAAGGCAAGTGGGAAATGCAGTCCCTCCTCTAATGGCTAAACATATTGGAGAACATCTTTTGAAGATAGTCAAAAAGAAACCGGTCTAAAAAATGGATCGAATGACACCGGAACAACGAAGCCGCTGCATGTCGAAGGTAAAAGGGATAAACACAAAGCCCGAAATGATCGTAAGATCATTCCTTCACAGGCGCGGTTTTCGTTTTCACCTGCATCGAAAAGATCTTTCCGGTAAACCTGACATTGTTTTACCGAAATATCAAACGGTAATATTCGTACACGGTTGTTTTTGGCATAAACATCCCGGGTGTCGTAAATCAACAATCCCCAAATCCAATTCTCTCTTTTGGGAAAAAAAGCTTGAAGAAAATGTCAAACGAGACGGTAAAGCACGGGAAGAGCTTGAGAAAGCCGGGTGGAACGTCATCGTTCTCTGGGAATGCCGAACTCAAAACGAAGAAAGCCTAAAAAAGGATCTACACGATCTTCTAAAGAAACAACATAAGTCTTAGCAAGAACGCCCCTCAGCAAAATAGGAGCTAGCCTTTTCCCGAAACACCCTCTACCCCAACAACTCTATCGTCCTACTTTTCATATTAGGGGCCATATGGGCATAGCGCAAAGTCATTTTAAGATCGCTATGCCCAAGCAATTCCCTGACAATGTTCAAATCCGCACCGTTTATCACCAGTCGACTCGCAAAAGTATGCCTGAGGTCGTGCCACCGGAATCCCTCTATATCTGCAGCCCTTAGCAAGGCCGTCCAGGCGGAATTACAATTATCCATCACGCCTCCCGTCTTTGGTGAGGGGAAAACAAGTCCTTTTCCGCCTTGCTGCTCTTTCCATTTTCCCAAAGTGTTGAGAGCCGTAGGGCTTAACGGGATTTTGCGGGATTTCCCGGTTTTACAGATTTCGGCTCTCACGGTAAGAACCTGATGACCAAAATCGACATCTTTCCACTCCAAACGGAAAAGAGTGCCACGACGCACTCCGGTTTTCAAGCTTATGGTAATCATAGGTTCCAGGCTATCGGCATAGGCCACATTATCCAGGTTTGGCCATGGAGCCCTGCCCCGGGCAAGACACCATTCGTTATGCTTCCGCCTTTTTTGGCGGATCACCAGATCCCGCTCTTTCAAGGCTCTGTAAAGACGCTCTTCTTCCTCTTCCGATAGGTAGCGGATTTTTTCTTCCGAATCCGTTTCTTTCAGAGTTTTTATCCCTCGCATGTTTGTCAGGGGATTACAGGGCAGAAGTTCCATTTCCACCCCCCAATTGAGAGCTGCCCTCAGAGCACCATACTTACGGTTTATGCTGGCGGCCTTGTTTCCACGGTTCCGCATTTCCTCCCGCCATGTTTCTATATCCTGCCGACAAATATCGGGAATCATTTTGTTGTGCCCGAAAAACTCGATGAAATTACGCAGTATGATAGCCGTATTCTGTCCGGCTTTTTTGTTTTTTACCACCCAGGGGATATAATACTCTTCGAGGTACCTGTGCAAGGGCATGTCCCTTGTTGGGGTCTTTGCCGCAGGATCTTCCCCCTTGGCCACATCGCCGATAATGCTCCGAGCGATGTCTCGTGCCTGGGCAAGGGTAAGTCCTTCTGCAGAGCCTATTTTCGCATTGCGGCGAGGACCGTTCGGGGTTGAGTACCGCAGATAATAGTTCTTGGTACGGTTTCCAACCCGCACATGCAGCCCCGGTAAAACCGTGTCCCACAGCTCCACTCGTTTCCCCGGCTCGGCTACAGCTTGCCGCACCAGCGTTTGCGTAAGTTTTACCTGCATTTTGCCGCCTCCCAAAAAGTTTTTGGAGTCAATTTGGAGTCAGGCAAAAGTATAACACGGTACGATTCAATACAAATCAAAGAAAAATAAAAACCTCGAAAAGCGTTGCAAAAACAGCGTTTTTATTGTATAGCCTGGGATGTAGCCAGATGGAAATATACGGGTTGACGGCCTTCACACGGAAGAGGTCACAGGTTCGAGCCCTGTGTCGCCCACCATTACAAACACTGGCCCCGGAGGTTTTCCCTCCAGGGCTTTTTTCGTGTCTGGGTGTCCTATGAATCGGAACCTGTCAAGCGAGATG